>Ga0209108_10000308_pt1 | contig 26626 bp, 24 predicted proteins | sample Rifsed10ft1_FD_184003 | JGI IMG/M metagenome (GOLD analysis project Ga0209108, IMG submission 184003) | Soil microbial communities from Rifle, Colorado, USA - sediment 10ft 1 (version 2) | ecosystem: Environmental > Terrestrial > Deep subsurface > Rock core/Sediment | place: Rifle, Colorado...
GTAACGCTCCGCCACCAAGGGGCGGTCCTTGGGATATTGCTCGGTGTAGATGTTCCGAGGATGTTGCGAGCGAAACGTCACCCAGAGACCTTTGAGAAGGTCCAGCAGGAGCATCCGGCGCAGCAGAAGTTTGAAACTCATCCCCTTCGTCCTGACCTGCTTTTATTCTAGGGATTCGCGTGCCCACAAGCAAGTTCGGTCAAAGGGAGGGGCTGCCCAAGTCCTTGCGACTTGGTAGAGCGCGGCAGGCGGCCCGCCGTGGACCGCCTGCCGGCAGAGGTTGAGGCTAAGGGTTGAAACTACGGTTAGGGTTTCGGCAGCTTTTCCTTTTTCGTGGCCGGACGGGCGGCGATAGCCGGCTTTTCGGCTGCGGCTTCTGCGGCCACAACTTTCGGCGCCCAGAAATCGGGGTTGACGGCAAGGTATTCTTGCGGGGGAGCGCTTAGCTCCGGCCGAATCCGCCAGACGATGTTTTCGCTGCGTTCCACCACCTCGGCGATGGTCGTCCGGAAGCGATTGGCCTCTTCCGTACCGAAGGCTTTTTCGATGACATTGCCCGGATCGTAGTCGAAATCGCCAAAGGCTCCGGCAGTAGTGACAATCACATAGCTGGGCGCGCCCCCGCTAAGGGTCTGAGAAACCGTAAAGTGGGCCTTAGTGTCGAGCTTCTGGTTGGCCTCGATGACCTTCTTCACCAGATACTCAAAATCAGGCCCGCGCCCGGGGCGGATCGTCAGGTAAGAGGCGCGGGTTAGCCTGGCTCTGGCCAGGTCATTCTGGTCGGCCCTCAGGCTCAGCTCCGGTCGCATCCTCCGGAAATAGATCCGGCTGCTCAGCTCGCACTCGGATGCGGTTTTGAAAATGTTCTCGGCTTCCTGTTTGCCGTAAGCCTTTGTCAAGATTTCCCTGTCATTCGGAAGCTTGTCCAGGTCACCCCAGCTCTTGCGGAAGGAAACAAAAGCAATGGTGTTGTAATCGCCGATCTGTTGTTGAATGGTTATCCAGTTTTCGCCGCCTTCCTTGCGAAAGGCGTCGGCCCACTGCTTCGCCAGCTTTTCGTAGGTGGCTAACTTGTCCGGCTTGATCTTCGCGATGTACACGTGGACATAGCCCGGCGGCGTCGGCGCCTGCGCCAAGACAAGGCCGGCAGCAAGGCACACAAACACAACCAAGCTCGTAAACTTGGCCGTTAACCTCACGGAACACCTCCTCAGGTGCGCTTATTCTCGGAAAGGAATGCCAAGACAATAGCCTGTGGGCGAGACAAAGTCAAACGATCCCGGATTATTTCCGCGGGATAGGATGAAGGGCGGTGGGTTTGCCGCGACAGTCCGGCGGATGTATGCTTTTTGCGCGGAAGGAAGGTTAAAATGGCAAATTCTGGCGCCGGCTGCATCGCTTGCCGGAGGAGAACTCGATGAGGCGAATGTTGCCGCACCTGATGATCCTGGCTCTTTGCCTTGCCTTTCTGCCCACCGCGCCAGCGCAGGCGCCGCCGGCCGACCTGCGCGTCGCCGACCTGCGCGCCAAACTCGGCCGCGAGCTGAATCAGATGGCGGCCGCCTTCGACGGCGTCATGGGCATCACGGTGAAAGACCTGACCAGCGGCGAGACTTTCCTCGTCAACGCCGATACCGTCTTCCCGCAGGCCAGCTCGATCAAGATCCCCGTCCTCCTGGAACTGTTTCGTCAGGCGCAGGCCGGCGCGCTTGGGCTCGACGAACGCGTCGAAGTGAAACGCGCGCAGATGGTGGGCGGCAGCGGCGTCCTGCAACGCTTCGGCGACGGTACTTCGGCCCTTTCGCTGCGCGACCTCGCCGCGGTCATGATCGTGCTCTCCGATAACACTGCCACCAATATCCTCATTGACCGCGTCGGGATGGCCAACGTCAACGAAAACCTCAAGCGGCTCGGGCTCACCCAAACGCGCCTGCAACGCAGGATGCTCGATACGGACGCGCAGCGCGCCAGCCGGGAAAACCTCTCCACGCCGCGCGAGATGGCCACCCTGCTTGAAATGCTGCACCAGGGCAAGGCCCTTGATGGCACGCACACTGCCGCCGCCCTCGAAATCTTGAAATACCCCAAGGAGACGCCGCTGCGCCGCGGCCTGCCCGAAAACGTGGCCCTTGCCAATAAGCCCGGCAGCATTCCCGGCGTGCACTGCGACTCCGGGATTGTGTTGCTCACCGGGCGGCCCTATGTCATCTCGGTGATGACCACCTACGCCAAGGACAGCGACGCCTCCGGCCGCGCCATCAGCGACGTCTCCCGCCGGGTGTTTGACTACTTCGAGCGTCTGGCTCGGTCGAACGACTATGGCGCCCGGCTGCCTTGACATGGGCGAGGCGTGAGTAGGGTGGATTCCAACGAGTTTTTCGAGCGCCTCGAGTATGCTAGAGTGACTGATGAAGCGGAGGGGTGCCAGAGCGGTTGAATGGGCCCGCCTCGAAAGCGGATAGGCCGGTTAACCCTGGCCTCGTGGGTTCGAATCCCACCCCCTCCGCCAGAAACTTTGCTCGTCGTGCTTGCCCCTCAGGAGCGATGGGCTTCGAGCCCGTCACGATTATCGGGCTAATTCCCGATACCCCTCGAAGGCGGGACGCCAGAGCATCCCCGTGTCCGGAGATTATCACCAAGGTAGGGTGAGTTTGGTTTGTTCGAGCTTGTGAGAGCCTCCAGACTGAGGCGGCTCCTTTAACCAGCGTTATCGAAACGGTTAGCCCCACCAAGTACTAGAACCGTTTGAAGATAGGCAGCGCAGCCGCGTTTTTCCCGTAACCCTTCGAGACATCAACCACTTGCGTCCTAGAGCAATTGCTAGTACACTGAACTCGAGTTACGCTCGGCCTTCCCCGGAAAGGGCGGAATGGCAGAGACCACCCGGATCTCGGCCGAGACGGCAAAGTTTCTTCGTTCGCTTCAGAGGCTGCTGAAATCCGCCCAACTTTACTCTCTCACTCATCCCCAGGTCGCCGGCGCCTTTGGCAAGTGCCTGGCCGATCTTCGTCCGGCCGTGCGCGAAGCCCCGCTGACAGTCAGCGTGGCTGACGGCCGTCTCTTGGTCAACAGTCAGCCAACCGAAGAAGGAATGACCTCTCAAGCCCTGGTTCATTTCTTGTCCCAGCATAGCCTCCTGAGTCTAACTTTCGAGCCTGATCCCCGCGAAGCTGATTTCCGGGCCTTCATCGAGGCTTTGAGCGTCCCCGTGACCCCGGGCCAAGGCACACAACAAATCGAGGCGAAGCTGCGAGAAGCCGGAGTGCAGTCGGTCAAGGTGAATGCCATCCGCTACGTTGCCACCACCGTGGGCGAGGAGCGGCAGAGTGAAGAAGCCAAACTGGTCGGGACGCTGCTGAGCGATGTCCTTCGACCGGAACAAGCCGAGCGCATCGGTGGCATGCTTCAGGACCCCCGCAAGACAGTTCAATTGCTCTCGGCCGCTCTGATGGCCAGGTACCAGGGGCTGGGCTTTGATCTCAGCCCTGCCGCCGGCGTTGCGAGTGGCTCGATGGCTGGATGGAGTGTCCCGACTGGTGCGAACAGCCCGGCAGAAGCTTCGATCTCAGGGACCACCCCGGGGACAGGCGGTTCAGGCGGAGCGGGCACTGGGAGCGCAGGGTCAGAATGGCTGACGCCCGGTAGCGGCTCCGGCAGCGGGCCTGGCGGAGGCGGCTCAGGAGAAGGTTCGAGTGGCAGCGAAGGAGGCGGCGGTGGCCCGTGGGCATCGCCAGGAGGTGCTCCATCATCCGGCAGCACCGGAACGGACGCCGGTCTTGCAGGAGGGACTGGCCACGGACCGCCCGGATCGGGTGGAGGCCAGGGCTTGCCCGGGGGCGGCGCTTCTCCGGGGACAGGCGGTGGAGGAGGTGGCTATGATGGAGGTGGGGTCGTGGGTGGCGTGCCGGGTCTTCCGGGCGGGCTGGGGACGGGGGCGTGGGGTCCGCTGGCAGATGCTTCTCTAGCCACGATGCTTTCCGAAAACGAAGTGGTGGACATGGTGCGGCTCTTGATGCGTTTGGGCGGACAAGTTTCCGGAGCGGCAAGCGCTCCACAGGCCTCCATGGCGTTGCGCGAGACAGTTGGGAATTTGGAGGTCAAGCCCGCTGCTGTCCTGATCAACCTTCTGGCTCAGGCTCCTTCCGATACCGGCGAACGCAACACCGCCCAAATGCTGGTGGACCTGGCCGAAAAGCTTGCCATTCGCTATGCCATCGGGCAATTGGAGCGAGGTGTACAGCCAGCCGAAGCAACGCGCCAACTGATCAACCGCCTGGCTCAGCAAATCATGGCCTTGCGCAAGGGGATTTTGTCGCGCGACCTCAAGCTGCGCGAGGCGGGCGTCACCCTGGACAGCTACCCCGAGGAATTGGATCGAAAATTCTGGCTTGGAGTGGCACCCTCGACTCGCACCCGTATCCTGCGCAGCCCGGAGGCCTGGGCGATACCGGCGAAAAATATTCGCCTCCATCTGGAGGACCTGCTTGCCAACGGCAAGGAGCGCGAAGTGCGTTTTATCCTCCAAAACTACGCCGCCTGCCTTGCTTCACCCGAAGCGGAAGCCCGCCGGCGAATCGCCGTGGGCTTGCCGGATCTTCTTGACCTGGTGCAGCGCGTCGCTACCCCCGACCTTCTTAAACAGCTCAAGCAGGTCCTCTTGGACCGCCTGGAGCAAGAGGCCACTCCCGCGATTTCGAAACCCATCAGCGCCATGCTGGCGCAGATCGAAGAGATGGCCTGGCGGCGGAGCGAATACGAGATCTCTCAGGAGATCCTGAGCGCGTTGCAAAGGTACTCGGGCGAACCAAGCGAGCGCGGCCGCAACTGCGCGACCCTTTTTGAGGAGTTGACCCAGGACAATAAATTCGGCGACCGCCTCCAGTCGGTCATCACCTCCCGTAGCCCCGACATTGGCCGAGCGCTGCAGGTCTTTTCCCTGCTTCCCGAAAAAACGATTCACCTGGCCATGGATCTGGCCGATCGCGAAAGCAATCCGCTTCGCCGCCAGGGCATAACCGAATTGATCGGCGGGCTCGGGAAGGCGGCCGCGCCCGTCCTCCGCATGATGCTGGTTTCCGATCGCAGGCGGACGGTCATGACGGCTCTCGAATGGCTCGAGCGCGGCCATCCAGAATCGATCCTCGAAGCCTTGCCCCTCATGGTTGGCAAACGGGATCCACAAGTGCAGTATGCCGCCCTGACGGCTGTCATCCACCGCGATGTTCCCGGCCGCGTTCGTATCCTGATTGAGATATTGCCGCACTTGCACAAGTATGTTCAGCCGCGAGTGATGGATGAGCTCGGCATGCTCCGGGAGAACGACGCGGTCGATCTCCTCGTCCAATATGCCACCGGCGCCAAATTTGCCGATGAACCCTACCTGCGCGTGAAAGCCGTTGAAGCTTTAGGGCGCATTGGAGCCGAGCGCTCGGTCGAGCCGCTCATCTGCATCCTGAGCGAACGAAGTTTCATGTCCAGCAAGCATCCCCCGGAACTTCGCATTTGCGCGGCAGAAGCTCTCGAGCGAATCGGCGGGGAGAAAGCGCGACAGGCCGTCGCCCAATTCATCAAAGGGGAAGCCGCGGCTGAGATCAGGTCGCTGCCCTTGACGGAAGAATCCAGTTGGGTGGATCGTCGCGGGGGCCGGCCTCGCAAATATCGCCGCATGAATCTGGAAGTTAGGTTGTCGGCCACGCTCCAGAGCGCGGAATCCCGCATCACCGCCACCGTGCGCAACGCTGGACTCGGCGGCGCTTTCTTTGAGTCGGGCGAGCGCTTTCCCGTCGGGACAGTCGTAACCCTGACGCTTGGCTCGGGCCTCCGGCCGGTCCATGCCACCGGCATGGTGCGCAGCGTCCGGCCTGCCGGTCTGGGCGTGGAATTTGTTTCGATGGATCTTAAAGAACGCGCGCGGTGGAGAAGGTTTCTGCGCGCCCGAGCCGCCACCAAGTAGGGTCGCGGTATCACCGGCCGCGGTTGCTTCCTCTCTTCGCCCGTCCACGCTTGCGCAATCCGCCTGTGGCCACGGGGGGTTCTACCCTTCCGCCTCCTCTTCGTACCGCGTCTTGAGGGCGAGAACGGTTGCCGGATCGGCCAGCGTGGTGGTATCGCCGAGCGTCTTGCCTTGAGCGATGTCGCGCAGCAGCCGGCGCATGATTTTCCCGCTGCGCGTCTTGGGCAGGTCGGGGGCGAAAAGGATTTTCTCCGGGCGCGCGATGGCGCCGATCTTTTTCACCACATGCTCCTTGAGTTCCTCAGCCATGTCGCCATCGCCTTTGTACCCGTCCTTGAGGGTGACGAAGGCGGCGATGGCGGTGCCTTTGATCTCATGCGGGATGCCGACCACTGCGGCCTCAGCGACGTGCGGATGATCCACCAGAGCGCTTTCCACTTCCATCGTCCCGATGCGGTGGGCGGCCACATTGAGCACGTCGTCCACCCGACCCAGCAGCCAAAAGTAGCCCTCCTCATCGCGCTTGACGCCATCGCTCGTGAAATAGAGGCTGTCCTTCCATTTGCTCCAGTATTGTTGGCGGTAGCGTTCGGGATCGCCGTAGATGCCGCGCAGCATGGCCGGCCATGGACGAGTGAGCGCAAGGTAGCCGCCGCCAACCTCGACCCGATGGCCGGCGTCGTCAAATACATCGGCAGCGATGCCCGGAAAGGCTTGCGTGGCTGAGCCGGGCTTCAAAGTCGTGAGGCCGGGCAGCGGAGAGATCATGATCATGCCGGTTTCCGTCTGCCACCATGTGTCCACCACCGGACACCTTTCGCCGCCAATGTTTTTGTAATACCAGACCCAGGCTTCCGGATTGATGGGCTCGCCCACCGTGCCGAGCAGGCGAAGGCTGGAGAGATCGTGCTTGGCGGGCCACTCGGTGCCCCACTTCATGAAGCTGCGGATGGCGGTGGGCGCAGTGTAGAGGATCGTCACGCCGTATTTCTCAATAATCTGCCAGAAGCGATCGCGGTCGGGCCAGTCGGGCGCGCCTTCATACATGATGACCGTGGCGCCGTTGGCCAGCGGGCCATAGACGGTATAGCTGTGGCCGGTAACCCAGCCGATGTCGGCCGTGCACCAGTAGATGTCATCTTCCTTGAGGTCAAAAACCCACTTCATCGTCGCATAGACACCGGTGAGGTAGCCGCCGGTCGTGTGGACGATGCCCTTGGGTTTCCCGGTGGTGCCTGAGGTATAAAGGATGTAGAGCATGTCCTCGGAATCCATGGGCTCGGGCTCGCAATAAGCCTTGGCGTCCTGCATCAGCCGGTGATACCAGTGGTCGCGGCCCTCCACCACCCGCAGCGGAAAGTCCCCGCGCTTGATGATGATGACGTTCTTGATCGAGGGGCAATCTTTCACCGCATAGTCGGAATCATGCTTGAGCGGCAACAAATTGCCGCGGCGGTAACCGCCATCGGCGGTAATGAGCAGCTTGGCCTGGGCGTCCTGGATGCGATCTTTGAGCGCTTCCGCGCTGAAGCCGCCGAAGACCACCGAATGCACCGCGCCAATGCGGGCGCAAGCGAGCATGGCAATCGCCGCCTCGGGAATCATGGGCAGGTAGATGGCCACCCGGTCGCCTTTGCGAATGCCGAGCGATTTGAGCACATTGGCGAATTTGTTCACGTCGCGGTAGAGGTCCCGGTAGGTGAGCGTGCGCTGATCGCCCGGCTCACCCTCCCAGATGATGGCTGCCTTGTTCTTCCGCGGGCCCTGGATTTGCCGGTCGAGACAGTTGACGCTGGCGTTGATCTTTCCGCCCACGAACCATTCGGCGTGCGGCGGCTTCCAGCGGAGCACTTTTTTCCACGGCTTTGCCCAGACCAGCTCCTTGGCGAACTTCTCCCAGAATTTTTCCGGATTGCGGGCCGCAGCCGCATAAACGCCGGGGTCTTTCACCACCGCCTTCTGGCGAAATGCCGGTGGCGGCGCGAAGGTGCGCCCTTCAACCAGAAGATTGGCCAGCCCCCCCGCAGGCGGGGCCAGCGTGGCATGGGAACCCTTCGCAGGTTTTTCTTTCACGTCAACCCCCGTCGGTCGATTTCTGCGATCCTGTCTCTGGAGCTATCGCACGAGGAAATTCTTCTCCCCCGGGGCGCGCCTCACGCCTCGCTGTCTTCTACAACTGCCCCGGAGGAACTCGAACGTGCGTATGATAGCAGAACTTTCTTGGCCCGCGAAAATGCGCTCGGCGGATGACAGCCGCCTAGCCGCTTGTTAGAATCCTCCTCCGAACGAATCGACCGTTTTCCTTCGAGGTGTGTCATGACCAAGGACGAATACTACCACTGCCTGATGGAAGCCTATCGGCCCGCCGAAGCGATGATCCGGATAGTCCCGCGCGATAAGCTCGACTGGCGGCCGCGAGAAAATTTCATGAGTTTCGGTCAGCTCGTCTCTCACCTCGGCGATGGCCTCGGCGGCCCGTTGCGAAATCTCATCTCAGGCAAGTGGCCTTTCACGATGGAGCAGTTTGAAGAGATGACGAAGCTCGAAAACTGCCCCTCTTGCTCCCCCGAAGAAGCCCTTGAAAAACTCAACAAGGACAAGAAAACGCTGAAGGAAGTCCTTGCCGGAATCAACGAGCAAGAGTTTTCTTCCAAGATGGTTTCTACTCCCTGGGGCTGGCAAGGAAAGTGCGAGCTCATCTCGATTCGCTTCCTCGAACACTTCCTCAACCACAAGATGCAGTTGTTCACCTACTTGAAGCTCATCGCGCTTCCCGTCAACACGGCCACGCTCTATTCCGGCGCATCGGGTGACTAGCATCAGGAGGTTGCGTCTGGCCGGTAACCAATGGGCCCGATAGCGTCGGCCACCGGCATACTCAAAGCTCAAGAACACTCGGAGGTACCACAAAGGCGGGCATTCAGGTTGAGGCCTGGTCGAGGAGCTCCACCACGTGCATCACCTGCTGGCCGGTTCGCGCCCGGGCGACGCCAGCGCGCAGTTGCAGCATGCAGCCGGGATTGGCCGTCAGCAAGACGTCCGCCCGCGTTGCTTGGGCATAGATCATTTTTTCATCCAGAAGGGCGAGAGAGATTTCCGGTTGCTGCACGTTGTAAATTCCGGCGCTGCCACAGCAATGGTCGGCGTTGAACATTTCCACCAACTCAACTCCCGGAACCATGCGAAGGAGTTCCCGCGGGGCGTCCTTGATTTTCTGCCCGTGGGCCAGGTGACAGGAATCCTGGTAGGTCACCCGCAGTCGCGTCTCGCGCAAGGATTGGGTCAGGCCGACCGCGGCCAGAAATTCGGTGACGTCCTTCACCTTGCGGGAAAAGGCAGCGCTGCGCTCGCGCAGATCGCCATCCACCGGGAAGAGCGTCTCATACCCTTTGAGGGTGGAACCGCAGCCGGCAGCATTGGTGATGATGGCGTCAAAGGACTCCCCAAGAAAAACCTCCATGTTCTTCCGCGCGAGCCGGCGGGCCAGATCGCGCTCGCCGGCATGCACGGCCAGGGCCCCGCAGCAGAGTTGCCCGGAAGGGATCACCACCTCGCAGCCGTTCTTTACGAGCACCCGCACCGTCGCTTCATTCAATTCGTTGAACATGATCTGCGCCAGGCATCCGGCAAAAAAGGCGACGCGAAATCGCCGCTGCCCTATCGCCGGAAACGCCTTCCCGAGCTGATCAAAGAAAAACCGGTCGCTCACCGGCGGAAGAAGGGCTTCGGCACCCTTCATGCCAACCAGCGAAGCAAGATGGGTGGCCCGGACGAGAGTCTGCAACCCTGAATGTTGGTAGAACCGAAGGACCCGGCCCAGCGCTCGGATGCGCTTCGGGTGCGGAAGCAACTCATGAAAAACCAGCCGGCGAGCAAGCCGCGCGACGAGCGGCCGCCGGTAGTGTTGCACGATCTGGCCGCGGGCGGCTTCAACAAGCACGCCATATTGCACGCCGGAGGGACAGGCAGTTTCGCAGGCCCGGCAATCCAGGCACTGATCAATGTGTTTGACGAAGCTGTCGGAGAGCTTGAGCCGGCCTTGATCCACCAGAATCATTTGCCGGATGCGGCCCCGCGGCGAATCCATCTCCACGCCCAGCAGGCGATAGGTGGGGCAATTGTTCAGGCAAAGGCCGCAATGGATGCACTTGGAGTAGTAATCCCAGGTCGGCGCCTCCGGGCCGGTGAACCCGGTGGCAGAAATGGCGACGGGCGGGGGCGGTTGGATTTCGATTTCTGTCTGTCGGCTGTTCATGGAAGGGGGTTCAACCTGATCGGTTATCCCCGCTGACGATAAGTGGGTTCACTCTGCTTCCCTGCTTCTCTGCCTCCTTGCTTCCCTGTTTCCTTCTTCGCCGCCGGCAACCGGTCATTTCCCATTGCCCATTATCATTTTCAAATTCCCCCGACATATCGTCCGGGATTGAGCACGCCATCAGGATCGAATTCTCGCTTTAGCTTTTGCATCAGCAGAAAATCTTGGCGAGTGGGCCCCCAGACGTGGCATTGTTGCTTGACTTCGATGACGTCCGCCGCGACGAACTCAATCACCGCTCGTCCGCCAAGACTCATGGCGCTATGGGTCAGTTCGGTCGAAGCCTGCGCCATTTTGCCAATCGTTGCCCGGCCAGCTTCCTTTGCCAGCAGACAAGCGTAGCCAACGGCCGTGCCGGCTCTCGCCACCACGGCAAGAAGGAGACCAGACCGGGCGGCCACCTCTTGCGCCTTCTTGAGCCACGCCCCGAGTTGGGTCAGGGGCAAAGAGGCGCGCACCACGATCATCGCCGGGTAGCGAGCGGCCAGGCGCTCGCGGAAGGCGCGCACCCCCTCCCACATTTGCCTTTCCGGCTCGGCAGCAAGCTCGAGAAAACTGCTCGCGCTCGACTCCTTCGCCAGTTTTTCCGCTTCGGTGGCATGCCGGGCAACCAAGGCTTCCACGCCGCCTACGCCGACCAGTAGCCACCAGGCGGTTTGCTCCACCTCGGGTGTATCTCCGCGGAGAGTCCGGGCTGCCTCGCGGTCGAGCAGATCGAGGGCGCGGGGCTGGAGCACGGAGTGGACAATTTTCCTTCGCATCTCCAAGGCAGATTCCAGCGAGGCAAAGCCGGCCGCCAGCGTGGCCGTCCGCGGCGGGACGGGAAACGTTCGAAAATTGGCTGAGGTGATGATGCCCAGCGTGCCGAGGGAACCGATCATCAACTTGGCAAGGTCGTAGCCGGCCACATTTTTCACCACGCGCCCGCCGGTCTTGACGATTTTCCCTTCCCCGGTGACGAACTGCATCCCGATGGTGAAGTCGCGAACGGTGCCGTAGCCGTAGCGCAAGGGGCCGCTCGCGTGCGTCGCCAGAATTCCCCCCACCGTCGCCCCCCTCGAAGGAGCATCCACGGGGAGAAACTGCCGATGGGCTCCCAGAGTTTGCTGGAACGCCGCCAGCGTTGCTCCCGCTTCGACGGAAACCGTCAAATCGGCCGGGTCATAGGCCAGCACCTGGTTCATGCGGGCGAGCGAGACGACGACATCGAGCTGCCGCGGAATGTTCCCGAGTTGGGCGTCGGAGAAACCCCCAGCCGGCATGAGCGCCAGCCGATCGCTTCGGGCCAGGCGAACGATCTCGACCACTTCATCGGCCGAGCCTGGCCGGGCGACCGCGCCCGGAACCTTCCCGTCCACCGAGAATCGCCGCAGCTCTTCCGGCGCGACGATCACCTCGGTTGCCCCTACGATTCCGGAAAGCTGTTCGAGAAGCGAGGTCGCTGCCGGCATGCTGCTCTCTCTCAATCGCCGCGGCGCATCACCACCGGCCGCACCGTCATCTCCTTGCACGTTTTCAACAGTGGAATCACCTTTTCGGGATTGATCCGGCCGTCCGGATTGAAGACGCGCTTGACCTTTTCCATGGCGGCAAAATCATCGTCAGAGAAGAGCAAAGGCATCATCTCGCGTTTTTCCATTCCCACGCCGTGTTCGCCGGTGAGCGAGCCGCCTTGTTCGACGCAGAGCCGCATGATTTCGCTGGCGGCGGCAACCACCCGGCGGAACTGCTCCTGGTCGCGTTCATCAAAAAGAATCAGCGGATGGAGGTTGCCATCGCCGGCGTGGAAGACGTTGCCGATTTGAAAGCCGTGCCGCCGGCCGATTTCATCAATTTTGCGGAGAACGAAGGGCAACTTCGAGCGAGGAATCACGCCGTCTTGCGCGTAGTAGCTCGGGGCCAGGCGGCCGATGGCCCCGAAGGCGTTTTTGCGCCCGGTCCAGAGGAGCTCGCGCTCGCGGGCATCTCGGGCGACGCGGACTTCTCGCGCGTGGTGGGCGCGGCAGACTTCGTCAATCTGCCCGGCCTGCACCTCGACGGCTTCACGCAACCCTTCCACCTCAACCAGCAAGACGGCGCCGGCATCGAGCGGGTAGCCGGCGTGGGTGGCGGCCTCGACTGCCTTGAGGCTCAATCCGTCCAGCATCTCGCACGCCGCCGGGGTAATCGCGCGGGCAGTGATATCCGCCACCGTCTCGCTGGCGTCGTTCACACTTTCAAAAATTCCTAGCAGCGTCTTGACCGCCTCCGAAGCGCGCATGAGGCGCACGGTAATGGCGGTGATGATGGCCAATGTCCCTTCCGAGCCCACCATCACGCCGGTCAAATCATAGCCGGGGGAGTCCGGCGAGCTGCCGCTGACCGAGCCACCGAGTTCCACCACCTCACCGTTCGCCAGGACAACTTCGAGGCCGACAACATGGTTGACGGTTACGCCATAAGCGAGGGTGTGCGGCCCGCCGGCGTTTTCCGCCACATTGCCGCCGATGGTGCAGGCCTTCTGGCTGGAGGGGTCGGGGGCAAAGAAGTAGCCGCTCGCTTCGACGGCGCGCGTCAGGTCGAGATTTACCACCCCGGGCTGAACCCTGGCCCGGAGATTTTCCAGATCGATTTCCAGAATCTTGTTCATGCGCGAGAAGCCGATGACGATCCCGCCGGCGGCGGCCAAGGCCCCGCCGGAAAGACCCGTTCCCGCTCCACGGCCCACCAGGGGAATTTTTCCGCGCGCGGTCAGACGAACGATGCCCGCCACCTGCTCGGTGCTTCGGGGAAAGACAACCGCATCGGGAAGCGAACGCTCGACCGAACCGTCATATTCATAGAGGAGAAGGTCTTCGCGTCTGTCCAGGACGCCATCCTCCCCCACAATCCGCTTGAGCTCACGAATAATTTTCTTGTCGAGCATGCCTTTTTTCGACTATATGCGGCGTGGGTGGCGGTGTCAACGCAGCATCCTGCCCCGGGTTTGTGGTACGACTCCGTGCCTCGAACATAATAGTTGCAACTCTGGGCAAATTTCTTCAAATTCTCCGGCGGCGGATATAAAGCCAGATCCACCGCAGAGGCACAGAGGCCGCCAGGACAGGCAAAAGATGCAGCGCTCCATGATGGAAGCCTACGGCTGGTGGCGCGGGATCACACGCTACCAGTGGCTCGTGCTCCTGGTAGCGTGGATGGGCTGGGTGTTTGACTCCATGGATGCCACTCTCTACGTGGTGGTGCTGACGCCGGCGCTGAAAACCTTGCTTGGCCCGGCCGCGACCGACGCCGCCATTGCTGCGCGCGGCGGGCTCATTCTTGCGTTTTTCTTGATTGGCTGGGCCATTGGCGGAGTGCTCTTTGGCGTGTTCGCCGATCGCCTGGGACGCACGCGAGCCTTGATCTGGACGATTTTGATCTATGCGGTCTTCACCGGCCTGGCGGCCCTTTCCCAGACCTGGTGGCATCTGGCCATTTTTCGTTTTTTGACGGCCATCGGTGTCGGAGGCGAGTGGGCGGCTGGCGCGGCGCTGGTGGCGGAGGTCTGGCCGCTGCGGGCGCGGACGATGGCCGGGGGAGTGTTGCATTCCGCCTGGGCGGTGGGTGTCTTTTTTGCCGGCGCGGTGAACTATTTCATCGGGCCGTATAGTTGGCGCGCGGTGTTTGTGGTAGGGGTCGCGCCGGCGCTGGTGGCCCTGGTGGTGAGGCGGAATGTCCGCGAGCCAGAAATGTGGCACGCGGCGGTCAACCGCTTGCGCGCGACGGACAGTCCTGAGTTTTCGGTCGGGCGCATGCGAGAACTCTTCCGGCCGGGCCTGCTCCGGGCGACGCTGGTTGGTTCCCTGATGGCGTTCGTGGCGGTCTTCGGCCTTTGGGGAGTCACCTATTGGACGCCGCTCCTGATTCGCCACGCCCCGGATGCGGCGCTGATCGCTGAGGGGGCGACCGTGCACCGGGTCAGCGTGGGCGTGATGATCTTGAACGTGGGGGCGCTTGTTGGGTATCTGGCCTTCGCGCCGTTGACGATCCGGATTGGGAGAAGGTGGGCGTTCTTTATCTTTTTTCTGGGGGCGCTCGTGATGGTGCCGACATTATTTCACACGGCGAGGCGGTACGACCAGATGTTGTGGCTGCTGCCGCTGTTGGGGTTTTTTACGAACGGCATCTTCACCGGCTTTGCCATCTATTTCCCGGAGCTCTATCCGACGCGGTTGCGGACCACCGGGGCGGGCTTCTGCTTCAATTTTGCCCGCGTCTTCGCATCCACTGGGCCGTTCCTGACGGGCGCTCTCACGGGGCTGTTTGGTTCCTTCAGCCGGGCGGTGACGGCGGTGGGGATGATCTACCTGCTCGGCTTGCTCCTGTTGCCGTTTGCGCCGGAGACGAGGGGCAAAGATTTGCCGGCCTAGCGCCCCGGCTTGTTTTTCTTGGCAGGTGGAATTATCGTCAGCTACTCTAGTGGGTCCCGCGGTAAAGCAGTTCTGAGCGGATCCCGGGCAAGTGGAATCCATGCCGGAAAAACCGAAAATCCTGGTCACTCGAACCCTTCCGGAGCCGGCCGCTCGCATGCTGGCGGAATGCGGCGACGTGGAATGGTGGACGGCGAAGGATTTCATTCCCAAGGCCGAAATCATTCGCCGTTTGCCGCAGAAGCATGCGCTCATCTGCCTGCTGACCGAGCCCATTGACGAGGAAGTCTTGAACGCGGCGCAAGAACTCAAGATCGTCGCCAACATCGCCGTCGGATTCAATAATATTGATGTGGCAGCGGCGACTCGACGCAAGATTGTGGTTACGAATACCCCCGGAGTACTCGATGAAACCACCGCTGACTTGGCGTTCGCCCTGCTGCTGGCGATCGCGCGCAGGCTCGGCGAAGCCGAGCGGTTCCTCCGCGCCGGCCGGTACAAGGGCTGGGATCTTGATCTCATGCTGGGTGTGGACGTGTACCAAAAAACGCTGGGGATCGTGGGCTTCGGTCGCATCGGCCGGGCGGTTGCCAAGCGGGCGCAGGGTTTTTCGATGCGCGTCCTCTATGCGGACGAATTTCGCGCTCCGGAAGAAATGGAAAAGTCGCTGAATGCCTCGCGCGTGGGTCTGGAGACCTTGTTGCGCGAGTCAGACTTTGTTTCGTTGCACGTGCCCCTGCTGCCCGGGACGCGGCACCTGATCAGCACCCGGCAACTGGCGTTGATGAAGCCCACCGCCTGCCTGATTAACAACTCGCGCGGTCCGGTGGTGGACGAGGCAGCGTTGGCGGAGGCGCTGGCTGCCGGGCGGATTCGCGGCGCCGCCCTGGACGTCTTTGAAAACGAGCCGGCCGTGCACCCCACTCTGCTCAAGCTCGAGAACGTGGTGCTCGTGCCGCATATCGGCAGCGCTTCCGTCGAAACACGGCAAAAAATGGCGGTGATGGCGGTGGAAAACGTCATCGCCGTGCTGAACGGCAGGAGGCCGGCGAACATCGTCAATCCCGAGGTTCTCGGGTAGCACCTCCGCTTCGCAGTCCGGCCCGCCCCGACCGGCCTGCTGCATCTGGCGAGGCACCTCATGAAAACGCGACCGGCTGTCAAACTCACATTGGAGGGAGCGCGAGCCATCCTGGCTGCGGCGGAAAAGAAGGCAGCCGACATGGGTGTGCCGCAGTGTATCGCCGTGGTGGACGAAGGCGGCTATTTGCTCGCTTTCGCGCGCATGGATGGAGCAAAACTGTCTTCGGTGCAAGTCGCCATCACCAAAGCGGTCTCGGCCGCCATCCGTCGCACTGAAACCGGGCCCAGCTCGAGCGGCGGTGAAATCAGCCTGACCCTCTCCCTTGGGTTGCCGATGGCGACCGAAGGCCGCATTACGCCGATTCGGGGCGGAATCCCGATCGTGCTCGAGGGGGAAGTGGTTGGCGGAATCGGCGTCAGTTCCGGCACGGAAGAACAGGACGTGGAAGTCGCTCGCGCTGGCCTCGCCGCCCTCGGGAAGTAAGCGAAGATTTTTTGAGCTCAGATGAATTCGCTTGATGCCCATTCACCTGAGGTTTGTAAAATGCCTCACGTGATTTGAAGCCGCGCGTCACCTGAGCTCGAACCGCGCTGTCCGCACCCGATGAAGGATCTCAAGCAAATCGCCCGCCGGATTTTTTTGACCGCGCTTGCTGGCGTGGAGCTCGACCGGCTTCTCCCGCCCAAAGTTTGTCGGGAGGGTTCCACGCTCCGGATAGGCCCGCACCAGCAAAAGCTGGATGGCTTCGGTGAGATTCGCATCATCGCCTTCGGCAAGGCGGCTGCGCCGATGGCAAGAGCCGTTGCTGATCTTCTATTACCGGACTATCGGGCAAGCGGCGTGGTCGTTGCCCCGGCCGCGGCGCCGGTGCCCGCCGGCTTCCGGCTTCTCACCGCCGGGCATCCCATCCCGAATCAGGGAAGCCTGGATGCCGCACGAGCGGTGGAAGAATTTCTTGCTGGAGCACCCGCTTCCGCACTGGTGATGTTCTTGATTTCCGGAGGCGGTTCGGCGCTGCTCGAACGGCCCATCATCTCCTCCATTTCGCTCGCTGAACTTCAGGCCTGGAACGCTTTGCTGGTCGGCTGCGGCGCGACGATTGAAGAAATCAATGTCCTCCGGAAGCATCTTTCGGCGGTCAAAGGCGGACGCCTGGCCTGGCTTGGCCGAGGGCCGACCCAATGGACGCTTTTGGTCAGCGATGTTCCCGAAGGAAGGACTTCGACGATCGCCTCCGGGCCGACCCTGCCGGATCCTTCCACGGTGGCTGACTGCTACCGGATTGCCGAACGCTACCGGCTTTTGGAGCGAATGCCCGGCACGATTCGCAAACTGTTCACCGAGAAACAGCTTGAAGAAACTCCCAAGCCGGGCGACGCCGCGTTCAAGCAATCGCGCCATTTTGTCCTGGCATCCTCGCGCGATCTGGCTCACTCGGCCCATCGAGCCGCTGAGGCGGCGGGATTCTGCACCGACGTGGACAATGGCTGCGACGATTGGCCGCTCGAGAAGGCCGCCGACTATCTCTGGGAGCGTTTTGGCGAATGCCGAAAGCTCTGTGGCGGCCGGCCGGTGGGTCTGGTTTCAACCGGTGAACTGACTTGTCCGGTTACGGGTCCCGGGGTGGGCGGCCGCAACCAGGCATTTGTCCTGCGCATGCTCGAGCGCATTGCTGACCGATCCATAGCTGTGCTCAGCGCAGGAAGCGACGGCGTGGACGGCAATAGCCCGGCGGCAGGGGCGGTAGCCGACGGCACGAGTCTCGGCCAGGCGCGGGCCCTGGGCCTCGACCCGGCCGCTTATTTTGCCAGGAGCGATTCCCATTCCTTCTTTCGCGCCCTGGGCGAGACGATTGAAACGGGCCCCACAGGGAATAATCTTCGCGATCTGCGTTTGATTCTTTCCGCGTAGAGGCCGCCTTCAGACGAGCCCCGTACCGATCCGGTACGGGGCAGGCATTCCCTGCTAGGACGAAGGAAACTCATGTGCCGGCCTGAAGCCGCCGCTACGAGTGCCAAGCCTTTCGAGAGGCTTCCTTGTTTCGAGCGCTCGCCCAGCGTAGAATCTTCTTCCCATTATGCGCGTCGCGCTTTTCGTCACCTGCCTCGTCGATCAATTTTTTCCTTCCGTTGGCGAAGCCACGGTCCAGGTCCTGCGCCGGCTCGGGGTGGAGGTGGATTTTCCCGAGGAGCAGACCTGTTGCGGGCAGCCGGCGTTTAACACCGGCTACTGGAACGAGGCCCGCGAGGTGGCCGGGCGCATGCTCACCGTCTTTGAGCCGTACGACTATGTGGTGGCGCCCTCGGGCTCCTGCGTGGCCATGGTGAAGCACTTCTACGCCGACCTGTTCCAAGCCGATGAGCAGAAACGCCAGAAGGCAGCATCGCTCGGCGCCAAGACCTACGAGCTTTCCCAATTCCTGATTCACGTCTTGAAGAAAGAAGATGTTGGGGCGCGGTTCAGCGGACGGGTGACCTACCACGACAGTTGCCATGGCCTCCGCGGGTTGGGGATTGTGGACGAGCCGCGGCGGCTGCTCCGCGCCGTGCGCGGCCTGGAGCTTGCCGAGCTCGAAGCTTCGGATCGCTGTTGCGGCTTTGGCGGAACCTTTTCCGTGAAGATGGCGGAAATCTCGGTGGCGATGTTGCGCGACAAGATCGAGACCATTCGCCGGACCGGCGCCCGCTATGTCATCGGCCTGGATTCGAGTTGCCTGATGCAGATCGCTGGCTTGCTCCACCGGCAGAAAGTTCCCATTGAAACCATGCACCTTGCCGAATTGCTGGCCAGGCGGGACTGATGGCGGAAACGCTTCCCCTTTTCGAGGAAAGAGCGCGGAAGGCGCTTGAAAATGCGCGGCTGCAAAAATCGCTGACGCAGATGGCCCGGCGCTTTGCCGGGGCGCGTCTCCAGGCCATGGCGCAATTTCCCGACTGGGAACGGTACCGCCAGCTCGCCCATGACATCAAGAAGCATACTCTCGACCACCTCGGCGATTACCTGGAAGAGCTGGAAAGGCGCGTAACGGACCGCGGCGGCCGGGTTCTGTGGGCCAAGGACGCCCGGGCGGCCTGCGACTTTGTGCTCCGGATCGCCCGCGAGCGCCGCATCAAAACGGCGGTCAAGAGCAAGTCCATGACCGCCGAGGAGATCGCTCTCAACGAGGCGCTCGAAAAGGGCGGCGTGGAAGCGGTGGAAACCGATCTGGGGGAATTCATCGTGCAACTTGCCGGCGAGCGCCCCTCGCACATCATTGCCCCGGCGGTGCACAAGAGCCGGGAAGAGGTCGCCGAGCTGTTTGTCAGGAAACTCCGCAGCGAGCATTACAACGAGATCGAGCAACTGGCCGGCGTGGCGCGAAAAACCTTGCGGCAGAAATTTCTCCAAGCCGGGATGGGAATCAGCGGCGTGAACTTTGCCGTCGCCGAGACGGGCACGATTGTCATCTTTGAAAACGAAGGCAACGCCCGATTTTGCACCGCCGCTCCCCGCCTTCACGTCGCGCTCATGGGGATCGAGAAGGTGATTCCGCGCATGAACGACCTGCTGGTGTTTCTGGCCCTTCTGGGCCGGGCAGCCACCGGGCAGAAGCTCCCGAGCTATGTTTCTTTTTTGACCGGCCCGCGGCGGCCTGGCGAGAAGGACGGGCCGGAAGAATTTTTCCTCATCCTGCTGGACAACGGCCGGTCGCGCATCCTTCGGGACCCGTTGCGCCGGGAGTCGCTCTACTGCATTCGCTGCGGCGCCTGCCTGAACGTTTGCCCCGTCTATCAGAAAATTGGCGGCCACGCCTACGGCTGGGTCTATTCCGGTCCGATTGGGGCGGTGCTGAGCCCGCAATATCAGGGCATGAGGGAAGCGGGCGAGTTGCCGTACGCCTCCTCGCTCTGCGGCGCCTGCGAAGACGCTTGCCCGGTGAAAATCCCGCTGCCCCGTCTCTTGCTCGATCTCCGGCGAGAAGCAATCGAAACCGGCGGACAAAAAGAGGGCAAGCCGGTGGACGCGGCCGAGAGGCGAGCGATGCGCTGGTGGCTCCGGGTGAATCGGAGCGCCCGAAGCTACCGGTTCTTCACCGCCATTGCCCGGCGCGTCGGGCGGTGGAAAGCTACCGGCGAATATATTTCATCCCTCTCGGGAGCGCTTGCCGGTTGGACGAAGGAGCGCGACTTCCCCGCTCCTGCCGCCTCGCCGTTCCGGCAGCGGTGGGCGAAGCTGAAGAAGCAAAAGGAGGCAGGGCCATCGAGTTAAAACGGGGAGAGCGGGAAGAGATCCTTGAGGCCATCACGAAAGCCGGCGCTGTCCGGCTTGACCCCTTGCTTGTGCCCGCGCCGGAAACGATCGAGCCCAATTCGGGCGAGCGCGCCGCCCCGGCTGGGATGATCGAGCGATTCGTGGTGGAAGCGAGCAAGGTAGGCGCTTCGGCCGAACGGGTGGCGTCGCTCGAGCAAGCCCGCAACCGAATCGTGGAAGTGGCGCGCGAGAATCACGTCCGAGTGGTGCTGCGCTCCGAATCGCCCCTCTTCGACGAAATGCTCGTGGATGCGTCGCTGGCAGCGCAGGGAATGGAAGTTTTCATGGCCACGGAGCTCGATCCTTTTGCCGAACGCGCGCAATCGGCCGGCCTTGGCCTTACCGACGCTGATTTCGCCCTCGCCGACACCGGCACACTGGTGATCCTCTCGCGCCCGGGCCATCCGCGAGCGGTGTCGTTGTTGCCGCCGGTGCATATCGCTGTGCTCCCTGTCGGGCGTCTTGTTGCTGACCTGGCCCATCTCTTCGCCGTTTTGGATCTGAAGCAGGCCACCGCCGATTCGAGTGGCATCACTTTCATCACCGGTCCCTCGCGCACTGCCGATATCGAGCAGACCCTGGTAATCGGCGCCCATGGCCCGGCGCGGGTGCACATTATCTTGATAGACTAGGTTTGAGGTGCGGGATGGGAGAGGAATCCACACCCCTCGGCTTCTTCATGGAACTGATTTGGAAATGCCTTCGCTGCGGCTATATCGCCCGCGGCCAAGACCCGCCCGCAAGCTGCCCACATTGCAAGGGACCCAGAGAAGACTTTGTAAGGGTAGAGGAAGATTAGTCCCTGAAGATCTCTCCGGCCGGCCAGCGGCGGCGGGCCAGGCCAGAAGGCTTGCCGCACGATTTTTTTTGAGCCCGCCCGGGCGGGCTACAGCAGCCCCTTGACGTAGCCGCCATCCACCGCAATTGTTGTCCCGCTCAGATAGCTTGCCTTTTCGGAGGCAAGGAAAACGACCAGGGCAGCCAGTTCTTCCGGCTTGCCAAGGCGCTGAAGAGGCACACTGGCAGCCCAGCGACGATAGATTTCCTCGGCGGAAACTCCGGCAGCGCGCGCCTGCGCTCCCGCCAGCTCTCCCAGCCGCTCGGTGAGCGTGTAGCCGGGACAAACGGTGTTCACCAAGATGTTGTCCTTGCCGAATTCGTTGGCCAGCGTCTTGGCAAGGCCGGCAACGCCGGCGCGGAGAGAGTTTGAGAGAAGCAGGCCGTCAATCGGCTGCTTGACGGACATTGAAGCCATGAAAATCAATCTCCCCCAATGGCGCTCGAGCATCCGGGGCAAAACTTCGCGGGCGAAATATACGGCGCTCAGCAAGACCAGATCCACCGCCTGATGCCATTCCTCAAGGCTGATCGAAAGAAAATTCTTGGCGGGCGGCCCGCCGGTGTTTGTCACGCAGATGTCCACGCCGCCGAAGCGATGGGCAACGTCTTCGACAAAGCTGCGAACCTGGTCCGGCTTTGTGACGTCCACCGCTTTCCAGAAAACCTTCTGGCCTGTCTGTGCCTCGATTTCGCTCGCAGCGATATGGAGGTCAGCCCCGGTGCGGGCGCAAATGCTCACCTGCGCGCCCTCGCGCGCCAGGCCCGCAGCCACCGCTTTTCCCAGGCCTTTGCTGGCCGCCGCCACAATCGCCACCCGGCCTTTCAGCCCCAAGTCCATGCTGCCTCCTATGCCTGGCCGCGAAGGTAGGCATCCTCCCCGGCCAGCCAATCCTTGCGGATCGGCGAAAAGACGTCCATCGCCACCGTGTCTGAGAGGGCTTCGGCAGCATGAGGGACGCCTGAAGGAATGTAAAGCACTTCCCCGCCCCGCACTACAATTTCGCAGTCGCGAAAGACAAATTTGAGTTGGCCCGAGAGGATCTGGCTGAATTGCTCGCTTTCGTGTTGATGCTCGGGGACCACAGCTCCTTTCGCCATGAAAAATCGCGCCAGCATGGCCTGCTCGCCGGCAATCAACTGCCGGGTGATCTTTTCATTCATCCGGACAACTTCCACATGCGCCCAATCCACCACTTTCATTTTTGTCCCCCAATAAAATGGGGCTTTTGGCCGAGCCGGGCCGGGTTTGCAACTGAAATTTGCCGCGGGCAACACCGGAGGTGACGGGCATCCCGGCGAAAATGTTGCCGGAGGCTTTGTCGAGTGCGCTGGTGCTATACTCGACCGGCCGGGAGCACGACCTCAGTTGGATCTCTCACGCGTGCCACGGGGTGGCCTGGTGTTGCGAGTGGTCGTCTCCATCAATGGAAAACAGAGAACCGGCCTCTTTTCTGATTTCTCTTTTCTGATTTCTGCTCTCATCCTGTCAGCGCTGGGCTTGGCAGCGCCTCCAGCAAGACCCGCGAACAAATACGTTGGCGTCAGTCGTTGCCGCGTTTGCCATTTGCCGCAAGCAAAGTCGTGGGAGCAAACCAAGATGGCTCGCGCCTTTGAATTGTTGACGCCCGGCGTGCGTTCGGGAGCAAAACGCGCCCGCGGATTCGATCCGGACATAGACTACTCGCGTGACCCAACCTGCCTGCCCTGTCACACAACCGGATTCGGAGAGCCGGGCGGCTTCGTCAGCCTGGAAGAAACTCCAAAGATGGCCGGGGTGCAGTGCGAAGTCTGTCACGGCGCCGGTGAAGGCTACCTGACGCCCCATTTGATGAGCCTCCAAAACAAATCGTACAAACGAGCTGATCTGCTCGCTGCCGGATTGATCCTCCCGAGCGAAGAGGTCTGTCTGAAGTGTCACAACGAAAAGAATCCTTTTGCTCCACAGGGCGAAATCTTCAACTACCCGTTGCGCCGGGAGCAAGGCACGCACGAGCATTTTCCGCTCAAGTTCCCGCATTGAACCCGGCACGGTTTTTTCATAGAAGGGACGGAAGCTCCTCCTTCGCGGCTCTTTTGTGCGGATGGAGGCTGCTCGTCTCGCCCGGGCCGAAATCTATTTACAGACTATCGCGCCTGCCCTAAGATGAAAACGCGAGCGGGGACAGGGTGGAGGAGGAGCGATGAAATTCACACCCAATCTGGGGCCTCTCACAAAAATCAGCTACATCGTGATCGGAATCGCTTTCGTTGCCGGCGGATGGTTTTGGACGACCGCGCCGGATTCCTGGGTTCGCATTGCGCTCGGCGTTGCCGGCATTGTGACGGTCATTGAAGGAGCGGTCGGGTATTGACCGGGGTGCGCGATGCTCGGTCTGAGCATGAAAAAGTAACGAACCGGCAGGCGGAGCAGGTATGGGCTGGGAAGATGGCCTGAGGGTAGTAGTCTATGTGATTCTCCTGGCCCAATTGCCGATCCCGGTTTTCTGGGTTTTTGTCCATCCCTTTACGGATTTCTGGAGAGGCCGGGCGCGTTTTGCCTACGCCTTGGTTGGCGTTCCGGTGTGGGGCCTTTGCGCGGCAGGTGTTCTGCGTTTTCGCGGGCTCCTTTTTGTCCCGGAACCGGTAGCCCTCTCGAGAGTGTTGCTCGGTTTTCTGTTGATCGGGTTGGACCTTTGGTTGATGCGTCGAGTGGAATCCGACCTGGGATGGCGGCGGCTGGTTGGCCTGGCCGAACTCAGCCCGTCCCGTCCCGATGCCCTGGGAGCCGGGAAGCAAGCGCTTTCCGACCGGGGAATCTACGGAAGCATGCGACATCCGCGGTATGCCGGCATGATTCTGTCGGTAACGGGGGCGTGGTTGTTGGCCGGAACGCCGGCGCTTGCCGCCGTGCTCGCGGCGTGGCTGGCCATGGTGCTGGCTATCGTCCAATTGGAAGAAAGAGAGTTGCGGAAAAGGTTCGGCGCCGCTTACGAGGAGTATGCTCGCCGCGTGCCTCGGTTCCTGCCCCGAAAAATTGGGAGATGATCCGGCGGAGCGGGACGGTCCCGAGGCTTCGGGACGGGAGGTTGCCATGAAGCGATGGTGCCTGTTATTCCTCCTGGTTGCGACGGCAAGCTCTGCCGGCGCACAGATTGGCAAACGCGTTCTGATTGCGGCGAACAGCCCGGAAGACAAAGCGCTCAGCGCCATCTCCGCCGAAAGCGACCCGCAGAAAAAAGTTGCCATGTTTGAAGATTTTATTCAAAAATTCGCCGGCTCCGATGCGGTGGTGGTGGCGCTGGAGATGCTTCAAGCGGACTACCTGAAGGCGCAGGACTATCCGAAGGTATGGGAGACGGGAGAGCGAGCGCTGGCCCTGGACCCGCTCGATTTCAACGTCATCACGAGCATGGTTCGAGCAGCCGAACAGATGAACGACGCTCAAACAATCTTTGCCTTCGGAGAGAGAGCGGGCGCCATGGTCAAAACGTTCAAGTCTTCCCCGCCTCCAACCGGGATCTCTCCGGAGGAATGGGCTTCGCGCCGGCAGTCGGATTTGAACGGCATCGCCGATGACTATAACTACGTCGCCTACACCTTCTACAGCCGGGCGGCCAGTGAGCCAAATCTCGCTCAAAGAATCGCCCTGCTCGAAAGTTTTGCTGCGGCTTTCCCCGATTCGGCCTACACCGGCTACGCCTATGAGACGGCCGCTGCGACCGCTCAGCAAGTGAACGATCCCGCCAAGCTCGTGGAACTGGCGCAAAAGGCTCTCGCTCTGAACCCCCACAGTATCAGCATGTTGCTGTTGACCGCCGATAGCTGGAGCGAAAGCGGCGAAAAGCTGGACCAGGCCGAAAAGAATGCAAGAGAAGTTCTTGTGCTTTTGCCCAAGGCGCAAAAACCAGCCAATGTGCCGGACGAGGCCTGGAGCAATCAGATCAGCGTCCAGGAAGGGCTCGCGCATTCAATCCTTGGCCAGCTCCTCATCCGGCAGCAGAAAATGTCGGATGCCATCGCGGAACTCAAACTGGGTACGCCGCTGCTCAAAAGGGAGCCGGTCAGCTACGCGCGAAATCAGTACCGGCTCGGTTTTGCCCTGGGCAAGCTCAGACGCCTTGCCGAAGCCCGCACCGTGCTCAATGAAGTGGCCGCGCTCGATACGCCTTACAAGAGTTTGATTCTGGACTTGTTGCAGCAGGTGGGCGGGACTCCCCGGCGGCCGCGGTAGCGGCTCAGCCGCTGCTTGCCCCGCCCTCGCCGGGCTGAGACCCTTGCGCGGAGATAGCTCGGTGCACGAAGAAGACAGCCACTTCATGATGTTGGCGCTCAAAGAGGCGGAGGCGGCCGAGGCAGCGGGCGAGGTGCCGGTGGGAGCGGTGATTGTGCTCGACGGAAAGATGGTGGCCCGCGGCCACAACCGGACCATGGACGACTGCGACCCCACCGCCCACGCTGAAGTGATCGCCCTGCGCCAGGCGGCGCAAAAACTGGCCAACTATCGCCTCACCGGCGCGACCCTCTATGTAACCATCGAACCGTGCGCGATGTGCGCCGGGGCAATGATCCAGGCCAGGGTTGCGCGGCTCGTCTATGGATGCGAGGACCCGAAAGGCGGCGCGATTGTCTCCTGCTTTGAAATGGCCGACCATCCGAAATTGAATCACCGCATGGAAGTTACGCCGGGAGTGCTGGCGGAAGATTGTGCCAGGGCCGTCCAGGCGTTTTTCCAAAAAAAGCGCGATCCCACCTGAAACACTGTCAAGGCGGCTCTAATCTGTCGCGCCGTGCTGGCGGAGGAGGTTGGCTGCCTCACTGCGCTGCTTTTCGAGGGCGAGCGCAAGCGGCGTCCTGCCGTCGTCCATCCGGGCGTTCGGGTCGCCGCCGTGATCGAGCAAGAGCTTTACCATCCGAGGATCGCCGTTCGCCGCTGCCTCGTGCAGGGGTGAGTAGCCCTGTCCGTATCGGTGATTGACGTTCGCCCCGGCGGCCAGCAGCGCAGCGGCGATCTCCCTGTCACCATGTGCGACCGCTCCGGTCAGCGCGGTATATCCGGTGGCGTTGCGCGAGACGGCGTTCACGTCCCCTCCGCGCGCCAGCAGCACGTCCACGACGTCCCGGCGGCCGAAGAACGCCGCGAGGCCCAGCGGTGTGAAGCCATCGTGGGAGTATGAATTGACAGAACCGGGGTCTCCTTCCAAAAGCGCCGTCACACGCGCCTTTTCGCCCACAGCCGACGCTTCAAAGATATCCAATCGAGCCCCCTGGGCAATCAGGAGTTCCGCCACCTCCTTGCGGCCATAGTAGGTCGCAAGGAGGATGGCTGAAGCACCGGTCTCGCTCCTGGCGTTGACAAGGGAGGAGTCGCTCTCGATCCGATTCCTCACGACGGAGACGTCACCGTCTTTTACCATTTCGAGAAATTCCTTTGTTGTATTGATGTTCGCCCCCTTCTGATTTGAAGATTGCTCTTCCGAGAGCTCAACGATTTCTTAGCCTAGGCTGTACTGCCCAGACCGCCTTGCCCCCTCGCCTTACGGACCCTCAAGTAACCTCCCAGCACCACAGCGGACACCATCACCACCATGTTTGCGATCTGATACCAGAAGGGCTCCTGCCCCGCCGAAGCAACCATCGAAACAAGCCCATCAACACCGAAAAGACGGCTAGGGCCATTGCGTGCTTCATCTCGGAACGCTTGGCGATCATGGCGGTTACATATCCTCCGACGACGGCGAAGACGAAGCCGTAACCGAGACTAAACAGCATGAAACCAT
>Ga0209108_10000309_pt1 | contig 26626 bp, 23 predicted proteins | sample Rifsed10ft1_FD_184003 | JGI IMG/M metagenome (GOLD analysis project Ga0209108, IMG submission 184003) | Soil microbial communities from Rifle, Colorado, USA - sediment 10ft 1 (version 2) | ecosystem: Environmental > Terrestrial > Deep subsurface > Rock core/Sediment | place: Rifle, Colorado...
CTCTCCAAGGAGGGAGAAAGATGAGAAAGCTCTACCTGATGACAGCCGTCCTGGTCATCGGCGCCCTGTTCCTGGGCGCGTGCGGGACGGCGACGCCGACGGAAGCGCCGGCGCCGGAGACCCCGCCGACCGTAGCACCCGCCGCCCCCGAGGCGACGGCCATGCCGGCGGAGCCGTTCCGCGTAGCGGTGGTGATGCCGAGCGCCACCAATGACCTGGCCTTCAGCCAAAGCATGTACGACGCGCTGCTGCTGATCCAGGGGCAGATGGGTGGGCCCGAGGCCTTCGAGATCGCCTACTCGGAGAACATGTTCGTGATCGAGGATGCCGCCGCCGCCATCCGTGACTACGCCAGCCAGGGCTTCGACCTGATCATCGCCCACGGCTCGCAGTACGGATCGTCCTTGCAGGAAATCGCCCCGGACTTCCTCGAAACCAGCTTCGCCTGGGGGACGACCCTCGACACCTTCGGCATGCCCAACGTCTTCGCCTATGAAGCTCGCTCGGAGCAGGGCGGCTATGTCAACGGGGTCGTCGCCGCTTCGCTCTCCACCAGCGCTGTGATCGGCGTCATCGGACCGATCGAGACCGGCGACGCCAAGCTCTACGTCGACGGCTTCGCCGCCGGCGTGGCCGCCACCAACGCCGCCGCCACCGTGCCCACCGTGTGGACCGGTTCCTTCAGCGACACCGCCCTCGCCTCGCAGGCCGCCCAGACGCACATCGACGCCGGCGCGGACGTCCTCACCGGCACCGCCCAGATGGTGACCGGCGCCATCGGCGTCGCTCAGGAATCGGACGTGCTGTGGTTCGGCACCCAGTCAAATCAGGCCGTCCTGGCGCCCGGAATCGTCGTCGCCAGCCAGGTCTACCACTGGGAGGTCGTCCTGGAGCAGATGATCGCCCAGATCCTGGACGGGACGTACGGTGGCGAGTCCTTCGCCATCGACCTGGCCACCGGTGGCGAGGTCGTCGAGTTCAATCCGGGCTACGCCGTCCCGGCCGATGTTCAGGCCCTGGCGGACGAGACGATCCAGGGGATCATCGACGGGTCGATCGTAATCCCGCCCGCCGAATAACATCCGAGATCCAACCGGCCGGGGCAGGCGCAGGCCGCCTGCCCCGGCCTTCGAAACGGGACGTCATGCTCGACCTCTCCCGCCCGTCGCTCCGCAGCATCGAGCTGCGAGGAATCGTCAAGCGCTTCCCCGGCGTGGTCGCCAATGACCACGTCAGCCTGACGGTTCAGGCCGGGGAAGTGCATGCGTTGCTCGGAGAGAACGGCGCCGGCAAGACGACGTTGATGCGCATCCTGTACGGCCTGTACCAGCCGGACCAAGGCGAGATCTTGCTCGACGACCGCCCGGTGCGGCTGCACTCGCCGGCCGACTCGATCCGCCACGGGATTGGCATGATCCACCAGCACTTCATGCTGGTCCCGACGTTGACGGTGGCCGAGAACGTCGCCCTGGGGCTGCCCTCCACCCGGGGCGTGCTGCTCGACACCGACCGGGTGGCGCAGCGCATTCGCCAACTCGCCACCAGCTACGGCCTGCAGGTCGATCCGTCAGCCTACGTCTGGCAGCTCTCCGTCGGCGAACAGCAGCGGGTGGAGATCCTCAAGGCGCTCTACCGCGGGGCGCAGGTTCTGATCCTGGACGAGCCGACGGCCGTCCTGACCCCCCAGGAAGTGCAGGATCTGTTCGTTACCCTGCGGCGCATGGTGGCCGAAGGCCATCTGCTCATCTTCATCAGCCACAAGCTGCACGAAGTGCTGACGATCAGCGATCGGGTGACGGTGCTGCGCGGCGGGCGCGTCGTTGAGAGCCTGGTCACGGCCGATACAGACCGTAAGGAACTGGCGCGGCTGATGGTCGGACGCGAGGTGCTGCTGCGCGTCGATCGGCCCGCGGTGGACAAGGGCCGGGTGCGGCTGCGCCTGGACGACGTCTGGGCCGAAGGCGACCGCGGACTGCCCGCCGTCCGCGGCATCAGCCTCGAAGTCCGGGCCGGGGAGATCCTGGGGGTCGCCGGCGTCTCCGGCAACGGGCAGCGCGAGCTGGCCGAGTTGATCGCCGGGCTGCGCCGCGCGACCAAGGGCCGGGTGACCCTCGACGAGCACGACATCAGCGGCTGGGAACCGGATCGGCGGTTGGCCCACGGGCTGGCCTACATCCCGGAAGAGCGGATGCGCGACGGCGTCATCCGCGAGCTCAGCGTGGAAGAGAACCTGATCATCGAAGACCACGGGCGTCCGCCGTTCGCCCGCGGCATCTTCCTCAACTTCGCCCGCATCGCCCAGCACGTCGATCGCCTGATCCGCGAGTTCGAGATCAAGACGCCGTCCCGTTCGACGCCGCTACGCAACCTGTCCGGCGGCAACATCCAGAAGCTGATCCTGGCCCGCGAGCTGGCCAAACGGCCGAGCGTCCTGGTGGCGGCCCAGCCGACGCGCGGCGTCGACATCGGCAGCACCGAGTACATCCACCGCCGGCTGGTCGAACAGCGCGCCGCCGGAACGGCTACCCTGCTCATCTCGGAAGACCTCGACGAAGTGCTCAACCTCTCCGATCGCCTGGCGGTGCTGTACGAGGGCCGGGTGATGGGGATCCTCGACCGGGAAGAGGCCACCGTCGAACGCCTGGGCTTGATGATGGCCGGCGTCCCGCTGGCCGAGGCTTTGGCCGCCCGTTCCTGAACGAACCAGAAAGAAGGGTCCTATCCGTGCCCGCCCCGCTTCCGCCGGGAGGCTCCAGGATTCCGTCCCCCGGCAGGTCCTGGGACAACATCCGCGAGGGTAGTCACCGGCTTCAGCCGGGGTTCTCGGGTCGGCACCACGGACCTGAGGCTCAACGTTGCCGGGTTCCAGGACCCGGGCTGAAGCCCGGGACTACCTATTTGCGAGGGCACTCGCCCTGCTTTCACCCGGCCAAGAGAGCCTCGGCCCGGCTTTCGCCGGGCCGAGGAAGACCGATCGAAAGATCTGCCGATACGTCAGGCGGGCGCCGGGGCCGTGGCCGTCGCCATCGACGGCGCCGGAGCGGCGATGACCTGGGGCTGCGTGAACAAGTAGTGGTCCTGGAAGTAGTGCATCCACAAGAAACTCAGCACCGCGATGTAGTAGGCGCGGTCAAAGGCGAAGTCGAACGGCGTACCGACGATGTAGTACATGAAGGCGAAGACGACCACGGCCAGCGCCCCGTCGGCGATCGTCAACCCGATGTTGAACCCGTAGTACCGTCGCGTCGAGCCGTCCTTGGACAGACGCTTGACGAACGACGAATGTTCGAGCTCGCCGCGCTGCCAGCGCAGGTGATTGATCATCCACGTCAGCGCCAGGTACTGCAGGGAGTGCCAGACGTTCATCCCCTGGAAGGCGGTATCCAGGTTCCCCAGGACCGGCACGAAGAACGACACCGCCGCCGTCAGCCCGAGGAAGAGCGCCTTCGGGCCGTGCAGCATGCCATGCCGATACTCGGCCACCGATTTCCCGATCCAGACGAAGAGCGCCGCCAGAAAGGCGAACGAGGCCAGCCACACCATCCACGGGCCGAGCGGAAGGAAGGAGCCGATGAATCCGCTGATGTCGGTCGTCCCGATGACGAAAGTGCCGCTAGCGATGCGCCACGCCGCCATCGGGTAGAGGCAGGTCAGGATCAGCGCATAGTCCGACAGGCGGCTGAAACGCGTCAGGCGGCCGATCTGCCGCTGGTTGTACAGGTCGGTGATGAAAATGATCTGGTGCAGGACGTGGATCGAAGCCCAGAAGAAGAAGACCGTCAACAGCAAGGACAAGTTGACGACCGCCAGCAGGACGACGATGACCGGGATAAGCAGGGAGGAGAGCAGGAAACCGCGGTGCCGTTTGGCAAAGTCAACGTCCAGCGCCGTCCGGGTGAAGGTCGAATACATGTGGGGCCCGCCGACGAGCAGCGCCACGAGCAGATTGACGGCGTTGCGGCTGAGGTCGTCCGGGGTCGTCCCGGCGGCGGCGGCCAACGGCGTCACCAGGCGCGGCAGCTGGAGAATCAACAGATAAAGGAGGTAAGGGGATGCCACGAGCGTGATGCTCAGCGAAATGAACGTCAGGTCCCAGCGTCGATCCTTGAGCCAGAGCGCCCCAACGGGCGCCCTTGCCGGGACCGCCGCCACGGCCGCTGCAGTCATGTTTCACCTCCGCCTGTGGACTGAGATGGCCAGTGCTGATCCAGCCCGAGTCGCCAGCCCTTGCCTGGCGCGGCCGAGATCGACTGTCACCGCTTAATTGATTATAGCAACACCGTGTCGCCGGAAGGGTTCCGGCCGGGAAGACAGTGGTCAGTGGTGAGTGGTCAGTGATCAGTGGGATGCCTTAGGGCCAAGGAGACCTCACTGACCACTGGCCACTGTCCACTGACCACTGTCTTCTCACGCCGCCCGCCGGGCTCGGTACTGAAGCGCCTCGGCCAGGTGTACCGGCCCGATCTCCGCCTCGCCGGCCAGGTCGGCGATCGTCCGGGCGACCTTGATGACCCGATGGTAGGCGCGCGCCGTCAGCTGGAGTTGGGCCATGGCTGTCCGCAGCAAGGCCCGGCACGGCTCTGCCAGCCGGCAGAACTGGCGGATCTCGGCCGGCCCCATTTCGGCGTTGCAGACCATCGACACCGTCTCGAGGCGCTCCCGCTGCCGGCCCCGCGCACCCTCTACTCGAAGGCGGATCGCCTCCGACGGCTCACCCAGGCGGTCGTCCCCCAGTTTGTCGACCTCGACCCGGGGCACTTCCAGGTGGATGTCGATGCGGTCCAGCAGCGGGCCGGAGATGCGCTTCTGATAGCGCTGGATCGTAGCCGGGGAGCAGGTGCAGTCGCGCGTCATGTCTCCGGCGTAGCCGCACGGGCAAGGATTCATCGCGGCGACGAGCATGAAGTTGGCCGGGAACGACAACGAGCCGCGCGCCCGGCTGATGGTGACGACGTGGTCCTCCAGCGGTTGCCGCAGCACTTCCAGGACCCGAGTGCCGAATTCAGGCAGCTCGTCGAGGAAGAGCACGCCTCGGTGAGCGAGCGAGATCTCCCCCGGGCGCGGCCACGATCCGCCGCCCACCAGTCCAGCGTGGGAGATCGTGTGGTGCGGCGCGCGAAACGGGCGCGCCCGCAGCAAGGGCGTCTCCTGGGGCAGCAGGTCGGCGACCGAGTAGATGCGGGTCACGTCCAGAGCTTCGGTCAAGGTCATCGTCGGCAGGATCGAAGGCAGGGAACGCGCCAGCAGGGTCTTGCCCGCGCCGGGTGGGCCGACCATCAGCGCGTTGTGGCCCCCGCCGGCGGCGACTTCCAAGGCGCGCTTGACGTGTTCCTGGCCACGCACTTCGCGGAAGTCGCCGCCGCCCGGGTCGGTCGTCATCTCCAGGCGCAGGGGAGGCACCGGCTTCAGTCGACGAACGCCGGACAGGTGGTTCACAAGCGCCGTCAGCGAGTCGACCGGGACAACCTCCAGGCCTTCCACCAGCGACGCCTCGGCCGCGTCGGCGGCCGGCAAGAGGATCTGGCGGAAGCCCTTCTTTGCCGCCAGGGCCGCCATCGGCAGAATCCCGGCCACGTGGCGCACGGATCCATCCAAGGAGAGCTCGCCAACGACGAGTGAGCCGTCCAGCCATTCCGGCCGAAGCTGGCCGGAAGCGGCCAGAGCCCCCAGCGCGATCGGAAGATCGTAGGCCGGGCCTTCTTTGCGCAGCGACGCCGGCGCCAAGTTGACCGTCAGATGGCCGCCGGGGAACGTCATCCCGGCGTTCTTGATGGCCGACATGACCCGTTCCCGACTCTCTTGGACCGCCGTATCGGGGAGGCCGACAATCGCGAAGCGAGGCAGTCCTCGCGCCGTGTCCACTTCCACTTCGACGATTGCCCCCTCCAGCCCCACAATGGCGCAGGAGTGGACCTTGGCGAGCACGCCCCGAGTCTAGGGGAGAAACGTCAAGGGGTCAACGGCCTGAGTGTCTTCCGCCGGTGAATACGTGAACTGGTCGATGGCCGCCGCTCAGGGGAGCAGGCCGGACATGGCCAGCAACCGGTCGGACCATTCTCCGGCAGCCTGCGCCAGGCGCCTTCGCCCCTCCGGATCCGCTTGCAGCCGATCCCAGGTGCATTGCCAACGCGCAAGTTCCACCTGCAGTTCGACGAGCGGCTCGGCGATCGTGACGTCGGTATCGGGAGCCGTCCATTCGATGAGGTGTTTACTCTCGTCGATGATCGACTCGATGACCTTCGGCGCGCTGCCGGCGGAGGTGAAGGAGCGGATCCGTCCGAGGTTGGCGGCCAACCCTCCGATCCGGGTCGGAACGGGATCTCGCAGGAAGCGTTCCCGGACCAGGCCCAGCTCAGTCATACGTCGCCGAGCAGCCTCATGACAATTCGCGAGACTGCCTCCCTGACTTCTTCATTACGGATCTGCATGGAGGGGTTGCCATGCCGCGGGCGGATGTTGATCAACGCCTCGAACGTCAGCTTTCGCCCAGAAGGGTCCCAGTCTGCGCCCCAGATGTCCACCTGCTGGCTCCCGTCTTCGAGGAGGGCGGCCTCACAATCGGCGTGCATGACGCCTCCACCACCTAGGACGCCTCGCCGCACGTCGACGGCCAGCTTGATGTAGGTCCCGAGGGCCTGCAACATGTCGTCGATTGTCTGCTGGCCGGCCGGCGACCGGACGATGTGGATCAGCATCGGAGTTCCGTCTGGCGGGGGACGCATCCAGTATACCCGGCCGGGTTTGCCAGGCCTCAGCACCAGGGGGCGCTACCGGCCGGCGCCGGCGGCGGCGGCCGGTAACCGCCGTCAGGCGAGCCCACGTCGGGGCTTCGACTGTTCCCTTTCCCCCCACCACATCACGTTGGACCAGGGCAAGCCGTGGTACGATGTATACACAATTGAAGCTACATCGGAGGCTGCGATGGCCAGATCCGTTGGAATGCGGGAACTCCGCGCCAGGGCGAGCGCTATCTTGCGCCGTGTTCGCGAGAAGCATGAAGCCGTGGATGTAACCTACCGCGGCCAGGTGATCGCCCGGATCGTCCCTGTCTCGCCGCGCCTCAAGCAGGATCGCACCCTCAGTGCCGTCTGGACCGATCTCGACCAGCTGGCGGGCGAGATCGGGCGGTACTGGAGGCCAAAAGGAAAGAGCGCAGCCAAGGCTGTGAGCGAGGGCCGTAGAGGATGACCGACGTCGTCGTCGACGCGAGCGTGTGGGTGAGTCGTCTGGTTGAGGGCGACGTGCACCACGCTCGCTGCCGCGAGTGGTTGGACAACCAGGAAGTTTGCGGCGGCCTCCTCGTAGCCCCCGCGCTGATGTTGGCCGAGGTAGCGGGGGCAATCTCCCGGCGGACACGTCGGCCCGGTCTCGCCCGCCAGGCCGTGAGGGGGCTTCAGGCGATTCCACAGCTTCGACTCGTCTCAGTCGATCCAGCGTTGGCGGATCTGGCTGCCGCACTGGCTGGTGACCATGCCCTACGAGGCGCCGACGCGCTCTACGTGGCGACCGCCTCGCAACTTCGCCTGCCATTGGTCACTCTGGACGACGAGCAGCTTAGCCGAGCGAAGTCGATAGTCACAACTTCATCTCCATGAGAAGGACTTCGGCCTCTGCAGGCAGCGACCGAGGCCGTTGCGGGCTTGGTCAAGAAGTACGGGAACACTGGACTACAGCAGATGGTCCGCAAGAGATGCTCGGAGCGGGCCTTGCGGGCGACCACAACGAAGGCCGCCACCTTGAAGTGGCTGCAATGTGTGCTGAGTCGCACTTCCTATCACAGGCTGACTCGCGGAACGGCGTCCGAATGCCCGATTCTCCAGTTGCGGGCGAACTGCGAACCGAGGACGATCTTGCGGAGCTCTATCTTGCCAACCTCCCGCAGGCCTACAACCTCTGGCTCGCCGGGGAGGGATCGCACCCTCCGGGCCAAGCCAGACGCCGTGGTCGCGCAACTCCCAGTTAGCGCAATTCCGTGACCTTGGGCCCCCGAATGAGCCGCAGGCTTCAGACAGCAGCCTGCGGCTCATTCCGCCTCGCTTGGCACGAGGAATCCGGTCGCCTGCGCTTGGAGACCCTTTTCTGTTTAGGGCGACATACTGCCAGACCGTTGCTCGAGGTGTTGACCGGTCTTGCTAGCTGGGACGTTGTGAATCGAACCACACCTGAGGGGCTTGCAGGACCCGACATCGGCGAATCGGACCCCTGAGCACTTTTCGCCAGATTCCGGTTGAGGGTCTCGGTTTTCAAGCGTCCCTGGCTGGGCGAACCTCTTGGTCTGCTGCCCCTTGTCCCCACCGTGTCGTCGATCCAGCAACTGCGCTGATCTCGGCCGTGACCCAGCCTTGTATGGCGCAGAAGCGGCCCCAGATGGACGCCCCCCGAGGGGCGTGCCTTCTTGGTGAATGCACCCACGTGCGCACATGGCGTGGATGAGTAGAGTTGGTCCCCTTGGTTCGCCTTCAGGCACGCGAACCGACGCGATCAAGGATGGAAATGAGGTTGAAGATCCCCGTGGGCGTGGTTCTCGACCCGAAGAAAGTGCTCACCGGATGAACCGGCGGGGTCCACGTCGAGGATGGCATTGGAGAAGTGAGGCAGCTGATGCAGGATGGCGTGCCTCGCTTCCTGCGCCAGCGTGTGAGCCTCCTGAACGGACAGGCCGCCGCCCACGGCCAGGTTCACCTCCGCGTGGAGCCGGTGCCCGATCCAGCGCACCCGCACATCGGACACGCCTTCCACGCCGCCTACCTGCATCGCGGCTTCGCGGATCTCGTCGGCAATCGCCGGATCCACCCCGTCAATCATCCTCAGGAAGACCATCCCCGCCGAAGACCAAAGGATCCGCACAATCAGGCCTGTGATCAGCAGGCCGACGAGCGGATCGGCGAGTGGGAATCCGAGCCAGACCCCGGCGGCGCCACCGAGGACGGCCAGGCTCGTCAACCCGTCCGCGCGGGCGTGGTATCCGTCGGCGACCAAGGCCGCGCTGTGGATCTCTTGGCCGACGCGAATCCTGAAGAGCGCCACAAGTTCGTTCCCCAGAAACCCGATCACGGCCGCGGCGGCGACCGCGCCCAGATATTGGACAGGCTGCGGCTGCAGCATCCTCCGGAGGGACTCGACTCCTGTGACCACGGCGCTGAACAGGATCAGGAGGACGACGGCCGCCCCGGCGAGGTCCTCCACCTTGCCATAGCCGTAAGGGAATCGGTCTGTGGGCTTCAGGCGGGACAGGCGAAAGCGATCCAGAGCGGAACGGCGGTGAGGGCGTCGCCGAAATTGTGGATCGTGTCCGCGAACAGGGCGACGCTGCCGGAGAGCCCGACGACGACCACCTGAAGCATGGCTGTGGCCAGGAGACCGAAGAGCGACAGCTTTACGGCCCAGAGACCGCGCTCGTTCGACGGGTCGGCAAAGCTCATGCTGCCGTGAACATGGTGGCCGTGCGTGTAACGTGTGGCTGTGCCTTCCGTCGAGATCGGCCTGGATGGATCACGGCTTTCGCGCATCTTCACCTCGCTCCTTGGGACTTCCTCGGGTGCCGCCGACCCAGGCGCCGCCTGGGCAAGTGTGACCTAGGCAGCAGGGTGCCCTTGCACGGCGCTATCACCCGTTCGATCGAGGGCGGCCGTGACTCCAGGAAGGGCCAACAGTCGGAACATCCTGTCCATTTCTTCTGGCGAATAGGGCATCCCGGACTGGACCCACCATTTCAGCAGATTGAGGAAGGCCCCAGCCAAGTAGGAGGACACGACAGGAAGGGGAACAGGCCCCGGGCTGTCGGCTGTTGCGTCGGAAGCAAGTGTTTGCTCAATCGACTTGCCTAGCGCCGCCTGTACCGCTTCCCACAGCCTTTCTCCGGTCTGGCCCGCTGTCAGCGCTCGGAAGTGCTTGTGGTCGTCCTGGATGTGCTGGAAGAGCTGCAGGCTTGGCATGACCCCGTGCGCTCCGCGTTCCTTGGACAACTGTTGGTTCATTCGCTCCAGCATGTCCTCGATCAATGAGGTGTGAACATCATCCTTGTCGACATAGTGGCTGTAAAAGGTGGACCTTCCGATCCCGGCCCGATCCAGAATGTCCTGAACCGTAATGGCGTCGTAGCGCTTCTCGGACAGGAGCTCCAGGAAGGCGGAATTGACGAGGCGGCGCGTGCGCTGAGACCGCCGGTCTTGCTTGTCGTGCTTCACCGGACAGCCTTCAACCGGATACCTCCGTCGATTTGTTCGCTAATGAACGATTCCCCGTGATTGCTTCTTGACACATCCGCCTTGTTATCTTATCACATGACGAACACAAAGTTCATTAGAGAACATCGTGTTCCTCAACATACTTGGGAGGAGACATGCACAGAACCCGTTTGGCTGAGACCCCCCTCGCCCGGAAAGTACCCGGCGAGGTCCCGGCAGAACCGGCGATCGTCTTGCGCGACGTGGTCAAGAGCTACGAGTCCCCATCGCACCCCTTCACCGCGATCCGCGGCATCAACCTCGAGGTCCAGGCCGGCGAGTTCATCGCTGTGGTCGGTAAGTCCGGAAGCGGCAAGACAACCCTGCTGAATTTGCTCGCGGGGATCGACCGTCCTACCAGCGGGGCCGTCTTCGTGGCCGGGACTCCCCTGGAAACTCTGTCGGAGTCCCGGCTGGCGGAATGGCGCGGCCGGAACGTCGGCCTGGTCTTCCAGTTCTTTCAACTGCTGCCAACCCTCACGGTAGCTGAAAACGTGATGCTACCGATGGATTTTGCCGGGGTCGTCCCGGCGGCGGAACGGAGGACCGCGGCAATGGACCTCCTCGAGCGCGTTGCCATTCGGGATCAGGCCGACAAGCTTCCCACCGCCCTGTCCGGGGGGGAGCAACAAAGGGCGGCGATCGCCCGAGCCCTGGCGAACGACCCGCCGATCGTCATGGCCGACGAACCGACCGGCAATCTCGACGAGGCCACCCGGGCTTCAGTCCTAGGACTCTTCGCTCAACTGAACTCCGACGGGCGCACGGTCATCGTGGTGACCCACGAGAGGGACATCAGCCGCTTCACGGACCGCCAGGTGACGCTTGTGGACGGGCGTGTGGCCAAGGATGCCCGGACCAGAGCGGTTTCTCGAGAAGGGTAGCCTGACCATGACGCGACTGCTGTTGGTGAAGCTCGTCCGCGATCTGCGGACGGCCTGGTCCCGAATCGTGCTCATGATCTTGGCCATGAGCGTGACCCTTACTGTGCTCGGTGGAATGTTGTACACGCGCGGCATCGTTGCGCGAGAGATGTCGCGCGCCTACCTCAGCACAGGCCCAGCGTCGGCAACGATCCTCTTCGAACGCGGGCTTGATGGTGGCGAGGTGCAAGCTATCCTGGCCGAAGCCCTCGATCAACCCGGGATCATCGATGCCGTCGTACGGACGCAGTTAACACTACAGGTGCAGGAACAAGGCGGCGGGTGGGGACCCTATCCGCTCCAGATCTTTGTCGCAGCCCCGGATGACCCGATGCGAATGGAGACTTTCACCGTCGAGCAGGGGGTTTGGCCACCCGCCTCGGGGGAGATCCTGATCGATCGCTCCTCGTTCGAACTCTTGGGCCTGAACGTTGGAGAGGACGTCGTTGTTCAGGCCCCTAATGGTACGCCGACACCGCTTCGGGTCATTGGGGCGGTGTATGACCCGGCGCTAGCGCCGTCATTCCAGGAGCAGAAAGGGCATGCTTTCATGTCCGCGGCGTCGCTGCCCGTGTTGGGAGTGGAGATCGCGCTGGATGCGCTGAAGGTCCAGATCGCCGATGAGGTAGCACCGCTGGTGCCAAGCCGTGACAGGGATATCAATGTGGCCGCGGCCGTAGACCTGGCTGCCCGGGTCGAGCAGGCACATGGCTTTTCCGTTCTCGAGATCCAGGTCCCCGAGCCATATGCTCATCCACATCAGGCGCAGGCGGACTCGCTCCTGCTGGGGCTGCTTGTCTTTGGCGCGGCCGGCTTGCTGCTCAGCGCCATCCTGGTCGCGACCATGCTTAACGGGTTGTTCACGCAACAAATCCCCCAGATGGGGATCATGAAAGCTGTCGGGGCGCGGTCCGGTCGGGTGCTCCAGCTCTACCTGCTGATGACGCTGGCCATCGCAGGCGCGGCCACGGCCATTGCGTTCGTCCCGGGAATCGTAGTCAGCCGCGCCTTTGCTCCTGCCATACTGGGTCTGCTGGGCGTCGACGCCGTCAGCGTGGTTGCACCGTGGTGGATGTATGTCTTCTTGGTGGCTGCTGGTGTCGGCTTACCCCTGCTGTTCGCGCTCGCTCCGATCGTGAAGACCAGCCGTACCTCCGTTCGGGAAGCCCTCGACTACCGGGGTGTCGAAACCCACGGCGACCGCTCAAGTCGCTTCGCCACGCGCTTGAGCCAGTGGGGCCACCTCAACCGGACCGTTGTCCTGGCATTCCGCAACATCTTCCGGCGGCGCGCGCGTTTCCTCCTTTCCGTCGGTCTGCTGGCCAGTGCCGGCGCTGTATTCATCGGCGGCTTGTCCACCATGGCTGGCTTCCAGGCATCGCTCGATCGAGAAAGGGAATTGCGCGCGTGGGATGTCGACGTGCAGCTTGGCATCAACGACGGCGTTTCGGCGAATGCGCTGACCACTCTGGCGCGAGAGATTCCAGGTATGGAGCGCGTCGAGGCATGGAGCATTGTCAAGACCAGCGTCATCCCGTCCGGCCAGCGGTTCGGCGTCACTCGCACCTATCCGGACCAGGGTCACGGGAGCCTCGCGGTCACCGTCGTTCCGATGGACACGGTGCTGCTCAGCCCTCCCAGCCTCGTGGAAGGCCGCTGGTTGCGACCGGCCGAGGCGGGGGCCGTCGTGCTCAGTCAGGCGGCGGTCAGAAACGATCTGGCCGGGGCTACGACGGGTGACAGCATTCGATTGTCGATGGGAAGACGCTTCACCAGCTGGCGGGTCGTTGGCATCGTCGAATCCTTGGGGCATGGCGGAGGAATCTTCGTAACGGAGGAGGGTTTCGAGTCGGCAACGGGCCTTAGCCAGCCCAATCTTCTGCGCATCGTGACAAACGCCCATGACGAGCAGACCAGGGTCCGAGTCGCTCAAGCGACCGAACGAGTCCTCGGCGATGTGGGAATCGTGGTTCGATCTGCGGCATCCGTCAGCCGCACCGAGGCCGCAGGCGCTGGGCACATGCTGCCCTTGATCCTAGCCTTCCTTGGCCTTTCGATCGCCATAGGCGTGGTTGGATTCGCCGGGCTCACGTCAACCATGAGCACCAGCGTGCTTGAGCGCACCCGGGAATTCGGCGTGATGAGCGCCATTGGTGCGCCGGCGTCCACCGTTCGCCGCCTGGTCGTCCTCGAAGGCATCTCGATCGCGGTGATAAGCTGCGCTGTCGCCGTTGTCCTTGCTCCGCCCCTGGCCGCGATCATGGTCGAGTACTTGCCCATGACAGGGATGCTCCAGGTCTCGATACCGGGGGTTGTGGTTTGGATCGTCGTGTGCCTGATGGGCGCGGCACTCGCTGCCCTTGTGCCCGCCTCCCATGCCTCGCGGCTGACCGTTCGCGAGGCTCTCGCCTATATGTAAGTCGAACGTTGTCGGGAGACATGTCAAGTGAACCGGAAGCTCATTCTCGTGCTCGTCGTGGTTTTGCTCGTGGTGTTGTGCGCCCTGGTTGTGATCTATGCTCCAATCATCATGCAGGCCCTGGTCCCATTTCATCGGATCCCGCAACACTGACGGCATGCCGTAGGATCAGGAAGGACAAGGAGGATCGGCATGCATTCGCATCCCCACCATTCCGAGTCCCCGGCCCCAACGGAGGGGCGGCTGGTTCGCGGGGAGCCGATCTACGACCTCCTGGTCAACATCATGACGCTTGGCCAGGCAGGCCGCCTGCGGCGACTGACGGTCGATCAAGCGTTGCTTCGACCGGGGGAGGTGGTTCTGGATGTAGGTTGCGGCACCGGGAGCGTGACCATCCCCGCCCGGCTCCGCGTGGGGGAGAATGGCAAGGCGGCGGGGATCGACCCGTCGCCGGGGATGATCGCCATCGCCCGCCGCAAAGCCGCCCGCGCCGAACTGGACATCGACTTTCGCCTGGGGGTGATCGAGGCCATTCCTTTTCCGGATGGGACCTTCGACGCGGTGACCTCCAGCTTGATGATGCACCACTTGCCGAAGCATCTACGCATCAAGGGGCTATCGGAAATCAAACGAGTGCTCAGGCCAGGCGGGCGGCTCTTGATCGCCGACATGAGGAGGCCCAGCGGATCGTCGCTGAAGCAAACCCTCACTGCGCTGGTTTTGCATCACGGCGTTCGGGTGGAGTTCGGCGTTGAAGATCTACCTGAGTTCCTGCAGCAGGCAGGCTTCGTCAACATCCAACAGCGGAAGGAACGCTTCCTCGTCATTGGTTTTCTGCGAGCAGAAAAGCCTGGCGGCTAAGGCTTGCCGGGGTGCTGAAAGCGAGTTGCAGACTTGACAGAATGCAATGGTGGCGCTGCCTGCGGGACGGAACTCTTCAGCCAGCTCCTCGCAAGATTGAGGCCCGGTCTTGCCAGGACGCCGGGTTCCCATTCAGCCGTGCGAGGCGGCGGCGAGATTCGCTCCCCCGCTCACCTGCGCCGCGTTGTGCGCTGCGCAGTGCGGCGCAGGTGTCGCTCCGGAGTGCTGCGCGCCCCGCCCTGGAGCCAGGCATGATCCCTGATTATGGGCGATGTGTCTCATAGCGGATCCCTGCTCTGAGGCGTACGCGCCAGGGAACCCGCACATGAGGTCTCGTAGACCAGTGCGTCAGGGGATGGATCTCCTCCCCGCACATCATGCGTCCCGCCTGTTGAAATCCTCCCAGCTCCACTTGGGGCAAGAGCTGCTCATGTGATAGGCACCAGCCTCGGGTCCCAGAGTGCGGTCATGCAGCCGGACGACGTACCCGTCTCGCCAGTTGGTGTGGCGCAGTTGAGGGCCCGGCCAACTCAGCCAGGGGCTACTGCGCAAGAAACGATGCACGCGATCAGGAGGCCGCTTCGAGATGCCGATCGGCAGCGTGCCCGACCGTCTTCCTGTCTGCGTAAGCGCCCCATGCCTCTCAATGAGAGCCCCGCCGACCACGGGGTCAGCCTGACCAGATCCGCCCCAATCTCAGCCCTGACCTTTGATTGCTCTCCTCACGCCCACGGGTTCATCGCCGCCACCAGCATGAAGTTGGCCGGGAACGACAGCGAACCCCGCGCCCGGCTGATAGTGACGACGTGGCCTCCAGCGGTTGGCGCAGCACCTCCAGGACACGCGTCCCGAACTCGGGCAGCTCGTCGAGGAACAGCACGCCCCGATGGGCCAGCGAGATCTCCCCGGGCCTGGGCCAGCTGCCCCCGCCCACCAGCCCTGCGTGGGAGATGGTGTGGTGCGGCGCCCGAAAAGGTCGAGCGCGCAGCAGCGGGGTGTCGGACGGCAGTAGATCGGCGACCGAGTAGATGCGAGTAACGTCTAGCGCCTCCGTCAGGCTCATCGCCGGCAGCACGGAAGGCAGCGACCTCGCCAGAAGCGTCTTGCCCGCCCCCGGCGGCCCGACCATGAGCACGTTGTGCCCTCCTCCGGCGGCCCTTCGAGGGCGCGCTTGACGTGTTCCTGGCCGCGGACCTCGCGGAAGTCACCTCCAGTTGGCTCCTGGGTGAGATCGAGGCGGAGTGGCGGCGCCGGCTTCAGCCGTTTTACTCCCGAGAGGTGATTGACCAGCGCCGTCAGGGAGTCGACGGCCACCACCTCCAGCCCTTCGACCAGGGCCGCTTCGGCCGCGTCCGCCGCCGGAACGAGGATTTGACGAAAGCCGCGCTTCGCGGCGAGGGCCGCCATTGGCAGGATGCCGGCCACGTGGCGCACCGACCCGTCGAGGGACAGCTCGCCGACAACCAGCGAGCCGTCGAGCCACTCCGGCCGGAGCTGGCCGGAGGCCGCCAACGCCCCGACGGCGATCGGCAAGTCGTAGGCCGGCCCTTCCTTACGCAGTGAGGCCGGCGCAAGATTCACCGTCAGACGGCCGTGCGGAAACGTCATCCCGGCGTTCTTGACCGCCGCCTGGACGCGTTCCTTGCTCTCTTGGACCGCCGTGTCGGGGAGGCCGACAATCGCGAAGTGAGGAAGACCGCGCGCCGTGTCCACTTCCATTTCGACGATTGCCCCCTCCAGCCCGACGATGGCGCAGGAGTGGACGATGGCGAGCACGGTCCGAGTCTAGGGGATTCGAAGGCCGCCGTCAATCGAGCGGGGTCCGACCTCGTGGACGTTCGACATTTTGGGGCAGCCCGACCCACCGGCATGTTCTTCCTGTTGAGGGACCACCCTTCGACAAGGCCAGGGCAGGCCTCGGGAGCACGAACGTCGTCGTAGATGAGGACGGCAACAAGGTGGGCGAACTGAGGTACGCCGCCTGGGGCGGGACGCGTTACGCTTGGGGCAGCACCCCCACCGACTACCGCTATACCGGCCAGCGGGAGGAGGCTGGCATCGGGCTGTCCTCACGCCCAGTCGCCGGACGACTTCTGTTTAGTTCATTCCCTGGCGGAGCACCTCTGCCGCCTGCAACCGCCGCCGTTCGAGAGCCCCAAGGTCACGTCGCACGCCTGCCGGGTTTCCCACGCCCCGGAATGGCACAAGACCGCTGAAGTGTCACGGTCTTGTCCAGTCATCAGCAGGTAAGGCCTTGACCAGGTAGCTAGTAGTGGTAACGGGCTTGCAGGAAATCGATGCGATCGTCGCGAACGAGATACACGAAGCGGTGCTCCTGGGTGATCCGGCGCGACCAAGTGTTGGGAGCGAGGTACTTGAGGGGTTCGGGCTTGCCAATCCCGGCGAAAGGGTCGCGAAGGATGGCATCGACCAGATCCAGGACGCGCAGAACCGCCCTCCGATCCTCAGCGACCCAGGACCTCAGGTCCTCGATGAATTCGGGCTGGAAGACGGCCTCACGTGTCTTTCTTCTCAAGGCCCACCTCCGCCCGGAGCTGGGCAACCGTCATCGGCCGCCCCCTGCCCTTGAGGGCGCGAGCGAGCGCCTCGAGCAGGCGCGAGGCATTGGCGGGCGAGCGCAAGAGGTGGGCCGTCTCGGTGAGGCTGACGAGCTCGTCGGCCGCGATCAGAGCGGCAGGCTCCCCATTGCGACGGTTGATGATGACGACTTCCCGATCGCTCGTGACAACGTCCAGGAGCGACGCCAGTTCCTGGCGGGCTTGTGAGTAGGAGACCTGCAATGTCATGGCGCTTCCTCCCATATGTACAGCACTCGCACAGAACCACCAACGATCAAGACGGCGATCTGCTCACTCTCCCCCGGAGCGGCCAGGCAGCTCAATCTCCCTATGGCCAGGGGCAGGAGATCTCCCCCGCCTTTCTGTACCAGGTTCTGTGTTGGCCGAACACGGTCGACGCCGGTGATAGGATTCCCGACGCGTTCGCACAGCCCGGATCAACCCGTGCGCCGACTCCGCCTTCCCGCCTTTGGAGACCGGTCAGTCCCGATCCTCCTGATCGTGCTGGGCGTCCTTGCCTATGGTCTGCTGCTGCCGAGCCTGGGCTTCTTCTGGGACGATTGGCCGAATGCCTGGTTCCTGCACGTCCTCGGTCCCGGCGGCTTCCCCTCCGCCTTCGCTTCCGACCGGCCGGTGATCGGCTACTTCTATCTCCTGACGACATCCTGGTTGGGCGAGAACCCGCTCGCCTGGCAGGTCTTCGCCATCGCTTGCCGCGTGGTCAGCGCGATGGCGCTGTGGTGGGTCCTGCGGATGGCCTGGCCCCGACACCCGAAGCCGGCGCTGTGGGTGGCGATGCTTTTCCTGGTCTACCCGTCCTTCAAGCAACAGCACATCGCCATCATCTACAGCCACTTCTTCCTTCTGCTCGCCATCCACCTCGCGTCGCTGGCCCTCATGCTCCTGGCCGTCGCCCACCCGCGCCGGCGAATCCCCCTGACGATCGCCGCCCTGCTGACCCAGGCACTCAGCCTCTTCGCCCACGAGTATTCGATCAGCCTGGAGGTCCTTCGACCAGTCCTGCTCTGGGCAGCCCTGGCGCGCGCCCCTCACTCCGGCAGCCACGGGCTGCGCTTTGCCCGTTGGTGGACGCCGTATTTGAGTCTGACCGTGCTCTATCTCTATTGGAGAGTGGCGATCCTGGGCTTCCCGACCTATCAGCCCGGATTGTTGGCGGCGCTGGCCATAGATCCCGGGAATGCATTGGCGGCCCTTTTCTCCACCATCGCCCAGGATCTCGCCGAGGTGCTGGCCCTCACCTGGAGGGACGCCTTGATTCCGCCCGATCCGGCCGTCTTCGGCCCGCGGGCGACCCTCCTCGTTGCAGCCGCCGGCTTGGGGGCGCTGATCGCCTCCGCCGGATTCCTCCGCTTCTATCACCCGGGCTTAAGGATCGATGCCTCCGCCCCCGCAGGCCCTCGGTGGTCGGTCCGCGTCATGGCACTCGGCCTGGTCATGCTGATCGCCGCGGGTTCAACGGCGTGGATCACCAAGCTCCCCATCGGCCTCACTTTTCCATGGGACCGCCTGACTCTGCCGCTGATGCTGGGAGCATGCCTGGTCATCGGTGGGCTGCTTAGCCTGCTGCCTCGCTCCACCTGGGCGGTCCCGGCTGCGCTGGGACTGCTGTTGGGGTTGGCCGTGGCCTCCCAGGTGCAGGCCGGGTTCACCTATCGCCGCGACTGGGAAGCCCAGCGCGACTTCTTCTGGCAGCTCGCCTGGCGCGCCCCGGCCCTCCGCCCGGGCACGGTCCTATTCACCAACGACATCCCGCTGACCTACGAAAGCGACAACTCCCTCACCGCGCCGCTCAACTGGATCTATGCCGACGACCTGCCGCAAGCGGGGATGTCCTACTTGCTGTACTACGTCAGCCTGCGCCAGGGTCTCGGGCTGCCGGCGTTGGAACCGGACCTGCCGATCGAGCAGTGGTATCGGCCGACGACCTTCTCCGGGAACACCTCCCAGTCGCTGGCCGTGCTGAGCAAGCCTCCGGGGTGCCTCCAGATTCTCGACGAGGTCTACCACGACTCGATGCCGACCATCCCACCTGATCTTTCACGAGCCGTGACGCTGGCCAACCTCGATTGGATCGAACCCCAGGGCCTGTTCCCGGAGGCGAAGCTGCTGGATCTCTTCGGCCCTGAGCCGGCCCACGATTGGTGCTACTTCTTCGAAAGAGCCGACCTGGCCCGGCAGCGTGGAGATTGGGTGGAAGTGGCCGCCATCGGCGCCGAAGCTCTACGGACCGGGGACGAGCCCAATGACGCCTCGGAGTGGCTGCCGTTCATCGAGGCCAGTGCGCGCACCGGGGACGTCGGCAGGGCCGTCGAGTGGAGCAACGGTTCCCTCCGCCAGAACCCGGCCGTGCGGCCGATGCTCTGCCGGACCTGGGGCCGCATCCTGCCCGATCTGGCGGCCGGCCCGGATCAGGAGCGAGCCGGTGCCCTGGTCATCGAGTTGGGTTGCGATTGAGTCTCGGCGGCGCCGCGGCCTCCTGAGCGTGGTCCCGCGCCGGGCTCGGAATCGCATCGAAGGATGCCGCCCAAGGGAGGGTTTATCCGTGCTGGCGCAGCGAGGCGCACCCCGTATCCGGCGAGCCTAGGATCCATATACGAAGAAGTCGTCGAAGTGGATCTCGACGCCGCCCTCTTCGAACGTCCCGGCGATCAACCCCACGTCGCCGGAGACGAAGGTGCCGTCGCGCACATCGGTGACCAGGTGGCCGTTCACGTGCAGCGCCAGATGATCGGCAACGCACAAGGCTGTGACCTCGTTGATGGCCGCCCCTTGAAAGATGGCGTCCGTGCTCAACATGCCTTCCTGCTCCAGCCACGTCCGCCGGGCATCCTCCATCTTTAAGATGCCGGCATAGCCGTCGCTGCTGATCAAGAAGGCGTAGAAGTTGTCGTCGTCCTGATGCCGGCAGACGAGGCCGAAGTCGTTGTCATCCGGGCCGCCGGCCTTGAAGGTCGAAACCGAGAGGCGGACGTCGGCGAAATCGTGCCCGGAGGTCGACACGTAGTCGGTCCGGATTTCGTCGAGCCAGATGCGGAAGACGCCTTCGCCGTAGTCAACGCCTCCACCCATGTCCTCCCACTGAACCCAGCCACTGCCGGGGTCGTCGAAGTGGTCCTCGAGCAGGATCGCCCCAGTCGGACCGAGGGGCGTCGCCGGCGGGCGCGGGGTGCGCGTCGGTATCCCTGGAACGGTCGCAGGCGATGTCTCCGTGGGCGGCGGCGGCGCCACGAACTTCACCAGGTCGTCGCCGGTGAGGTAGAGCAGCAAGGCGCCGGCCGCGATCAGTCCCAGGCAGGCGAAAAGCGCCACCAACGCCCCCCCGCCCAACCAGAACCGCCTGCGCGGAACCGATCTCGTCGTACGACCGGCTGGCGGTGTCGGCTGCGGCGGAGGGGAGGCGGCGCTTTGCGGCGCCCGCGCCGCCAGCGAGCGGGTGTTGAGGGCCCCCGCCTGCGCCGCCGGCACCGTCGCCGGGGGCAAGGCGGCGATATCGTCCAGCATCGCCTGAACCGTCGGATAGCGATCGGCCGGGTCCTTGGCGAGCGACCGCAGGATGAGCCGCTCGACCGATTCCGGAATATCCGGATTGACGGAGCGCGGGATCGGCAGAGGGTCGTGCACGTGCTTGAGCAGCACCGCCAGCGGCGTGTCGGCGTCGTAGGGAAGGCGGCCCGTGGCGAGCTCGAACAGGACGACGCCCAGCGAATAGATGTCCGAGCGAGAATCGCCCGGCTCCCCCGAGCCCTGCTCGGGCGACATGTACGCCGGGGTGCCCAGTACGGTGCCGGTTACGGTGACTTTCGTCCCGGTCAACATCTTGGCCACGCCGAAATCGGTCAGGATGACGCGGCCGGACCGATCGAGCATGATATTGGCCGGCTTGACATCGCGGTGGACCACGCCCATCTCGTGCGCGTAGGCCAGCGCCGCTCCGACATCCGAGACGATGCGCAAGGCCACCAGCAGCGGCATCTCCTCCCGGCGCCGGTGGACCTCCTCCAGGGCCGCCTTCAGCGTCGGCCCATCGAGGAACTCCATCACCATGTAGTAGATGTCGCCCTGATTGTCGTAGTCGAAGACCTGGATGATGTTCGGGTGCCGCAGGCGGGCGACGTTCTTGGCCTCGCGCTGGAATCGCTGGACGAACTCGGCCTCCTCCACCATCGACGGGTGGAGCACCTTGATCGCCACATAACGATCCAGGCTCGGCTGGAATCCCTTGTAGACATCGGCCATTCCGCCGCGCCCCAGGCGGGCGACGATCTGATAGCGTCCCAGCGTGGCACCGGCAAGATCGCTCACGATCCTCCTCGAGGGGTCGTGCGCCTCCTCGGCGGAGGTGCACGGAAGTTGGACTTGCACATCGCCAGCCTTGGAAGCCTGATTGAATGAGCACGCCCCTCGGCGCGGGGGTGCATGCCCGCGGGTGTGGGTTGAATTGTCGCTGGTCGAATCAGGGGGCGGTCACCGCACCGCCGATCACGGATACACCGAACGACGGCGGCGCGGTCGCCGGAAGAGGGGCAGTCGAGCGCCCGCGGCCTTGCGATCACCCCGCGGCCTTCATTGGATTCACGGAAGGTTGGCCGCGGGGTCCCCTCCGGGATGCAAAGCGCGATCACCCTGCGGGCTTTATTGATGGGGAAGGTCGCCCGCGGGGTCACTCGCTGATGTAACGGCGCTTCAGGACCTGGATCAGTTCGGGCACCCAGCGCATCAAGGACGGGATGACGGTCTGAGCTTCGACGTCCGGCGGTAGACCGATGGCCAGCAGGCGGTCCCGGCTGAGGAAGACCGTTAGGTGCTGGCGGCGGGAGCCAGTGACCGTGGCGAATCGCAGCCTGCCCCCGTCGATCTCGGACAGAACGCGCTCGGCGGTCTGGGCGACTGCCGCCGTCATCGCCGCCACGCGGTCGGAGTCGACCGGCAGATCGGGCGGGACGGACGACACCATCAATCCGTTTTGGTCGACCAGCGCCACCCAATCCGCTTTGGGGATCTCCTGCGAGAGGCTGGCGAGGACGCGCTGCAGTTCGGCCTGTCGTGTGATCATCGGCTCTCTGGTCCCGGGTCCCCTTGACCTTAAGAGTAACCCCGGGCGCGAACTAACGCAATGGCGACGTCGCCGCCGGAGTCGGCTGGGCGAACGGATGAGGGTCCTCAGAGGCGTGGGCTACAATCAAGCCCGAGCCCAGAAGTCGAAGCGGCCACCCGGACGGACGGCCATGTCCCTCCATCGAACCGACGCGGAAGCAGGTGAGGCAGCCGGGGGAGCCGGCGGCGTTGTCGTCATCGGTAGCTCGGTGATGGACGTGATCGGCCGTCCGCTGAAGGCATTTCAGGCGCGGTCGTCCGCCCCCGGCGTGGTGCGCCTGTCCCCCGGCGGCGTGGCGCGCAATGTCGCGGAGAATCTGGCCCGGCTGGGCGTCGACGTGACCCTTATCACCGCCGTCGGGGACGACTCACCCGGCAACTACCTCCTGGAGCAGGCGGAAGCGGCGGGGGTGGACGTGCGTCATGCGCTGACCGTGACGGGCGAGCGCACCGGGATGTACATGGGCGTGCTCGACCCGCAAGGCAGTCTCCAGCTGGCGCTCGATGACATGGGGCTGGTGCGCTGGTTGAGTCAGGACTACCTCCGGTCGAAAGCGCCCGTGCTGGAGCGGGCTCAGGCGATCTTCCTCGACGCCAACGTGCCGACCGACTCACTCGAACTGGTGCTGGCGATCGCCGACCGGGCGGGGATACAGGTCGCCGCCGACCCGACCTCGGCCAGCCTGGCTGCCAACCTGCGCCCGCATCTCAAGGACCTGTGGCTGGTCACACCCAATGTCGCGGAAGCCGAGATCCTCTGCCCACACCCGAGCCCCCGCGCCGATCTCGGCACTCTTCAGGGTGCCCCCTCTGGGGTGCGAAGCGCGACGCCGCGCGACCCTCTCCAGGGGCGCGATAGCGCCATCGAAGCCGCGCGCCGCCTCGTGGCGGAGGGCGTCGAGATCGCTCTGGTCACGATGGCCGAATTCGGCGTCGGTTACGCCTCGGCCGAGACCCGCGGGCATATCCCGGCGGTCAAGACAGAGGTCATCGATTCGACGGGCGCCGGGGACGCCCAGACGGCCGCCGTCCTATTCGGCCTGCTCAGCGGCATCCCTTTGGACGAATCGGTCCGCCTCGGCGCTTCGGCGGCGGCGTTGACGCTGCGGACCCAAGGGTCGGTCGCACCCGACCTCTCGCTGGAACGCCTGTACGACGGGCTGCGGTAGGCCGACCTCCACACCGTGGACATGCTCCCTCCCATCCCACCGGGATTTCCCGTCGACATCCATCCCGCCGTTGCCCAGGCCGTCGCCGAAGGACGACCCGTTGTCGCCCTCGAGTCGACGGTTCTGAGCCACGGCTTGCCGCGTCCGGTCAACTTCGAGACCGCCGTCGAATTGGAGCGGATCGTCCGCCGCGCCGGCGCCACACCGGCGACGGTCGCCGTGCTCGATGGCCGGCTGATGGTGGGACTCGACGCGGCCGGCCTGCAGCGGGTGTGCGCCGATCCCGGGATGAAGAAACTCAACCGGCGCGACCTGGCGGCGGCGCTGGTCCTCCGCTGGTCCGGCGGGACGACGGTCTCGGCCACGATGGCCCTGGCCTACGCCGCTGGAGTCCGGGTTTTCGCCACCGGGGGCGTCGGCGGCGTCCACCGCGGCGCGACCGGCGACGTTTCGACCGACCTGGAAGAACTTGCGCGGACGCCGGTGGCGGTCGTTTGTTCGGGGGCGAAATCGATCCTGGACCTCGACCGTACCCTGGAGTGGCTGGAGACCCGTGGGGTCCCCGTCGCCGGATGGCAAACGGAAAGATTCCCCGAGTTCTTCAGCCCGCCGACGTCGCGCCCGGTCAGCGTCCGCGTCGATGGAGCGGCCGAGGCTGCCCGTCTGATTGACAGGCAACGGTCATTTGGGGGAGGTCCGCTGATCTGCGTGCCCTGCCCGGCCGATCAGGCCGTGCCGGCCGAATCCGTCGCCCACGCCTTGGATGCGGCCGAGGCGGAAGCGTCCGCCGCCGGCATCGCGGGCAAAGACCTCACACCGTTTCTTCTCGAGCGGCTGGCCGAGCTGACCGGCGGCGCCACCCTGCGCGCCAACCTCGCCCTGCTCCACAACAACGCCGCGGTGGCCGGGGAGATCGCCGTGGCGCTGACGCGTGAGGCGACGAAGCGTTGAGAGCCTAGGCGAGCCTCAAGCGCACATCCAGCGCCGCCGCCCCTTTCCCCTGCTCGAAAACCCGCAGCGGATTGACTTCGATCTCGGCGACCTCCGGCTGATCGACCGCCAGCTGCGCCACGCGCAGCAAGGCCTCCACCACGGCCTCCCGGTCCGCCGGAGGCAGGCTGCGGCTCCCTCCCAATCGGCGACCGGCGTGCGTTGAATCGATCAGGCGTTCCGCTTCCATGCGGCTGAGGGGAGCAAGCGCGAAGGCGATGTCCCGCAACATTTCCACTTCGACCCCGCCGGCGCCGAACATGACCAGCGGCCCGAACTGTTCGTCGCGCACGACGCCCAGGATCACTTCCTGCCCCGCGCCGATCATCGGTTGAACGACGGCGCCCCGCAGGCGCGCCTGCGGGGCCGCGGCTGCCGCCGAAGCCCGCATCTCGCCAAACGCTCGCATCACGTCCGACTCCGAACCCAGGCCCAGCCGAACGCCCCCGACATCGGATTTGTGGGGGATGTCCGGTGAGGCGATCTTCAACACGACCGGGAAGCCGAGCCGCCGCGCGGCGGCGGCGGCTTCTTCGGCCGTCGCGGCAGACATTTCCGCGGGTATCGGCACGCCATAAGCCTCGACCATGCGGGAAGCCTGCGAAGCATCGATGAAGCCGGCGAAGCCTCGGGCGGCGTTCGCCAGAATCTCCGCCGCCTCCCCCGGGCGCAGGCCATCGGGACGAATCGGGTCGGGCGGCATCGAAACCAACAGGGAGGCTCGACGCCACAGAATGCCCATCGCCATGGCGGCACGCTCCGGAAACCGATAGTCGGGGACGCGCGCCTGGCGCAGCAGGCGGGCGGCGTGGACGATCAGGTCTTCCCCCATCAGCGCCACGACCACCGGCTTCCCGGAGGCGCGAATGATCGGGATGATCGCCCCCGCCACCTCGGCCGCCGTGGTCATCGGCGGCGGAGGCAGGACGAGGATCAAGCCATCGACGCCCTCGTCCGAAAGGAGCGCGTCCAGGCCGCTGGCATACTCCGTCGTCCCAGCACCGGCGAGCATATCGACCGGATTGCGGATACTGGCAGCCGCCGGCAGGAGGCGGCGCAGAACGGCGTTGGTTTCCGCGGAGAACTCGGCCAGCACGAGGCCGCTGGTCTCCAGCGCGTCCACGGCGATGGCCCCCGGTCCGCCGGCGTTGGTCAGCACTGCGATGCGCGGGCCTTTCGGGAGCGGGCACCAGGCCAGGGCGCGCGCCCAGTCGAAGACTTCTTCGCTGTTGTCGGCCCGCAGCACGCCGGCCTTGCGGAAGGCGGCATCGTAGGCGGCGTCGCGTCCGGCCAGCGCGCCGGTGTGGGACGCCACGGCGCGCCGCCCGCCCTCCGAGCGGCCGACCTTGATCGCCACCAACGGTTTCTGCTGCGCCGCCCGGCGCGCCTCGGCGATGAACTTGCGGCCGTCGGCGATCCCCTCCAGATACATCGCCACCACCCGGGTGTGCGGATCCGCCACGGTCGGGGCCAGGAAGTCGGCCTCGGTCAGATCGAGCTGATTGCCCAGGCTGACCAGTCGCGACAGCCCGAAGCCCTGGCCGCGCGCCCAGTCGATGACCGCCTCGCAAATGGCGCCCGAGTGAGAAAGGAAAGCGATGTCACCCGGGATCGGGCCGGGCAGCGGCAGGAACGTCGTGTCGATCGGAAGATGGGTATCGAGCAGGCCGATACAGTTCGGACCGACCAGGCGCATGCCGTGACGGCGCGCGATTTCGAGGCAGGTCGCCTCCAGCGCCGCTCCCGCAGGGCCAACCTCGCGGAAACCGCCGGATCCGATGATCACCGCCGGGATGCCCCGGCGGCCGCAGTCTTCCAGCGCTTGCGGGACGGCCGCCGCCGGAATCAGGATGACCGCCAGATCGACCGGGTCCGGCACATCGGCGATACGGGAATGGATGGGGCGACCGAACAGTTCACCGCCCTTGGGATTGACGAAGTGAATGGCGCCCGGGTAGTCGGAGACGACCAGATTGCGGGCCGCGCCGTAGCCGAGCTTGGTCGGCGTATGCGAGGCGCCGATGACGACGACGCCGCGAGGAGCGAAGAATGAATCCCACATGAAGTGCTCGCTTGGATTCTCCGTATGAATGATAGCAGACAGGCCAGGTCCTCGGATCGCACCAGCTATTCGACCCCCACCTCTTCCCTTTCGCGTTGCACGCCCGAACGAACCGGACGTGCCCTGCAGTGACAAAATCTTCCCGGTAGACCCGAGGCAGCGGGGGAGGAATGATTGAAGGGACGGGGCGGCGATGCCGCCCCGTCCCTTCGAAGAACCACATCCCCTCCCCGGATTTCATTTTCGATCGCGGGGGTTCATCCATCCGGGGAGGGGGCAGGG
>Ga0209108_10000310_pt1 | contig 26608 bp, 42 predicted proteins | sample Rifsed10ft1_FD_184003 | JGI IMG/M metagenome (GOLD analysis project Ga0209108, IMG submission 184003) | Soil microbial communities from Rifle, Colorado, USA - sediment 10ft 1 (version 2) | ecosystem: Environmental > Terrestrial > Deep subsurface > Rock core/Sediment | place: Rifle, Colorado...
CCCAAACTCCCCGACGGCACCCACATCCCCCACATCTACGGCGACGCCACCCTGCTCAACCCCATGCCAGTCAACAGCTTCGGCACAAATAAATCGCTCGTTCTCATCGTCTGGAACATCCTCGCAGGTGCAGAGACCGACTCCCTCTTCGTGGACGGCGACAACACGCCCATCGTTCTTCTGGACAATAGCGCCTGGGTGTTCCAGGGCATCATTCAGGCCACATCCATCGAAACCAACCCCCAGACCTACGCATGGAAAATAAGGGGGGTGATCCGCCGCCAGAACGGAGCAGCCAACACGGCCATCTACGGAGCCGTAGTCACCGCCATCGGCGGCGATCTGGGTCCTCCAACCACCCCAACCCTCACCGCAGACACCACAAACGGGGGCCTCACCATCACTGTAACGGGCGTGGCTGGAAAAGACGTAAGTTTTTTGGGAAAAATAGATATCGTGGAAATCTCAGGCGTTCGTAAGCGGTGCGGTCCGTTGATGGTGTCTGAATTATTCAACGATACAGACGGCGTCTCCCTCGAAGCTCATTCCGCGAACTGGACTCAGGTGTCCGGCTTGTTTGAAATCTTCTCCAACGGCCTGGCGGTGAACTACAATGGCTTTTTTGCGGCGGCGTTTTGGAACGCCAACAATTTTTACAAGAACCAGTACGCACAGGCCATCTTAGACACATTTGTTCTAACAACGACCCGGATCGGCGTGTGCGTGCGCTGCACCGCCGGCATTTCAGCCCCCAACTGCTACGCCGTCGTCGTGTACACTACCGTACTCGGCAACCCAGGCAATCCCTATCTCTACAAAGTCATCGGCGAACTGGACATCGCCGAATTCATTGTCATGGACGAGGCCTTCGCTTCCTTCGCAAACGGGGACACTCTTTATCTTGAGGCCGTCGACAACATCATAAAAGTGAAAAAAAATGACGTAGTCGTCTCCACCGTCCTCGATAACGACATCAAATCAGGCCAACCGGGTGTAGCCGGTTGGAACCACAACTCAAATAACCACCGCCTGGCAAGCTTCGAAGCCGCCAACATCTGCTAACCGTTCCACCTGATACTCGATTCTCGATTCTCGATACCTGATACTCAATACCTGATACCCCCATGACCACCCAACAAAACCTGATCGACCGCATACAAGGAAAACTCAATGACGCGACCGCCGCATCCTGGGCCGAAGCCCTGCTCGCCGAATGGATCGAAACCGGCATCAAAGAATATTCCCTGCTCTTCCCCCGGCGCATCACCCAGACCATCGCCGACACCGTAGACATCCGCAAATATGACCTGGCCGCCGACTTCATTTCAGTCCTCACCGTCGAATTCCCCACAGGCGAAGACCCACCCGTCTACCTGACCCGACGAGCATACGACGATCCACGCGGCTTCTGGGACCTGACCGGCTACTTCGACATACTCCCCCGCTCCGACGCCACCAACCTGTCCGAAATATGGATCTCCGAAAAACCGGATGGAACACAAAGTATCGAAGTCGAGTACCTGGGCCAGCACGACTACGACCTGGCTGTAGGCGACACCCTTTCCATACCCATTCACCATGAAACCATCATCGAAGCCTACACCTTCTGGCAGGCCTGGCAGAACCTGACCAGCGCAGAGATGATCGACCCCACATCCAATTCCTCTCTCCTCATGGCCCAAATGGAACAAAACACCACCCGCGCCGAACGCAGGTACAACGCCGCCGTCAAGCGCGCACTCGAAAACATCCACAACCAAAACCCGCCCATAACGTGGCAACCCCCCGGCCACGAAAGAATCTACTAACCCCCACATATAGCGGTCTGAGAAGCTGCACGGTGATCACCAAAACCCGAAAACTCCACCGCTCAAAAACAGCGATCCCGATCCCACACCCCCCAACTCCCCTACTTCCCCCCACATCTACTACCCCCCATATATGGACACCACATAAAATGAAAATCACCATCAAATACACCCTCCACTCAGACCAACCACCCCCAGAACCGGCCCTTGATCTCCACCAGCACGAGCTAACCATCGCCGACCTCCGGGTATTCATGTTCAACATCTACGCCGAAGAAGCAGCCCCACCGCTGCCAGACGAAGACACCAAACCCACACTCGAAACCTACATCGTCATCGCCGACTACGTGAACATCCGAACGACCCCCTCCACATCCTTACCCGCAATCGGAAAATATTACAAGGACAACATCATCTACGTCGAAGAAGTCCTCGTCGAAGGCGCAAACACATGGGCAAAACATACCTACATGGGGGAAACAGCCTACTCAGCCATTTACTACCAGGGCATCACCTACCTCAAAAAAGTCTAACCAAAGACTGGCGGAAGCGGCTGCCGCAAAAAAGCAGTCGCAAAAACCGCACTGCTTTTTGCCGCAGACCGCAACAAAGATTCCGGGGCTTCGCGCCCCTCTCCCCGCGCCGGGGGCTGCCCCCACCCGGACCCCCTTTCCCTCTAACTTCGGCGTCTTGGTAACTTCGGGTCGGCTGCAGCGTTGCCCCAAAGATTCACCCGCCAGCCCTCGATCAGTCTCCCGTTGTCCGCGCGTGGCCGCTGGGCCGACCCCACAACGCGCGCAAATTTTAGGATTTTTTGGTGAAAAGCAGAATCGCCCCCTGAATAAAACCTTAGGTATCCCCCTGCCTACGGTGTCCCCCTGCGGAAGCGGAAGCCTCCCCCCCCGCACGCAAAGCCGTCGCGGGCGGGGAAGGCCGCACCTACGGTATCCCCCTAAAGACCCTGCGGTATCCCCCTTTGTTGAAAGCCCCCCCCGCCCCCAGGGGAGCCAGAACCCTACGGTGTCCCCCTGAGGGAAAGCGCGGCATGGCCGCTTGCGGGCGCTCCGCCCCGCGACCCCGGAGAGGCGCGGCATGGCCGCTTGCGGGCGCTCCGCCCCGCGACCCCGGAGTCCCTACGGTGTCCCCCTGGCGACGGCAGTCGCTCCCCCGCTCCTATCCGCCTTGATGGAAAGCGCCCGGCACGCGAAGGCCGTCGCCGGGCGCGGGAAGATTTAAGCTCCACCACCACCATCCCCCGCCCGCCCACCCCCGGAAAACAAGAAACCAAACCCCATTTCCCCCATTCGTCCCTCATCGTTTCGGTACCGAAATTTCGCGCGCGAAGCCATACGTGGTATATTTCAGTATCCACTCCAAACTTTTGTGCATGCATACATGAAAACTTGCAGCAACTGCGAAAGCGAATACGACCCCTACACCCGTGCAGCCCCCAACGCTACCTGGTTCGACATTGAAAGAATGGAATACTGTTCTGAGACGTGCGCGCGCCAATCAGAGAATCGCCGCTACTACCAATCCCACAAAGCTAGCCGGAAGCACGCTCGCGCGCAAGCCGCTCAACATCACTCGCAAGCAAATAAGCACGGTTCCTGAAACTGTCCATCTTCCCCGCATCATAATAAATATTCAGGTCCCTTGACCAAACAAATCGTTTTAAATCAGCAATGGACTTAAAGCCCATCAGCTTCCGGGCTTGCTCAAAGGACATAAGCGTAGTCGCGTCCACCTTTTTTTTTGTCTTCGCAACAGTTCTGACGATCATCTCCATAGGGAACTCCTTTCCTAAACAACAGTATGCTAACTATTCTAAATGATACTACGCTCACTGTCAAGAATCTTTAATATTTTTATTTTTATCATGCCTTAACCGATCATTTTCCCGCTAAACAAAATTGTCCCAAACCCAAGACCATAAATTTCCGTTATTTTTAATTCTACCCCGGCTGTCAAAAGTGGCTTTAATAAAATTTATTAGCGTTGTCACCAAAAACCTTTAATAAAAACCGCCCGATAAACGAGTCTTTTGACAGCCGGGTAATTAAAAATTTAAAACGGAAATTTATTCACCGCGTTTAAGCTGACCCCCACCCCAAAAATTTACCCTGGCCACTCGGTGATCTGAGCATCATTTTCTATAAAGATTCGGGTGCAGCAAAGGATTCTGTCTTATTCACCCTTCGTCCAAGATTCTCGGTCCACCACCCACCCCGCCAGCAGTATCCGTGTCAGATCATATTCCTGTTCCACCCCTCCTCCTCCCCAAGAGCTTGAAAAAAAAAAAAAAATAAAAAAAACCTCCCCTTCCCTCCGCGCGCCTGGGCCGGTTGGGCCTGGCCTGCGCGGTGGGCCTGGGTTTCTGGGTTTCCCCGCGCGCGTCCGGGCTGGTGGGCGCGCGTCCGGGCTGGTGGGCGCGCGCGGGGCGGGTCGGGCCTGGTTGGGCCAGGCTATTGGTTTTTTGCCGCTTTTATCGCCGCTTTGCAGCCTGCTGGCATTTCGCACCAGCAGCCTACATAGAAGGGCCGTTGTGCGCCCCAGTGGGTGGTCAGCATGCGAAAGCTTCCCAAGAAGACTCTCCGGCCCCGAAGGGAGAAATGGGCAGGGTGAGAAAAAATTTTGTTTTCCATAGTACATCTATTTTAACAGATAGTATGCCTAGTGTCAAGTTAATGGTTAATGAGAGTTTTCCCGCGAAAAAAAGAGGGAAGCTTTGGGTCACGCGGTGTGATTGTCTGGCGTCTCTCAGGGGTCTGGGTGTAGGACCAGGAGGAATTTTTATCTTTAAGAAATTCTTGGGCCACGCGGTGTGATGGGATGCCTTTGGGCAGGGGTCTGGGTGTGGGATGGGTTGGATCTCTCTTTGTTGCGCTTCGCTCCCCCCGCCCGCGCGTTTGCCTTGGCCGCGCGGTGGGTCCGGGTTTCTGGGTTCTCCCCCCGGCGCGCCTGGGGGTCAAAAAAGCATTTTTTGGGCCGGATGCCATTCCCATCCCGCCTGTCCCTCGAGGGTTGAGGGGTTCCAGTGGCCGGCCTGGTTTGGGATGGGGTTGGGCCGGCTTTGCGCCAGTGCGAATATCGGGATGGCTCTTTTTGCGGCGATCGCGCAGGCCTTGAGGGTACCTGGGCCAGGCTCGAGAGCGATGAAGCAATCCGCTCCATCAATCACTTTTTTTGTCCGTGCCGCCAGCCTTGCAGCAAGAGGGACATCATCCCCGCCCCCAGATCGCCACTCCACCCAGGCCGAATCGGCAGCACGCAGCACGGCGGACACGGCGGACAATGCACATGCCCCATATCCATACCGTTCGAAAATTGAGCAGATCTGCAAGTTAACGGCGAGGTGAACGGAATCAACAACCGTTCCAATAACGTACTCATCCGCCCCCACGCAGCACCCCACGCGCACGATCGCGCCCGCCTCGTACACGGCACATATCAGTTCAAACGCCTGTTTCGTGCCACGAAAATTCCTCGATCCCCCAAAAGCGACCGTTTTAAAAGATTTGACGTCCATCGAGCAGCTCCTTGTCAAAAGATACTTATATTTTAACAGATACTAGACGTACAATCAAGTTAACGTTTAATGAGAGTTTTCTGCAATCGAGAGCGAGGGAAGCTTTGGCTCACGCGGTGTGATTAGCTAGCCGTCTCCCGCGCGTCCGTGTGTAGGACAGGGAGGAATTTTTATCTTTAAGAAATTGCAAGATCCTTTGCGGGAATCGCTTTATTAGCATCTTTTTCATCTCATCTTCACCTCATGTTGGTATGCCTAGTATCTGCTATAATAATAGTATGTCCAGTAACTAGGAGTTTTGTCATGTACACCGAATTTTGCCACTTTTGCGATACGGAAACACCCCACGAATACGACGGTACCTGCAAGTCGTGTGGCGGAAAAGATTTTTTTACCTGCCGAGTCTGCGGCGGGCAAATCCACACCGACGATGAGGACCAACACGTCGTCGGCATCTGCGAGGACTGCCAGGACACATCTTGGATGGAGCACATTTAATGCACACGCACCGGTTTATTTCCTTTTCTGCTTTCCGTTTTGGGGGACTGAGGAAATTGCATTTTTCAGCCGGCGGGCTGTCCCAGGTTTGGGCCTGGTTTGACAGCCGGGACACCGCGATCCGGTTTGCCAGGCGCTGGGGCCTTGAACGCGTAAACGCCAATGGGGACGGTCGGTATTTTGTACTCGTTTACTGCACGTCGTTTGATCTGCCTGGCGGCCACATGACTCGCAGTGTGGCGGTATCTGGGCTGACAAGCCTGATTCGAGCATTGGAGTTTTAGGAGAAAAAATCATGAACTGCTTTTTATGTAAAAAACCGATAACAACCGCTTACAGAGTGCTGGTTCCCGCGCGTAATTGCCGGATGAAAACTAAATTCCGGGATGTGTGCCGGGAGTGCTACATAGCTGACAAAAAAGCGCAGGGGTACAGACTCGAAGGGGGGATGTGGGTCAAATGAATTTCTCCCCTGCCTTCTGCCCCGGGTGTCCCCGAGGCAGAGGAGAGCGAAGAAATCGCCCTAAATTTTTTGTAAGGAGCTACTCATGAACGACAAAACCAAAACCGTGCCCGCAGACATCCGAGAAGTGTATGGAATGCTGTCAATGCTAAACGACGATCTAACCGATGTCATGCAAATCGAGGTTACCGAGTGGAAGGATGACCTCAAGACCGCTGTCAGTGACTGGAAGCGCAATGGAGCGAAGGAACCAAATTGGAAGGCATACCGAAACGCGATGAATGAAATTTGCCGCGAGGATGGAATGCCCAGACTATTCGGCTAAAAATTTCTCCCCTGCCTTCTGCCCCGGATAGCTCCGAGGCAGAGGAGAGCGAAGAAATCGCCCTAAATTTTTTTTTGTAAGGAGCTACTCAATGAGAACACTAAAAATTAAGTCTTTTGGAGACCTTTGGAGGCAGCGTAAAGGTTATGAGTCAATCAAGTCTCAACTTTTGCTTGCCGGAAAATGGCTATTTGAAGCCGGTTTCAGACCAGGCGACATCGTAAAAATTCGGGTAGAGCCCGGAAGAATCGTTATAGAAATCTAATTTAAGGAGCTACTCAATGAACACACACATAACCCCCATCTCAGAATCCGAAGCGGTAAACGCTGTACGGAGACTCGACATGACCAGTCGCAACACGCCAGAGCGGATCATGTTAGCCATTGACATTGTATTGTCAGACATGATTAAGCCGGACGGTAATCAGGTTAGATATCGCTGTCAGGAGTACATTGTTTGTGGATGGACTGGCAGCTATAGAGTTTTTGGTAACTTTTGCACGTGCAAGGATCATCTCACGTGCAAGCACGTGCTTGCACGTGCCATTTACGAGGATGTGTTATCTCGCCGCCCTATCCCGGTTTTTGTGCCAGCGCACGAAGTCGCGCCCGCCTGGCGTGCTGGAGTGCACCGTATCCCCGACCCTGTTTTCATCCCTGCACGCGAGGCCGCATTGCTGGCAGAACTGGGGTACTGAAATGAGCGCATCTATAGTAACCACATCCAACCGTGATTTTGTCGTCGTCGAACAAAAGCGCGGCATCTATACCCCCCACATTTTTGAGAGTCAGGAAGCTTTTCGGGAGTGGCGACGTACCCACCCTGGAAACTTTGCGAGCACGAACACCGCGAGCGGCAAGATGCAGCCTGCCGTTGACCACCGCGATGACTGGTTAATAAACTGGAGCTAACCCCATGACCCCCAAAACCCCCCAAAACATCCCCGCAGATGAACTGATTGACGATCTGCATCCTAGCCGGTTCCTGAAAGTTTCCGACCTTCTGAATCGCTGGAAGGTCCGAGACCTGATCGTCACGATCTCCCGCATGACGCGGGAGCCAACCACCCCAAACCCTGCCGACATTGACCCGGAAACCAAAAAACCGCGTGTCGTGGTGCAACCGGTACTGTACTTCAAAACCCGGACCGGTCCCGAATTCTCACGCGGTTACCTGGTCAGCGCCAAAGTGGATACGGAGTCGCTCAAGTCCGCTACCGGTGCGCGTACCGTTGGTGAGTTGAGCGGCCGGAAGATCCGGATCGTCGTAGGCGAGCACCGGCGGAAAGCGGTGCTGCGCATTGATCCGCAGCCGGTTAAGGAAAAATAAAATGTACGTTTACATCCAGACCGAATCCGCATTATGGACTGTCGGGTTTTACGACCCTGACGGAGAATGGCACGCCGAGAGCGATAACAGCACGCCAGAGCTAGCAGCTGACAGAGTCGCATACCTGAACGGCAGCAAAAATGACAAGAATCATCCGGGACACCGGTTCTGGGATGTTGATGAGGAGGTGAGCGGAAAATAAAAAATGTCGGGTTATTCGTCCCCGAAAAACGATATAATGTGTGTTGCAGAATTGACACCCCTCACAGGGTAAAATCCAATCACCCCCAAACTTTAATCGCTCAAAACGAGCAAAGGACTACTCAAATGAACCCCCCAGAAAAATTTTCTCGAATCGTGAACGGCAAAAAATACGCCGTAGAAACAGCCACCCTGATCGCCGACGATGAATATTGGGACGGTCACAACCATGAGAGGAGCGGTAGGAACACGTTTCTATACCGCACGCCAAACGGAGCTTATTTCACCGTCAACATGACCATGTGGCAAGGCGAGCGTGACACGCTGATCCCTGTCGATCAGGAAGAGGCGATCGAGATGTACGAGAACTCGCTGCCTGAGCACGCCGTCCCCTACGAAAAGGCTTTTCCTGGCGTCAAAGTCGAAGACGCCTGACCCCACCCCTGCCCCTCCCCCCATCCGGGAGGGGCAGGTTTCGATGAACTCAACCCAAGCAACCAAAACAAACGCCGGAAACGGCAAAGGAGATTGAAATGAATATATTAACGCAAGCACGAATAACTGAAATCGGCGAGCGTCTCATCGCGGAAGCGAATGAGATAAAAACATTGCCAGAGTTGAAAAGTTTTTACGACTCCCTCAACGACGAGGTCTTGAACCTCGTCACTGAGAACGAGGACGAGAGTACCATGCCTCTCGGTTGGGTGGCGTCCCGGATAACTGAGGACGCCCAGAAAAGATTCGACCTCATGTCGAATCGATACGTAGCGATTAACGCCTAAAGTTGTGCCCCTCCCCATCTGGGAGGGGCTTTTTTTTATTTAAACACCTGACCTATGGGCCATCCCCGCCCAAAAAAAATTTTAACCCCTTGCGGGGTCGCCTTCGGCGGGTGACCCGGCCATTGTCCCCTTGCCCGATCGTGGTACCGGGTCCAATCGTGGTTTTGTTTCCGGATCCGCCTCGATCGTTTCCCGTTGCCCGATCCTGAACCGGTAATCACGCGCCGCGCGTTAAATTCCCGGTCCCCCTTTGAAGAACCTGCGGTGTCCCCCTCCCCCTCAATCGTTTCCCGTTCCCCAATCATGGAGAGTAACCACGCGCCGCGCGTTAAATTCCCGGTCCCCCTTTGAAGAGTCCGTACTCGATTCATCCCCCTGCCGCCAAACATCGCGGGAAAATCCGGGCGTCCGAAGACTACCGCCAAGGGTGCGGAAGAAAAGAAAAGACCCCGGCCCGATTCATCCCCTGCCGCCAGACATCGCGGGAAAATCTGGGCGTCCGAAGACTACCGCCAAGGGTGCGGCAAGAACCCGAACCCTAAAAACTTGACAACCTTTTGTAAACTTGGTATAAACCAACTATGTCGAAAACGGAACTACTCACTCCCCCCGACCCCACAATCATCTACACAACCACCCTGATCGCCGAGAGACATGGAGTCACCGACGAAGCCGTCCGACTCTGGATCGTCACCGGCCAGCTTCCCGCGCGCAAAATCGGGCGATCATGGACAGTCAAACCCGAAGACCTGTCCGAATTCGAGAACAGGAGAAAAGCAAAATGACCTACCGCCTGACATCACTGTCCGTCCACTACGAAGACATAGACCCCTACACCTTCGCCCAACCGCCTGACCAATACATACTCACCATCAAGTTACAGGATGAGCAAAAAAACAAGCGCAGCGCAAAGATCGCCATTCCAAAGAACGTCGAACTTACAGACCTGGCCGTCTACTTCCACAAAATCGCAAAGGCACTTGAAAACACAAAGCACGAAATCGAAGCCAATGGAAAAACACAATGATCCAATTCCTTCGCCGCTTCTTCCTCACGGTCTATATTTTTACCTTCCTGTACAACTTCTGGGGGATTGCCATTTACCACCTGCTCAGGCTCTACTACAAATAAATAGAGCCTGACACTCAGTCCTCACAGACTGCACGCCGTCACCTCTGCCAAGACAACGACGACGCACAGCACATTAATAACTGAATATCAGACTCAAGGGCGATAGAAGGGGCTTGAACCCTCAACATCCACTTCCAGATTCAAGAAAATTTCATCAATCCCCGTACCGGCAGGTACTCCCGCACGTCGTCCAGGCCCAAATCCTGGACGTAGTTTTCAAATACTTTCTCGCTCAACCACCCGCCGCCCCGCATAGCAACAGACTTCGGAGCACGGTTGCGCGTGGTCAAAGTGGCATAGGAATGACGGAAACGATGCGGGTGTAGATTCTGTATCCCCGTCTCTTCCTTCCACCCCTTGACAATCGCCTTTACCCCTTCGGGGGTCAATCCTTTACCCGGGTAAATTCCACCCACTGCAACAAAAACCGCCTTCTCTTTGGGCCGGGCAATAACTTCACGCACTGCCAGCCAGTCCGCCAACCATACAGCCGTGTGGTCGTCGAAGACCCGGAAGCTCCACTGACCCCCTTTAACGACAACCGATAGTATTTTCTTGTCCAGGTCCAGGAACTCCATTTCCAGCCTGGCGATCTCCGCTACTCGCAACGCGCAATCAAGAAATACCCCCGTCATAGCCAGGTCCCGAACACCCTTCTCCCTCGTCGTGTCGAACGACGCAAGAAGATGCTCCAACTCCTCCACGCTCAGCGCCTTGCGCGGTGCAGCAGGAACCCGCTTCAACTTCAACTGCAAAGCGGGATGCGCCGCACCAAAGTGATAACGCAAAAACCCCCGTATCGCATACAGCAAAATAGATTGGTGATTCCCGCCCCATTCAGGACGGCTCAACCATTTTAGCAAATCGCCTGACCCGGCCTCCCGGCCCCCGTCCGGGAAATCGGCCAGCCACAACCGCAGCGCACGCGTGTACCGGTCCCGTGTATTGACCGAATAACGCTGCGAATTCAAGAATGATGCAATCATCATTCGATTTTACCAAACGAAAGGAGAAAACCTATAAGCCAATATTCCCCCACTTAAAACCAAACACCCGCCATGAGAACGGGTGCCTGGCATTCCTTTGAAGGAACTACTCACATTCTATTTTACCAGAAACCCGAGAAAACCAACGAGGATAACCCATGTCCAACGATATCCCCCCAAACGTAAAGATCGAGCAAATCGAATTCATACCCGAAGATGTCAAGAAAAAGAACCAAAGAACCAAGCATCAATGGCTCCGCTCACGGGTCAAGGAACTCAAGCCAGGGAGCAAGCCGCTAAAAATCACGTTTCCTGACAGAAAACAAACCGACGTAGCCCGCGATGTTCTGGTTCGGGTCCGAAAACACTTCGAGGAATCACCCGGCACGAATAAGACCTGGGAATTCTACAAATGCTCCCTGAACGGCAACACGAACGGCCCCTATAACCTGTACATCGAATGCATACCATTCAACCCCAACCAGCCCCGCCGCCAGACAAGGCGGAAACCCCGTTAGCCGACAAATAACAACTAAAACCAAAAAGGAACTACTCCCATGTCCCAACACATCTTCCTCCGCACCACCCCCTCCCTCACCCCCGGTCGTGTGGGTTTCGAGACGAGGCTTTCGGTTTACGGCCCAGTCATTGCGTCCGGATTCTGCGACAAAGCCAACTTCCCACAATTCGCGTACACCTGCGCAGCCGACGCCTTTCGACGACCCTACAGCAAAATCAAGAAAACTTTCCTCCCCCTCCCCCTCTTTGCCACCCCCAGCACACCGCCACGATTCTCTTGGAGATACATCAAAGACAAACTGCTAAAAGCCCTCCCCTACTCCCTGCTTCCCCTGCTCCTCACCGGCCTGTTCTTTTTCGTCATCTCCACCGGCTACGAAAACGGAACGGTGAATCTAAGACAGGCCCCCACGCAGCACAGCAGAATCATTGCTACCCTCCACGAAGGCGATCCAGTCCTCATCGCCCCCAATCCGTGCAATCCGTGTAATCAGTGGTTACAGGTCTTAACCTTCTCCGGCCCAGGCTGGATCTACGGCGAATACATAGAGTTGAAGCCATGAACATCCTACTCTTTCTCGTAGTGCTTTCCACTGCTATCTTCCTGCTGCTAATCCTTGCAAGCAGGCGCTACCAAAACCCGGACCCCCACATCCTGAGCGAACGCCTTCAAGTGATCTTCACCCCGACCGGGGCAGAACTACTGCTCAACAATGACAGCCCAATCACATTCACGGACACCGGCCTCCTAATCCATCTCACCGAAGACGAGATAATCAACCTGAACCGTGTCATAAACAACCGCTACGGAGAAAATACTTTTCTCCGCACTCTCTAAAAGGAACTACTCAATGTCAAACCCAAACCAAACCGTAGGCGATATGTTCGCCGACGCAAAGCAAAAGACCATAAAGGGATTCGTGATCCTGCTTGGCATCATCGTTTACACGGGCGCAGTGATCTACGCCGAAGTGCACAATATCAACCTGATGACGAAAGGAGTCCCGGAAGAACTCCTCTTCTGGGCAATGCTCGGAATCATCAGCCTGGGAATCACCGCCCTGACCCTGCCGCTCGGGATCCACTACTGGACTCACGAAACCACCCACCGGGCAGTGGCTTTTGTCTTCTATGCCGTAGATATGTCCATCATGTTCTTCAACACATTCATAGACTATTCCGTCAACACAAGCGCCGCAATGCCCGCCTTTTGGGAAATGTATTTCACCTACGTGCTCCCCAACACACCGATCATCGTAGGCCTGGGTTGGTCAATCCTGTTTCTGATGGACCCCTCCCACCGCGAAATGCACCAGGTCGAAGAATTCAAAGCTGCTACCCGGAGAACCCTGTTCAACCGAATTACCGAAGCCGCAAAAAGTTCGGACATTGACGCAATAGTTACCGCCACCGCTCAGAATCTGGCAAACGACATCGTAGGCAGCACACTCGGAACGCACAGGGGAAAAGCCGCTCTACCCATCACCCTCAACGGCAAACCCACTCCCCCACAACTACCCGGACCCGAAGCAAGCAAAAAATTTCACCTGGTGACCGAAGGAGCAAACGCAGGAAAGCCCCCAAAGAAAATGATTACACTGCCCAGGACCATCGGAAAGAACCTGTACCCCATGCACCAATGCCCCACCTGCCAAAAAAGAACCGCCTTCCAAACCCTGGATAACTTCAATCTCAAATGCTCCGAATGTGGGACTGAGATGTCCCTCACCCCCGCAAACCCTACCCCAGGCGGGGAAGAGAAAGCCTGACCCGCCCCTGCCTTTGGTGCAAACACCCTATCCCACACCACAAAAGATACTGCAACCACGCGCACAAACAAAAAGCATACCGGCGTAGAAAAAAAATGTTAGCCAGCAACCCCACCCACGCATATAAGGGCCAGCCAGTCGAGCTTTTAGAATTGACCTATGAGCACAACGGAAAACAATACTGCACCATCAAGCTGAAAAACAGGCTTGGCAAAATCCAGCGTCAAACCGTCCAATTCGACAAGCTCCAACCCCTCCCAGAACCCAAAGCCCTTAAGGCGTAACACCCGTAACGGGGGAGGGAAGGGCGGCTTGTTGACCGCTCTCCCCTCCCCCCCCCACTTTATTCGCGTAGCCATTTATGGAGCCAAATTATGACACCTCAACTCCCCAACCACATGAAAGAAATAAAGGACCAGTTCCTCGACCACTGGACTCTCGGAACCAACGACATGACCGCCCACTACATAACCAACGTCATTCAGGACGATTCGAACTGGTTCGCCCTGGTCGCCGCCTGCGGCGTTTCTTTCCACGCTTCGCTATGCGAGGCCGTCATCAATCCGATGTTCAAGTGCCTCCGGTGTGCAAATAGCGAGGGAGTCAAGGTCACATGAAAATCTGCAAGGAATGTACACGTCACTACACCAACCCCCACCCTAATAGCGAATATTGCTCCAATAAATGCGCCAGAAAGGCGCAGAATCAACGCTACAACAGAAAAAAGCCCGTCAAACTCATCTGTGACTGCGGTCGCAAATCCATCGCCAGCAAAACTGTCCGCATATATAGCAAACAATACCAAATACCTCTATGTCTTGCCTGTCTCTACATTGAAATGAATTTCGCCCCCGAACACATCCACATCTACAAATCGGCAACCGGCCAGCTATACGAGTACACATAATGGAACCCCACGCCCTCCCACTCCGCCGCATCATTACAAACTTAAAACCCTCCGGCGTGACCGTCTTCTTCGCCATGCTCTTCCTGGGTGGAACCAACATCACGCAAAAGAAACTGATGTTTGCAACAGCACTGACCGACAAGACCGTATCCGCAGCCCTGACCATCCTTCACGCCGAAGGCCTTGCCATTCCCACCCGCACCGGTTGGTGCCTGACCGACGCCTCCCGCCAGCTTGAGCTACCTGTACTTTGGTACAGTCGGAGAATCTCCGACTCTAGTAGTAGTATTAATACAGAATCTCTTAATAATAGTGAATCTACTACTACTAAACAGGACTCGGAGAATTTCCGACTCAGGCTGGCAGCCCTCATCACCGAGGGCGTCATCGAACCCTGGCGCTCCGAACTCGCAGCCGTCGAACACCTCACCCCGGCGCACATCACAACATGGGCCAAAATAAAAAAAACCGAAGTGGGGGAAACCTACAGCCCCCGCTTACTCAATTACATCCTCCGCAACATCCAGCCCGGCGAACCACCGCCCCCGGACCCGGAAGCCTGCAAGTGCGGACTCATGCCCTACCACCAACCAGGCTACGGGCAGATCTGCCCCGGTTGCCTGGACTTCGTCTCAGCCTGCCGGTGCAGCCCAGGGAAACAAGACCACCATCCCCATTGCGAATGTCCCCAATGCGAACCCGAGGAACTCCCATCATGACAACCAAAATTATCGTAAAAATATGGATTGACACAACCGTAAGCCCCAGCGCCCCCAAACGCTCACCAAAGGCCCTGATTATCCGCATCAAAGACGGCAAAAAAACCGCGCTCTCGTACACTGGCAAATGGATCAGCAAAGACGAAGGCCCATACCCCAGTGAGTGCCTCTTACCCGTTTCCACCTACAACAAGGACAACGACAAATGACAACCAATTGGACCATCCACAAAAACCCCAAATCCTTCACCATCAACGACGATCAAGGCCATATCCTGGCCCGGATCAACCGCTCCGACGTGCAAAACGCCGAAGCCATCGCCTGCCTCATGGCAGATGCTCCACAACAAAAAGAAACCATAAACAAGCTAAAGGGGCAAAACATAGAACTAAGAACAATCGCCACAAAACTAGCCGACGCCATGGGAAGAAAGAGTAGCAATCTCTTCCCCCTCACCGACGAAGAAAAAAGTATTCTCGCCCTCGCCCTCCTTGACCTGGGCGTTCGCATGGAACCGGAAACATTCCTCTCTTACATGAAACTTGCCCGCAAACTGGGCATCATGGAAAAAATAGAAGAAATATCAAGAGATCGATGCGATCCCAACCTGCCCACCCCTGATCGCCCTCCGCCACCCCCAACAAGCACCACCCACTAACCCCTAATTCCTATACAATCCGTGTAATCCGTGTAATCAGTGGTTGCACAATCGTTTTACAAAATCAAATAAACTTGCTACAATCGTAGCAACCGAAACGCCCGGCCCTCCAACCGGGCGTTTTTTCATAGAGGGGGGGAGTACGGACCGTGGCGTGTTCCTTCCCCCCCCCTCATCCCAACAAAGGACAAACTCATGATCAAATGGCTGTTAGCATCCCGTAAAGCAAAACTCTCCCTTGCCATCATCCTCACCGGCCTGGCTCTCAACCTGACCGGCCAGATTCCCACAGACCAGCTTTTAGATGTACTGTGGAAGACCATTGTCACCCTGGTTGGCTCTATCGCCGTAGAAGACGGACTCAAAGGTCGTCAGCCCACCAGCACCAGGGAACTACTCGAAAAGTTTGGGGGTGACTAATGTGGCAACAAAAAGGAAACGCGGCGGACAGCCCGGCAACACCAATGCGCTCAAGCACGGCATCTACCGTAAACACTACACAACCGACGAGATCACGGATCTGGAAACAGCCCTCCAATCGGGGTTACAAGACGAGATTGCCTTACTCAGAGTCCTGCTCAAGAGGACGTTCGCGCTCGCGTCCGGCGTCGAAGACCTCGAGGAATCCACTAAGACCCTCAATGCGCTCGGAGCAGCGACAACCAGACTTTCAGGACTACTCCGCGTCGACAAACTTCTCGGCGGCGGCGGCGGCAACGCTGCTGAAGCTATCGCAACCGCCATTTCCGAAGTGGCTACGGAACTGGGCCTTCTCCATAACTAAGCAAGCCCTCAAAGAAATGGCCGACGAACTGACATCGCCGGACGTAACCGTCCGCACACCCCAAAAAACCTGACACCTGACCCCATACCCTTGCAATTGAGACAAAATATCAACCCAAATGACCATGTACCTGTACAAACATTCAACGTTAAATAGAATATATGTCTCAAAAATTGGTCAGTACGCTAAAGAAGCTGCTACGCGATCCGGTCCTCTTCACCGAGAAAGCGTCAGGGGTCAGGCTCCGCAAATACCAGGTCGCACCCATTCGCGCAATCGTAGAATCGGTCATCAACAACTACGGGGACACCATCGTAGTTATCTTCCCGCGCCAGTCAGGAAAGAACGAACTGCAAGGACACACCGAAACCTATTTACTGACACTCTTCTCCCAGGTCTACCCACCCAGGGAAATTGTCAAAGTCTCACCCACAAAAATCCCACAATCCGCCAACGCACAACGACGCCTCGAACGTTTCCTCAAGCGCAACCTCATCACCCGCGACATCTGGGAAAAACGGGAAGGCTATATCTATCAGGTAGGGGAGGCGGCTTGTGTGTTTCTTTCCGGCGGTCCAGGAGCGGCCATAGTAGGAGCGACCGCTTCCCTGCTCCTTTCCGTGGACGAAGCCCAGGACATCCAGATCGCCAAGTTCGACAAGGACATCGCACCCATGACCGCCAGCACCAACGCCACCCGCGTCTTTTGGGGCACCCGCTGGACATCCACGACCTTGTTAGAACGAGAGTTGCGATCCGCCTTCGAAGCGCAGAACCAGGACGGACGCAGGAGAGTCTTTCTCCTCAACGCCGAAGACGTGGGCAGGGAAGTCCCCGCATACAAACGATCCGTCGCTGCCGAGGTAGCCAGCAAAGGCCGTAATCACCCCATGGTAAAGACACAATATTTCTCGGAGACCATTGACGGAGAAGGCGGCATGTTCCCCCCGGCGCGTCGTGCGCTCCTTCAAGGCAGCCATCTACGCCACATCTACCGCAACCCAACCAGCATTTACATCATGCTGGTAGACGTGGCAGGGGAGGACGAGTCTCAATCCGAAGACCTGACCCAATTAATCAACAAACGCCGCGACGCTACCTACATGACCATCGTGGAAGTTGACCTCTCCACCATTACCGATCCCATCCTCGCCAGACCTTCCTATAACATCGTTCACCGCAAATCATGGATAGGGACCAAACACGTCAACCTCTACGGCCAGCTCAAAGCCTACTTCCAGACCTGGGGATGTCTCCGCATGGTCATGGACTCCACCGGCATAGGCGCGGGCATCACCAGCTTCATGATAAAAGCCCTGGGCGAAACCGCCGTCATCCCCTTTGTCTTCAACAGCGCCACCAAATCGAAACTGGGCTGGGACTTGATCTCTGTCATCGAGTCCGGACGCCTCAAAGACTACATGGAACTGGACGACGAACGCGCCCGCTTCAATCTCGAAATGACCTACTGCCAGATGAAAGTAATAGACGGACCAAACAAACTCATGCGATGGGGCGTACCCGACAACACCCGCGACCCCGAAACCGGCGAACTCATTCACGACGACGCCATCCTCTCAGCCGCACTCGTTGCCCTGCTCGACGACATCCCCCTCGGCCTGACCGAATCCGGCATCATCCCCGCCCCCAACCCCCTCGCCGATCTAGACCCCGTGTTCTAACATGCCAAAACGCCCCAACCCATCCCCTAAGCCAAATCTCTGGAAAAAAAGCCGTGTAGCCCTGTCTACGTGGCTCAGGGGCACATTGTTAGCCATCTCCGCGCGCATTGACGACAACTACCCTGCAAGCCGCTACACCCAACTCCCGCACGACCGCGACCTGGCCACCGCACAGAAGTTCTACGAGGACTCACTGGAAGCCTGGCGCAAGAACCCCATCGCCCGGCGCATCGTCGGAATCATCAGCGACTACGTCCTCGGAGACGGCATCACCATTGAGAGCAAAAACACCCGCCTGCAGCGGTTCATCGAAGCTTTTTGGAGCCACCCGGAGAACAATATCGAACTCCGCCTTGAATCCATGTGCGACGAACTCACACGCGCCGGCGACCTGTTTCCCGTCCTCTTCACCGAAGAAGCAACCGGCATCCCCATAGTTCGATTCATACCCAAGGACAGCATCACCGAAATCATCACCGCCGAGAATGACTGGGAAACCGAACTCGAATACATCCAACCTATGGTCATGGGCATTCCAAAGACGTGGCTCAGTCCGAAACATCCGGATGCTGGGGGGACGATCATGCTCCACTACAAAATCAATCCCGTCATCGGGGCACTCACCGGCGAGGGAGACCTGGACGCCATCATTCCCTGGCTGCAGCGCTACTCCCGCCTGCTCGAAGACCGTGTACAAATCCACTGGGCCGCCCGTGTGTTTCTCTGGTTCGTGAAAGTCCCCGCAAGCAAGGTACAGGAAAAAATCAAACAATACGCAACCGCTCCCCCTTCCGGCAGCGTGATCGTCCACGAAGAGGGAGAGGAATGGACAATGGAGACACCCAACCTGCAAGCACGCGACGCAAAATCGGACCTGGACGCCGTCCGAACCATGATCCGCGCAGCCAACGGATTCCCGCCCCACTGGATGGCCGAATCAGGAACCAGCACCCTGGCCGAAGCCAAGGCCATGCAAGCCGCCCCGGAACGGCACCTTCGCAGACGACAAAATTACTTCGTGTGGGTTCTGACCGACCTGACACACCAGGCTTTCCTGCTGGCAACCAGATCCGGCAAATGGCAGCCCATCTCCACCCAGAACTACAAAAAGCTCTACATCACCAACACCCCCGACATCTCCCGCGAGGACAACGGCGCGCTTGCAACAGCCGGCAAAGACCTGGCCGCCGCCCTCCAAACCGCCGCCTCCCAACTCCCCGGCCCATCCAAGACATTCGCTGCCCGGGTCCTCACCCTGATCCATAAATTCATAGGTGAGGAGTTACCCGCAGCCGACAAGGACAAAATCATTGAAGAAGCATTCACCAACCCCCCGAAACCAGCCGCCCAACCAGCCGCCTCCCCCAACGGAAAAGCCCGAACGCCTGTCAACTAGCTTCGAGCTGCTCGAAGCCCTCCCCGAAAACCCAAAGACCGGCCGGCGCTCCTACCGCGCCCGCCTGACACGCGTCGGCAGAGACCAGCGCGTAGACGGCGAACCAGGGAAGCGAATCATGACATCCGAAGCCCTGAAGGATGCCCAGGAACGGCGTCTATTTACCGGTCTTGCCATGTTCGTAGACCACCCCGGTTTTTTCAACTGGCTCCCCTCACTCCGCAACCTGGCCGCCATCACCACCGAAGCAGAATTCGACGGCCAATTTATCACCGCCAACTTTCTCACCTACGACAACGAACCAGGAAATATCATCGCAGACCTGTTCGACCAGGTGTTAACAGACAGAGTCAAGCCAGACATAGGTACATCACTCCACATCATTACCCAGACAACCGAATTCGACGAGAAAACCGGCGATCGGACATGGAAAAAGCTCCGCACCGTTATCTCATCTGATTTTGTGTTCAAGCCCGGGTTCTCTGACGCCCGCGTGCTTTCTAAACTGTCCGCCCTCTTCGCGGACCAACTCAAGGAGAACATCATGGACGAAGAAAACAACGTCCCCCAGGAGGAGACCCGAGCGTCCGTGCTCACTTCTCCTAACCCCGGACTTACCAGTCCGCCCACCCCAGACATGACTCAAAACTGGCTCAACGCACAGCGCGATAATGTCATCGCTACCCTCATGGGCAGCGCAACCGACCTGCCCGAACAGGTCCGGCAAAAACTATTGAAGCAGCATCAGAAGCACCCATTCAACACCCCGGACGAACTCTACTCCGCAATCGAGGACGAACGCGCCACCCTCGCAACCGTCCGAAAGGACACCGTCCAACTGGGCGGCCTGCCCCCGCGTGGAGGCGGCCACATCGGCCAGATGCAAACCAGCATGGACCAGATGCAGGGTGTCCTCGACTGGCTCTTTGGCGTGGACGGCGCTCCAACCCCAGACTATCAGTTCCGCTCCATGCCCTTCGTCTACCAGGCCCTCACCGGCGATCGGAATTGGTACGGCAGCTTCGACCCCGAAGCCGTGCTATTTGCCGGCGCAGATACAACCAGCCTGGCCTCTCTCGCAAAGAACGCCATGAACAAGGTGATCATCAGCGAATGGGCAGCCCTGAACTTTTATCGCTGGTACGAATTCGTAGCCGCAGCCGAACCCAATGACGGCAGCGTACAACAAATGACCTTTGCCAGCGAAGGCGGCATCACAACCCTGCCCACCGTAGGCGAAAAAGCCCCATACGGCGAACTGGACGTCGCCGACGTGGAAGAAGTAGCCTCATTCGTCAAGTACGGCGGCTATGTGGGACTCACCCTCGAAGCCTGGCGTAACTCTGACGTCTCCCTGGCCCAACGCATCCCCCGCATCCTGGCTGCAGCCGCAGTCAAGACCAGATCCGCCAAAATCGCCTCTCTGTTCACTGACAACTCTGGGGTAGGCCCCACGCTAGGACAGGACTCAACCGCCCTCTTCCACGCCGACCACGGCAACGTAGCCACCACAGCCCTGGGCACAGATACAACCGCATGGGAAGCCGCTTCGCTCGAAGTGTTCAACCAGAACGAAATCGGTTCAGGCGACAATCTCGCAGTCTTCGCAAAATATCTACTGGTTCCCGGCGCGCTCTACTTCCAGGGTCTCAAGAACTTTGGCTACGGCGACGGCAATCCCACCTCATACAATCCCTTCGCCACCGCCGCAGGCGGCCGCGAACATACCACCCACGACCCCCGCCCCGTCGTCCTGGCAGTCCCCCACTTCACCGACGCCACCGACTGGGCAGGGGTAGCAGACCCCATGCTCCTACCCGCGATCCATATGTCCTACGCCCAAAGCCCGGGCGGACGCGTCCACCCACCCCCCGAAGTGTTCGTTTCCGGCGAAGCCCGGCAGGGACTCTTGTTCACCAACGACACCATGCCCATCAAGGTACGCGACTGGTTCGCCTTCGGCGTCAGTGGTTACCGGGGACTGGTCAAACGCAATGTAGCTGGATAAGCCAAAGGAAACCCACATGAACAACTTCGTTGAACACATCCACACCTTTACCACCCAGGCCGACGCAGATGACATCGTAGAGGTCCCCCTCAACACCGAGAAGCACCCCATGAGCCTGGAATCAGTAGACGTCTACCTGACCGCCGTCGCAGGCGCCCCCACCGCCGTAACCCTCGACCTGGATATCACCGACGGCACAACCACCAAGGCCGCCATCGCCGCTCAATCCATCGGCACCGCCGCCGGACAAACCCATCTGGTACCCACCGGCGCATCCAAGGCAGCCGGCGACCACACCGCCCCCATTGACTCCACCCCCTCCTGGCGCTACCAGATCGACCTCAACTTCACCGCCGGCACAACACCCACAGTTACCGGCAAAGTCATCGTTCGCTGGGCCACCTGATCCAGAACCAATACCCGCTACCCAATGTAAAGGGAGACCCGACCAAGGCCGGGTCTCCCTCAGTTCCCCATGCAGCCATGCCCACCAAAAAGAACCCTCTCTACCACCTGATATCCGACACCAAAAAACCTGACGTCAAAAAACCAGCCAAGCCCGACTTCGTCGCCCTGGCCGCCGCAAAGATCGACTGCAAAGCCAGAGACCTGATCGAATACCGGCTCTACCCCACCTACATTGTCATCATAAGCCCGGCCTACACAAAACACCGCTTCCCTCTCGCCGATCTAGACCCCGACTTCGTCTCAGAATACCTATGATCGAAAAAGTCAAACGCTCCTACGCCCACACCCCACACGACACTAACCCCATCACCAACGGCGCGTGTGATTACGTCCTGGTAGGAGTCGCCGGAGACATCGCCGTCATCTACAAAGACCCCGTATCCGGCAGCGACATCACCGATACTTTCTACGTGGTAGCGGGCATGTGGCACCCAATCAATGCAAAAATCATCAAATCCACAGGCACAACCGCTACCGGCATCCACGCAGGTTACTCACACTAATCCATGCCCGGCCCACTGATCCTCACCCTTCGACGTATTGCCATCGTCCCCACCGGCGGCATCCCCCCCGAATTCTCCACCGGCGAAGAAGGCGACACCGACAATAACACCATAGAGATCACCTTCAACCTGGACGTCTTCTCGACCGCCTACGCCGGCGGGGTAACCCTCAAAATCAACGCAGTAGCCGCCACCCTCACCGCCGCCGTCCGCCAGACCGATCACGCCATTGTGCACTACACCATAACCGAAGACGTGGACATTGACGACGCGGTGACCTTTGAATACGACGACGACTTTGGAGACTACGAAGCCGAGAGCGACGGAACAGACATGTTAGACATCACCAGCCAATCAACGACCAACTACGTGGGCAGCCAACTGTATTTCAACGAGGAATGGGCAAGCGCACACCGGTGTCATTTGTGAAAATATTCTCCTTCTCCCTCTGGTTTGATCCTGGGTGGTGGGCAGCCCGCCGCCAATCGTGGAAGCTCCGCAGGTGGTACATTGCCCGCATCCCAACATTTACCACCAAAGGGAAAGCCGGACGTATCCCGTCCGCACTCTCCCTCCAAACCGGCCCGCTCACCTGGAAATTCCTGATCCCCTAAATCATCATGGCAAATATTGACTTCAAAGCCGCAGACGCAACAACCAAATATCAAAAAGCCACCGGAGCAGGGACAAACCTCGATCCATTCATCGTAGAACACCTGGAAACCAACTCGGCCGCCATCCTCACCGCGCTCGAAATCATAGACAATTTCATTTCCGGCGCGCGTGGCCTGGTCACCGAAGACAACTCAGCCGCCATCAAAACCGCAGTCGAGATCATTGACAATATCGTAGCAGGCACAGAGGCCCAGGTAGATGTCATCACATCCGCACTCCCCACCGGCGCAGCCACAGCAGCCAACCAATCCACCGCAAACACCTCCCTCGCCGCCATCCAGACCGCCATTGAAATCCTGGACAATATCGTGAGCGGAACCGAGGCCCAGGTAGATGTGCTGACTCTCCCCAATGTCACCCTGGCCGCAGGCACAAACACGAACGAAGTAGTTGGAGACGTCGCCCACGATGCAGCCGCAGCAGGTAACCCGGTCCTCATTGCCGGCGCAGCCCAGACCATGGACGACAGCGCACCCCCCAACCGGGTCAGCGCAGAGAACGACGCCGCCCGCCTGGCTACCGACCTGGACGGATCATTATTCGCACACCCCCACGGCCCACAGATCTGGAACTACCACGAGAACAGCTCTTCCGCCCTCACCGACGTTTCCGTACACGCCGCCCCTGGCGCAGGCCTTTCCCTCTACGTCACCGATATCATTGTTTCCACCGGCGCAGCTACAGCCCTTAATATTTTCTTCGAGGAGAGCACAACCATCGTTCTCGGTCCGTACTATTTAGAAGCCGTTGCAGGACGCGGACTCTCCATTCACTTCACCACACCCAAGAAAATCACCGCCAACACCGCCCTCACCGTCACCACCTCCGCAGCCATCGCCCACAGCATTGACGTACACGGCTACATTGCCCCATCCTAAACCATGACCCAAACCGAACTCCTCACCCTACTGCAAACCAAATACAACATTGTCGGCTCCCCCCAGCCCGCAGAAATCATCGGCGGCATCGATGTGAAAGTCTACACAGTATCCGTTTTCAAGCTGACCGGCGACTCCATCGCACGCGTAAACGTGGGATACACAGTCGTCAACCAGGACCAGCCAACCGAGGCAGCCTATTGGAACGGACACGAACCCGACACCGCACCCCCACGCCACCCATTCCTTGTAGAAGTTGAAACCTTCATTGAGAACAAAATAGCAGACGGGAGTATCGAGGCCGCGTTCATCACCGAGTACAGCATCAACCACGAAATAGCAGCCTTCGAAGCCTGGCGGCTGGTGACAAACATCCTGAAACGTTTCAACGGGATCATGTTTAGACAATCGGATGGACAGATCGGCTTCCGCCTGGAAAACACATAATGACCGCAGTCATCCAGACCAGTAACAACAGCAGCCAGGCAGACTCCGCAACCACCACCCACACAGTCAACCTTCCAAGTGGAATCAGTGCCGGAGACCTGCTGATCGTGTTTTTCGGGATGGCCGCCCCCGATGGAAAAGTGGTGACCTGGCCCGCGGGATGGATAGCCGATAGTAGTTTTGTGCGAATAGACCAGGAAGCAGGAGCAGATGCAGGTATCTCAGCAGGATTCCTCAAGGCAACGGGTTCAGAAGGGGCAACAATCACCATCACAACAGACCTGGGAACACGCTCCGGCCACGTCTCATTACGCATTGACGGAAACGAAGACCCCGACACCCAGGCACCCGAGGCAACCACCGCCATTGGAACCAACTCAGACTCAAACTCACCCACGCTATCCCCGACCGGAGGAGCAAAGGATTACCTTTGGCTTTCCGTGTCCGGACGGACCCACGACGGCGTCGCAACCATCACAGCCCCCGCAAGCTACACCATGGTCAACGAAGGGGCCTCAGGTACAGGCGCAGCCCACGTCCTGGTTTCCGTTGCACAGCGCAGCCTCAACGCAGCTACCGAAGACCCCGCCGCCTACACCGGCGGCGATGTGACCGCCGAATGGTGCGCCATCACCATAGCCGTTCACCCCTCCGGCGGCGCTCCCCCCGCAGCCACCAACCCCGGCTGGAACCAATCCAAAGGCGGGTGGTGGTAACCCACCCACTCCCCACCCGATACTCGATCTTCGATACTCGATTTTCGATCCCCGATACCCGATCCCCGATCCCCCCATGTTCAACCTCCCCGACGCAGGCCACATCCCCCACATAGAAGCCGACGCAGGACTCATCAACCCCTACCCGATCAACCTGCAGGGGAAAAATAAAACATTCTCACTCGTAGCATGGAACTTCACGGACGACACAGGGACCGCAACCCTTTTCATAGACGGCGAAGTCACCCCCATCACCATCCCCGACCAGGAAGGCTGGGCGTTCGACGGACTCATCCTCGCCCTCTCTCGCGAAACCAGCACGCTCGCCTACGGCTGGCACGTCTACGGCGTCCTCCGCCGTCAAGTAGGCGCAGCCAACACCGCCCTCTACGGCGGCACAGTAACCGGCATAGGCGGCGACCTCGGCCCACCCACAGCCCCATCCCTGGCAGCCGATACAACCAACGGCGGCCTCACCGTAACCGTGAGCGGCCTTGCCGGCAAAACCGTAGACTACCTGATCCAATTAGACCTGGCTGAAATCAAAACCCCCTGATACTCGATTCTCGATTTTCGATACTCAATTTTCGATACTCAATTTTCGATACTCCCCCACTTCCCCATGAAAATCCCAAAACTCCCCGACGGCACCCACATACCCCACATCTACGCCGACGCCACCCTCATCAATCCCTTTCCCAATAACATCTTCGGCACAAACAAATCACTCGTTCTCGTGGTTTGGAACATACTGGCCGGTGCAGAGACCGACTCCCTGTTCGTGGACGGCGACAACACACCCATTGTGTTACTGGATAACAGCGCCTGGGTGCTTCAAGGAGTCATTCAGGCCACATCCATTGAGACCAATCCCCAGACCTACGCATGGAAAATAAGGGGCGTGATCCGCCGCCAGAACGGAGCGGCCAACACGGCCATCTATGGAGCCACAGTTACCGCCATCGGCGGCGATCTGGGTCCTCCAACCACCCCAACCCTCACCGCAGACACCATAAACGGCGGTCTAACCATCACTGTAACGGGCGTAGCTGGAAAAGATGTAAGTTTTCTAGGAAAAATAGACATCGTGGAAATCTCAGGCGTTCGTAAGCGGTGCGGTCCGTTGATGGTGTCCGATCTATTCACCGATTCAGACGGCGTTTCCCTCGAGGCTCATTCCGCGAACTGGACTCAGGTATCCGGGCTGTTTGAAATCTTCTCGAATGGCCTGGCGGTGAACTACAACGGCTTTTTTGCGGCGGCGTTCTGGAACGCCAATAATTTTTACAAGAACCATTATGCACAGGCCATTTTAGATACATTTGTTCTAACAACCACCCGGATCGGCGTGTGCGTGCGCTGCACTGCCGGCATTTCAGCCCCCAACTGCTACGCCGTCGTCGTGTACACTACCGTACTCGGCAAC
>Ga0209108_10000312_pt1 | contig 26519 bp, 26 predicted proteins | sample Rifsed10ft1_FD_184003 | JGI IMG/M metagenome (GOLD analysis project Ga0209108, IMG submission 184003) | Soil microbial communities from Rifle, Colorado, USA - sediment 10ft 1 (version 2) | ecosystem: Environmental > Terrestrial > Deep subsurface > Rock core/Sediment | place: Rifle, Colorado...
TACGGCCCGGACCAGTTCCGCGCCCGCGAAGAGCTGAGGCGCATCCGCGCCGAGCTGGACCGCGACGGCAACCTGGCGCACAACACGCTGCGCCTGGAGGGTCGCGGCCCTTCGTCAGGCTCAGGGCGGAGCCTGACGCCCGCTGAGCTGCGCGCCGCCTGCCACACGGCCTCTTTCTTCGCCGAGGACCGCCTCGTCATCGTCGAGGGGCTGCAAGGCCGCTTCGGCGGCTTCCGGCGCGGCGGTCGCCGCGGCCAGCGCTCATCCGCCCGCCCTGAGCCTGCCCTGAGCAGGGTCGAAGGGGCTCTCGAAGGGCGAGGCGCCCGTGGTTCGGCTGCCGACGAGCTCGACCAGTTCGTCGAGGTGCTGAAGGGCCTGCCGCCCACGACGACCGTCGTCCTGCTGGACGAGCAGGCCTCGCCGGCGCTCCTGGAAGCGCTGACGGGCGAGGCGACGGCGCGCGAGTTCGCCGTCCTGCGCGGCGACGCGCTGCGCCAGTGGGCGGGGCAGCGGGCCCGCGCCCAGGGCGCCGACCTGGCGCCGCCGGCGCTGGAGCGCCTCGTCTCCCTCGTGGACGGCTACCACCTGGGCGAGCTGGCGCAGGAGATCGACAAGCTGGCGACCTACGCCGCCGGCCGGACAGTGGGCGTCAGCGACGTCGACGAGCTGGTGAGCGGCGCCGTGCAGTACCAGGTCTGGGACCTGACGGACGCCGCCATCGAGGGGCGCGGCGAGCGCGCCCTCGCCGTCCTGCGCGCCATGGACGCCCACGACTACCCGCCGCAGCTTCTCGTCTTCATGCTCACGCGCCAGTATCGCCAGCTCATCCTCGTCCAGTCGATGCTGCGTGAGGGCCTCGGCGCGGAGCAGATCGGCGGTCAGCTCGGCGTGCAGGGCTACCCCCTGCGCAAGGCCATCGACCAGGCGAGCCGCTACCCGGCCGACCGGCTGGAGGCGGCCTACCGGTGCCTGCTTGCGACAGACGTAGCGGTAAAGCGGGGCGTGCTGGAGGTTGACACGGCGCTGGAGCTGCTCATCGCCGAGCTGGCGGAGCTGGCGCGCCGCCGCGGCCCGGCGCTTCGTCGCGCCTGACGAATCCTTCCCTGGAAGGACGGCGGCCTCGCGATGACGACAGGCCTACTCGGCCTCGTCGCCGTTGTCGTCCCGGTGGTAGATGGGGTTGTAGCAGGCGACGTAGTGGCCGGGCTCGATCTGCGTCAGCGGCGGCGAGTCGAGGTTGCGGCAGTCGTTCATCGCTTTCGGGCAGCGCGGCAGGAAGGCGCACTGAGGCGGCAGCTTCGTCATGTCCGGCGGGCGGCCGTACACCTGGCGCAAGCGACCGCTGACATCCTCGTTGAGCCTGGGCAGGGACTCGAACAGCGCCCAGGTGTAGGGGTGGCGCGGCCGCCGGTAGAGCAGCTCCGGCGAGCCCTCCTCGGCGATGCGGCCGGCGTACATGACGGCGACGCGGTCCGCCATCTGGGCGATGACGCCCAAGTCGTGCGTAATCAGGAGGATGGAGACGCCGCCCTCGCGCAGGCGACGCAGCTCCTGCAGGATGTCGGCCTGCACCGTCATGTCGAGGGCCGACGTCGGCTCGTCGGCGATGAGGACGGTGGGCCTGAGCGCCATGGCGATGGCGATCATCACGCGCTGAGCCATGCCGCCCGAGAGCTGGAACGGGTAGCGGCCGGCGATGCGCTCCGGCTCTGCCAGCCCCATGCTCCCCAGGAGGTCGACGGCCTGGCGGCGCGCCTCGTTGCGGCTGGCCTTCGAGTGGGCGGTGATGATCTCGCCCACCTGGTCGCCCACCGTGAGGATAGGGTTGAGGCCGGCGATGGGGTCCTGAAAGATCATCGATATCTGGCGGCCGCGCAGGTCGCGCAGCTCGTCCTTGGGCATGCGGAGGATGTCTCGGCCTCCGAAGAGGATGCGGCCGGACTCGACGTAGCCGGGGTGCGGCACGAGGTTGAGGATGGAGAGGGCGAGCGTCGTCTTGCCGCAGCCGCTCTCGCCGACCAGGCCGAGGATCTCGCCGCGTTCGATGCGCAGGTCGACGCCGTCCACGGCCTTGAGGACAACCTTGCGGTCGTGGAAGTGAGTGCGGAGGTCTTCGATCTGCAGGATCGTGTTCGCCGTCATGAGAGGCGCCGCGGCGCCCTCTCATGATAGCAGTTCGCGTGAGGTGGAAGGCCCGCCGTCAGCCTAGAACCCGCGCCCGAGGCGGTAGAGGACCTTGCCCTGCACCTCCACGTCCGCCGCCTTGGCGTAGATGGGCTGCATAGTGACGTTGGCGGGCTGCAGGCGGACGCGGTCGCCCTCGTAGTAGATCTTCTTGAGCGTCGTCTCCTGGCGGTCCTTGAGCCAGACGGCGACCATGTCGCCGTTCTCGGCCGCCTGCGCCGCCTCCATGACGATGAGGTCGCCGTCGTTGACGAGGGCGTCGATCATCGACGTGCCCTTCACGCGCAGGGCGAAGACGTTCTCGCGGCTGCCGGTGACGCCGACGGGGACCTCGACGGCCTCCTCAAACGCCTCCTGCGCCCACGTCTCGGCCGAGGGCACAGGGATGGGCTGGCCGGCGGCGATCTGGCCGATGACGGGCACGCTGCGCATGCGCGTGCGCCCGACCAACTCGATGGCGCGCGAGACCTCGCGGTCGCGGCGGATGAACCCCATGCGCTCCAGCGCCTTCAGGTTGTAGTCGACGACGGAGGTGGAGCTGATGGCGCAGCCCTCCTGGATGTCGCGGATGCTGGGGGGATAGTCCTTCTCGCGCAGGAACTCGCGGATGAAGCGCAGGATGGCGTGCTGCTTGGTGGAGAGGGTCTTTTGTGCGGTCATTGGGCGGGACTCCTAGCTGCCTGCCCTCCGGCAGGCTGAACGCCTGTTCTGACGCACAAGTGTACGACTGGCCGCGAGAACTTGTCAACTACTGTCGTGTCTTTGCGAGGAGTCCTTCCCTGGAAGGACGACGAAGCAATCTTGGGCGCCCCAACGAGGCGTCAAGGGTTGCTGCGCCCTCCGGGCTCGCAATGACGACAGTCTTAGTTGCCGGGCTGCAGCAGGCCGGGCTACAGGAGGCCGTAGTGGCCCATGCTGTTGAGGCAGCGCAGGTCGCGGTAGCCGTCCTTCGCCCAGACGATGGACACGGACGTCATGTTCGGTTGGAAGATGTGGTCGATGCGGCACGCGAGGACGTGGGCGACGTACGCGTTGATCACTGGTCCGTGGGCGACGAAGGCGATGCGTGCGCCGCGATGACGCTCGATCTCGGCCTCGATGGCGGCGACGACGCGGCCGCGGATGTGGGCGCTGGACTCGGCGTACTTGCCGAGGGCGCCGTGCTTCCGTGTGCGAAGGCGGCGCTCGCGCACCCTCGCCAGGCCTTTCTCGCCGAGGACGTCGCGCAGGGTCTTGCCCTCCGGCAGGTACATCTCCAGCTCGTGCAGGTCGTCGATGACCTCGACCGTCAGGCCCTGGTGGCGGGCGACGATCTCGGCCGTCTCCAGAGTGCGGCGATAGGGGCTGGAGAACAGGGCGGCCAGCGGCTTCTCTTTCGCCAGGTAGGCGCCCAGCACCTCGGCCTGCTCGCGGCCGCGCTCCGTAAGCGCCGCGTCCTCCACGATGCTGCCTGGGGGGACGTGGCCGTGGCGGATGAGGAGGACCTCCGTGACGCCGCCGTCAGCGAATATGCGGCCGATGGCGCCGAGGCCGCGCGGCTCCGGCAGGCTACCCAGCTCCCGCAGGCGAGGGGTCACGCCCGAGCCCGGCGAAGGCTCAGCCGTCACGGCGCGTTCCGGTCGTCGTCATCCTCTTCTTCCACTTCGGGCGGCGCCTGGCCGCGCGGCAGGGAGAGCACCGGCCGCTCCTCGCGGCGCTGGCGTCGCGGCGGCAGGCTGCCCACCGTCTCCTTCAAGCGCGAGATGCCCGTCGCACTCGACACCAGGAGGACGGCGACGCCGGCGGCGCGCAGGCACTGCAGCTCCTCCTTGCTCGTCTCCGGCGCAGCCTCGCAGATGAGCGGCCGGCGGCTCAGGGCGCCGATGCGGCTCAGCTCCACCTGGCCGGCGACCGTTAGCGGCCCGGACCAGCGCCCGGGCGGCAGGTACAGCGCCTCCAGGTGCAGCGGCTCTAGCGAGCGCAGGAACAGCTCCTCCGGCGCCTCTGGCAGGACGAGGACGTAGCCCAGATCGTCGTCCAGGAGGGCGGCGGCGGGCGTCGTCTCCGGCTCGATGACGAGGAAATCGACGCCGGCCTGGCGCAGCGCCTTTGCCGTGGCGGCATCGGCCACCTGCGTCCAGGCGCCGAGGGCGAGGTTGTCGGCGGCGTCGCGCGCCTTCTTCGCGTCGCCGGCGGCCAGGCTTGCCCGGCGCGCGTCAACGACCACGAGGTCGGCGCCGGCCTTGCGCGCCGCCTCCAGCTCCGCCTGCCCGCCGAGGAAGCCGGTGAGCATTGAAGGCGTTGCTGCCGGCCGCGCCGCGCCGAAGCCCATGGGCTGGGCCTCGGTGCGCAGACTGCGGCGGATGGCGTCGCCTAGCTTCGACATGTGGCTCCTAAGCAGGTTAGCTTTCGGGGCGGCCTGAGTCCAGCGGAGGAGCATGGAACAGGGAGCCGCGCGTCGCGGGGCCCGTTCCCTGTTCCGTAGACCGTGGCAAAAGCGAGCCTTAAACTAGCTGGACGACCATTTACCCAGGGAGCAGCAGTTGCAGACATTGTCGGCAGCCTCGCCCACCGTCTTCTGCCGCAGCCGCCTGGCCAACGGCCTGCGCCTCATCACCGCTCCCATGCCCCAGGCGCGCTCCGTCGCCATCAGCCTTTACGTCGGTGCCGGCTCCCGCTACGAGAAGCGCGAGGCGGCGGGCGTCTCCCATTTCGTCGAGCACCTCTGCTTCAAGGGCACGGCGAAACGGCCGACCGCCCAGCTCATCTCGGAGGCCATCGACGGCGTCGGCGGCATCCTCAACGCCGCTACCGACCGCGAGTACACCGTCTTCTACGCCAAGGTCGCCCGCCCGCACCTCGATGTCGCCCTGGACGTCCTCTGCGACCTCGTCCAGACGCCTCTCTTCGACGCCACGGAGCTGGAGAAGGAGCGCAAGGTCGTGCTGGAGGAGCTGGCCGCCGTCGCCGACTCGCCCGGGCAGCAGGCGGACCTGCTGCTGGACGAGCTGCTCTGGCCGGCGCAGCCGCTGGGCTGGGACATCGCCGGCACGAAGGAGTCCATCGAAGGCCTGACGCGCGACGTGGTCGTCGACTACGTGCGGCGCCAGTACGTTCCCAACAACATGGTCATCGCCGTCGCCGGCAACGTAAGCGAGGATGAGGTCGCGGCGCTGCTGGCGCCGACCCTCGGCGCCGCGGTCGCCGGCGTGCCCGACGCCTGGTCGCCGGCCCAGAACGGAGTCCAGGCGCCGGGCTGCGCCCTGCGCTTCAAGCGGACGGAGCAGACGCACATCGCCCTCGGCCTGCACGGCCTGCCTCTCGACCACCCCGACCGCTACGCGCTCGACCTGCTGAGCGTGCTCTTCGGCGAGAGCATGAGCAGCCGGCTGTTCCTGGAGCTGCGCGAGCGCCTGGGCCTCTGCTACGACGTGCACAGCTACGTCACGCACTTCCTGGACGCCGGCTCCTTCGGCGTCTACGCCGCCGTCGACCCGGCGAACGGCCACAAGGCGGTCGGGGCGCTGATGCTGGAGCTGCGACGGCTGACCGAAGGCATACCCGAGGGGGAGCTGCACAAGGCGAAGGAGCTGGCGAAGGGCCGCATGCTCCTGCGGCTGGAGGACACGCGCGCCGTCTCCGGCTGGCTCGGCGGCCAGGAGATCCTCACGGGCGAGATCCTCAGCCCGGAGGAGGTTGTGGCGCGGCTGGAGGCGGTGACGCCGGCCGACCTGACGCGCGTCATCGCCGGCCTGCTGCGCCGCGACGCCCTCAAGCTCGCAGTCGTCGGGCCCCATCGCTCGGAGCGGCGCTTCCTCCCCCTCCTGGAGCTCTAGCCCGCCAGATGAGCCGTCTCAGCGCCGCGTCTCTCCTAGAGACCAGGTCGGGCAAACGGACAGGGCCCCAGTTTGTCATTGCGAGCGAAGCGAAGCAATCCTTGACCATTCGTCCAAGATTGCCACGGCCCTTCTTCGAAGGGCCTCGCAATGACAAAGTCGATCTTGCCCGATTGCTAGCTTGCCTCTAGGCAAGAGCCATGCCCACGAAGAAGCGTAAGCCCCTCGTCATCCTCTACACCGGCAACGGCAAGGGAAAGACGACGGCCGCCCTCGGCCTGCTGCTGCGCGCCTGGGGCCGCGGCATGAAGGTCGTCATGCTCTCCTTCATCAAGAGCGAGACCGCCAACTTCGGCGAGGAGCAGGCGGCGCACAAGCTCGGCATCGAGCTCATACCCCTGGGCGCCGGCTTCACCTGGCTCTCCAAGGACATCGAGAAGGACAAGGCGCTGGCGCGACGCTGCTGGGAGCTGTGCAAGGAGAAGATCGGCTCCGGCGCCTACGACATCGTCGTCCTGGACGAGGTCACCTACCCCATCAGCTACGGCTGGCTCGACATCGACGAGGTCATCGATACGTTGCGCCGGCGGCCGCCCGACCTCCACGTCGTCCTCACCGGCCGCGACGCGCCCCAGAAGCTGATCGACTTCGCCGACCTCGTTACGGAGATGCGAGAGGTGAAGCACCCTTTCCAGGCGGGAGAGAAGGCGCAGCCGGGGGTAGACTTCTAGGCGTGGCCTGCGAGTGTTTGAGAGGACGACGCGACTCGGCGAGGCTACCGGCGAATGACATCTCCCCCTGCCACTGATCCTGGGAGGCTCAGAAGAATCATCCCCCTCTCCGTCGACGGAGAGGGGGATGAAGGGGGAGAGGTGGACGGTTGATCCCGGTCGGCGACTTCCTACGCCGGCGGACGACGCCCTACGTCAACTGGGCGCTCATCGCCGTCAACATCGGCGTCTTCCTCTACACGCTCACCCTGAGCACGCGGCCGGACGCCATCCTGCCCCTCGCCCAGCCGCTCGCGACGAGCGAGGCTGACCGCTTCTACTTCGACTGGGGCTTCGAGCCGGCCTGCATCGCCGACTACCTCGGCCTTTCGACAGACGCCAGCGCCCGCGACCTGAGGGCGGTCTGCCCCGCCGGCGACCGCGAGCTGCTGCAGGTGTTCACGTCCATGTTCGTGCAGGCCGGCTGGGCGCACATCCTCGGCAACATGCTCTTCCTCTGGATCTTCGGCGACAACGTGGAGGACCGCGTCGGCCACGGGCGCTACCTGGTCTTCTACCTGCTGAGCGGCATCGCCGCGGCGGCGGCGCAGACCTTCATGGCGGCGGACACGGTGCTGCCGGCCGTGGGCGCCTCCGGCGCCATCGCCGGCGTCCTCGGCGCCTACCTGCTCATGTACCCGCGGGCCATCGTGCAGGTGGTCATCCTGCCGTTCTTCTTCATCCCCTTCTTCGTCCCGGCCGTCTTCCTCATCGGCATCTGGTTCCTGACGCAGCTCTTCGCCGGCGTGGCTGAGATCGGCCAGTCGACGGCCGGCTCCGGCGTCGCCTGGTGGGCGCACGTCGGCGGCTTCGTCGCCGGGGCGGTGCTCATCTGGTTCTTCAAGCGACCGACGCGGCCGCGGCCGGCGCCCTTCAGCTGAGACGCCCGCGCCTCAGCGGTCGAGGACGCGGTAGAGGAGGTAGGGCTCGCCGCGGATGGGGCCGCCGGGGTAGACCTTCACCAGCTGGAAGCGATCGGGATGCGAGTCCGGGAAGATGAGCAGGAAGTAGAGGTCCCAGCTCGGGAAGATCAGCAGGTAGTCGGGGTTGGAGCCCTCAACGTAGCCGGCGACGCGCCGGCCGTCGTGGTAGTCGATGACCTTCTTGTTGACGAGCCCGACGAGGTCGAGCACCGAGAAGTCGCCGTAGAAGCCCACGGCGCCGATGTCGTGCGTCGCCAGCACCTCGTTCGGCTTGATTATCTGGTTGAGGTCCTTCGCCATCGCCTCCAGGTCGTTCAGGGTCTCGGCGGAGGCCTGCGCGTAGACGTCGCGCCAGCGTTCGTATTCCTGCCATATCGGCACGACGGCGACGACCAGCGCCGCGGCGACGAGGAGCTTGACGACGGCCTCGCGCGTCAGGGCGAGCTGGATGAGCTGGGCGGCGCCGCCCGCGGCCAGGGCGGCGAGCAGCGGCAGCACGGGGTGCTGGTAGCGGTAGAAGTAGTGGCGCAGGCCGCCCGGGAAGAGCAGGCAGTAGGCGACGACCACCGGCACCCAGAAGAGGGCGAAGAGCAGCACTTCCTTGCGTCGCACGGCCGGCAGCGCCAGCGCCGCCAGCGTGATCGCCGGGGCGATGAAGAGGCCGAGGCCGTCCGCCGTGATGTTGATCTTCTCGCGGAAGGGGACCAGGTCCTCCTGGAAGAAGCGCAGCTTGGCGCTCGCCGTGCCCGTGAGCGTCCCGTTCAGCGCCAGCGAGTACAGCGTCATCAGCCCCAGGACGGCGACAGCCGGCGCTGCCAGCAGGACGGCCTCGCGGGCGTACTGCGGCAGACGCTCGCCGTTCGGCCGGTCGAGCCAGCGGTAGATGACGACCGCCGGGATGAGGAAGGCGCCCTCCGGCCGCGTCAGCACGGCCAGCGCCATGATGGCGCCGGTCAGCGCTCGCCCGCGCTCGCCCTGCCAGAGGAGATACGACCCGAAGCTCAGCGCGACGAGCGACATGAAGAGCGTCGTCTCCAGGCCGTTGCCGGCGTCCAGGGCGACGTAAGGCGCGAAGGAGATGGCGAAGGCGCCGAGGACGGCCGCGAGCCGGCTGCGGAAGATCGACCAGGCCAGCAGGTACACGGACGCGGCGAGCAGGGCGCTGCCGGCCACGCCCACGGCGAGGCTGGCGAAGATGGGCTCGACGCCGAGCTTCAGCAGCGCGGCGAGCACGAACACGTGCAGCGGGCTCGTCGCGCCCGTCGACCAGTCGACGCCGTCGAAGCTGAGCTTGTAGTGCTCGGCCAGGTTACGCGCGAAGGTGAGGCTGATGAAGCTGTCGTCGAAGAGCGGGCGCGTGTTGTCCGGCGCCACCACGTAGTAGAGGGCCGTGCCGAGGCCGACGATCGCGGCGAAGGGCAGTCCCCACCACCACTCCCAGGCGAGGACGAGGGCGCTGGGCCGCCGCAGGGCGAGTCTCAGGGACGGGACTGCCTGCGAGAGGTAGCGGCTCCTTTCAGCCAAGTCGCGGTCTCTCTTCCAGGCGGGGTCGGAGGGCATTCTAAACAATAACTCGTCAAAAGACCAACTAATCGAGCCGCCAGATGTCGACGTAGCCGTAGCTGGCGGCGACCGGTCCCTCCAGGCGCGCCACCTTCTCGCCGTGCTCAGCCAGGTAGCCGTGCCAGTCCGCCAGGTCGCGCGCCGAGAGGTGCTCGTCCAGCTCGCTCGCGGCCAGGCGCGTGAGGACGACGTACTCCGCGTCGAAGGCGTCCAGGAAGCCCGAGATCGTCGTTCGGTAGGGCCCGGCGTCGTCGCGCGTGAGGTAGAAGAAGAGGAAGTAGCTGCGGTACTCGTTCTCGCGCAGGCCCCACCAGAGCGACGTGGCGCCGACGACGCGCGAGCCCGCGGGCACGTGTTCCTCGATGGCGCCGGCGAGGCGGGCGTAGCTCGCAGCGTCGCGGGCCGTGCGGATGCCGCTCAGGCGCGCGACGCTGCCTTCGGCCAAGAAGAGGAGGAGGACGACGACGACGACGACGGCCGCCGCGATCCGCGCCGCGCGCCGACCCGTGGGCTGGCTCGCCAGCTGGAGCAGCCGCAGGCTGGCGCCGGCGATGCCGACGCAGAGGAACGGCACCACCGGGATCCAGTAGATGAAGAACTTCGTCGACTCAAGCAGAGCGTACTGGAGGACGAGCCCGGCGAGGCAGAGGAAGAGCAGGCGGTCGCCGCGGCTGGCCTCGCGCCTCGCCCGCCAGGCGCTGTAGGCGAGCGCCAGCGGCAGCCCGAGGAGGACGGCGAGCTTGGCGGAGGGCCGGCGCGTCAGCATCTCCTTCAGGCCCAGGAAGCGCGGCTCCGCGTCCAGGTCCTCGCCGCGCGGTATCTCCTTGATCGCCAGCGGCCGCAGGAAGCGGTCCGGCTCGTCCGCCAGGTTGTCGAGATAGAAGCCCGGCCGGTCGAAGTCGGCGCGCCGGTCGATGGTGCCGGCCTGGCCCTTGAAGTCGGTGTAGTCGCTGAGGATGTAGACGCCGTAGGGCAGGCCGACGAGGGCAGCGGCGCCGAGCAGCCCGCCGATGAGCCGCAGCCGTTCTTGTCGGGGCAGCGCCTCCAGCCAGAGAAAGAGGACGGCGATGGGGAAGAGGAAGGCGGCGTAGAACTGGAAAAGCACCGCCAGCCCGAAGAGGGCGCCGGCGGCCATCGAGCGGGCGCGGGACGGGCCGTCCAGGAGCAGCAGGCAGCCGGCGAGCAGGAAGGGCACCGGCGCCAGGTCGTAGCGCATGTTGGCCGTAAGCTCTTGCAGCGGCAACCCCGTATCGAAGCCCATGTTCAGGCGCAGGAAGAGCAGCAGCCCCAACGAGAGGACGGCCGCCGCCGGGCCGTAGAGCCGCCGCGCCAGCAGGTAGGTCAGCACCAGCGTCGCGACGCCGTACAGCACGCCGACGAGTCGCGCCTGCGCCACGCCGGCGCCGATCAGCTTGAAAGACGCAGCGACGACGAACTGCTGCGCCGGCATGTTGAAGTAGTAGTGCTCGTCGGCGCCGTAGAAGCCGGCGAACATGTCAGAGCCGAAGACGCCCTCGTTGGCGAGCTTGTAGGCGGCGGAGAAGACCCAGATCTCGTCGTCGGTGACTGCCGGGTGATTTGCCAGGTTGGGCAGAACGGAGACGAGGAGGATGGCGACGGCCAGCGTCAGCGCCGCCGCCTCGATGAGCAGGCGCCGCGTCTGAGCGAACGCGACCAGCCTCGTCGTGAGGACGCTCTGCTCCAGGCGGCCGACCATCGCCTGGATTCTAGGCGCTGGCGAGGGGGCGTGCTAGCGAAGTCCTGTCGATCGGACGCGCAGCTTCACCTCACCCCCTGCTGCCGCTCCCCCTCTCCGTGCACGGAGAGGGGGCTCAAGTTCGAGCGGCATTCGAGTGGCAGAGTACGTGGGGTGAGGTCGGAGACGCGGCTCACAAAGGGGCGCTCTCGCGAGCGAGGGGCCGCGAGCGCATGAGACGCTGCTGACTACGTGGCGCTGGAGCGCCAGGCCTCCAGCGTCACCTCCACCGTCGTCTTGCCGCCGTCGCGGATGACCGTGACCTTCACCTTGTCGCCGACGTCCCTGCTGTCGATGTAGTTGCCGAGGTCGTCGTAGCCCGCGATCTCAACGCCGTCGATGGCAACGATGATGTCGCCGCTGGTGCGGCCGCCGCGCAGGCCGGCGCGCGCCGCCGCCGAGCCCGATTCGACCTGAACGATGACGACGCCCTTCGCGGCATCGATGCCGCGGCTCTCCGCCAGCGTCGGCGTGACGTTCTCCATTCTGATGCCCAGGCGCGGATGCTCAACGGCCTGGCCGGAGATCATCTGCGGCAGGAAGCGCTTAGCTGTGCCGACGGGCACGGCGTAGCCGACGCCGACGAATACGCGGTCGCCGGACGGGTTCTCGATGGCGGTGGTGATGCCGATGAGCTCGCCGCGGCGGTTGAAGAGGCCGCCGCCGGAGTTGCCGGGGTTGATCGCCGCGTCCGACTGGATGAGCTGGCGCAGCGGCCGGCCGCTGCCGCCCAGCGTGCGGCCGACGCCGCTGACGACGCCTGTCGTGAGGGTGCCGTCGATGTCGAACGGGTTGCCGACGGCGATGACGAACTCGCCGACGCGCACCGCGGCGGAGTCGCCCAGCGTCGCCGGCGTCAGCTTGTCCGCCGCAACGTCGACGTCGAGGACGGCGAGGTCGTTGCCGGGGTCGGTGCCGAGGACCTTCGCCTCGACGGACGTGCCGTCGGCGAAGATCACGTCGATGCTGCCGGCGCCTTGAACGACGTGGTAGTTGGTGAGGATGCGCCCCTCCTTGTCGATGACGACGCCGGAGCCGACGCCGCCGCCGAACGACCCCTCGTTGCCCGTCGTGATCTTGACGACGGACGGCCGCACCTTGTCGTAGAGGTCGGCCACGTCCTCCGGTATCTTCTGCGCGACGTTGCTCTCGGAGGGCGACGAGACGCTCTCGATGACCGCTGCCGGCCCCGACGCGTCGGTGCGCAGGGAGTCGATGCCGACGACGACGGTCGCGCCCAGCGCCATGCTGACGACGATTACCAGGGCCCAGCGAAGCTTCTCTCGCATGGCTTTGCTCCTAACCTACCATGAACGCCAATTACATGATCGGCCACGGAAGTTGAAGCGGCGGTTAGCGGTGTCTTAAAAGACTGTCAAATCGCCGAAACGAAAGGGAGCTCAGCCAACAGCGAATGTGATAACGTTGATCGAGAGGACGCCATGGCTGTCAAGTCGACGAAAGCAAAGACTCAGCTAAGGAAGCCAAAGGGCTTACGCCTGGAAGGCGCCCGCGCCTTCGTGCAGCGGATAGTCCGTGAGAACAAAGAGTGGTTCAAGGAGATGGCGAACAAGTAGCGTGGCTCGATGACTTTGTGAGCGTCGTGCGAGACGTTCACGACGACATCATCCGCGAGTCAGGCGGTGTGTTCGGCGAACACGCCGCCTTGTTGTACTCTGCCGTCGCCCGGCCGTTTCAATCGGCCTTTGGCCAGCCTATCTACACTACGCCCGTGGCGCAGGCTGCGGCGCTTTTCCACGCCCTGGTCTGCGATCATGCTTTCGTCGATGGCAACAAGAGAACGGCTACGGCGATGGCGATGGTTCTTCTGGCTGCGACCAGAACCTATCTGAGGATGGATGTAGCTCCAGCTCCTCTTCAGGTTCGCCTGCTGGGTGAGGTGGCCCTCGAGACCGCCTCTTCCGGGCTCACCGTCGAGCAGGTGGCGCACTGGATCGAGCGCATCTTCGCGCTTCCCGCCTGAAACCGCCCAGCACCCTATAATCGCTGCATGACGACGCGCACCGAGATCGACGCGGCGCTGCGGCCCGTCCTGCCGCTCACCGCCGCGGTAAACGCCGCCGGCCACCTCGAGGTCGGCGGCTGCGACGCCGTCGACCTGGCGCAGCGCTTCGGCACGCCCCTCTACGTCTTCGATGAGGCGGACCTGCGCGAGCGCTGCCGCGAGTTCCGGCGCGAGTTCGGCGCCCGCCTGCCGGACGTATCCGTGCTCTACGCCTCGAAGGCCTACCTGGGCAAGGCGCTGGCGGCGCTGCTGGCGGACGAAGGCCTGGGGCTGGACGTTGTCTCCGGCGGCGAGGTCGCCATGGCCCGCGTCGCCGAGTTCCCCCTGGAGCGCGCCTACTTCCACGGCAACAACAAGAGCCGCGCCGAGCTGGCCGAGGCGATGGAGGCCGGCGTCGGCCGCGTCGTCATCGACAACTTCCAGGATATCGGCCTGCTGAACGAGGTGGCCCAGGAGCGAGGGCGGCGCCAGCCCGTGCTCGTGCGCGTCACGCCGGACGTCGACGCCCACACCCACTCGCACATCACGACCGGCGTGCTGGACAGCAAGTTCGGCCTGCCGCTCGCCGGAGGCGAGGCGGAGGAGGCGGTGCGCCAGGCGCTCGCGGCGCCCGGCTTGGAGGTAGTCGGCATCCACTGCCACATCGGCTCGCAGGTCTTCGAGACGGAGCCGTATGTGCAGGCCATCGACAAGGCGCTGGCCTTCGCGGCGGAGATGAGCCGGCGCCACGGCCTGCGCCTGCGCGAGTTCAGCCCCGGCGGCGGCTTCGGCCTGCAGTACACGCGCGACGAGGCGCCGCCTGCCATCGCCGCCTACGCGGAGACCATCGCCGAGGCCGTAAAGGCCGCCTGCAGGCGCCACGGCCTCGACCTGCCGCGCGTCGTCGTCGAGCCCGGCCGCTCCATCGTCGGCCGCGCTGGCGTCGCGCTCTACACGGTCGGGGCGCGCAAGGAGATCCCGGGCGTCCGCACCTACGTTGCCGTCGACGGCGGCATGGCCGACAACATCCGGCCGGCGATCTACGGCTCGAAGTACGAGGCGCTGGCCGCCGGCCGGCCGCTAGCGAGCGCCGAGGAGACGGTGACGATCGCCGGCAAGTACTGCGAGTCCGGCGACGTCCTGATCAGCGACGCCCGCCTGCCGCGCCTTGAGCCCGGCGAGGTGCTGGCGATACCGGCCGCCGGCGCCTACTGCCTGGCGATGGCGAGTAACTACAACCTCTCGCTGCGGCCGGCGATCGTCTTCGTGCGGGACGGCCAGGCGCGCCTCGTGCGCCGCCGCGAGACGTACGAGGACCTCATGGCGTGCGAGGTGGGATGAGGGTGTCACCATGAGCAACGCGAAGGGTCTCCCTCGGCCCAGGGCTGAGGCGCTTCTCCCCAAAGCACTAGATTCCTCGCTCTGCTCGGAATGACAATGGGGCCATGTGGAGCGTAATCGGCCACGCGCCGGCGCTGGCGGCGCTGGAGCGCGCCGTCGAGGGCGGTCGGCCGGCGCACGCCTGGCTGTTCAGCGGCCCGGAAGGCGTCGGCAAGCGCACCGCCGCCCTCGAGTTCGCCGCCGCACTCAACTGCACAGGCGACGAGAAACCCTGCGGAGCGTGTCGCGACTGTCGCGACACGCTCGCCGAGCGTCACCCTGACGTCGAGCTGGTCGCGCCGGGCGGCCTTTGCGACGAGCCGGACCACCGCGAGCACACGGAGAGCCGCGAGCTGCGCATCTGCCAGGTGCGGCGTCTGGAGCGCGTCCTCTCCCTCAGCCCTTACGCCGGCGCGCGGCGCGTGGCCATCGTGGACGCGGCCGATACGCTGCGCGCCGAGGCCGCGAACGCCTTCCTCAAGACGCTGGAGGAGCCGCCGGCCGAGAGCGTCATCGTCCTCCTCGTCGAGCGCGAGGAGCGCCTGCCGGAGACCGTGCTCTCCCGCTGCCGGCGCGTCGCCTTCCGGCCCCTGGCCCGCCAGACGCTTGTCGAGGTGCTGACGGGGCGCGGCGCGCCGCCGGGGCAGGCGGAGGCCATCGCCGCCGCGGCCGGCGGACGCGTCGGCTGGGCGCTGCGCGTCCTCGCCGACCCCAGCCTCTTGGCCGAGCGCTGGCAGATGCTGGAGGAGGTCGTGCGGCTGGCGCACGCCGGCCGCGTCGAGCGCTTTGCCTGGGCGCGCGAGGCCGGCAGCCGCGCTGGCGAGGTGCGCGAGCGCTACCTGCGCGAGATGTCGGCGTGGGAGGACTGGTGGCGCGACGTCCTCCTCGTCGGCGCGGGCACGAGCGAAGGGGCGCTCAACAGCGACCGCGCCCCTGTCTTGAGCGAGGAGGGTAAACTATACGCAGCGGCTGACGTGGTCGCTTTCCTGCGGGCGCTCCTCCAGACGCGCCGGTACCTGCAGGAGAACGTCGACCCGCAGCTGGCGCTGGAGAACCTGACCCTCGACCTGCCCCGACCGAGTCGGGGCGGTCGGGCACGCTGAGAAAGGAGACGGCCGACTCGTCGGCCTGCTCATGGCTAGGACCGCAGGCGTCCGCTTCCGGCAAGCGGGCAGAATCTTCTACTACGACGGCGGCGACCTCGAGCTCGAGGTCGGCACCTACGTCGTCGCCGAGAGCGCCCACGGGCTGGAGGTAGGCCGCGTCGTCATCGCTCCCGACCAGGTCATCGCCAACGAGGCGTCCCAGGGCGAGCTGAAGCCGCTGCTGCGCATCGCCACGCCGGCGGACGTCGAGAAGTCGGAGGCGATGAAGGAGAAGGCGCGCGATGCGCTCCACAGGGCGAAGGCGAAGGCGGCCGATCAGTCGCTGGACATGACCATCGCCAGCGGCGACTTCGACCTCGAAGGCAGGCAGTTCACCGCTTACTTCACAGCGAACGAGCGCGTCGACTTCCGCGGCCTCGTGCGCGAGCTTTCGCGCGAGCTCGACGCCCGCGTCCAGCTCCTGCAGGTCGGCGACCGCGACCGCGCCAAGCTGACGGACGGCATGGACGTCTGCGGCGAGCGCCTCTGCTGTTCCTCCTGGATGACCAGCTTCCCGAGCGTCAGCATCCGCATGGCGAAGGAGCAGGAGCTGCCCCTCAACCCGCAGAAGATATCGGGCGTCTGCGGCCGGCTCTTCTGCTGCCTCACCTTCGAGTACGAGGACTACCGGGCGCTGCGCGGCACGCTGCCCAGGGTTGGCGCCTTCCTGTCGACGCCGGCCGGTGAGGCCAAGGTCACGGCCATCGACTTCAACCGCGAGATCGTGCGGCTCATGCTCACGGCGAGCGGCGCGCCTGTCGAGGTCGCGGCGACCGACTTCAAGCTCCAGAACGGCGTCACCATCCGGCCCATGGAGCTGGTGCACAAGATCGAGGGGCCCCTGCGCCCGATCGGCGAGGCGAGGGAGGCGATCCCGACCCGCCTGCCGCGGCCGCGTCGCGAGGCGGCGCGTCCCGCCCGCCCGGCGGCGCAGCGTCCGGCGCCGCCTCAGCCGCCCGCGCCGGCCCAACCGAGCGCCGACGCGTCCGGGCAGCCCGCGGGCGAAGGCCAGAAGCGGCGCCGTCGCAGACGAAGGGGGCGTGGCCGCGGCCGCGGTGGCGCCGGCTCTACGCCGCAGCCGCAAGGCTGAGGGCGCCGACAGAAGGGAGCGACGTGACGAAAGAGGTGGTCTCCGCCGCTGTGGACCGTGAACAGCTCCGCAGTCAGATCAAGGAGAAGTACACGGACGTAGCGCTGGAGCCGGACAAAGGCTTCCACTTCCACACCGGTCGGCCTCTGGCACGCATGCTTGGCTACCCAGACGCCGTGGTCGACCAGCTGCCGCCGGCGACCGCCGAATCCTTCGCCGGAACCGGCAACCCCTTCGCCATGGGCAGACTGGCTCCCGGCGAGACCGTGCTCGACATCGGCTGCGGCGCCGGCTTCGACACGCTGATCGCGGCTCGCCAGGTCGGGCCCGCCGGCAGGGTGCTGGCGGTCGACATGACAGAGGCGATGCTGGAGAAGACCCGCATGGGCGCGCTCGCGCTGGCTCTGCGGAACGTCGAGCCGCGCCTGGGTTACGCGGAGAACCTCCCCATCGAAGATGGGGTGGTGGACGTTGTCATCAGCAACGGCGTCATCAACCTCTGCCCGGACAAAGTGCAGGTATTGCGCGAGGTGTGGCGCGTCCTCAAGCCTGGCGGTCGCTTCCAGATCGGCGACATCATCGTCCACAAAGAGGTGCCTCAGGACGCGAAGGACGACATCGACCTCTGGTCCGGCTGAATCGCCGGCGCTCTGCTGTATGCAGAGTGGCGCTGGGTCCTGGACCACGTCGGTTTCAAGGATGTCCGCTGGGGAAGGGAAGTGGACGTCTTCTCCGGCTCCAAGCACGAATCGGACGCGGCGGAGTTCGAGACGCGAGGCGTGACCTTCGCGGCGACGAAGCCCTGAACGGCGGCTGTGGCGAATAATTGCCCGCGCTCCATCGCTGTGCTATCCTGCCAACCGTGCCGTGAACTAGAGCCTGAAACACGGGTCTGAGGCACGAAACCAGGCCTATCTGGTGGCTGCGGCGCCGCCCCAAAGAGAAAAGGGGACGCGCCGAATCCCTCGAAGAAGCGGGGGTTGCTGCTGGGGGCCTTTTAGCTTGCCCGCAGGGCAGGAGGTTCTATCGGCCGGAAGTGCCGGCCCGACCCCGATCGGGTCGGCGTTCGCCCGCGACGGCGGGTAGGAAGGGGTGAGCGGTGCATCTGACTATCGACGGCTTCGGCGGCGAGCGGGAGCTATTGAGCAGTGAGACGTTAGTCCGCTCCCTCCTCGACCGCTACCCGGCCGAGATCGGTATGACGAAGATCTCGGAGCCCCACGTCATCCGCTACCTGGGCGAGAAGGCGGAGGACTGGGGCGTCTCCGGCTTCGTCCTCATCGCCGAGAGCCACATCGCCATCCACACCTTCCCGGAGCGCGGCTATGTCTGGGTGGACGTTTTCTCCTGCAAGGAGTTCGAAACCGACGTCGCCGTCGACAGCATCGTCGACGCCTTCGGCCTGACGCACATCACCAGCCACGTGCTGCCGCGCGGGCTGGAGTACCCGCACTCGGTGAGCGAGGCGACCCCCATCGCCGTGGACGAGCGCCTCGCGGTGGCCGGCTCCCTCGCCGAGGCGCAGGCGCGGGCCTAAGGGCGCCTGCCCACCGGAAACCACCAGTGGTCGACATCGAGCCTGATCCCCTCTCCCCTTTGGGAGAGGGTAGGGTGAGGGAGTACCAGACATGAATCACCATCCCCATCAGACGGCGCACCATGGCGGCCACGACGCGTTCCTACACACTCACGTCGAGCCGTTCGAGGTGAGCGCGAAGGCCAGCGCCGCCGACATCGTCCGCGGCATGGCGGGCACGGCCTTTCAGGCGCGCAACCTGGCGCAGGCCGTCCACATCTGGCGCAGCATGCTGGAGGACGAGGTCACGATCTTCCTCGGCCTCGCCGGGGCGATGGTGCCGGCCGGCATGCGCAACGTCATCCGCTACCTGGTCGAAAACCGCCTCGTCGACGTCGTCGTCAGCACCGGCGCCAACATGTTCCACGACGTCTACGAGACGCTGGGCAAGCCTCACTGGCAGACCAGCCCGGACGCGGATGACGTGGAGCTGGGGCGGCGGCGGATCAACCGCTTCTACGACGTGCTGGCGCCGGAGAACGACTTCGCCGACGCCGAGGAGTTCGTGGTCGCCTTCTCGCAGACGCTGGCGTCCGACCGCCCCTACTCGACGCGCGAGTACTTCCAGCGCCTCGGCGAAGCGCTCAGCCCGATGGCGACGGAGGACGGCATCCTGACCGCGGCGGCCAAGGCCGGCGTGCCCATCTACAGCCCCGCCATCAGCGACAGCGTGCACGGGCTCGCCATCGCCACGGGCCGCGTCCGCAGCGGCCACCGCCTCGTCTTCGACGTCATCGGCGACGTGCTGGAGACGTCGCACATCGCCCTGACGTCGAAGGGGACGGGCGTGATCTACGTCGGCGGCGGCACGCCGAAGAACTTCATCCAGCAGGCTGAGGTGGCGGCCTACATCTACGCCCGCGAGCTGCCGGGCCACAAGTACGGCGTCCAGATCACGATGGACCAGCCGCAGTGGGGCGGCCTTTCAGGTGCCACCTTCGAGGAGGCGCAGTCCTGGCGCAAGATCGCGCCGGACGCCGACTTCGTGACGCTGAACGTCGAGGCGACGGTGGCGCTGCCGCTCATCGTCAGCGCGCTGGCGGAGGAGCTGCCGGACGTGCGCTCGCGGCGTACGCTGCCCCAGCTAGACTTCGGCCCGTCCGCGCGTGAGAAGGAAGATCGGGCGTGAACGAAGATCAACAAGGGCCTGGCGCCGCTCAGCGCTCTGACCCCCACCTCCTTCGACATGCACAGTTGGTGTATGAGATGCTCATCGATGACAATCCCTCTGGCCTAACCCCGGAAGCCATCGCTGCGCAAGTTCAACGATTTCGCGCGGGCTTGCCAACTGAGGATGAGTTTGCGTGTCTAGTTCGCTGGTCCGGTCGCGCGGCACTTCTTCATAAGCTCGACCAAGACCAGATGCCTGCGGCGTCCCGAGATCGATTTCAAGTACCGGACTTCTTCATGGCCGTAACGCATGAGGATCGAACCTTGCCATTCCTCGTCGAGGTAAAGAAGAGGAACCTGGAGCTCACCAAACAGCCGGACGAGCAGTACCTTCGCCTGACAAATGCCTACCACAGTCGACTGCTGAACTACGCAGAGTTGGCCAGGTTACCCTTATTGATGGCCTGGCAGTCCGACGAATGGGGTTGGCTCTTGTTCGACTTCCGACACATCCAGCTGGTAAGGACTGCTTACCGCATATCCTTCTTCGATGCCTTGAAAGACAACCTGCTTGGGCCGCTCCTAGGGGACTTCACATTCGGGATAAAGGAGAACAGCGCCGTCGTTATGAGGATTCGGCGTCACACAAGAGGCAAGCGCCGCTTCACCGGAACGCTGGAGGAGTTCTACTGGGAGACTCCAGACGGTCGCCGAGCGAATTCCATCGAAGGCCCCTTCATGGACATCTTCGCGTTCACTCCGGACGACGTAGAGACTCGAGAGCAAGAAGGAGTAATCACGCAGCGTTTCTTCAAGACCACTTCAGAAGGCCTTTTGGCCCAGAGGCTCTTGGTTCCCGCCGCCCACGGACACAAGGCTGCCACCGGGTCGTGGAGGGGTGTCCTCCATTCAGACTTTGCTTACGGCCTCGCGGATGTAAGGCGTGCGGCCGAGGATGCACTCGCCAAAGGCATGCTCAACTACATTGGCGACATAGTTCCTCATAACTGGCCTGATTTCCTACCTGAGCTGAAACTTCCGAGCAGGGAGATGGCCCTCGAATGACCCTCCCGCGCCCGGACGACGAGCGCTTCTGGCCGCGCCGGAGCTTCGGCGCGCCGCCGCACCCCTACGGCGAGTACGAGAACGCCCGTGTCGTCGTCCTGCCGGTGCCGTACGACTCGACGGTGACGGCACGCGCCGGCGCCCGCGACGGCCCCGACGCGATCATCGCCGCCTCCGAGGACATGGAGCTCCACGACGTCGGCCTCGGCTTCGAGGCGTACCTGCACGGGATCTACACCTCGCCCGCCGTCGCCGTGACCAACGCCTCGCCCGAAGCGATGATCGACCGCGTCCACGCCGTCGCCGCCGACTTCGTCCGCGACGGCAAGTTCCTCGTCACCCTCGGCGGCGAGCACACGGTCGGCGTAGGCTCCTTTCGCGCCCACCGCGACCGCTTCTCGAACCTCAGCGTCCTCGCCGTCGACGCCCACGCCGACCTGCGCGACGAGTACCTGGACACGCGCTACAATCACGCCTGCACCTTGCGCCGAATGCTGGACGACGCGCCGGTGACGCAGGTGGGACTGCGCAGCGCCGCCGCCGAGGAGGCGCAGCTCATCCGCGAGCGCGGCCTGCCCTTCTTCTCGCCGGCCGCCTTCCGGGCGCTGCCTGACGCATCGGCCATCGTCGACACGCTGCGCGAGAACGTCTACGTCACCATCGACCTGGACGGCCTCGATTCGGGCGAGATGGCGGCGGTGGGCACGCCGGAGCCCGGCGGCCTGCGCTGGGATGAGGTCGCGGCGCTGCTGGAGGCGGTCGCGGCGAAGCGACGCATCGTCGGCTTCGACCTGACAGAGCTGGCGCCAGACCTCGGCCCGAAGGCCTGCGCCTACGCCGCCGCGAAGCTCGCCTACCGGCTCATCGGCCTTGCCCTCGGCCCGCCGGCGGGCTAACGCAGGCGCCGCGGCCCACGGCTAGACCTGGACGGTCTTGACCAGCTTCTTTATCTGCGCTGCCGCCTCCGGTGGGATGGTAGCCATCCCGTGGATGCGCTTGGCGTGGCCGCCCGCGACCTCCATGACCTCGTCTTCGGTCTCCGCCCGGACCAGGAAGTCGCACTCGTAACCGGCGTCCCTGCACGTGAGCTGCTTGTATGCCTTTGCCATGGCGTCCTCCTTCGCGTCACCTATCAAAGCACGCAGACTCTACCCGTGTGAAGAGTCTTTGGGCCTGAAGGCCTGACGAGACGCGGGCATCCCGGCGCGCAGCGGCCAGCGTATTAGTCTGCGGAGGTATGCCCATGCCTGTTCTCTCCATCTTCGGCGAGCTCGAGACCTTCATCGCCGATGACCTCTACCCCTATCGATACGTCATCACGCCCGTCCTCATCGCCGTCGCCTTGGCGCTGCTCCTCCTCGCCTACAGGCGCGGCGCGCACCTCCTGCTCTGGCGCCATCGCCTGGCGAGCGCCGTCGTCGGCGTGCCGGTGCTCGTCGTCGCCGTGGTCGTCGGCAACTACCTGTTCTCGCCGCTCTGGGAGCGCAGCTTCCTGAGCGAAGACAGCCCGCTCGTCGCGGCGGCGGACGCCGGTCCGGCGGGCGGCAACTACTACGCCGACCCGTACTCGGAGGGCGGCACCGACGCACCCTTCGAGCCGCGGACAACGCTCAAGGGCATGTTCAAGGGCGCGGACGACTTTCACTTCGGCCGCGGCGACGCCCTGATCATCGAGGCGTCGAAGGGCATGTACGTGGTGCGCTTCGAGAACTTCTCCGTGCGCAACGGGCCGGACCTCTACGTCTACCTATCGCGGGACGCCGGCGGCGAGCGCGTCGAAGAGGCGCTGAACCTCGGCAGGCTGAAGGCGACGGACGGCGCCTTCAACTACGAGATCCCGGCGGGCATCGACCTGAAGGGCGTCAAGAGCGTCGTCGTCTGGTGCCGCCAGTTTGACGTCCTCTTCGCCGTGGCGGCGCTGAACCAGAGCTAGGCACGGGGCAGGTCTGAAGACCTGCAGCTACTGCTCCATGCCGAAGCGCTTGTTCTGCTTCGTCATGCGGATGAAGTAGGCCAGCCGCTGCTCGAAGACGTCCTGCCGGTTGCGCGAGCCGTCGATCCAGCCGACGCGGATGCGCTTGTAGCTTTCCGGGAACGCCTCGAAGTTGCGCCAGACGTCATCGTCCTGCCGCAGCGCCGCCGCGATGTCGGCCGGGACGGCGTACGCCTCGTCGAGGACGCCGTGGGCGACGGCGAGGCCGGCGGGCGTCATCTTGCCCGCGGCGTGGAGGCGGCGGATGCGCGCCTTGTTCATCTCCGACAGCGGGCTCTTCGGCCGCCGCGGCGTGAAGCGCTGGGCGGCGCGATCGGTGTCCAGGCTCTTGACGATGCTGTCGATCCAGCCGAAGCAGAGCGCCTCGTCCACCGCGTCGTTGTAAGCGATGCGGGGCTGGCCGGAGCGCTTGTTGGGGTAGACGAGCCAGATCTCCGCCGTCGAGGCGTGATTGGCTTCAAGCCAGGCGCGCCACGCCGCGGCCTCCGTGACGTAGAGCGTCTTGCCGATCTCCATGAAGGAGGCTCGACGCTAGGAGGCGGCCTCGACTTTCCGCCCCGCTTTCAACGCCCCGATCTGCGCTAAATGGTTCGCGTCGTGGTCCAAAGCGCGCTCGGCCAGCTGGCGCAGGCTGCGGCGGCCGACGCCGGGCTGGTTGCCTGTCCGCGTCCAGTCGACGGCGTGGCTCAGCAGGTCGACGGTCTGAAGGCGGAAGCGCCGCAGCTCGGCGATGAGCGTGTCGATGTCCGCCTCCTGGTAGTTCTGCTCTCGCACCGAGGCGACTTCGTCGTAAGGCGTGAAGACGGGGTCCGTGAGGCTCCAGACGGCGTAGAGGCGCTTCTGCCGGATCTCGGCGTCGTAGCGCAGGTGGCCGACGACCTCCTTGATCGACCACTCGCCTTCGGCCGGCCGGCGGCTGAGCGCGGCCTCGGGCAGGCCCGCGACCTCCGCCTCCACCGTGTCCGGCAGGTGCTTCAGCGCCTCGATAATCTCCAGCCGTTCCATGTTTCCTCCAGCGCACCGAGAGGATGTCACCCCGAGCGAGGCGAGGGGTCTGGTTCCGTCTGCAAGCGGGACTGTCGTCGACACCAGATTCTTCGCTTCGCTCAGAATGACATGAAGGAAGAGAGCCCTCAGCTCAGCCTCTCGATGATAGCCTCCAGCTCCTCGTCGCTGAAGAAGTGGATGACGAGCCGGCCGCCCTTGCGGCCGCGGCGCAGCTCCACCTTCGTCCCCAGCGAGCCGCGCAGCTTCTCCTCGATCGCTGCGAGGTCGGCCGACGGCCGCGGGCGCGCCGCGACCCGTCTCTTGGCCCGGCGCTTCGCCAGCGACTCCGCGTCGCGCACCGTCAGGTGGCCCTCGAGGATGCGCCGCCAGGCGCGGCGCCGCTCTGCGGCGTCGTCGATGCCCAGCAGGGCGCGGGCGTGGCCGGCCGTGATCTCGCCGCGCGCCAGGCTCGCCCGGATCTCGGCCGAGAGCGTCAGCAGGCGCAGGGAGTTGGCGACGGCCGAGCGGCTGCGGCCGACGCGGCCGGCGATGGCCTCCTGGGTGAGGCCGAACTCGTCGGCGAGGCGGCGGAAGGCGCCGGCTTCCTCCAGCGGGCCGAGGTCCTCGCGCTGCAGGTTCTCCACCAGCGCCAGCTCCAGCAGCGCCTGCGAGCTCGCCTCCCTGACGATGACCGGTACGCGCGCCAGGCCGGCCTGGCGCGCCGCCAGCAGCCGCCGCTCGCCGGCGATGATTTGGTAGGGCGCGCCGCCGGCCGCCGGCCGGCTGACGATGAGCGGCTGGATGATGCCGTGCTCGCGGATGCTCTCCGCCAGCTCGGCCAGGCTCTCCGGGTCGAAGGCCGTGCGCGGCTGCTGCGGGTTCGGCGCGATGAGGTCGACGTCCACCTCTTCGACGGCAGGCTGCAGGTCGGGGATGAGGGCCTCCAGGCCGCGCCCGAGGCCGCTGCGGCGCGGGCTCATCGCTTCGCCTCGACTCTCGCTCCTGCCTCGGGGCCAGGTAGGCGCTGCGGCAGCAGGGCCTCCATGACCTCGCTGGCGAAGGCGGCGTACGCCTTCGCCGCCGGCGATGAGGCGGCGTAGAGGCAGATCGGCAGGCCGTGGCTCGGCGCCTCGCTCAGACGGACGCTGCGCGGGATGATCGTCGCGAAGGTGCGGGCGAAGTGGCTGCGCACCTCGGCGGCCACCTGCTGGCAGAGGTTCGTGCGGCTGTCGTACATGGTCAGGAGCAGGCCGCCCAGGTGCAGGCGCGGGTTGAGGTTGCGCCGCACCGCCTCCAGGGTGCGCGTCAGCTGGCCCAGCCCCTCCAGCGCCAGGTACTCGCACTGGACGGGGACGATGACCTCGCTGGCGGCGCTGAGCGCGTTCAGCGTCAGCAGGCCCAGCGAGGGCGGGCAGTCGATGATCACGGCGTCATAGCGGCCGGCGACGGGCTCCAGGGCGCGTTTGAGGCGCTGCTCGCGCGCCATCGCCGGCACGAGCTCGACCTCGGCGCCGGCGAGGTCGGGGCCCGAAGGCGCCAGGTCGAGGCCGGCCTGCGGCGTCGCGCAGAGGACGTCGGCCAGCGGCAGCTCGTCGATGAGGACGTCGTAGACGGTCGGTTGGTCGCGGTCCGTGCGGCCAAGGCCGGCCGTGGCGTTCGCCTGCGGGTCGAGGTCGACCAGCAGGCAGGCGACGCCGCGCGCCGCCAGCTCGGCGCCGAGGTTGATCGCCGTCGTCGTCTTGCCGACGCCGCCCTTCTGGTTGGCGATGGCGATGATCACGCCCATACCTTCGCCACCGGCCGCCTGTAGAGCAACGCGTCGATCTCGGGCCGCACAGCGATGGCGCTGACGCCTTCGCCGCGCAGCGACAGGGCGGCCGCGGCGCTGGCGAAGCGGGCCGCGATGCCTGCGTCGGCTGTTTCCTGGTAGCGGATGAGAAACGCGGCGGCGAAGACGTCGCCCGCGCCCGTCGCGTCGATCTCGTCGATGTCATAGGCGGGCAGGTCCAGGCGGCTGGGGCCGGCCCAGACCGTGCAGCCGCCGCGTCCCCGCGTCAGGACGACGATGGGCAGGCGGCGGCTCCATGCCCCGACCGCGCCGGCGTCCTCGACGTCCTCGTCCGAGACGAAGAGGACGTCGCCGGCGAGCCAGGGAGCGTCGGGCTCGACCCGGCCCGGCTTGACGTGGTCGTCTTCGAGGCTTCGCAGCCAGCCCTGCGCGCCGAGGCCGACGAGCGCGCCCGGCCGCGTCAGCAGCGCCGGCAGCGACGCGTCCACGTCGTGGAACACGGGGCCGAGGAGGACGGTGGGCGCCGCGCGCCAGTCGTGCGGGATGTCTTCGAGGCAGAGGGGCATCGCGCGGGCGAGAACGCGCTGCGTGCGCCGCGCGTCCGCGTAGCGGTTCTCGAAGGTCGTGGTCTGGGCGCTCGGGACGACGCGCCAGTGGATGTCCGCGAGGATGGCCGGCGGGTCGAGGTCGCTGGCGCAGCTGGTCACGGCGGCGACGCCGAGGCCGAGTCGACGCGCCTGGGCGGCGGCGTAGTAAACGCTCCCGCCCGGCCGCCAGCCGGATGTAGTTATATCCTTGACGATATGCCCAACGACGAGGAAGTCCGGCGTCATGGCGCCTGCCTAACGGGTGGGCGTTATCGCTACCTTGCGGTCGTCGCCCTCGCCGATGCTGACCGTCATCACCGCCGGGTCGTCGGCCAGGGCGATGTGGACGATGCGCCGCTCGTTGGGCGGCATCGGCTCCAGAGTGATGGAGCGGCCCGTGCCTCGCACGCGGGCGGCGGTGCGCCGGGCGAGTGCGACCAGCGTCTCCTCGCGCCGGCGGCGGTAGCCGTCGACGTCGACGCCGAAGGCGACGCGGCGCTTCGCCTGCTTGCTGACGATGAGGTTGAGGAGGTACTGCAGCGACGTGAGCGTCTGGCCGCGCCGGCCGATGAGGATGCCGAGGTCCTCCCCGTCGATGTCCAGCACGGCCTCAATCATGCCGAGGCCGTCGCCGGGCGTCTCGGGGGCGCGCGGCGTCACCGTCGCGTCGACGCCCATGAGGCGCAGCAGGTTCACCAGCACGTCGACGGCGGCTTGGACGTCCGCCTCGCTTACCGGCACCGGCGGCGGCTGGGCGGGCGCCGGCGCCCGCGCCCGCCGC
>Ga0209108_10000315_pt1 | contig 26427 bp, 23 predicted proteins | sample Rifsed10ft1_FD_184003 | JGI IMG/M metagenome (GOLD analysis project Ga0209108, IMG submission 184003) | Soil microbial communities from Rifle, Colorado, USA - sediment 10ft 1 (version 2) | ecosystem: Environmental > Terrestrial > Deep subsurface > Rock core/Sediment | place: Rifle, Colorado...
GGCATGATCTCCTCCGGAACGGTGATGATCGAGCCGATCGTCGCCTCGATCGACGAGGCGCGCTGCTCCGGCTGCCGAATCTGTAACAACATGTGTCCGTTCAACGCCATCGATTACCTGGAAGACAGGGGCGTCAGCTTCATCAATGCCGCGCTGTGCAAGGGCTGCGGCACATGCGTCGCCGCCTGCCCGGCGATGGCGATCACCGGCGCGCACTTCAACTACGCGCAGATCACCGCCGAGCTGGAGGGCATCCTGTACGATGCCATGCGCGGCAACGGCCACGCCGTCGCCGCGCCCGAGCCGGCGGCGGCCGGAGGGTGAGGACCATGGACGAAACGACCTTCGAACCCAAGATCGTCGCCTTCCTGTGCAATTGGTGCTCGTATCGGGCGGCCGATTTGGCCGGCACGGCGCGCATGAAGTACCTGCCGAACATCCGCATCCTGCGAGTGATGTGCAGCGGCCGGGTCGATCCGGCCTTCGTCCTGAAGGCCTTCGTCCTGGGCGCCGACGGCGTGATGATCGCCGGCTGCCACCCGGGCGAGTGCCACTACCTGGAGCAGAACTACAAGGCCATGCGCCGCTACGAGATGCTGCGCTACACGCTGGGCGTCATGGGGGTCGAAGCCGATCGGCTGCGGCTGCAGTGGGCTTCGGCCGCCGAAGGGGCGCAGCTGTCGGCGGCGATCAACGACATGGTCGAGAAAGTGCGCGCCCTCGGGCCGCTCAGCTGGGCCGGCAACTGGGCGGAGAACGGCCACCATCTGGAAGCCATCGAGCGCCTGGCGAACGAACACGCCGAGGCGATGGAGGTGCCGGCATGAGCGGCAAACCGAAGCTGGCGCTGTACTGGGCAGCCTCGTGCGGCGGCTGCGACATCGCCGTGCTGGCCATCGACGACAAGATCCTCAAGGTGGCCGAGGCCTTCGACATCGTGCTGTGGCCGGTAGCGATCGATGCCAAAGTGCGCGACATCGAGAAGATGGACGACAAGTCCATCACGGTCTGCCTGTTCAACGGCGGCATCCGCAACAGCGAGCAGGAGTACATGGCCCAGCTGCTGCGGCGCAAGTCGCAGATTCTGGTGGCCTTCGGCTCGTGCGCCCACGAGGGCTGCATCCCCGGCCTGGCCAACCTGTACGACCGCGACTCGATCTTTCAATACGTCTACAAGGACAGCCCGTCCGTCGACAATCCGCAGGGGATCCTGCCCCAGCCGGAGTTCGAAGCTCCCGAAGGCACGCTGCACCTGCCCGTCTTCTACGACACGCTGAAGACGCTCGACCAGACGGTCGACGTCGACTACTACGTCCCCGGCTGCCCGCCCGAGGCCGAGAACATCTGGGCCGTCGTCGAGGCGGTCGTCGCCGGACTTGGCGGCGCGCCGCTGCCCCCGGCCGGGACGGTGCTCGGCAAGGAGACGACGGTCTGCGACGAGTGCAAGCGCACGCGCAGCGAGAAGAAGATCACGGAGTTCAAGCGTACCTGGCAGATCATCCCTGACGCTGAGACGTGTTTGTTGGAGCAGGGGCTGGTGTGCGCCGGCATCGCCACCCGCGCCGGCTGCGGCGCCCTGTGCCCGGTGGTCAACTCGCCCTGCATCGGCTGTCATGGGCCGAACGCCGGCGTCGAGGACTTCGGGGCGCGCATGATGACGGCGCTGGCCTCGGTCATCGACTCGCAGGATCCGTCCGAGATCCAGCGCATCATCGAGGCCGGCATCCCCGACCCGGTCGGCACGTTCTATCGCTTCAGCCTGGCGCACAGCCTGTTGCGGCGCAAGGCGCTGGCGGCCAACGGAGGCGGTGAAACGCATGCCCCGGGACCGGGAGGCAATGGCCGCGGGATCCCGGTCGAAGTGCCTGTGCACGCGGTGCCGGTGAAGTAGGACGCATGACACTTTCGCGAACCCCCACCCCCTGTCTCCCCCTCTCCGCCCAAGGCGAGACGGCCGCGAGGCTTGTCGCTGGGCGGAGAGGGGGGCAAGGGGGGTGAGGCGGACTCAGGAAGCCCCGCCTCGCCGACAGACGGAGGATATCGATGCAGCGCATCTCGATTGACCCCATCACCCGCCTGGAAGGCCACGGCAAGATCGACATCTTCCTGGACGACGAGGGCGAGGTGGCCAACGCCTACTTCCAGATTCCAGAGCTGCGCGGCTTCGAGAAATTCTGCGTCGGCCGGCCGGCGGAGGACATGCCCAACCTGACCGACCGCATCTGCGGCGTGTGTCCCGAGGCGCACCACATCGCTTCGAGCAAGGCGCTCGACGCCCTGTTCCACGTCAAGCCGCCGCCGACGGCCAAGAAGCTGCGCGAGCTGATGTACAGCATCTTCTTTGCCACCGATCACACCACCCACTTCTACGCTCTGGGCGCGCCGGACTTCATCGTTGGGCCGGAAGCTCCGGTGGCCGAGCGCAACATCCTGGGTGTGATTCAGAAGGTCGGCATGGACGTCGCCGGCAAAGTGCTCAAGATGCGCCGCGACGGTCATAACCTGATCATGCTGATGAGCGGCCGTCGGGTGCAGCCCAACTGGGGCCTCCCCGGCGGCGTCAGCCGGGGCATCAACGAGGAACAGCGCCGCGAGATCGAGGCCCGCGGGCGGGAAGCGATCGACTTCGCCTTGTTCTCGCTGCAGGCTTTTCGCGACATCGTCCTGGGCAACAAGGCCTACGTCGACCTGATCCTGGGTGACATTTATGCCCACCACACATACTCGATGGGCCTGGTCGACGCCAACAACAAGGTCAACTTCTACGATGGCAAGGTGCGCGTCGTCGATCCGGACGGCAAGGAATTCGTCAAGTACGAACCGCACGAGTACCTGCAGGTTCTGGCGGAGCACGTCGAGCCGTGGTCGTACCTGAAGTTCCCCTACCTGAAGAAGATCGGTTGGAAAGGCTTCGTCGACGGCAAGGACTCGGGCGTCTACAAGTGCACGCCGCTGTCGCGCCTCAACGCCGCCGACGGGATGGCCACGCCCAAGGCGCAGGAGGCCTACGACGAGTTCTACAAGACCCTGCGCGGCAAACCCGTCCATCAGACGCTGGCAACGCATTGGGCGCGCCTGATCGAGCTGCTCTACGCCACCGAGCGTTGGGTCCAGCTGGCGACAGACCCCGAGATCACCGGACCGGAGTACCGCGTCCTGCCGACAGCCACCCCCGACGAAGGCGTCGGCATCGTCGAGGCGCCCCGCGGGACTTTGACGCACCACTACAAGACCGACGCCCGCGGCATCCTGACCGAGGTCAATCTGATCGTCGGAACGACCAACAACTATGCCCCGATCGCCATGTCGGTCAAGAAGGCGGCGCAGGGCCTGATCCACAAGGGGCAGGTGACGGAGGGCAAGCTCAACATGGTCGAGATGGCCTTCCGCGCTTACGACCCGTGCTTCGGCTGCGCCACGCACAGCCTGCCGGGCAAGATGCCGCTGGAAGTGTTCGTTCGGCGCTCGAACGGAGAAGTGATCGAGCGTCTGACGCAGAATCTGGAGTAAGAACCTTCCCGGAAGTCACGTAGGGGCGAAGCATGCTTCGCCCCTACGTTATCTGTCCGCGCGCAGTTGGCTGCGGGGAATCGGGAAGGGTGTTACTGTGGGCCGCGGGAGTTACCTGCTAAGACTGAGGAGGAGGGCAGGCCGGCTGTGACTACCCTGATCATCGGGCTCGGCAATCCCCTGCTGCGCGACGACGCCGTTGGCCTGCGGGTGGCGCGGCAGGTGGCGGCCGCCCTGGGCGGGCGGGAGGACGTCGAGGTCGTCGAGGAAGCCTGCGGCGGCCTGCGACTGATGGAGCGTATGGTCGGTTTCGACCGGGCGATCTTGATCGACGCCTTGCGCAGCGGTCGTCCGCCGGGCACGGTCCTGACGCTCGATCCGCGCGAGATGCACACCCAGCATTCGGCCTCGTCGCACGATGTCAATCTGCCGACGGCGATGGCTCTCGGCCGCCGCACCGGCGCCCGGCTCCCGGCGGACGATCAGTTGAGCGTGATCGCCGTCGAGGCCGAGGACGTGGAGACATTCGGTGAGGAGATGACGGCCGCCGTCGAGGCGGCCGTGCCGCGCGCCGCAGCACGGGTCCTGACCGTGCTCGACCAGCACAGGGAGGCACGATGATTTCACCCGAGAGGCTGCGCCGCTTTGCCTATTGCGCAGGAGCATCGGACGAGTTGCTTAAGCAGGTGGCGATGCTGGCCTCGGAAAGGCCCTTCGACGCCGGCGAACATCTCTTTGAAGAAGGGACATCTGCCCGCAAGTTGCTGTTGCTTGAGTCCGGCTCGGTGGACATCGTGCACACCCTGGGCAGCGGCAAGGCAGTCGTCGTCGACACCCTGGTCGGAGGCGACCTGATGGCTTGGTCCGCCCTGCTGGAGCCGCATATGCTGACCGCCACCGGGGTCGGACGCACGGCCGGCCGCCTGGTCGAGATCAACGGCCAGGCGTTGCTGGGCCTGTGTAAGGAAAACCCCGAATACGGGCTGACGATGATGACCGAGGTGGCCAAGACGCTGCGGGCGCGGCTCGAAGCGACGCGCGTCCAGCTGGCTGCCGCCTGAACGTCTACGGTCACGCGACCGCAGGTCGACGCCAAGCCGACGGATGACCACGTCTAGACCCCGCGGCCAGGTGGGCCGGGCCAGCGATCGCCGACTGCGGTCCTTCTTCCGTCTCTTCAACCGGTTCATGTTGTGGATGTGGCGGATCGGGTTGGGCCCATGGATCAACGCCTGGCCCGCCGTCGGCGGGCGCATCATGGTCATCACCCACAAGGGAAGACGGAGCGGGATGCTGCACCAGACGCCGGTCAACTACGCGCCGGACGCTGGGGCGGTCTACTGCACCGCCGGTTTCGGCCGGCGCTGCGACTGGTACCTTAATCTGGCCGCCGATCCCCATGTCGAGGTGCGACTGCCCCACGATCGCTGGTCGGGCCTGGCCGAAGATGTCAGCGATGCCGCCGACCGAGCGCCCCGTCTGCGGCAGGTGCTCGCCGCCAGCGGCTTCGCCGCCTATCTCGTCGGCATCAACCCGCGCCGCATCGGGGAGGCCGAGCTGGAGCGGTTGGCCGGCGAATACCGGTTGATCCGAATCCGCCGCGCCGGGTCTTGACTTCCCCGCGAATGACCGTAGAATCCTCCGGGTCCTCGAATGGGATGTCACAGGTGCAGGTCGCGCAACGGTCATGAACCCGCCCCCCGGCGGGTTTTTCTTGAGTCACGATCGAGAGCCTGGCGGCTCTCTTTTTTTGCCTGGCGCGGGCGGACCCGAGCATCATGATCCGCCTGCCAGGCCTGATCGACCCCCATGTCCATCTGCGCGACCCGGGCGATCCGCACAAAGAAGACTTCGACAGCGGGACGGCGGCGGCGCTGGCCGGCGGTTTCACGGCGGTGCTGGCCATGCCCAACACGCGCCCTCCGCTGACCGACGAAGCGACGCTGGCCGCGGCTCAGGCCGCCGGAAGACAGCGGGCGCGCTGCGACTACGCTCTCTTCCTGGGAGGTGGCGCCGACAATGCCGCCGAGGCGGCCTCCCTGGCGCCTCACGCGGCCGGGCTCAAGCTGTATCTGGACCAGACCTTCGGCCCGCTGCGTCTCGATGACTTGTCTTCGGTGCGGGCCCATTTCGCCGCCTGGCCCAAGGCGCGTCCGGTGGCAGCTCACGCCGAGGGCCGCAGCCTGGCCTTCGTCCTGCTCCTGGCGCACCTGTACGACCGTCCCGTGCACGTGTGCCACGTCTCACGCCGCGACGAGATCCTGCTCATCCGCTCGGCCCGCGAGCACGGCCTGGCCGTCACGTGCGAGGCGACACCGCACCACCTGTTCCTCTCGCGGGACGACATCCCCGCCATCGGCGCGCGGCGGGCAGACGTCCGACCGCGCCTGGCGGCGGCTTCCGACCGCCAGGCCTTGTGGGATAACCTGGCGATCCTCGACTGCTTCGCCACCGACCACGCACCGCACACCGCCGCCGAAAAGGACGGCGAGTCGCCCCCGCCAGGTTTCCCGGGGTTGGAGACGTCGCTGGGCCTGCTGTGGCTGGCGGTCGCCGACGGCCGGCTGAGCGCCGATGACCTCGTCCTTCGGATGCACACCAACCCCCGGCGCATCTTCAGCCTTCCGGAGCAACCGGAGTCCTGGATCGAAATCGACCCGCAGGCAACCTGGGAGGTCCGCGCCGCGCAACTCAACTCGCGCTGCGGCTGGAGCCCGTTCGAGGGGTGGAAGCTGCCGGCTCGCGTGCTGCGAGTGACGCTGCGTGGGCGGCCGGCGTTCGAAGATGGGCGGGTGCTGGCTGCACCCGGAAGCGGCGGGGATCTGCGCGGCTGACGTGCTCCCCGCGAGCTTTAAGCTCGCGCGGGGCTGAAAAGCTTCCCGGAAGCTCCAAGCTTCCGGGAAGCTCCAGACTGGAGGAGCCTCATGACGAACTTCGTCCCGGCCAGCGAACGGCGCGCCGTCAGCCGCCATCTGCCATTCGGCGACTATCGCCAGTCCCCTTTCTACGGCAAGGACATCCTGTCGGTTGCCCAGTTCAGCCGGGACGACCTGGCCTACATTTTCGGCGTGGCCGACGAGATGCGGGCGATGGTCGAGCGAGTCGGGACGTTCGATCTGCTCAAGGGGAAGATCCTGGCCAACCTGTTCTACGAGCCGTCGACACGCACCTCGTCGTCCTTCACCTCGGCCATGGAAAGGCTGGGCGGCAGCGTCATCCCGATCAACGAGGTGCGCTACTCGTCGGTGTCGAAGGGCGAATCGCTGCCGGACACGGTGCGCACGCTGGAATGCTATGCCGACGTCATCGTGCTGCGCCATCCGGAAGTGGGCGCCTCCGCCCTGGCGGCTCGCTATGCCCGCAAGCCGGTGATCAACGCCGGCGACGGGATCGGCGAGCATCCCACCCAGGCGCTGCTCGACCTGTTCACCATACTGGAGGAGCTCGGCCGCATTGACGGCCTGACGGTGACGATGCTCGGCGACTTGAAATACGGCCGGACGGTCCATTCGCTGGCGCGCCTGCTCTCGCTGTACGATGTGCGTCTGCACTACGTGTCGCCCGAGATCCTGCGCATGCCGGCCGAGCTGATCGAGGAAGTGCGAGCCCGCGGCGTGGCGCAGTCCGAACACCTCGAACTGGAGGCGGTCTTGCCCGAGAGCGACGTCCTGTATGTGACGCGCGTCCAGAAGGAGCGTTTCGACGACCTCCAGGTGTACGAAGCCGTCAAGGGATTCTTCGTCGTCACCCCCGAGACGATGGGGCGCGCCAAGGAGAAGATGATCGTGATGCATCCCCTCCCGCGCGTCGGCGAGATCGCCATGGAAGTCGATGACGACCCGCGGGCCGCCTACTTCCGCCAGATGGAGTACGGGCTCTACGTGCGCATGGCGCTGCTGGCGCTGGTACTGGGAAAGGCCTAAGAGCAGTGGTCGGTGGACAGTGGCCAGCGGTGAGTGGAAAGGCGACGAGGCGACCGCTCCTGCAGCGTGTCATTCCGAGGCCCGCGCAGCGGGCCGAGGAATCACCAGGGCGCCAAGGCGCGGAGCCCCGAACGGGCTGCGAAGCACCCCCCGCGCCTCGGGGATTCCCACCTGCACCTGCGCCTGTGGCGCAGCTGCATGCGCAGGTGTCGCTTCGCCCTTCGAGTCGCGTTCCGACCTTCACAAGGATTTGGGTTCGGGGCTTCGCTCGGAACGACAAGGGCGGAGAATCTCGGCCCCTGAGGCTGGCAAATGCCCGCCGACCACCTCCCACTGACCGCTGACTACTGATATGTCCTTCTTCTCCCGCCTCGAAGAACGCGCCCGATCCATCGACTCGCTGCTGTGCATCGGCCTCGATCCCCATCCCGACCTGGTGGGCGGCGCCACGGCCGACGCCGCGCGCGATTGGTGTTTGCGCCTGATCGACGCCGCCGCGCCGGTGGCGTGCGCCTTCAAGCCGAACGCCGCTTTCTTCGAAGCGCTGGGCCCCGACGGGTGGATGGCGCTGAAGGACGTGATCCGGGCCGCCCGGCGACACGCGCCGGTGGTCCTCGACGCCAAGCGCGGCGATATCGCCAGCACGGCGCAGGCCTATGCCCGTTCGGTGTTCAACCTGCTCGAGGCCGACGCCGTGACTCTGAGCCCGTACCTCGGCCGCGACTCGGTCGAGCCGTTCCTGGCCCAGGCCGACCACGGCGTCTTCCTGCTGTGCAAGACGTCGAACCCGGGATCGGAGGATCTGCAGGCGCTGCCGCTGGGAAGCGGCGAGCCCCTCTATCTGCGCGTGGCGCGGTTGGCGTCGGCGTGGAACACACGCGACAACGTCGGCCTGGTCGTCGGAGCCACCGATGCCGCGGCGCTGGCGCAGGTGCGGGATACCGTGCCGGACCTGTGGATCTTGGCGCCTGGCGTGGGAGAGCAAGGAGGGTCGCTGGAGGCGGCGCTGCGGGCCGGGCTGCGAGCAGACGGCCTGGGGTTGCTCGTGCCGGTGTCGCGACAGATCGCACGCGCCGCGGATCCTGCCGGCGAGGCGCGCCGATTGCGCGAACAGATCCGGCATGCGCAAGCCGCGCCCCAGCCGCGTCGGCCCGCCGGCGACCCGCGGGCGCGCCTGGCGCAGGCCTTGATCGACGCCGGCTGTGTCCGCTTCGGGGACTTCACCCTCAAGTCCGGCCTCCGCTCGCCGGTGTACCTCGACCTGCGACTGCTGGCCTCGCATCCGACGGTGCTGCGCCGGGCGGCGGTCGCGTATCAAGATGTGCTGGATGGCCTGACGTTCGATCGATTGGCGGCGATCCCGCACGCGGCGATGGCGATCGGGACGGCCATCGCGCTGGCCTCCGGCAAGCCGATGATCTACCCCCGCCTGGACGTCAAAGACTACGGCCGGCAGCGCGGCGTCGAAGGCGAATTCGTGAGTGGAGATACGGCCGTCGTCATCGACGATCTGGCGACGACCGGCGGCAGCAAGTTCGAAGCCGTCGAGCGGCTGCGTCAGGCCGGGCTGCGTGTGGCGGACGTCGTCGTCCTCATCGATCGTCAGTCGGGCGCCTCGGCGGCCCTGGAAGCACAAGGCCTTCGCCTGCACGCCGTCTTCACCTTGGAGCAACTGCTGGAGCTGTGGGAGTCGTCGGGAGGAATCCGACCCGACGAAGCGCACGCGGTCCGTCAATTCCTGGCGCGCGGCGGATGAGACGGCCGGGGGAGCTGGATTTCTATGCCGTCCTGCGTCCCCTTCTCTTTCGACTCGATCCCGAGACGGCGCACCACGGGACGCTCGGCCTGCTCCACGTTCTCGGCGGATTCTCATTCGGGCGTCGAATGCTTCGGGCGCTGGCCGGCCCGAACCCGCCTGGCCAGCCGATCGAGTGCCTCGGGCTGCCCTTTCCCCATCGGCTGGGTCTGGCGGCCGGCTATGACAAGGATGGGGTCGCGCTGCACGGCCTGAGCTGCCTGGGCTTCGGCCACATCGAGATCGGGACGGTCACGCCTGAACCACAGCCCGGCAATCGGCGGCCCCGCCTCTTCCGCCTGGAGACCGATGGCGCGCTGATCAACCGGCTCGGCTTTCCTTCCCGGGGGGCGGCCGCGGTGGAACGCGCCCTGCGCGCCGATCGGCCGCCGGGGGTCATCCTTGGGGTCAACCTTGGGAAGGGGGTGGCCACGCCCCTGGAGGAAGCCGCCCAGGATTACCTCTCGCTCGCCGAGACGTTTCGGCCCCTGGCCGACTACCTCACGATCAATGTCTCGTCGCCCAACACGCTCGGCCTGCAGCGGCTTCAGAGTCGAGACCACCTGGAACAGCTGCTGGGGCAGGTGCGGCGCCTTCTCAGGGACGACGCCGGGCGTCATCCGCCGCTCCTGGTGAAGCTGGCCCCCGATCTGACGGCGGCGGAACTGGAGGACGCGCTTGGCGCCTGTGTCGGCCGCGCCGACGGTGTGATCGCCACGAACACGACAACTTCCCGACCGGGCCTGCGCGGGCGGCATGCCAGCGAGGCGGGCGGGTTGAGCGGAAGGCCGCTCTTCCCGGTGGCGCTCGAGCAGGTGAAACGGATTGCCCGCTGGAGCGCTGGCCGCCTCGTCGTCGTCGGTTGCGGCGGAGTCTCCCGCGCCGAAGAAATGCGAGCGATGCTCGATGCCGGCGCCAGCTTGGTGCAGATCTATTCGGCGTTTGTGTATCAAGGCCCGCGGGTGGTCGGTCGGCTGCTGCGGGCCTGATGGGCAGTGCCGTCGGGGGAAAAGGTGTAGCCGCCGGCTTCAGCCGGCGGCTCGCGGCGAAAGTTCGACGGCGCAGGCTAAAGCCTACGGCTGCCACCTGGGGTGCGGCGAGGTACCGCCGAAAGGAAAACAAGAAGCCCCCCGAAGGAGGGCTTCTTTGTTCTCCAAGAAGAGCGCGCCTACAGCTCAGGGATCTTGATGACCTGTCCCGGCTTGAGAATATACGGATTCTCTCCGATGACGGCCTTGTTGGCGTCGTAAATGACTTTCCAGTTCTCTTGCCCGCCGGGCCCGTAATACTTGAGCGCGATCAGCCGCAGCGAATCGCCGACGGCGACGGTATGTTCGGCCCTGATCCGCTTCGGGGCGCCCATGGCCGCCGGCGGCATGCCCATCCCCATCGAGGAACTCATGGCTGGGGCAGCCGGGCGAGGCGCCATCGGCATGGCGGCCCGCTTGGGGGCGGCCTTCTTCGCCGGTTTCTTGGCGGCCTTCTTGGTCGTCTTCTTCACCGGCCTCTTGGCTTTCTTGACAGTCTTCTTGACGGTCTTCTTGGCGGCCTTCTTGGTCTTCTTGGCCGGCCGCTTCACCGTCTTCTTGGCCGACCGCTTGGCCGTCTTCTTCACGGACTTCTTGGTGGTCTTCTTCTTGGATTTCTTGGACTTCGCTGGCATGGGTCCTCCCATCCGCATGATTGGCGCGCTTACCGGGGGGCACGCTCTCGGGCCGGATTGTACACCAAGCTTCTCGATTTGCCGCAAGGGGGGCCATGCTTGCCGGCCGTGCCCGGATTGCCGGCCCGACGGCCTCGATTCGTGCTCTCCGGGCGTCCCAGATGCCAATCATGGCCCAGGGTGAACGAAGAAAGGAGGCTTGGCAGCGGCCTCGGCTGCACCCACCTCGGCCATCCGGGCCTCCCCGAGACCGGAGGCGGCCTGTAAGGACAGGAGAAGAGGCGGTGCCGGGGACAGAGTCAGGCGATGGCGGCGGTCGGATCGGTCGTCGAGCCGACCGGCTGAGCGCTCTCGACGAGAATGGTCGTGGCCAACTCGTTCTCGAGGGCCAACTCGGTCAGATCGATGCGGATGATCGTCGTCGGCGTGTGCTGCAGCACGTGGATCCAGCCGCTTTCGGCCAGCCCGTAGGCGCGCAGCTGCTGCCGGCGGCGCGGCGGAGTGCCTTCCCAACTGCACAATCGCGCCTTCCACCCAGCCGGGACCTCGGCCAGGGTCATCGCCGGCGACGAGCGCCGGCAGGCGTGGCGGCGTTGGCGGCGGTGGATCCAACGGCGGAGGAATCGCCCCGAGCGCGTTTGCTCCGGTTCGATCCACGAGTAGCCGCAAGAAGGGCAGCACGTCAGCTTGCAGCCGGCCGCCAACGGGCAGGCGCGGCACCCCGCCTGGCCGTGCGAGTCGAACCCGAGGCCGCACAAGGGACACGTCACCGTCGAGATCGTCATGCCGACCATCCGGCCGCCAGCAGCAGGAGGCGCACGAGGCCGCCGACGACGAAGGCCAGCGGGAAAATCAAGGCGATGATCGCCAGGGCCGAACGCCAGCCCCGCTCGCGAGCGATCATCATGACGGCGGCGACGCAAGGGACAAAGATGGTGATCGTCACCATCGCCACCACGACCTGCAGCGGGCTGAGCAGTCCCCGGGTCTGCATGATGAAGAGGCCGGTGGCCCCGAAATCGCGCCTCAGGAAACCCATCAGGAACGCCACGCCGGCTTCCGGCGGCAAGCCGAGCCAGCCGGTCACCAGCGGCTCCGTCAGCCCCGCCAGTCGGGTCAAGAGACCGACCTTGTCCAGCAGGAAGACGAGGAACGTGCCGGCCAGGAAGAAGGGCACGACCTCCTTCATATACCACTCGAGGCGGGCTCCGGTCTTGATCACGACGTTGGAGAGCTGCGGCAACCGGAGAGGCGGGATCTCCACCAGGAGCGTCGAGCGCTGCCCGGGAATGAGGCGCGCCGCGATCCAGCCGACCGCCAACAGAACCGCCAGAATCACGCCGAACCAGATCAACGTGGCGGAGAAGGAGACGCCGGCCAGCATCCCCATCACCACTCCCAGTTGCGCCGAGCAGGGAATGGCCAGGGCCAGCAGCAGGATCGCCAGCAGGCGGTCGCGCCGCGTCTCCAGGATGCGCGTGGTCACCGTCGCCATCGTCACGCATCCCAGCCCGAGCACCATCGGGAGGACGGCCTTGCCGTTGAGACCGATCATGCGAAAGAGGCGATGGACCAGCACGGCCAGGCGCGGCAAGTAGCCGGAGTCCTCGAGAACGCCGAAGGCCAGGAAGAAGGTCGTGACGATGGGAAGGATCAGCGCCAGGGCGTAGGTCATGCCCATCGTCCACAGGCCGAAGGGGCCTACGAGAATCTCGGCCAAAAGCGGAGGCGCGAGAGACGTCACCAGGCCGGACAGCCAGGGGTTGATGATCCCGCCGAAAAGGGCCTGCTCCAGCCAACCGACGAGGACCTGTGCGCCGAGGACGCCGACGAACGCATACACGCCGAGCAGCACCGCCGCCAGGATGCCGGTGCCCCAGACGGGATGGGTCGCCAAGTGGCCGAGACGCACCGCCCATCCCGGCCTCGTCCCGATGAGGTCGGGGCCTTCTTTGAGGATATGCCGGTCGACCCAGTCGGCGCGCGAGCGCTGTATGACCTCGGCCAGCGGCTTGTCGAAGAGATCCTGGAGGCTGCGGCGGCGGAGCTCGAGTTCGGCCGTTTGCGCGGGATCGAGGCTGCGGTCGAGCCATGCCTCGACGGCGGTTTCCCCGGAGAGCCACAGCAGCCCCAGCGCCCTGACGCCGAGGCGGGAGGCGGGGAGACGCGACCCCATCCAATCCAGCTCGGCCTCCACCGCCTCGGGGTACGACAGCCAGAAGCGTGGCGGTTTCGCCTCCGTGATCGCTCGGGTCAGCCCGGCGATCCCGGTGCCGTTCACCGCCACCGTCGGGACGACGGAGATGCCGAGCTGCTGCGACAATTCGGGCGCATCCGGCGCCAGGCCGCTGTCCTGGGCCTCGTCGACCATATTCAGGGCGAGCACCAGTGGGAGCTCCATCTCCGCCAGCTGGGTCGTCAGCAAGAGCGTTCGGCGCAAGTTCTTGGCGTCGCCGACCTGAACGACGGCCTGCAGCGATTCTTCGAGAAGCAGCCGCGCCGTCAGCGACTCGTCCTCGGTGACCGAGGGCAGGCAGATCAGACCGGGGGTATCGATGATCGTCCGGCCCGGCAGGCCGCGGGCCGCGCCCCGGGCGATCTCCACCGTGGTTCCCGGGTAGTTGGATACGCTGACGTATCGGCCGGTGAGTTGGTGGAAGAGCGCCGACTTCCCGACATTCGGCTGGCCGACCAGGGCGACGGCCGCCTCGGTGGGGAGGGCCGCGCCTCGTTCGGGAGGGAACTCGTCGGCCCGGTTGCGCGTGGAAACCACGGCGGCGCTCATTGGTTCGTCATGTCGATGTCGGTCCGGCGGACGTTCAGCCGTCCGGCCAACTCAGGCCCCACCGTGATCGTCCCGGCCTCGCCCCGCAGCACGAAGAGATTATCGGTCCGCTCGATCCTCTCCACCGTGAACGGTTGACCGGGATGGAAATCGTGCGCGGCGAGGTAGGCCAGCGTGGCGTTGGTCTCAGGATGAACTGAGACCAACACCGCATGATCGCCTTCCGTCAGGGCATCCAGGGGCGACGTCGGATCCGGAGCGATACGGCGCTGGCGATCGGGGATGAGATTGCCGTGCGGACAACGCAGGGGATGCCCCAGGCGCTGCGCCAGGGCTTCGGTAACCTCGTCGCCGGCGGCGTGCTCGAGATCGCAGGCAACATCATGGACCGCCTCCCACGGCAGGCCGAGCTCGGCGTGCAAGAACGACTCCCACAGGCGATGGCGTCGGATCAGACCGATGGCGTGCTGGCGCCCTCCAGTGGTGAGGCGCACGCCGCGATAACGGCGATGAACGACCAGGCGGCCGCGTTCGAGCCGGTGGACCATCTCGCTGGCGGAGACCGGCGTGACGCCCAGGTGGGAGGCGACGGCGGCGATCGACACCGGCTGGTCGGCCGGGGAAAGTTCGAAGAGGGACTTGAGGTACATCTCCGGGCTGGGGCCGATCGCCAACATCCTGCTCCCTCGAGAGTTATGGTCGACCATAAGATATTGCCTATGGCCTGCCTAAGGAGGTGGAAGGCGTCACCGCCGGCGCCGCGGAAGGTCATGCCGCCGGCATATAATCCCGGGGATGGCGGCCCCCGACATCCTCTGCCCGCAGTGCAGCGGCCTGCTCGCCCCAGACGAGGGCCAGCGTTTCCTCGCCTGCCCCTACTGCGGCTCGGCCGTCTTCCTGGACAAGTCGCGGGTCGTTTTCCACTGGCAGCTCCAATCCACCCTGGAGCAGGACGGCGCCGCGGCCGCGCTGCGTCGCTGGATGGCCGGCAACGAAACGGTCAAGGACCTGGACGTCAAGTCCCAGATCACGTCGGTCGCCTTCGCCTACTTTCCGCTGTGGCTGCTCCGCCTCGGATCCGGCGCGGCCGAGACGGTCCGGCTCGAGCCGGCGGCCGCCACCTCCGTCAGCGAGCTGAAGCGGATCCAGCTCCCGGCCGGCGACCTGGTGCGCTATCAGGCCGCGCTCGACTCGCTGGCCGTCCCGCCGACGGTCCCGCTCGAAGCGATGCTGTCGTGGGTGGAGCAGGTCGGCGTCCGCCGCGATCAAGTCAGCGAAATCTCCCTGGTACATATCCCCGTCTACACCTTTCACTACCAATACCGTGGACGCAGCTTCGTGGCCGTCGTCGAGGGGGTTTCGGGCAAGGTCTTCGCCAACATCTACCCGCCCAAGGCGGAGGCCCCCTACCGAACGGTGGCCTTCGCCGCCGCCGTGATCTTCCTGTGCCTGGCAGCCCTGCCTCTGGCAGGAATGGCGGTCGACACGCGCCAGGGGCTGGGCATCGGCGCGTTGTTGTGCGTCGGCCTGGGCCTGGTCGCCGCCCCCCTGCTGTTCGGCGCCGCAGCCTGGATCGCGGCGCGGGTTTAGGTCGTGGCCGACGCTCCCTCGAAACCCGGGTTGGAACGAAGCGCTCGTCCCAAGGAGGGTGAGGCGGCGGTCGGGCTGGCCTGCCCGAACTGCCAGGGGCGGCTGCAGATTCGGGAAGGCGTCCGGATCATTCGCTGCCCGTACTGCGACCAACGATCGTTGGTGCAGGGGGAACGCGGCATCCTGCGCTACCAGGTGCCTCGCCGGCTCGATCGCCAGGCGGCCCTGTCGACGGCCCGGGGCTTCCTGCGCGGGCTCGATCGCGCCCTGGGGCTCTCCCAGCGGGCCGACTTCACCGATGTGTTCGTGGTCTACCTCCCCTTTTGGTCCGAGTGGGCGGAAGTGGCGGCCTGGTTCTTCGGCAAGAAGACGGTCGGCAGCGGAAAGAATCGCCGCCGGGTGCCGAAGGAGGTGCGGCTGATGGGCACGCGCAGTTGGAACCAGGCGGCGTGCGACGTCCAGGAATTCGGGGTCAACGACATTTCCCTGGCCGGCCAGACCCTGGAGGCTTTCGATGCCGATGCGCTGCACGGCGACGGCATGGTATTCGAGCCGGTGACTGCCGCCGGCGCCGCCTGGGCGGAAGCCGCGGCGGCCATCGAGGCCGACGTCCGCGGGGAAGCGGCGCTCGACGTCATCGCCTCCGAGCGCATCGAACGATTGGGAGGCCGGCGGGCGCTGGTCTACTTTCCCCTTTGGGTGGCGCGCTACACCTTTCGCAACCGGTCCTATCAGATCGTCGTCGACGGGACCAGCGGCAAAGTGCTCTACGGCAAGGCGCCCGGGAACATCTGGTTCCGGGCGGCGGCGCTGGTCGGGGGCTTCGCGCTGGGCGCGCTGATCCTGGTGGATGGGACGGCGCTGGCCGGCCGCCTCGTCCTGGCCTCGGATGACTCCGACTCGTTCCTGATCGTCCTCGTGCCAATCGCCGTGGGCGGCGCGCTGATGTTGGCTGCTTACCGCCGTTTCCGCTTCGGGGAGCTGTTGGAGCACCGGGTCTCCTTCCGCCGCCGTCGGGCCGGAGCGTCGATCCTGGGCGACCCCTGGCGGACGTGGGGCGATCTGTCGCGCGAGTTGACCGGAGGCAGGCGACGATGACAGGCCGTCCCGGGTTGGTGGCCTTGCAGTGCCTTCGCTGTAGCACGCCGGTCCCGGCGGAGGCGGACGAGGTCGCTTGGGTCTGCCAGAATTGCGGGCAGGGTCTGCTGCTGGACGAAGTCGACGGGCTCAAACCGATCACCGTTCACAGCGCGGCTGCGGCAGGAACAACCAAATCCTGGAAACCGTTCTGGGTCGCGCTGGGGCGAGTCCGATTCAGCCGGCGCGAGAGTTTCGGCCGGGATGCCGCGCCCGAACCGCGTTGGAGCCAGCCGGTGCGCTTCGTCCTTCCGGCCTACGCCACGGGCGTCGAGCGAGCCGTAGCGCTCGGGGTGGGCCTCTTGCGACGGCCTCCGGCGCTGGAGGAGGGGGAGGCCCAGGTGCTGCAAGGCGCGACGGTTCTCCCGGAGCAGCTTGCCGCGTTGACACGCTTTGTCGTGTTGTCGATCGAAGCCGAGCGCAACGACAAGCTCGAGGCGATCGAGTTCACCGTCGAGCTGGACACGCCGGAATTGTGGGTCCTGCCGACTGAGGAGACATGACCGCGGTCCGCCTGCGGGCGCTGGCCTTTGCCGCGCTGCTGATCCTGCTCTTCGTTTTCTTCCTACGCGACGCTTCCCCCGATGTCATCCGTCCGGACCCGCTGCTCTCGGCCGCGGTAGAAGTCCGCTTCACGCGGCCGAGCCGGATCGGGCCCCAGATCCTGCGCGGCGGACCGGAGGCGGCTCTGGTCGAGGCGATCGACGCGGCCGATCGCACCGTCGAGATGGCGATCTACGATCTGGACCTGGACGACGTGCGCGACGCCCTGCTGCGGGCCTACGGCCGCGGCGTGGCGGTGCGCCTGGTGGTCGAGAGCGACAATCTCGACACGCCGGCGCTGCACGATCTGATCTCCGCCGGGATCCCGGTCGTGGCGGACGGCCGGCCGCCGCTGATGCACGACAAGTTCACCGTCATCGACGGCGGCGAAGTGTGGACCGGGTCGATGAACTACACCGTCAACGACGCCTACTTCAACGACAACAACCTGATCCGCCTTCAGGATCCCGCCGTGGCGATGATCTACGCCGCCGAGTTCGACGAGATGTTCCTCGAGTCGCGCTTCGGCGCGTTGAGCGGGGCCGCCGTCGAGGCGCGGGGGCTCGAGCTGCCGGACGGACGGCTGGAGGTCTACTTCGCGCCGGAGGACGGGGCGGCGCGGCGCATCGTGGAACTCATCGAAGGCGCCCGGCAGAGCGTCGTCTTTCTGGCCTTCGCCCTGACTTCGGAGGAGATCGCCGGCGCGCTGGCGGCCAAGGCGGCCGAAGGAGTCGAGGTGCGCGGCGTGATGGACGCCGGCCAGGCCGGCAATCTGGGGAGCCGCGATCAGGAACTGGTTCGGGCCGGGGTGGAGGTGCGGCTCGACGGCAACTCCGACCGCATGCACCACAAGGTGATCGTCATCGATGGCGGGATCGTGATCACTGGATCCTACAACTTCAGCCGCAGCGCCGAGACGCACAACGACGAGAACCTCATCGTCCTGCACGACCCGGCAGCGGCCGCCGCCTACCTGGAGGAGTTCGAGCGGGTCTTCGCGTTGGCGGCGCCCTGAGGGCCGGAGCCCTCCTTAGGGCACCCAAATGGCCTGGTCGACGCTTCCACCGAGACTACCCATCACGCGAGGCGTGAAGTCGGGCGCCGTGGCGGCGTACAGAGTCCCATCCCGGGCGGCGATGAGCAAAGTCTCCCCCGCCGCCGGGTCCCACACAAGCTGAGCGACGTCGGTCTTCAGGATTTCTCGCCACTCGCCGCCATCGGCTCGGACGACGACGCGGCCCAGGGTGTTCTCAATCACCTCCCAGGCCTCGTACCCATGCTTCGAGACGGCGGGATGGAAGGAATGGTCGAGCAGCGGCGGTTCCCTCCGGATGGAACCGTCCTGCGAGAAAAGCGCCATCGGATACACGTGGAAGACACCGCTCGTTTCCAGCCACTCCAGCCCCCACGATCGTTCCGGGTCGAGCAGAACGGGCGCCCCGGCTCCGGACGGCTCCCAGCGGTAGACGCCCGCGCCGGACGGGCAGTTGGTCTCGGGCAGCACGGAGAGAAGCACAGCCCGGCCATCCCCGGACGCCACCGCATCGGCTATCGGACAGAACCCCCTCAGGACCGCACGCGCCTCGCCGGACTCGACGTCCACCTGGCTGAGGTCGCCGGCGAAATCCAACATGAGGTAGTGGGTTGCTTCCATCCAGCCGACAAATCCGGAGGGGTGGACCAGCACCGGCTGGGGGATGACTTCTCCATCCGACGGGCGAACCGCCCACGAACCGTCCATGCGGTTGTATCCGACGATCGCCCCGCCGAAGGGCGGCACCAAGCTGACGCCGATATGGTAGATGGAGCGGCCGTCCGGCGACCAGGTCGGGAAGATCGCCTGGGACGGCCCGTCGGTCAGTTGGCGGACTTCGCCGGTCGTCGTGTCGACGACGTAGACGTCCGCCGTCGAACCACCTGTGGCGGCGGCGAAGGCGACCCAACGCCCGACCGGCGGCTGCCAGGCGACAGTGTCGTACTGGCTGATCATCATGGCGGCGATGGAGGCCCCGCTCGTCGGATGGAGGACCAGGTCGTCCGGCGTTATGTCGATCAAGTGGGCCAGGGAACGCCTGGCGCCGTCGGGCAAGGTGATCTCCACCAAGTCGAAGCCGGCTTCGTTCTGCGTGACCAGAGCCAGACGGTCGCCCTGAGGAGAGAGGGCATGCTGGAGATCGAACCCGAAGAGCCACTCCTCCGAGATCTGAGTCGGGAAAGAGCCATCGGGATTGGCGATCCAGACGCCGGTGTTCTGGCCGGCGAACAGGACGTAAGGGCCCAGCAAGGCCAGGCCGGCCGGCGTGGCCGTGGCGGTGGGCAGCTCGGGCGGACCAGAGGTAGGCGGCGGTTGCGTGGCGATGGGCGGTGAGGTGAGTGGGAAGCTGGCAACAGACCCGCACGCGAGGGCCAGCAACGCGGTCGTCAGGATTGCGGCTGCCGTCGGGAGCCTGTGCACTTGTCCTCCGGCCGATGAGTTCACGAGGAGGCCCCTCGCGTCCTCGATTCGGGGACGCCAATCGATCGACGGAGGTGGCATACAGCGAACCATCCGTCGCCCATCTCTTCACTGTCATTGCGAGTAACCCTGAGCCCGTTGGCTTTGCTAAGGGCGAGGGGCGACGTGGCAATCGCCTCAATCTGGAGATTGCCACCCCACACTTCGCTCTGGCCAGGCGCCGTCCCTCGCCCTGAGCGAAGTCGAAGGGTCGGGACGGCTCGCAATGACACCCCGCGGGGGCGCGTTCAACGCAGCGCCGCCCGTAATGCTTGCAGCGCCGCCGCCTCCAGGGTGTGGATCTGTACGACGCGACGGCGCAGGTCGGAGAGCAGGTCGAGGACGTCGCCGGAGGCAATCGGGAACGAATCGTCGGCGGCGCGGCGCAGGCGGCGCGCCTGCTCCGCCAGCTGGCCGGCCTGCTCCAACCCCTGCGCTCCTTGTCGGGCCAGCAGGGCTTCGCGGGCCGCGATCAGCTCGCGCAATTGGCGCAGCACCGGGACGCTGTTGGGCAGGGCGGCCCGGGCCAGGTTGTGCCAGGCTCGCGCCGAGAGGCGAAACGGTTCGACCACCTCCTTGAGCCGCCGTCGGCGCCCCGCCTCGGCGGCTTCCTCCAGGAAGTCGGCGTACAGGCCCCGGAAAGCCCCGCCGCCGCGGCCCCTCATCTCGATCTGGATGAAGACGGCCAGCAGCGCCGCCAGCAGGTCCCTCCCGGCCGGGAAGAAACGCGGCCAGCCCTTGCGGTCGCGGTCGTCGGTCAGCAAGCCGGCCCATTTCTCGAGCCCCGCCAGGCCGAAATTGCCGCGGAAGGACCCGACGTCGATGCCGCGCGCCATCTGGTCGCGGGTCTCGCGGACGGCGTCCAGCACGGCGCCCGCCAGACTGGGCGTCCGGTCGGGGCGCTGGACGACGACCGCCCGCGCTTTCGGGACCCCGATCGAGTTGCGGGCAGCTTCGAACGACTTGCGACGGAACGGCAGCGGGCGGCGCGACCTGCCCGCCAGCAGGATGCGATCGTCCTTCCACGCGTAGACGACTCCGGCGGCGTATTCCGACGTCGGCGCGAAATGGTAGGGTGGGCCGCTCAGGTCGATCCAGACGATCGGCGGAGTGCCTTCGGCCAGGGCCTGGCGCACACCCCGGTTGGCGACGGTCGGGCTGGTAGCGTGCACAACCCGGATCGGCACGCCGATCCGCTCGCAGATCGTCTGAAGGAACTGCGGGCGGGACGACTCCTCGAGGGTCGTGATGCGGGTTCCCAGCGTCAACGTCTTCACCCGCGCCGACTTGTATTCGAAGACGAAATAGCTGAAACCGATCCCGCCGCCCAGGCCGAACAGCATGGCCTCGGTGAAGGGCTGGCCGCTGTGGGGGGCGCGGACGTCCAGATAGGCCAGGGCCGCCTGAAGCGCGCCGGCCTCCGACTGCCTGGCCCGGAAGGGGCGGAAGCGGGCGAGTTCGGCCGGGGTGGGTTCCGGGGAAGCCGGCATAGGTGATGGACCAGGTGTGGGGGACCGCCGAGGTGCGGAAGCCCAGTCTAACCACCTCCGTCCAGATTGCAAGATGAGCCCGCGCCCCTCACTTCCGCGCCCATTTTCACCCTCTGTGGGAGAGGGGCCTGGAGGCAACGGCCCCGTACCGCAGTCCCTTCGGGCGACGCGCCATCTCCGGCTTCGTGTAGGTGGACTGTAGGGTCGGCCCCCGCCTGTCGGAGCCTACATTTAAGGTGCTTCTCGGATCGCCCGTCGCCAGGCTGCCTCGCTTGTGGAGGCATGCCGCTCGTCGGGCTGGAAGAAAACGATGACGACGATGGACTCGACGATCGACGTCGGGAGCCTGCCCGAGGCTCCCGACCAGCACGGAGAAACGAAGCCGATGCCGCGCGTGGCGCCCTCCCGGCGCTCGCCGATCCATCTGCTGTCGAGCCTGCGGGCCAAACTGGTCATCCCGTACGTCTTGCTCACGCTGGCGACGGCGATGATCGGGATGTTCGTCATCACCCGGCTGGTCGCCTCCACCCTGCGCGAGCGCTTCGCCAACCAGATGCTGGAGGCCAGCCGCGTCGCCTCCGACAGCATCGTCCGCCGTGAACGCGTCCATCTCGAAGAGCTGCGCCTGATGACCTTCACGCAGGGCGTGGGGCCGGCGATGGCGGAGGATGAAGCCGGCGAGCTGCAGCAGATCCTCTTCCCCCTGGTCGTCAACAACGGCGTCCAGTTACTGACGGTGGCCTCGGCCGACGGCCAAGAACTGCTCAGTCTGGTCGACGATCCGGAGACGTCGGAATTCCTGGTCTCCCGCGGCGCCGACTTGAGCCAGGTGGAGCTCCTGGCCGGGCCGCTGGCTGGTCGAGCGGACGAACTGGGTAACAAGTACGCCGGACTGCAGGCGACGATCTACGGGCCCTACCTGCTCACTGCCGGACCGGTGCGAGGCGGGGCCGGCGAGGTGCTCGGCGCGCTGATGATCGGCACGCGCCTCGACAGCCTGGCGGCCGAGATCAAGGCGCAGGTCCTGGCGGATGTCATCATCCTCGACTCGAGTGGGACGTTGATGACGACGACGCTGGCCGCGCCGGATGAAGGCTACGACATCCTGGGCCTGGCGCCCTACGACGTTGCCTACCTCAATCCCGGAAAGACGGTGGAACTGTCGATGTATGGCCGACCTTATCAGGTCTATTTCACACCGCTCTTGGTTCGGCACAAGGCGGTGGGCGTCCTGGGCGTGGTGCTGCCCTCGAACTTCATCGTCACGGCCGAGTCGATCAGCCGCAACGTTTTCATCCTGCTGTTCACGCTGGGGACGTTGGCGGTCATCATCACCGGCCTGGTCCTGGCCTCGCGCATCTCACGCCCGATCGTGCGCATGCGCGATGTCTCGCTGGCGGTGGCCGCCGGCGACCTGGAGCAGCGCACCGGCGTCCGCGGCCGGGACGAAGTCGGCCAGATGGCGGCCGTCTTCGACCTGATGACCTTCCGCCTGCGGCGCCGCACGGCGCAGGCCACCCGGCTGCACGCCGAAGCGGTGCGCCGCAGCGAGGAGTTGGCCGAGGCCAACGTCCGGCTGCAGCAAGCGCAGCAACAACTCGTCCAGTCCGAAAAACTCGCCGCCGTCGGCACGCTGGCGGCCGGGATCGTCCACGACATCAAGAACCCGTTGGCCGTCATCAGCGGGCTGACCGAGGAACTGCAGGAAGGCCTCACGCCGGAGTCGGCCATCGCCATGCCGTTGACGCAGATCCGCGAAAACGCCGTGCGGGCCAGCGGGATCGTCACCGATCTGCTCAAATTCGCCCGTCAATCGAACCCCGAGAAGCGCTATCAGAACGTATGGGACACGGTGCGCACGGCGGTGCGCCTGAACGACTATCTGTCACGGCGGGCCAACGTGCGGGTCGGCGTCGACCTGACCGCCCGACCCGTGATGACGATGTATGACGCCCAGCAGATCGAGCAGGTGCTGGTCAATCTGATCCAGAACGCCGTCCACGCCATGACCCCGCAGGGCGGACTGCTCAGTCTGGTCGTCCGCGCCGTCCCGCCGTGGGTCGAGATCGAAATCCGCGACACCGGCGTCGGCATTTCGGCCAAGAACCTCGGCCGCATCTTCGACCCCTTCTTCACCACCAAACCGCCCGGCGAAGGCACCGGCCTCGGCCTGTCGGTGAGCTACGGCATCGTCGCCCAGCATCAGGGGCAAATCGATGTGCGCAGCCAGGAAGGACGGGGGAGCACCTTCGTCGTGCGGCTGCCGCTGCGCAACCCGGACGACAAGACCCTGGCTTGAGCGGCTGGCATGCAGGACCCGACCCTCCCCCCGCCGTCCCACGATCCACCGCCCGACCAGCGAGGCCGGCGCCGCGTCCGCAGCGCCACAGAGTGGGTGGCGCTGACCCTGCTGCTCTTGATCCTGTTCTTCGGCTGCGGCTGGCTCTCCCTGGTCGGCACGCGCTCTTCCGCCCTGGCCGACACCCGCTCGCTGATGCAAGCCGACTACCGCCCCGGGCCGGTGCTCGCCTTCCGTCCGGTCGACCCGCGCATTCTCGACGAGATCGAGGAGGATACCGGCCAGGCGCCGGTGGTGCTCGACCTGACCGACGGCGGCACGGTCGTCGGCTGGTTCTGGTGGACGCCCCAGCCGACGGGGTCGATCACACCGACTCCGCCGCCGAGCGCCACCGCCGCTACGGCGAGCGCCACCTTCAGCCCGACCGACACGGCGCCAGCCAGCCCCACCGCCTCCCGAACGCCGACGCCGACGCGCACGCCGACGCGCACGCCGACCCGGACGCCGACGCGCACCCCGACCCGCACGCCCACGCCGACCTTCACGGCGACGGCGACGCGCACCGCGACCAGCACGCCGAGCCTGACGTCCAGCCCGACGCGCACCGCCACCCGCACGCCGAGCCGGACTCCGACGCGCACCGCGACCCGGACGCCGAGTCGAACGCCGACCCGCACCGCCACCACGGGTTCCGGTGGGCCGACCAATACGCCGACCCGAACGCGCACGAACACACCGCCGCCGCCGACGGCCACCTACACCACCACGCCCTCATCCACGCCGACCTGGACGCCGACCTACACCGCGACTGCCACGGGAACGAGCACAGAGACGCCCACCGCAACGTCGACGAACACACCGACGCCCTCGGCCACCGCCAGTTGCTGGGGCGATGCTTGGCCGAGCCCGCTGCTGAATCTCGGCGCCCCCGACGGCGCTTTCTTCACGATCGGTTGCGGCCAAGGACTGATCGTCGACCTGAGCTCCAACCCGATCGTGGCGCACGCCGGATACGACTTGGTCTACTACGAGCATTACGCCTCGGCCGTGCCCGGCATCCTTATGGACTTTGTCATTATCGAGGTCTGCAGCGACGCTGTCTGCTCGCTGAGCTACCCCGTCTTCAACTGGGGCGACGGGATCGTCGAGACGAACACCAACATCGGCCTGGCCGGGTTCAGCTTTGGCGAGCCCGACAACGACCCGATCCCTGAGGCGGTCCTCTACGGTGTTTCGCCCCTGCAGGTCGGGATCACCATCGACGTCGACGCCGTCGCCCCGGCCGGGACGTATCCGTACCTGCGGCTCTCCGCGCCGGGAGGGCCTCAGACGGACGGGGCCGAGGTCGATTCGATCGAAGTCCTGCCGGCGCCCCCCTAGACGCTCGCGGCATCGGAAGGGAACGGAGGGAACGGTAATGGCGAATCTGAGAGCTCTGGTCTGCGACGATGAGGAACCCCTGCGCGACCTGATGGCGCGCCGCCTGGAGAAGCTGGGCCTGGAGGTCGACCGGGCAGAGAGCGGCAAGGACGCCGCCGCCCGCATCGAAGCCCAGCGCTACGACCTGCTCATCACCGACATCTACATGCCCGACGTCACCGGGCTCGAGTTGCTGCAGCGGATGAAGGCCCTCGACCCGCACGCGCAGGTCGTGGTCGTCACCGCCTCGGCGACCCTGGACAACGCCGTCGGCGCCCTCAACCACGGCGCCTTTGCCTACCTGACCAAACCCTTCGACCACTTGACGGTCTTCGACAACGTCGTGGCGCGCGCCATCGAGTTCCGGCGGGCGCTGCTCGACAACCTGCGCATGGGCGAGGTCCAGCGCCGGCGCGGCGACCTGTTGGAGGAGGAGATCACCGGCCGCATCCGGCAGGTCAAGCGCGCCCAGCAGTACATGGTCGAGTTGCTGGCTTGTCTTCCGGTCGGCGTCGCCGTCCTGAACGGGAGCGGCCGGGTCGACCTGATCAACAACAGGGCGCAGGAGGCGCTGGATCCGATTTTGGCAGCGGGACCGACGGCCCTGCACGATCTGCTGGAGCGCATCCCGACCCAGGAAGGGCAGAAGCGCGGCGAGGTGGAGGTCGGCGAGCGCCGCCTGGAGCTCCACCTGAGCGAGCTGTCCCTGGACGAGGAGGGGTCGCAGCAGGTCCTGGTCGTACGCGAACCGGAAGGAGCCGGGGCGTCGATGGGCACGATCGTTCAGGAGATGCTGGTCAACCTGCGGAGCGGGCTGTCGTGGCTGAGACGCCGCGACAAGGACGAGGCCGCCCGCAAGATCCTGCGCGGCATGGCGAGCGAGCTCGCCTCACTGGCCACATTCCTCGACGTTCACCTGCCGCCGGAGGATCTGCCGGCGAATTCCGCCGCCTTCCCGTCGATCGGGGCCCCGGGCGAGCGGCCGCCGCAGGAGGCGGGATTGGCCCCGGCAGTCTTTCCGCGGCCGTCCGCCGCCGCCGCGCCAGGGAACGGGCGGGAGGCGGCCCCTGCGCCCCTTCCGCCTCGGACCGGCCCGCCGCCCACCGAGGCGTTGCCGCAGCAGACCGGAAGCATGATGCTGCGCAAAGGGATGACGATGGTGCTGGAAGGCCGCCTGCAGAAAAAGCGCGGCTACACCGAGCCCATCAGCCGCCCCGAGGATGCGGAGCGGATGCAGGAGAAGATCGACCGTTGGGCGCGTTCGGGCGCGGGCGACGAAGGACACGGTGAAGAGGACGACCTGCCGGCCAGCGCCGCGACGCATTGGCCGCCGCCGCTGCCGTCGTCCAACGGCGAGCCGTAGTCATCCGGCAGGCTCAAGACCCCAGCGACCAGCTCGGCAGCACGTCGATATCGAGGGCGTCGCGCTGGCCGGCCACCAGCCGCCGGTGACCGGCGGCGGCGATCATGGCCGCGTTGTCGGTACACAAAGAGAGGGGAGGGAATCTCGCCGGGAGCGGGGTCCGCCCTTCGAACCCTTCCCGCAGGGCCTGGTTGGCAGAAACCCCGCCGGCCACCAGGATTGTCTGGGCGGCGAAGGCCTCGGCTGCCGCCACCGTTTTCTCCACCAGCACTTCGACGGCCGCCGCCTGGAACGAGGCCGCCAGGTCCGCCACCGGCAGACCGGGCGCCGGAGGCTCGACCCCGGCCTGCACTTTCAGCTGGAGGGCGCGCACCTCGCGCAGCACGGCCGTCTTCAGACCGCTGAACGAGAAATCC
>Ga0209108_10000325_pt1 | contig 26132 bp, 25 predicted proteins | sample Rifsed10ft1_FD_184003 | JGI IMG/M metagenome (GOLD analysis project Ga0209108, IMG submission 184003) | Soil microbial communities from Rifle, Colorado, USA - sediment 10ft 1 (version 2) | ecosystem: Environmental > Terrestrial > Deep subsurface > Rock core/Sediment | place: Rifle, Colorado...
CGAGCGCCACGGCGCGCAGCGCTCGTTCGGCGGCGTTGTTGTCGATTTCGATGTGACCATCGTCCCGATAATGCGTATTTCACGTGATGCCGGGCGCGTGTTTCGCGGCCGGGCGCGGGACGGATCGGCGCGAGGACGGGAGGAGCCCCTCCCGTCCCCAAATTGACGTCGACGTCGACTTACTGGCTGTGGGCCTGGTGATTGCCGCAGTCCACTTCGCCCGAAACGCTGATGAGGAGGTTGCCGTCGTCATCCTCGACGTTGACGATGGCGGTGTCCCTGATGCAGCCGCCACGCTCGCCGCCATCAGTGAACGTCCACTGCGCCGTGCACAAGCGGGACTCGCCGCCGACGTTTCTGCAGATGCCGGTCCCCTCGCCCACGAACGTGTCGAACGACGCATCGGGTGGGTTCGGATCGATCGCCGGGTCGTCGATACAGATGGCGCTGGTCAGGTCTCCGAGGTGGAAACCCCAGCCTGTGCCGTGGTCGTTGACCTGCAGGTTGTCGCTGTTCCGCGGATCGCAGTGAAGCACGAAGCCGTGCGTAATTCGCTGCTCGCCGCCGTACTGCACCGCGAAGATGCTTCCTCCACCGGTCATCCAGCAGTTCGACCGCCCACCGGCAAGTGCGTAGGCAGCCACCAGCAGGCCTGCCGGTACTGCTAGAGCCGCAAGTCGGAACATTTTCGTTCTATCGTGTCGCATGCTGATCCCCTGACTGCCAGCCCCGGGTGGGCAAATCCATAGCCGAGCTCACCACCGCCGAAATCGGCACTGGTGCACACATCGACCTCGAGAATTCCCTCCGAGCTGGCTGTTGTTGTGAGTTTTTGGAACGGGTGCAACATACACCGTCGAACTTTGGAGGCAATCTATTATTTACATAAGCGGGCGCCGCTGGTCGGTTGAGCCGGCGCTTATGCGGGTGCGATAGATCGCTGTCCGCTGCTTCTCGGGCGCATCGGAGTGCCCGAATGCGGCGATGGTTTTCGGAGGCTCGGAGGATTCGGCATGAAATCGATCACCGGATGGAATCTGCGGTGCTATGCACGGCTCGCGGCGCTCGCCGTCGTGGGATTTGGGCTCGTTGTCCCGGCGTTCGCGGACCCGCCGTCGCAGGCGCCGGCGCATGGCTGGCGCAAGAAGCATGATCCCTACTACGTCGGCTACACCGGGCACCAGTGGGAACACGATTACGGAATCATTGATGGCCGCTGCAATCGCGAAGCGATCGGCGCGGTCCTGGGCGGTGTGGTGGGCGGCGCGATCGGATCGCAAGTCGGCGACGGCGACGATCGCGTGGTCGCGATCGTGCTCGGCACCGTGATCGGCGCGGTGATCGGCCGCGAGATCGGTCGCGACCTCGACGACAGGGACCGTGCCTGCGTGGGTCACTCGCTCGAGCTGGCGAAAGACGGCCAGAGTGTGCGCTGGCTGAACGACAGCACCGGTGTGAGCTATGTACTGACGCCGGCCGGTGCCTCGCGCGATGGCGACGCCTGCCGCAGCTTCAAGCTGGAGGCGTCGCGTGATGGCAGAACGCAATCGCAGCAGACGCGTGCGTGCCGCACTGCAGACGGCACGTGGCAGATGAAGTAGTGCAGCGCGCTCACGGCCCGTCCTCTAGCGAGGACGGGCCGCATCGGCGAGCAAAGTGCGGTGTGGTCAGCCGCCCGGAGGGGGCGCGGCGAAATCGATAGTCGTGATCAGATTCGGTTGCACCGTCGCATTCTGCGTCGGTGAGAACGTCAATGGATCGTCGCTCGCGGGGTCATCGTCGCCGCAACTGAAGGCGACGGTGTAGGTACCAGCGGGAATGAACGCTGCGCGGTAGTCGTACTGCGTGGCGCCGTTCACCACGATGACCGTCGCGACGACCAGCGGATCGACGTCTGGCGTGCTCGCCGATTTCTCCTCGACGTCGTCCGGGAGAACGTCCGCGCCGGCAAAAATATAGACGCTTGGCACGCAATCCATTGTCACCAGGGCCGCGTCGACGCGTCCTGCGATGGCACCGACGTTGGCATCATCGACCAGCCGCAGCGTCGGGCGCCACAAGAACGCCTGAGTGCAGTCGATTCCGGAGCCACGCTGGCCCGGTGGGGCGTGAAGCGACTGGCGCAAGTCGACGTCGACCGTCAGCGCTACGCTGCCGTCGGCCGGCAACGTGAAGCCGCGATTGAGCTTGAGCCCCGATTCGGCGCCGCTCGGCACGCGCAGCTCGCATTCCGCACCCGAATCGAGCGTCACGTAGGAATCCCGCACATTGGGCTCGTTATCGACGATCAGACGCAGCCACTCATAACGCCCGGCTGTCAGAACCACGTCGTTCAGCAGTACGGCGGCCCGCCCCTGCTGATACTGAAGCAGGTCGATCTGTCGCGGCGAGGGAGTCAGGTTCTCGACCATTTCCGGGGCGCTGCCCTCGCGTTTGAAGGCCACGCCACTGAACTGAATGACGACGCTGCTTGCCTCATCGACGGGCGCGTCGGTGACCGACAGACTCACGGTGCCGGTATCCCCGCCGTCACCTCCGCCGCCACATGCGGCCGCGACGATACATAACGCCATTCCGAGGCTTGCTCGAAATGAAGAGCTGAATTGGGTGTTTCGCATGGGCGACTTCCTCCGTTCGGTCGTGTTCACGCCCGATCTATGCGTTGCCAAACGCACGCATGCCTGATGCGTTGACTCGATCGGAGCCGGGAAGGCATCAAATCGAATGTCTGCGGGCGTACCGTCGCCATCTGCAGACAGTCGATCGAGCGAGCGGAGTCGTCATACGGCGTCGGGTTGCAGCTCGGGCCGCGCCGCCGCGAAGGCGGGCAACAGCTCCAGGTTGGCGCAGACGCCCACCAGAGTCGGGTACGGTTTGACGTCGCAGTTGAATCGGCGCGCGTTGAACATCTGCGGAACCAGGTACACGTCGGCCAACGTGACGGTATTGCCGAAGCAGTGCTTGCCATCTTTGCTCGAGCGCCGGACCTGCTCTTCAATCCCGCGGAAACCTTCCGCGATCCAGTGCGCATACCAGCGATTGACCGTCGCCTCGTCGTGTTTAAGTTCATCGCGCAGATAGTTGAGCACGCGGAAGTTGTTGAGCGGATGCATGTCGCAGGCGATATTGAGCGCGATCGCGCGCACCTGCGCACGATCCGCTGCACTCTTCGGCATCAACGCTGGCAATGGAAACTGCTCCTCGAGGTACTCGATGATCGCAAAGGACTGCGCGATGACGACATCGTCGTGCACCAGCGTGGGGATGAGACCCTGGGGGTTGAGCGCCAGGTAGTCAGGCTGCCGGTGCGTGCCGCTGCGCAGATCCTTGGAGATGGACTCGTACGTGATTCCCTTGAGGTTGAGAGCGATGCGCACGCGATAAGCGGCCGAGCTTCTGAAAAGTGTGTAGAGTTTCATGGGGAAGGCGATGTTAGATTGGGTCCGATGAACTCGTCCACTCAATCACCAGGTCAACAGCACCTCCTGCTCGCGGAGCGCGAAGCGGCCCGCGTGCCCGGTCTGCCGCCGGACGCGGAGCCGCGACAGATCTCGCACGTGGGCGTGATCGGGGCGGGAACCATGGGCGCGGGCATCGCCTTCAGCTGTCTCAATGCCGGCCTCGAGGTCAGCCTGGTCGAGCAGAATGCGGAGGCACTGGAACGCGGCCGGACTCACGTCAGGTCCCTGCTCGATGCCGGCGTGCAGAAGGGCCGGCTGAGTACCGCCGAGCGCGATCAGCGCCTCGCCGCGCTCGAGCCGACACTTGCACTCGATGCTCTCGATTCTGCCGATCTCATCATCGAAGCCGTATTCGAGAGCATGGCGGTCAAGCGCGAGCTCCTCGGCAAGCTGGATCGTATCGCTCGCGACGGCGCCGTACTCGCCACCAACACCTCGACGCTCGATGTCGATGAGATCGCCGCCGCGACTCGCCGCCCGCAGGATGTCGTGGGTCTGCATTTCTTCAGCCCGGCCCACGTCATGCGACTCATCGAGATCGTGCGCGGCCGCGTGACCAGCGCATCGGTGCTGGCCACCGCGCTCGACTTCGCGCGCCACCTGCACAAGGTCGGTGTCGTGGTCGGCAACGCGTTCGGTTTCGTCGGCAACCGCATGTTGTACGCTTACGGTCGCGAGAATCAGCTCCTGATGCTAGAGGGTGCGGCACCGGACGACGTCGATCGCGCGCTGCAGGGGTTCGGAATGGCGATGGGCCCGAATGCGGTAGGCGACCTGGCCGGACTCGACATCGGTTACAAGGCCCGACGCGAATTGCGAAACCGCCCGGCGGATCCGCGGTGGTTCCGTGTATCCGATGCTTTGGTCGAGCAGGGCCGGCTGGGCCAGAAAACAGGACGCGGCTTCTACCGGTACGAAACCGGCTCCCGCACTCCGATTCCGGATCCCGAGGTCGCCGCTCTCATCCGCAATGAAGCCGCGCGACTGAATGTCGCGCAGAGACAGATCACCGCTGACGAGATCGTTGAGCGATGCACCGTCGCACTGATCAACGAAGGCGCGTACATCCTCGGCGAAGGCATCGCCCAGCGCTCGTCCGATATCGATCTGATCTGGGCCTTGGGCTACGGATTCCCGCGCGACCGCGGTGGACCAATGTTCTACGCGGATTCCCTCGGGTTGACGGCAGTGCGCGATGCCATCCAGCGTCTCGCCGGGCGGCTCGGTCCGGAACATTGGCAGGTGGCGCCGGTGCTGGAACAACTCGCGCACGAAGGCGGAACGTTTGGCGCCTGGCGCCGCGCCTGAAGTTTCAGAAATCCTCTTCGTCGAACCCCATGATGCTCGAGCTGCCCGCCGAAATTGCGAGAGCATGGGCATGCGCGCGCGGCATGATCTGATCCGCGTAGAACCTTGCCGTTGCGAGCTTGGTACGCAGGAAGTGGGCACTGGCCGCCGGGGATGATCCTTTAGCCGCGACCACGGCGGCCCGGGCCATCTGCCAGCCACCGCACACGACTCCGAGCAGCATGAGGTAGTTGAAGGCCGCGGCACCGGCCAGATTCTCGTCTTTGGCGCTGCCCTCGAGAATAAAGCGCGAACTCTCCCGCACCGCACGGACGCCGGCTGCAAGTGCCTCACGAATCGCCTTCAGCTGGGCGCCACCCTCCGCCAGCTGCGCATCGAGGGCTTGCATCTCGCCGAGCATGTCATCGAGTGCCCGCCCTCCATCGCGCAGCAACTTCCGGCCGACGAGGTCCATCGCCTGGATGCCGTTGGTTCCCTCGTAGATCGTCGTGATGCGCGCATCACGCAGGAATTGCGCGGCACCGGTTTCTTCGATGAATCCCATCCCGCCGTGGACCTGCACGCCGAGAGCGGCGACTTCCTGCGCGATCTCCGTGCTCCAACCCTTCACGATCGGGGTCAACAGGTCCGCGCGCGCCTGGTGTCGGCGGCGCTCGGCTTCCTCCGACGCATGATCAGCGAGATCGAGGTGACCCCCGGTGACGTAAGCGATCGCGCGCGACGCTTCGCTCAAGGCGCGCATCGTGAGCAGCATGCGACGAACGTCGGCATGGCGAATGATCGGCACGCGCTCCTTGCCGTCGCGCGAGCGGCCCTGTTTGCGCTCCCGCGCGTATGCGACCGCCTGTTGATAGGCCCGGTCCGCGAGCCCGACGCCCTGCACACCGACACCGAGACGCATGTGATTCATCATCGTGAACATGCACGCGATACCGTCGTGCAGCCGCCCGATGAGAAATCCTTCGGCGCCGCCATGATCACCCAGGGCCATGACACATGTCGGACTCGCATGCAGTCCGAGCTTGTGCTCGACCGAAACCGGAAGGATGTCGTTGCGCTCGCCGAGACTGCCGTCGGGCTTCAGCTTGTACTTGGGCACCAGGAACAGCGAGACCCCCTTCAGCCCGGGCGGTGCATCAGGACCGCGCGCCAACACCAGGTGAACGATGTTGTCGGTCATGTCGTGGTCGCCCCAGGTGATGAAGATCTTGCGGCCAAACAGCCGATAGCGGTCGCCGTGCGCTTCCGCGCGCGTCTGGACCGCCGCCAGATCCGTCCCGGCCTGCGGTTCCGTGAGACACATGGTCGCGGCCCATTCTCCGGACAACAGCCGCGGCAGGTATCGCGCGCGCAGCTCCGGGGTTGCGTGCGCTGCAAGCGCGAGGATTGCGCCGCCGGCGAGTTCCGGACAATTGGCGAACGCGGAGTTCGCTGCCGCCCACATTTCCCCGGCAGGCACAGCCACCACGCGCGGCAACCCCTGTCCACCATATTCCGGATTGCCGCTCAAGCTGACCCAGCCAGCCGCAGCGAACGCGCGGTAGGCCTCGGGAAAATGCGCGGCTACTTTCACGTCGTCGCCGACGACTCGTACGCCCTCGCGGTCGCCGCTGCGATTGAGCGGACTCAAGACCTCGCCGGCAAACCGTCCCGCCTCGGCAAGGACCGCATCGACAACGTCACTGGTGGCGTTCTCGAAGTCCGGAATCGTGGCCGCGAGCGCGGGCAGTCCGGCGAGCTCGTTGAGCACGAAACGCATGTCATCCAGGGGGGCGCGATATTCGGGCATGACTCCACCTCGTCCCGGCAATCCTAGCACCACTGCCGCCCGAGCACTCCGCGCGGCACTGTGTGGATGAGACGCAGTGTTATCATCGGCGCCGGCTTCCATCCGACCGCAAACCCATGAGCATCTGGTTCCAACCCTTCACGCTCGACGATCTCGCTCCTTATTGCCGCAACACCCTGGTCGAGCACTTGGGCATCCGGGTGACTGAAATCGGAACCGATTTCATCAAGGGCACGCTGCCGGTCGATCAGCGCACGCATCAGACCATGGGCATATTGCACGGCGGCGCGGCGGTGGCGCTCGCTGAAACTCTCGGCAGCATCGCGGGCACCATGTGCCTCGACATGACGCGGCGCGTGTGTGTCGGCCAGGAAATCAATGCCAATCATCTGCGGCCCGTGACCTCGGGCCTCGTTACCGGAACGGCGCGTCCGATACACCTCGGGGCGCGCAGCCAGGTGTGGCAGATCGAGATTCAGGATGAACGCGAGCGGCTGATCTGCATCTCGCGGCTGACGCTGGCTGTGATCGAGCCCGGCGCGATGCCCGCCTTGAGGGCCTCACCATGAGCTGCCACCGCATCCCGCGAACGGTTCGAGTCGCTGCGCGCTCCGTTGCGCTCGCGTTCCTCGGTATGGCGACGCTGGCCGGCTGCGGGCAGAAGGGACCGCTCTTTCTTCCCGACTCCAAGCCGCCGGTCATTCAGCAGCCCGCGCCGCCGCCCGCAACCACGCCGGCGCCTGAAGAGCGCGACGAAGAAGAAAAAGAGAAACCGCGTTAGCGGGTCCCGGCGATGAGCAAGCCTCGTACGCTGTTGCTCGTGGACGGCTCCTCTTATCTCTACCGTGCCTTTCACGCGCTGCCTCCGCTTGCCAATTCCAGGGGCGAGCCGACCGGCGCCGTCTACGGCGTGCTGAACATGCTGTCGAAGCTCATGAAGGAGCAGGCGCCGGATTTCGTTGGCATCGTATTCGACGCTCCGGGAAAGACGTTTCGCGACGAGATCTTCGCCGAGTACAAGGCGCAGCGTGAACCGATGCCGGACGACCTCCGGCGCCAGACCGAGCCGTTGCTCGAGGCGGTGGCGGCGCTCGGACTACCGGTCTTGCGAGTCGAAGGAGTCGAGGCCGACGACGTTATCGGGACGCTGGCGCGACGCGCCGCCGCGGATGGCATTCGAGTCATCGTGTCCACGGGCGACAAGGACATGTCGCAGCTCGTCAACGAATCCATAACCTGCGTCAACACGATGACCAATGCGACACTCGATCGTGAGGGCGTCAAAGCCAAGTTCGACGTCTACCCGGAGCAGATCGTCGATTACCTGGCGCTGGTCGGCGACAGCTCGGACAACATCCCGGGAGTGCCGAAGGTCGGTCCAAAGACCGCGGCCAAATGGCTCGGCGAGTATTCGACGCTCGACAACCTGATCGCGAACGCTGCGAGGATCGACGGCAAAGTGGGTGAGAGCCTGCGCGAGAACCTGCCGACTCTCGAGCTGTCGCGCCGGCTGGCAACGATCGAATCCAACGTCAAGCTGGATGTGGCGCCCAATGAGCTGGTGCCGCGGCCGATCGACGTCGAGAAGCTGCGCGCCCTCTACACCCAGCTCGAGCTCAAGTCACTGCTGCGTCAGATTCCCTCGAGCGATGCGTCAACGAGCGAAACGCCCGCGGCGGAGCCGAGCGCGCCGGGAGAGGCGGTCGCCCCATCGGTGCCATCGGCGGATGCGCGAAGCTACGAAACGATCTTCACGCGCGCCGATCTCGATCGCTGGCTCGAGATTCTGCGTCGCGCGCCGTTGTTCGCATTCGACACCGAGACCACGAGCCTCGACTATATGAACGCCGAGATCGTCGGTGTGTCGTTCGCCGCCGAGCCTGGGCACGCGGCCTACGTCCCGCTCGCGCACGACTACGCGGGAGCGCCTGCTCAACTCGGGCGCGAGGAAGTGCTGAGCCTGCTTCGGCCATTGCTCGAAGACCCGCAGGCGTCGAAGCTGGGGCATCACCTGAAGTACGACGCTCACGTCCTCGCCAATCACGGCATCGAGCTCAAGGGAATGCGCTACGACTCGATGCTCGAGTCCTACGTGCTGAACAGCACCGCGACCCGGCACGACATGGATTCGGCGGCCGAGAAGTATCTCGGCATCAAGACCATCCACTTCGAGGATGTCGCGGGCAAGGGCGCCCGGCAGCTCACGTTCAACCAGGTGCCGGTCGAGCGCGCCGCCGAGTATTCGGCCGAAGACGCCGACGTGACGCTTAAGCTCCACCGGACGCTGTGGCCGCAGATCGAGAAGCTGCCGAAGCTCAAGACGCTCTACGAGGAGATCGAGCAGCCGTTGGTCCCGGTGCTCAAGCGCATGGAGGAGCATGGCGTCCTGATCGATCGCGACATGCTCAGGCGTCAGAGCAGCGAGCTGGCGAAGCGAATGATGGAGATCGTGGCCGAAGCGCAGCGGGAAGCGGGGATGCCGTTCAATCTCGATTCACCGAAGCAGTTGCAGGAGCTCTTGTTCAACAAGCTCAATCTCCCGGTTCTGCGCCGCACTCCAACCGGGCAACCGTCGACTGCAGAGGATGTCCTCGAGGAATTGGCGGCCTCATATCCACTGCCGCGACTGATCATGGAGTACCGCGGATTCGCCAAGCTGCGCTCGACTTACACCGACAAGCTTCCCGAGCAGGTCAACGCGCGCACCGGTCGCGTGCACACTTCCTATCACCAGGCCGTCGCCGCGACCGGCCGACTGTCCTCGACCGATCCCAACCTGCAGAACATTCCGATTCGCACACCGGAGGGCCGGCGTATTCGCCAGGCGTTCATCGCAGCTGCGGGTTCCGTGATCCTCGCGGCGGACTATTCACAGATCGAGTTGCGGATCATGGCGCACCTTTCCGGAGACCAGGGCCTGCTCGACGCATTTGCGCAGGATCGAGACATCCACCAGGCAACCGCAGCGGAAGTGTTTGGCATTCCGCTCGAGCAGGTGAGCGCGGATCAGCGCCGGTCTGCCAAGGCGATCAATTTCGGGCTGATCTACGGCATGTCCGCGTTCGGCCTGGCGCGCCAGCTCGGCATCGAGCGCGGCGCCGCGCAACAGTACGTGGATCTGTATTTCCAGCGCTATCCCGGCGTCAAGCGCTTCATGGACGAGACGCGCGCGCAAGCCCGCGAGCAAGGATTCGTCGAGACGGTGTTCGGGCGGCGCCTGTATCTCAACGATATCCGCTCGGGCAACGCCCAGATGCGCCAGTACGCGGAGCGCAGCGCGATCAACGCACCGATGCAAGGCACCGCCGCCGACATCATCAAGCGCGCGATGATCGCCGTGGATGCGTGGCTGGAGTCACGACGCGTGGCAGCAAAGCTGATCATGCAAGTCCACGACGAACTCGTGCTGGAAGTCGCGAACGACGCAGTAGACAGGGTTCGCGACCGCGTCCGAGACCACATGGCGAACGCTGCGCAATTGCGCGTGCCACTGAAAGTCGACGTGGGTGTCGGCGCGAACTGGGACGAAGCGCACTGAATGTCGGCAGGTGGCGACAGAATTCTGTCATTCAGGATTCTGTGCTTCTCGGCGTCATGTCCGAACTGCATACTGCGGCCCATCGGGCTGTTTCTCTCGTGATTTTCGCTATTTGCACGTTCTCACTCTGAGCCATGGAGGTTCAAATGCTTCGCGCAGCGATTGCCACACTGGCCGTTTCACTTACTACACTTCCGGCGTTCGCCGCAGACAACGGTTTTTATCTCGGCGGATCGATCGGGCAAGGTGCGGTCCAGGTCAAAGAGGCGGGCGTTGAATTCGACGGCGATGACACTGGCTTCAAGGTCATCGCCGGATTTCGCCCGCTCGACTTCTTCGCTGTCGAGGTGAACTACGTCGATCTCGGGACGGCGGAGGATGACGTGCTCGGCGTCAACATCCAGGCTGACACGACGGGAATCGACGCTTTCGCCGTCCTCCTGCTTCCGATCACCGCGGTCGACCTGTTCGCGAAAGCAGGCTTGATTTCATGGGATCAGGACGTCTCCGCCACGGGCTTCGGATCCGGCGAAGACAGCGGCGAGGATTTCGCCTACGGCGTCGGTGCACAGGCTCGCTTCGGGAGCCTTGCCGCGCGATTGGAGTACGAGCGCTTCGAAATCCAGGATACGGACACCGTGGACATGATTTCGCTGGGCCTCACGTGGACGTTTCTCTGACGCAGCGGTGACAATTCGTTGCAGTCGGCATTTCTCGGCGTGTTTAATTATCGATACGGACTGGAACTTTCCGGGTAGGGCCCCATCAAATCGTACCGAGCGTTTGGAACGCTCCCCGCTTTCCTCCCTGAGCGGGTTTACCCGGTTTGTCATCCCCATGCCGGGTTAGTCTGACCCGGTGGTTCGGTCAACCGAGCCACCGGGTTTTTTTTATTCTCGAGCAACGCCTGGAGCGCGTGGCGTGCTTCCTCCACCCCTTCCTTGCTCACCGCCGAAAACAGCTGAACGGTCGCCCCGCCGTCGAGCTCGCTGGCGACCTGGCGCAATTGCTGCCTGGCCTCGTGGCGAGTGAGCTTGTCCGACTTGGTCAACAAGACGTGCAGGCGTCGCCCGCGTTGACGGGCCCAAGCGATCAAACCGCGGTCGTCGTCATTGAGAGCGCGCCGGCAATCGACGATGAGCAGCAATCCGGTCAATGAATTACGCGTTTCGAGATAGCCGCCGACCAGTTCTTGCCAGTGCGCACGCATCCGCGGTGGCACTTTTGCGTAGCCGTAACCCGGCAGATCGACCAGGCGCCGGCCGGGTGCCAACTCGAAGAAATTGATGAGCTGCGTCCGGCCCGGGGTCTTGCTGGTGCGCGCAAGGCCTTGGCGCTGGGTGATGGCGTTGAGCGCGCTCGACTTGCCGGCATTCGAACGGCCCGCCACCGCGACCTCGACGCCGGAGTCGCCGGGGAACTGTTGCGCGTGATTGGCGCTGAGCAGGAAGCGGACGGTGGGGTACGCCGACATCGTTCAAGATGGACTTAACTGTTTGAGTGTAGTGTACAATTCGCCGCCCGCCGGTGCCCGCCATGAGCGGCATGGTGGCGGTCGGGAACACAATCAAGTCGATTCAGCAGGGGGCCAGGCATGAGAGCGTTTGGGCTGGTGGCCGTGATCGCAGGCGCGAGTCTGAGCGTATATGCGTACGCGGCGGGCTCGGCCGAGACCGGTGCGACCAAGGCCGCCGTTTGCCTCGCATGCCATGGTCCGAACGGCAACAGCAGCAACCCCGAATGGCCGAGCCTGGCCGGGCAGGGTGCGCGTTATCTCACCGAGCAGCTGAAGCTTTTTCGCGACGGCAAACGCAACAACCCGGTGATGATGCCGATGGCCGCCGGATTATCGGATCCGGATATCGCCGACCTGGCCGCCTACTTCGCCGGCCAGACGCCAGCTGGCCTCGAAGCGGATCCCTCGTACTGGCAAGCCGGCGAAAAGCTCTATCGCGGTGGCGACACGAGCCGGCAGATCCCGGCTTGCATCGCATGCCACGGGCCGGTCGGCCGCGGCAATGAGCCGGCCGCCTATCCGGCGCTGCGCGCTCAGCATTCGGTGTACACGCAGAAACAGTTGACGGATTACGCCGCTGGCGCCCGACCGGGCGCGAATGCCGGGATCATGCACACCATCGCGATGCGCATGACCGCCGAGGACATTCGCAACGTTGCGTCCTATGTCCAGGGCATGCGCTGAACCCGGGCGCAACTGACCATCGCGATGCGGGTCCAAGTCCCGCACCATCGTATCGAGGGAGCTTTCGGATGAAGAACCATGTCGCGCTCGCTTGCCTGCTGATGGCCGTGGCTGTCGGCTGCGGACAGGAAGCATCCAATCCCGAGGCCGCGCCCACGGCTGAGCCCGCCACCCAGGTTGCTCCAGCAGGTTCCGACGCGCAGCCAGCAACGGCGCCCGTGGCTTCAAAACCCGTCGCATCTTCAGACGCGAGCGACACGATCGAGGCCGGCGAGGCACTCGATACCGGTGAAGAGGAGACCGCAGCATCTGGAGCCGACACTCTGCTCGCCGCTGCCCTGACGCAAGCAAAGCCTGCGCCCGCATCGCGCTGGCAACCGGGCGTGCATTACTCGACCCTGGTGCCCGCTCAGGCCACGAACGCGCCGGCCGGTAAAGTCGAAGTGGTGGAGATGTTCTGGTACGGCTGCAATCACTGCTACGCGTTCGAACCATTCCTCGACAACTGGAAAAAGAAGGCGCCAACGTACGTGCAGTTCACGCCCGTGCCCGTGACCTGGGGTCCGGCACATCGCGCGCACGCGCGTCTTTACTACACGCTTGCGGCTCTGGGCAAGGAAGCGGAGTTGCGTACCGCGGTATTCAAGGAAATACAGGTCGGCCACAACATGCTGGTGAGCAACGATCCGATTGAGACCGAGCAGATGCAGTTGCAGTTCGCGCGCCGCCAGGGCATCAGCGAAGCGGAGTTCCGCGGGGCCTACAACTCGTTCGCGGTCGAGACCAACTTGCAGCGCGCGGAGCAATTGACGCGTCGGTACAGCACTGCTCCTCCGGTCATCGACCCGAGCACCGGCAGCCGCAACAACTGGGGCGTGCCGATGATTGTGATCAATGGCAAGTATGCGGCGGATGTCGGGTCGGCCGGCGGCCAGAATCAACTCATCGAGCTGATCAACGATCTCGCGGCGCGCGAAGAGAAGAAGGAATAGCGGCGCGAGAGCGACGCGCGGGAGCCGCCATGCTCAATACGTTCGTCGCACAACCTCAGGGGCTGACGCGGATCGAGGCAGCACCGGGGACCATCCCGGCCGATGTGTTGTGGGTCGATCTGATCGACCCCACACAGCAGGAAGAGCTGCTGGTCGAGACCACATTGGGCGTCGAAGTTCCGACGCGCGAGGAGATGAAGGAGATCGAGGCCTCGAGCCGCCTTTACGAAGAGAATGGCGCGCTCTACCTGACGATCACGATCGTCACGCGTCTCGACTCCGACCTGCCGGTCAGCTCGCAGATCACGTTCATCCTCGCCAAGGATCGCCTCGTCACGAATCGCTACGCCGATCCGCTGCCCTTCCAGCGCTTCATCGCCTACGCCGAGCGTCATCCGGCGGTGTGCGGCTCCGCGGTGAGCCTGCTGGCGGGTCTCATCGAGGCGATCGTCAATCGCATGGCAGACGTGCTGGAGCGCGTCGGCGCCGATCTCGATCAGCTGTCGACCGAGGTGTTCGCGCCGCCGAAGAAGTACCGGCGCTCGGCGAAATCGGTGGCGCGTGATTCACGAACGATCCTGGCGCGTGTGGGGCAGAACGGCGACCTCACCTCGAAAGCACGAGAGAGCCTCGTGAGTCTCAATCGACTGCTCACCTTCGTGCAGCAGTCGGGCGCCGTTACGCTACAGAATGACGTGCGCGCGCGCTTGCGCACCTTGAGCCGCGATGTGCTGGCCCTGTCCGATCACTCCTCGTTCCTCGGCACCAAGGCCAACTTCCTGCTCGAGGCGACGCTGGGAATGCTCAATATCGAGCAGAACAACATCATCAAGATCTTCTCGGTGGCGGCGGTGGTGTTCCTGCCACCGACGCTGATCGCGAGCATCTACGGCATGAACTTCCACTTGATGCCAGAGCTCGACTGGCTGCTCGGCTACCCGTTCGCGATCAGCCTCATGCTCTGCTCGGCGATCCTGCCTTACCTGTATTTCAAGCGCCGCGGCTGGTTGTAACGATTCTTCACCCTCGCCCGTTTACGGGAGAGGGCCGGGGTGAGGGCAATCACTCGGCATGCGCAATTTCACCGCCGATGACCGTCATCACGGCACGCGTCCTGAGGATCTCGGCTTCCGGGATCTCCATGATATCGGCGGAGAGAATGGTGAGATCCGCCAGCTTTCCTGTTTCGATGCTGCCCCGCTCCTTCTCCTGGAATGCGGCGTAGGCCGGCCAGATCGTGAACATTTTGAGTGCCTCGGCGCGAGACACGCGCTGCTCGAGATGCCAGTTGGCGTTGGCAAAGCCTTCGAGCGAGCGGCGCGCGATGGCGGCATAGAACTCGATCATCGGCTCGCCGCGCTCCACGGGCGCATCGCTGCCGCCGGCGATCATTGCGCCTGCATCGAGCAGGCTCCGCCACGCATACGCGCCGGCAACCCGATTCGTCCCGAGTCGACTCGGCGCAAAGAAGAGATCGCTGATGGCGTGCGAGGGTTGCATGGACGCGATCACGCCCAGTTTCGAGAAGCGGGGAATGTCATCGGGATGCAGCACCTGTGCATGCTCGATGCGCCAGCGCGGCTCGGCGACGGCGCGCTCATTGGCCGGAACCGCGGCGAACGCCTTTTCGTAGAGGTCGAGCATGATGCGGTTGCCGCGGTCGCCGATGGCATGCGTTTCGATCTGGACGCCGTGGCGCAAAGCCGCCGTGAGCAATTCCAGCAGCTCATCCTCGCGATTGACGAGGAGCCCGCGGCTCGATGACGAATCGCTGTACGGCTCGAACAGAGCCGCGCCGCGCGATCCCAGCGCACCGTCGATGTAGAGCTTGACGCCGCGCACGGTGAGTCGATCAGCGCATTTCACGCTCGCCGGTCCCTGCTCGATCAAGCGTTCGGCATCCGCACCTGGACCCTCGATGGCATCGTAGATCCTGAGCTTGACTTTGCCCTGCGAATACAAGCGGCACAGCCGCTCGACTTCCGCAAAGCTGTTGCCCGCGATGTGAAGCTGCGTCCAGCCCAGGCGGACGCTCCGTTCCGCCCCGACTTCGAGGGCTTGCATACGATCGGCTTCAGTGAGCGGCGGTACCAGGCGTTCGACCAGATTCACCGCCTTGTCGATCAGCATTCCGGTGGGCTCGCCGGTGCCCGGATCCTTGAGGATTTCCCCACCCGAGGGGTTCGCCGAATCGCGATCGATCCCGGCGAGTTTGAGCGCGAGGCTGTTCACAATGACTGCGTGGCCGTCCGCGCGCCCCAGCAACACCGGATGATCGCTCACCACTGCATCGAGATCGGCGCGAGATGGAAACGCGGGTGGCGTCCAACGCGATTCGATCCAGCCGCGCCCGGTGATCCACTCACCCGGCTTCGTGCCGGCCGCTCGCTGCTTCAAGCGCAGCTGCAAGTCGACAACGCTGGTCGTGCCTTCGAGATCGAAGGCCAGCTCACGCAGACCGATGCCTTCGAGATGCGCGTGGGCATCGGTTAGACCCGGTACGACGGTGCGGCCCTTAAGATCGATGCCGGTCGCATTCGCTGGTGCCCGGCGACGAGCGTCGCCACTCGTGCCGACAAAGGTGATGCGGCCGTCTCTGGCAATCACTGCTTCGGCGCGTGGCTGGGCGTCGTTCGCCGTGTAGATGTTGCCGTTCACCAGAACCAGCGAGCCTGCACTGGCGAATGGCGTAACGACGTACGCGAGCATCAGCAGGAGTGGACGCCTCATGCGCGGTGAAATGCCTCAGCCGAGCGGATTAAATATCGTGCCGCCGCCGTCGACGACGAGCGTCTGACCCGTGATGAAGCGGCTCGCATCGCTGGCCAGAAATAGCGCGGCGCCCGCCACGTCGTCCGGCATGCCAAGACGCCCGAGACAATTGAGTTCCTCGATCTTCTTCCGTGCCTCGGGTCGATCCCACAGCGCACGTGCGAACTCCGTCTGGATCACTCCGGGAACAATGGCATTGACGCGCACACCTTTGCGACCCCATTCCACGGCCAGGTTGCGCGCGAGCTGAATTTCCGCCGCTTTCGACACGGCGTAGGCACCGACGAGCGCGGTGCCCATGAGCGCGCTCACCGACGACATCAGGATGAACGAGCCCGAGCCACCATCGGCCATTCCCGGCAGCACCAGATTGGCGAGCCACAGCGTTGAACTCACGTTGGTCGCGAGAATCTTGTTCCACGCGTCTTCTGAGATTGCGGCCAGCGGTCCGTAGTGAGGATTGACCGCAGCATTTGCGACCAGCACGTCGATTCGGCCCCAGGCCTCGAGCGTACGCGCCACGAGGTTGCCGAGTTCCTCGCGGCGGCCGACATTGCAAGCGATCGCGATCGCCTCGTGGCCCTCGGCCTTGAGCGCGTCGCGGACCTCGTCGCAGGCGTCGAGCTTGCGGCTCGAGATCACGACCCGCGCACCGGCGCGCGCCATCTGTTCGGCGATGGCACGCCCAATACCGCGGCTGGAGCCGGTGACAAGCGCCACCTTGCCATCGAGTCGAAAAAGATCACTCCGTGTTGCGTCAGTGCGTGTCATCTGTCGTTCCCGCGCAGATGACGCGCACACTGACGCCGAAGCTCAGGTCTTCGAACTGCGGCCGCGCGCTTCCATCCCGGCGACGCAGCAAGCTTAACTGGCGGGTGGCGCCTCAGCAGCCGCCGGCGCCGGTGTCGCAGCCGGAGCAGGGGCCGCATCGGAATTCCAGGTGTCGCGGATCAACTGCCAATCCCCATTTATCCGGTGATACACCGACAAGTACTTGCCGCTATCGACCGTTGCCCCGGATGCATCTGTCACGGAGAAGATTCCGCTGAGCCAACCCAGATCGCCCGAGACGCCAACGCCGGTCACCTCACCTTGATTAAAGGTGAGCCCGGCAGCCTTCGACATCTCGATGTCCGACGCAATGAATTCCCTGATCGCGGCACGACCCTCGACAGCTTGCGCACCAGGCGCCAGGAGGAGCGCGTCTTCCGCATACAGATTGGCGATGCCGTCGGCATCGCCCGCGTTATAGGCGCCAAACCAGGCCACAGGGTCGGCTTTCAGAGCGGCTTCGTCGGCGGCCGTGTCCGCCGGCTTGGGTGCGCATGCCGCCAGCGCGATAAGACCTGTTGCAAGGATTAGATAGCTCTTGAGCATGCTCATCGGTCTCCCCCGTTTGGTGTTTCTTATTCGGCCGCGGTGTCTGCGGTCACGGACGATGATAGTGCATTTCGCGCGCTCGGCGGGATTCGAACCCACGACCCCTGCCTTCGGAGGGCAGTACTCTATCCAGCTGAGCTACGAGCGCGACGAAATCGAAATGTACCAGTTTGCGGCGTCATGCACGTCATCCCAGCCGGTACATCCATGTACCGTCGCTCGAGGCGATCGGCGACATGTTTAGTGTCGCCCATCGCAGCACCGGTCTCGCCTGCCGGCGTCCAACCGCTCGAAATCAGTCACTTAGCATTGTGCGCGCGGAGGATTCGCCGCGGTACCACCGATGTCGATACGAGGCTCGACGAGGCGCGCCATAATCCGCGCCACAGAAGAACTTATTGAGGGGCGCCACGCCTTGCCCCGGACCCAGTCCGAGTCGATTTCCGCGCATTCGCGTCACCTGCAACTCCTGGCGACGTTCTGCTGCGCGCTGACCGTGATTCCTCTGCCTCCCGCCGCCGTCGCCGACCCGATCCAGGAAATGCTCGACGCGGATGCCCTCTCCGATACCGACAATCCGGTTGCGGCGAGGTACTTCGTCGAACAGGGCCGGGGCGTGCTCACGAAGGAAATGGAAGATCGCGCAGTGGAGCAGCTGCGTGCCAGCCTCAAGCGCCAGACCAATGTGATGGGCCGGGTCATGCAGGGAATGTCCGGGATGATGTCAGGTCCTGCCATGCAGAAAATGCAGCAGCAGGCGAGCGAGATGATGAAACCCTCAAACGTCACCAAGATGGTGATCGGCGGAGTACTGGGGATACCCCCGCCAACGCCGGGGGTGACTCAACGCCAGGGCGAACTGGCGCAGCAGGAAATGAGGCAGGGCTTCGCGGACCCCTGGATCCGCGGTATCGAGGCGGCGAAAGCGCTGGAGGGGATTGGCGAAGTGCAGGCAGCCGGCCAGTTTTACGTGAATTGCATCCAGCTGGTGATGGCCGACTGGATGAAGGATGGCTGTCTCGACGCGATTCTCGGCATGGGGCCGCGTCGCGCCTACGTGCTGCTCGGCTGGCTCGCGGAAAATGCCGAACAGGCGTCGTTCATGCACAACATGGGCGGCGAGACGAATGCTAAACAGGAAATTGATCCAAGCAGCGTGCAACTGCGTGGCGCGGCGTTACGCGGTCTCGGAGCGTTGATCGGATCAGAAGGCATCAAAGGCGATGAACGCGAGCGAGCGCTGGCGACGATCCTGCGCTACGCGGATGGCAAGGAGAATGCGCCGTTCTATGCGGATGCGGCCACGGGCCTCGGTCGCGCCGGGGATCCCCGCGGGCTTGCCTCGGTCAAACGCCTGGCCAAGTACCGCAAGGATGAAGCGGTAAAGGATGCGGCGCGGATGGCGCTGGCAACCGCCTTCAAGGATGGGGGCGCGATCAAGTCTCTCCGTGACGAACTTGACAGCGACAATGCGGATCGCGCCATGCGCATGGCCACAGCGCTCCTCGGTGCCGGCGATGAAGAAACCTTTGAATGGGCGGTCGAAGTCGTCACCAAGCGCCGTGCGAGCGACAAGCAGGGCGTCGATCTGCGCCCGCGCGTCGTGCGCGAGCTCGCCGTGCTGCGCACGGATCGCGCGCGTCAGGCGCTGACACAGATTTCGAGCGATGGCGCCGGTAACGACTGGCTTCAGGCATGGACTTCAGTAGCGCTCCTGGAGCTCGGCGATGCCGACCAGTTGCCGGAGGTCAGCGCGGCCCTCGACAAGATCGACTGGACGCTGGACCGCTCAGGCTTGCGCACTCTATGGAGCCGCATCAGCCCGATCCTGAACCTGGCCGCCGGCGTCCTGTTGACAGGTGGGGTCGACGTGCAGAAGACCATCCAGGTCGTCGGTGGAATGATCGCCGCGGAGCGCTCGCGCTTTCTGGCGAAGGCCACGGATCGCGAGCTGCTCAGCGTGCAGCTTCGCTGGCAGGCTGCCGACGCGCTGGCGCTCTCCAGCGATCCAGCGGCGGTGGGCGAACTGATGGCGCTGCTGGATGATCCGGAACTCGCAGTCAGGATGAGCGCGGCGCGCGCGCTTGCCGTGCACTCCGACCAACGGTCGCTGGACGGAATTGCCAAGGCTTTCGCGCTCGACTTCGGCGAGGAGAACGGAGTGTCCCGCGCACCGGAAGTCCGCGCCGCATTGCTGCGCTCGGCTCTGCTGCAGTTTCCAAACGATCCGCGCACACGTGCGCTGTGCGACACGGCACTCACGGATACGGATTCGGGCGTCCGTTTCATCGCCGCCGTGGCTCTCAAGCGCACCTGAAATAGTCCGCCGCGCAGAACGCAATCGAAGCCGGGGAGAATATCCAATGCGCCTCCTGATCTGTTGTGCCGTGATTCTGAATCTCTGTTTCACCTCTCTCGCTATTGCCGGCATGCAATACACGCAGGTCAACCGCAGCGGCGGTGAAGGCGGCAATACCACCAACGAGATCATGCTCGATGGCGCCAGGTTCAAGTCGGTCTACACGGAAAGCGACAGCCCGATGATGCGCGCCGGCTTCTACGTGCTCGCCACCGGGCCAAATGCGATCTACATGGTCAACCCGGCCACGCGCAAGTACGCGCGCTTCAACACCAAGGACATGCAGAAGATGCAGCAGGACGCCGAGCAGATGGGCGGTGGCGCGGACCAGATGGGGATGAAAGCCGAGGTCAAGGATTTCAAAGCGACGAAAGACATCGACGAGGCGGGACCGAGCATCGTCGGACTGCCGACGCGGCATTATCGATACACGATCAGCTACCAGGAAATTCGTCAGCCGCCGGGCGCTCCTATGGCAATGATCACGAACATCGCGGAGGTCAATGAATTCTGGACGTCAAAGGAATTGGGTGACCTGGCGACGCCTGAAGGGTGGACGGAACCCATCGCGAGTGCCGAGGACAGCTCGGGCGAACCAAATCCCCAGTTGCAGGAAGTGGAACGCCAGATGGCCGAGCACGGCTTTGTGCTCAAGCGTGTCGTCACGAGCAAGGCGGACCTGGGCGGGATGATGGGCGCAATGACCAGCATGATGTCGATGGGGGGAGGCGGCGGCAGCGACAAGAACTCGATGGAAGTCACCGCGCTCAACCGCAACGCGACCTTTGCCGCCGGCACATTCGATCTGCCGACGGGATTCACGGAAGTCGATCTGTTCAATCTCATGTCCGGCGGCGCGATGCCCGATCTCAAGTCCGTTCCGGGAAAGGACCCCGGTCAGGAGATGCCCGACTTGAGCAAGGAACCGCCACAATGACAGCGGCGCTCACGCGCTGCTCCACAGTTCTCGACTCCCCGTCGAATGGCTATACTGCGCGCCTTTCGGCCTGGCAGCGGTGATTCAGTGAGCAAACGGGACAGCCACTTCTTTAACTACTTCGGCCTGGTGATCGGCGTCCTGATTGTCGTTGCGATCCTGCTGATCGCCCTGGCCAAACTGGTCGGCGGCTCAAAGCAAGAGGAGCAGGTCAAGACCGACTCGCTCAATCTCGCGGCAGTTGATGAGCGCATGCGACCGTTCGCCCGCGTGGCCGTCGCGGGCCAGGACAACGCTGCGCTCGCGATCGTCGGGCAATCAGCCGGCGCAGCAGTCGCGACGGCTGCACCCGAGCCGCAGAGCGGGCAAGACGTATTCAATGCCGCGTGCACGGCCTGTCATGCACAAGGCATAGCCGGAGCGCCGCGCATGGGTGACAAGGCGGTGTGGGCACCGCGCATCGCACAGGGCAAGGACACTCTTTATAAGCACGCCATCGAAGGTTACCAAGGCGCGGCCGGCGTGATGCCGCCCAAGGGCGGCCGGGTTGACCTGTCGGACGATCTGATCCGCCTCGGCGTCGACTATATGATTGACGGCTCGCGTTGACGCGAGACGGTCGATCGCTCGCATCGATCAGCGCCCGGCCGCGCCTGCCGCAGCTGTACCAGTACTTTCGAATCTTCTGAGCTGAATTGCCTCGCCCAGGTGATGCACTTCGATGGCCTCCGATCCGCTGAGATCCGCGATCGTGCGCGCGACCTTCAGCAGTCGATGATGTGCGCGCGCTGAAAGTCCCAACTGCCGCATCGCCTGTTCGAGCATCGCCCTCGACGATCGATCGAGCGCGCACACCGCTTTGAGCTGGCGATTCGTCATCGCCGAGTTGGCGCAATCGTTGCGGCTCACCTGAATCGCGCGTGCACTTGCCACACGAGCTGCGACCGCAGCACTGCTTTCCGCCCGCTCGTCTTCGCCCAGAAGCTGTCGCGCCTCGAGACGCGAAACTTCCACGTGCAGATCGATGCGATCGAGCAGCGGCCCCGAAATGCGCGCGCGATAGCTTAAGACCTGCGTCGCGGAGCAGTGGCAACGCCCGTTGAGATCGCCCAGGTAGCCGCAGGGACAAGGATTCATCGCCGCGACGAGTTGAAACCGCGCGGGGAACTCGGCTTGTCGCGCCGCACGTGAAATCGTGATGGTTCCGGTCTCCATCGGCTCGCGCAGAACTTCGAGCACGCGGCGATCGAATTCCGGCAGCTCGTCCAGAAACAGCACGCCGTTGTGCGCGAGCGAGATTTCGCCGGGTCGCGGGTGCGATCCACCGCCGACCAGCGCGACACCCGACGCCGTGTGATGCGGCGCGCGAAACGGTCGCTGCCCCCACTCGCTCGGTCTGGCGCGCTGCGCGCTGATCGACGCAACGGTTGCCGTCTCCAGCGCCTCACTCTCCGTCATCGGCGGCAGGATTCCCGGAAGACGATGCGCGAGCATGCTCTTGCCCGTGCCCGGCGGGCCGGTGAACAACAAACTGTGTGCACCGGCGGCCGCGATCTCGAGTGCGCGCTTCGCGTGCGCTTGTCCGCGCACGTCGGCCAGGTCAGCGTAGTTCGATCGAGTCGATTTCACCCCCGTCGCGCGGATGAACTCGAAGGGCGTCGTGCCAATCGCGTGCGCGCAGACTTCGAGCAGGTGATTCGCGGTCGCAATCTCTGCCTTCTGCACCAGCGCGGCCTCTTCGAGGTCCGGACGCGGCAGAACGACGCGATGCCCGGCCTTCACGGCGTGGCAGACCGCAGGCAGCATGCCGTGGACCGAACGCAGTTCGCCGCCCAGGGAAAGCTCGCCGTAGAACTCGCAACCCGCGAGTGCGGTCGGCGGAATTTGCCCGGATGCGATGAGAATTCCCAGCGCAATCGGCAGATCGAAGCGGCCGCCTTCTTTGGGCAGTTCCGCAGGCGCGAGATTGACGGTGATGCGCCCGGCCGGAAATTCGAAGTTGGCGGTGGCCAGTGCCGAGCGAACGCGGTCTTTGCTCTCCTTCACGACCGCTTCGGGCAGGCCCACGATCGAAAACAGGGGCAAGCCGGCGCCCAGAAATACTTCGACGCACACCTGCGGCGCCTCCATGCCGAACTGGGCACGGCTCAACACCGTGGCAAGCACGCTTAAGCCCTCCGTGGCGGTTGACGCGGGTCAGCGCTTGAGGCTTTTCTTTTCGAGCTCGGTCTCGAGCTCTTGAACGCGCTTCTCCAGCGCCTCGATCATCTCGCGGGTGCGTTTGAGCACTCCAACCTGCACGTCGAAGTCGGTGCGCGTCACCAGGTCGAGCCGCGCGAGCCCCGACTGGAGAACCGACCTGAAGTTCTGTTCCAGGTCGCGGCCGAGCGCCGAGACGCTTTCCGGGACGGCAGCCGCCAGCCGGCGCGCCAGGTCATCGATGACTTTGGGATCCATGGGGCATCTCTTATAGATATGTCGGGCTGAAGCATCGAAGCAGCGCGCGAGTGCGTCAAGCGCACGCTCCCGATCAATGCATGCAGATACGGCTCGCGCGCCAAAACAGTGCGGCGATGTCGACCGCAGTTCTCACAACGCTCTAACTCACTGATTCCGGGCCTCGCCGGCCATGGCACGGAAGCTGCATTTTCGGTTGCGCGCAGGCTGTTTGACCCGGGACCCAAGCCATGAAGCTCGTGGCGGCGATCATCAAGCCGTTCAAGCTCGACGAGGTACGCCGCGCAGTCGCCGATCTGGGCCTCCAGGGACTGACGGTGACGGACGTACTCGGGTACGGGCAACAGGTCCAGCGTGAGCACTACCGCAGCGCCGAGTACGCGTTCGACTTTGCGCCGAGAACCAAGATCGAGCTGGCGGTGGACGACTCAATCGTCGAGCCCGTGGTGGAAGCGATCGGCAATGTCGCGCGCACCGGGCAAGGCGGGGATGGAAAGATCTTCGTGCTCGATCTCGCCGAGGTGATCCGTATCCGCACCGGTGAGATGGGCCGAGCCGCAATTTGATCAAGAGCGACTTATAGCTGAGGAGCAACCGTGCACAACGAATCCGCAGAATCCACAGTCAACAGGTCTCCCATCGGGCGCTGGCTCGCGATGCCGCAACTGCTGGCACTCGCCATGCTGCTCGCTCCCGCGCTAGGGATTGCGCAGGATGCCGCGCCGCCGGTCCCCGACAAGGGTGATACGGCATGGATGCTCACCTCCACCGCGTTCGTGCTGCTCATGTCGGTGCCGGCGCTGGCGTTGTTCTACGGCGGCATGGTGCGAGCGAAGAACATGCTGTCGGTGCTGATGCAGGTGTTCGTCGGGTTCTCGCTGATCATCGTTCTGTGGTGCGTTTACGGTTACTCCCTGGCATTCACGACCGGCAACGATTTCATCGGGAGCATCGCGACCCGGCTGTTCCTCGACGGAACGTTCGATTCCTCGGCGGGGACGTTTGCGCTCGGGGCAACGTTCAGCAAAGGCACGCCCATGTATGAACTGGTTTTCGTCGCATTTCAGGCGACGTTCGCGGCGATCACGTGTTGCCTGATCCTGGGGTCGCTGGTGGAGCGCATCAAGTTTTCGTCCGCGCTCGTGTTCCTGGTCATCTGGTTCACATTCGCCTATTGCCCGGTCGCGCACATGGTGTGGTTCTGGGCCGGTCCGGACGCTTACTCCTCGGCTGAGGTGGCCGCGGAAGCAACCGCGACGGCCGGTCTCATCTGGCAATGGGGCGCGCTCGACTTCGCCGGCGGTACGGTGGTGCACATCAATGCCGGTGTGGCGGGTCTCGTCGGGTCCTACTTCCTGGGCAAGCGCGTGGGCTTCGGCCGGGAGCCGATGCCGCCGCACAACCTGACCATGACCATGATCGGTGCCGCGCTGCTGTGGTTCGGCTGGTTCGGCTTCAATGCGGGCTCGGCTCTCGAGGCCAACGCATTCGCCGCGCTCGCGTTCATCAACACGTTCCTGGCCACGGCCTGCGCGGTCGTGTCGTGGACCTTCGTCGAGTGGCTGCTGAAGGGTAAGCCCTCGATGCTCGGCGCTGCATCGGGCGCCGTGGCGGGTTTGGTCGCGATCACGCCGGCCGCGGGCAACGTGGGTATCCCAGGCGCATTCGTCATCGGTCTTGCTGCCGGGGTCGTATGCCTCTGGGGCGTCACGGGACTCAAGAAGCTGCTCAAGGCTGACGACTCGCTGGACGTCTTCGGGGTCCATGCCATCGGCGGTACTCTCGGTGCGTTGCTGACGGGCGTATTCAATTCGCCCGCGTTGGGCGGCCCCGGACTGGTGACCGATTGGGTGACCGTCGCCATGGGCTACCCCGGCATCGGCGCACAGCTCCTGATCCAGGCGAAGGCGGTCGGACTGGTGGCGGTATGGTCGGCCGTGGTGGCCTTTATCGCCTTCGGACTCGTCAAGCTCGTGGTCGGGCTCAGGGTCGCGGAAGAGGTCGAGCGCGAAGGGCTCGACATCACCGAGCACGGCGAGCGAGCGTATACCTGAGGCGCGGCGCGCCAGCCGTATCAAGCTGACTTTCCTGGAGAATTTCGCGGAATTCGGTCTGCGCTTCCCGAGGCACCCCACCGGTGCCTCGGGGGCATTCTGTTAAACTGCCTGACGCCCGGGCCCGGAGGCCCAACTGCATGAAATTCGTGACAGCCATCATCAAGCCTTTCAAGCTCGACGACGTGCGGCAAAGCCTCGCAGAAATCGGCATTCAGGGGATCACTGTGACCGAGGTCAAGGGTTTCGGGCGGCAGAAAGGCCACACTGAGCTCTACCGGGGGGCCGAGTACGTCGTTGATTTCCTGCCGAAGGTGAAACTTGAGCTGGCCGTGCCTGACGATCGGGTCGACCAGGTGCTGGAAGCGATCACTTCCGTGGCACGCACCGGCAAGATCGGCGACGGCAAGATTTTCGTGATGGATCTTGGCCACGCGGTACGGATCCGGACCGGCGAAACGGACGCCAACGCGCTGTAGAACTCTGCGGTGCGCGCCGGGCGGTTGGAGGAGACCTATGTTGATGCGAATCGTTGCGGTGCTGGGGTTGATGGCGGTGTCGGTCGCTGCCCCCGCCGACGTCTACAAGTGGGTTGATTCGCAGGGCCGCGTGTATTACAGCGACCGCCCCGACGTCGACAACGCCGAACGTCTGGCCGTGGCTACGCGGCGGACCAATCCGGAGCAGGTCGCGCAGCGCAATGAGGCCGCCCGCGAGCAGCGCCAGGTAACCGACACGCAATCGTCGCAACAACGACGCGACCAGACTTCCGCGCAGGCCGTGCGCAACGACGTGTCGAAGACGCGCGATGAACAGTGCAAGGCAGCGAAAGAGCAGTATCGCGTCGCCATCGAGTCGCAGAAGCTCTACCGGATCGGCAAAGAC
>Ga0209108_10000326_pt1 | contig 26126 bp, 20 predicted proteins | sample Rifsed10ft1_FD_184003 | JGI IMG/M metagenome (GOLD analysis project Ga0209108, IMG submission 184003) | Soil microbial communities from Rifle, Colorado, USA - sediment 10ft 1 (version 2) | ecosystem: Environmental > Terrestrial > Deep subsurface > Rock core/Sediment | place: Rifle, Colorado...
TGGCGGCGTATAACGCGGGGCCGGAAAGAGTCGGGCAGTATCAGGGAGTGCCGCCGTACCGGGAGACGAGAAGCTATGTTAGAAAGGTGACTCAGGCGGTGGAGAGGAACAAAAGAAAGATTTCAACGCAGAGGACGCAGAGGAACGCAGAGGGCACGGAGAAGAGAGAGTAGGGTTTAGGGATTTGGGTTGGGCGGACGGTTGAGGGGCTGTAGCGGGGCGCCAGGTTGGGGCGGCTGGCCGCCGGGCTGGATGGGCTGGCCGGTGGCGGGAGCATCTTTGGTGGGGTCCCACATGAATTCCCACTCGATGTAGGTCTTTCCCTTTTCATAAATGCGGAGCGAGGGACGGTTGACCTTGCTAGCCACGCCGATGATGCTGCCGCCGAAGACTTTTCCGGTGAGTGTATCGGGCGGGATGACCGGAGTCTGTTCCTTGTCGGGCTGGTCGTCGGATTCGTCTTCCTGCTGCTTGGGCGGAGCACCACCGGGAGGACCGGCGGGAGGGTTGCCAGCCATGCCGGGGGGCCGGGGCACACCTCCGAAGCCCTGCGGGAGAAGCAGGTTCTGTCGCTTGAGACTGCCGATAAGCTGGCCGTTGGGGCCCATATAGATAAAGCGCCAGGAGCCGTCCTCGCGATTCATGGGGTCTTTATAGGCCTGGCGGAGATAGCGGAGGCCGTTCTTCGGCTCGACGAGGTCTTCGACGTTTTGTGGGAAGCGGCCGTTCTTGCGGTAGTAGAGACGGACGGAGCGCGCGTATTGCTCGCCGCGCCATACCAGCTCAGCTTCTTTTTCGCGGCGGCCCTGGTTGAGGATAGGTGGAGTGGCAGCGGCGACGGCAATCAGCATCAGGGCACAGAGGAAAACGACGGTGAGCAGGACGTAGCCGGAGTGGCGGCGGGAGGAAAGAGAAGAGGGATCCTTCGTCCCGGCAAGGCCGGGACTCTGGATGACACCAGCGCGGGTTGGAGTGGAGAGGCTCATGCGATCGGGGGAGCCTCCTCGATCTGGACGGTGGCGCGGCGGCCGGAGGCGAGCTCTTCGACTTCGGCGGAGTTGTTGGTGATGCGGAGGACGCGGAAGCGGTTCTGGAGGGTTTCACCTTCGGCGGCGATGAAGATGTCCTCGCCATTCTGGAAGAAGCCGCGGCGATTACCGGAGGGCAGGTTCATGACGTAGCCGAAAAAGCGGTACGGCAGGACGAGGGGCGGCGGGCCGGGCGGAGGGTCAGGCGGTAGATTGGGGTCGCGAACGGGAATGGCGGGCATGGCGGGCTGGCGCGGGGCGCGGTAGACGAAGATATTGTCGTGGCGGCCGGAGTACTTGAAGTCGCGGATGCGCTGGAGGAGATAGCCCTTGAGAGCGGGGCTATCGACGTCGAGGGGCATGAAGGGGGCATCGCTGGCCTGGATGCCGAGGAGCTGAGGAGCGCGGCCCCAGTTGAGATAGAGGACGACGGCAAAGATGGCCAGCAGTGCGGCGAGCAGGATGAGTTTGACGCGGTTGGACATGGTCAGGAGCGGAAGTAGGTCCGCAACTGCAAATTCAATTTTAAGCTGCCGCCGGTGCTCGAAGCCAGCTGCAGGCTATCGAGGACGTAAAAGTTGTCGGAGCGCTCGAGGCCATGAATGAAGCTGACCAGGCTGGGGTAGTCACCTTCGACGGTGGCGGCGACGACGACTTCGACGACGCCGCGGGCACCAACATCGCGCTGCCGGAAAGTGACAGCGGTGGCGCGCAGGCCGGAGCGCCTGGAGATTTCGCCGAGATCGCCGACCACGGACGAATAACCGCTGGAGGTTTCGCGCAGCTCTTTGGCGAAAAAGTCGGCGGAATCGCCCTGAACTTTGGCCAGCTCGGAGCGGATGGCGGTGGCGCGCTCGACGTCGGCGCGGAAGAGACTGTACTGGCGCTCGAGGCGTTTGCGCTCTTGTTCCTGAGTCTGCGGGTTAGCGGCCGAGGAGCGCCAGTTAATGAAGATGAGGGCGAGGTCCAGCACGAGGACGACGACGATTGTCCAGCGGACCGCGTGTTTCCAGCCTCGGATGCGGATGGACATCTACGTTGTGACGTACCAGGCGAGCAACTCGAGCTGCACCTGGTCGGCCTCTCCTTGCCTCACCGGCCGGGTCTCGGCCAGGAGTTGAATGCGCGAGAAGGCTTTGGAGGCCTCGAGGGCGCGAAGAAACTTGAGTTTAGCGTCGTCGTTGCTGGCACCGACGGTGAGCTTTACCTCGACGCGGCCGGCAGCCATCTTGGGCGAAATGCTGATCACGCGGACGCCCTCGGGAAGAATCTCTTCGAGGTCCATGAAAATTTTGGTCCAGGGGAAGCTGCGCTGCTCGATGAGGGTGTTGAGAAAGGCAGCGCGCTCGCGGAGACGGAGGTTGTCCGGGCGGTTGAAAAACTCCACGAGTTCGCGGCGACGGTCGGTGAGCTGGTTCATCTCGCTCTGGAGGCGGGCGATGTCGCGGCGCAGGGCGCGGTCGGCGCTCCAATCGCGATAGGCGCGGAAGCCGAGAACGGCCAGGGCGATGAAAGCCACGACGCCGAGGACAGACCAGCCGAGCAGGAAACGGCGGTTGTTTTCGAGCGGCGAGGTAGCGAGATTGAGGCGAACACGCATCGGTTATCCCCGCTTGAGCATCCAGCCGACCAGCGCATCGAGCTGGCGGTCGGCGAGCGGGCGGGCGTCGCCGGAAATGCGGCCTTCGGCTTCGGCGGCATGAAGGAGCGCGCTCACCGGGCAACGCAGCTCGGCTTCAAGGACCGGTCCGAACTCCTCGGCGCGGTCGAGGAGGCCGGCCAGGCGGACGGACTGAAGGCCTTCGCTCCAAGTGTCCTGGTAATAGGCAGAAATCGGATAGACCTCGTCGAGCAGGGCCTGCGGGGTGAGGCGAGCGGCGGTGACGGGCAAATCTGTACAGCGATAACCGCAAAGGATGGACTCACGCACGATAGCGGTGGTGAGAGTGGTGCCGGAAACGCGGGCCAGCAGGGTGGGGCGGCGGTCTTCCAGCAGAGGCAAGGCGGCAAGAGTGGAACTCATCACAACAACGGGAACCATGCCGGCGCCCTGCATCAGCAACTCGTACTCGCGGATGATGCGCAGGCGGGCCAGCGCGGTGACGATGTCCACGCCGTCTTCGCGGGGGGCCTGGCGCATGAAGGAGATGAGGGTCTCTTCGGGCTCGAAGGGAACGCTCTTTTTGAGCTTCCAGCGGAGCATAGGGATGGCTTCGTCGGCGGAGCGGGGGAAGCTGTCGAAATGCAGGACAAAGATTCGGATGACCGTGTCCGGGACGAGCAGAGCGACTTCCTGGCCGCGGGCGCGAAGCCGTCCGAAGACCTGAGAGACGGCGGCGCGGACGGCGGAAGCGTCAACGAGATTGGTCTCCACGGCCGAGGGAACAATGGCCCCATCGGGAAGCGGCTCGACGGCAAAACCATCGAGACTGTTGCCGCGGCGCGTCCAGCGGGCGGCGGCGACGTAGTGGGGAGCGATTTCGCAGGCCAGCAGGGGGTGCGGCAAGGCGTCCAGCCATTGCGCCATGCGACGCGCGAGGCTGCTGCGGAAGATGCCGTGTCCGACGCCGCTTATGGTAGGCATGGAGAAAATCCCGGAAAAACAAAATTCGTAACTCGAAACTCGAAACTCGTGATTCGTAAATCGAAATTCGAAGGAGAAAGACGCACTGGCTCGGCAATTCGCCCTGGGACAAAGCCCGGCGCTACAAAAATCTTACGGAGAAGAAATTGCCAATTTGAAATTTCAGATTTCAGATGGCAAGAAGGCCGGCTGAACCCGGCCCCCACAACGGCCGGACATTGCGGCGCTAAAGTATAGCGCGAAGATGGCAGGGTAACCCCGCCGCTACGAAGTCGAGCCTGGCGCGCACTACTCAATGAAGGTCACCTTGTTGATCTCGCGCAGCGTGGTGGCGCCGGCGCGGACTTTGGCGAGGCCGGAATCGCGGAGGAAGGTCATGCCCTCCTCGCGGGCGAGGCGCTTAATCTCGGACGTGGGCCTGCGATTGATGATCATCTCGCGGATGCGGTCGGAGAGATCAAGCAGCTCAGCAATGGCGACGCGGCCATGGTAGCCGGTGCCGGAGCACTCCAGGCAGCCGGCGCCTTCGACAAAGGTGACGCCGGCCCAGGCGGCCGGGTCGAGGCCGGCTTCGCGAAGGACGTCGGGCGGATACTTCACCGGGCGCTTGCAGTTTTCGCAAATGACGCGGACCAGGCGCTGGGCCAGGATGCAGTTCAGGGCGGAGACGAAATTGTACGGCTCAACGCCCATGTTGATGAAGCGGCCGATGACGTCGGTGACGTTGTTGGCGTGCACGGTGGTGAACACCAGGTGGCCGGTGAGCGCGGACTGGATGGCGATCTGGGCGGTCTCCTGGTCGCGAATTTCGCCGACCATGATCTTGTCGGGGTCGTGGCGAAGGATGGAGCGCAGGCCGCGGGCAAAGGTGAGGCCCTTTTTTTCGTTGACGGGGATCTGAGTGATGCCGCGGACCTGGTATTCGACCGGGTCTTCGATGGTGATGATCTTGTCTTCGTCGGTCTTGATCTCGTTGATGGCGGCGTAAAGGGTGGTGGTCTTGCCGGAGCCGGTGGGGCCGGTGACCAGAACCATGCCGTAAGGCTCGCGGATGTAGCGGCGGAGCTTGCGAATGTCGTCGTCGGAGAAACCGACGACATCGAGGGAGAGGTTGCGGAACTTTTCGGAGAGCGTCTCCTTGTCGAGGACGCGGAGGACGGCGTCTTCGCCGTGGATGGAAGGCATGATGGAGACGCGGAAGTCCACGTAGCGGCCCTTGTAGCGGACGCGGAAGCGGCCATCCTGGGGAACGCGGCGCTCGGCGATATCGAGCTCGCTCATGACCTTGATGCGGGAAAGGATGGTGGAGTGCCAGTCCTTGGCAATGGGGGTCATGGCGTACTGGAGGACGCCGTCAATGCGATATTTGACGACGACTTCGGTGTCGCGGGCTTCGATGTGGATGTCTGAAGCGCGGCGCTCGAGGGCGGTGAAGATGACGGTGTCCACCAAGCGGACGACGGGGCTGACAGCGGTGTCGCGGGTGAGTCGCTCGGCGGAGATGGTCTCGTCGGTTTCCTCTTCCTCGTGGACGACCTGAAGCGTGAATGCCTCAGTGGCCTGCTCGAGGACGCGCTGAGACTGCTCGGTGCGCTTTAAGAGGTCGGAGATTTGCGTGGCGGTGGCGACCTTGATGACCAGTTTTTTTCCGAGGAGCAAAGGCAGCTCGTCGCTGAGGAGGACCTGGCTGGGTTCGGCGACGGCAATCATCAGGGAGTTGTTCTGGGTCTCGAGGGGGACGAAATTGTAACGGAACATCAGGTCAGCCGGGATGCTGCGGAAGAGCTCCGGGTCGATGTGCTGGTCGAGGAGATTTTCGATGAAGGGGCAGCGGTAGCGCTCGGCCAGGCGGCGGGCGCGGTCGCGCTCGGAGTGCTCGTCGGTGATGATCTGGTGCTCGAGGTTGGGGTCCATGGTAGCCATTCTAGCCTCCCTGTGCAGTGCCGACGGAGAGGCTGAAGATCGGCAGGTAGAGCGAAATCAGAATGAAAGCAACGACGACGGCCATGACGGCGAGGATGGCCGGCTCGACGTAAGCGATGACGCGGGCGAGCTTGTGGTTGACCTCTTCCTCGTAGAACTCAGCGACGCTGGTGAGCATGGCAGCCAGGGAGCCCGACGCTTCGCCGACTTCGATCATCTCGAGGGCCAGCTCCGGGAAGAGTCGAGTGGCGGCAAGAGAGGCGTGCAGGGACTGGCCTTCGCGGACAGTCTCGGAAGCGCGGCCGACGGCCTGGGAGAGCAAGCGGCTTCCGGCAGCATCGGCTGAAGTGCTGAGAGCTGTGACCAGAGGAGTGCCGCCCGCCAGCAGAGTCGAGAGCGTGCGGAGGAACTGAGCGACCTGAGCTTTGAGCCAGATCTGGCCGAGAAACGGGACGCGGGGACGAAGGCGGTCGATGAACAGTCCGCCTGGAGCGCTGCGCGACCAGAGGTAGATAAAAAAGGCGGCCACGATCACAACCGGGCCGATGATGAAGATGTAGTTGCGCAGTGGGATGGCCACCGAGAGCATAAACTGGCTGAGAGGAGGCAGGGGCACGTTGAGCTCGGTGTAGAGCCGGGAGAACTGCGGGATGACGTAGGTGACCAAATAGGAGAGGACGATGACGACTGCAACAACCAGAATGGTCGGGTAGATGAGCGCGACTTTGAGCTTGTTGCGGAAGCCGGAAGTGACGCGCTGGTAGGCGATGTAGTAGTCGAGAACGCCGGGGAGGTTGCCGCTCCGTTCACCGGCCAGCACGGAGGTGACGTACACCTTGGGGAAGATGCCCTGCTGGGCCATGGCGTCGGAGAGGGCGGCGCCATTGCGGACGCGCTGGCGGACTTCGTCGAGCAAAGGGCGGAGACTGGGGGCGGCAGCACGCTCAGTGAGTAAGTCGAGAGCCTTGAGAATGGGCAGGCCGGCCTTGATGAGGGTGTTGAACTGCTGGTTGAAGATGAGAAAGTCGGCGCTTTTCAGGGCGCGGTCGGATCGCGGCGCAGTGAACTGAGAGAGCGCGCCCAGGCGGGGGCGGACGGAATAGACGAAGAGGCCGCGGTCGGCAAGCATCTGCCGGGCTTCGACGTCGGTCTGAGCGGTCTCCACCTGAGAGAAGACACGACCGCTGGCATCGGCCACTTTGCACACGTATTCGGCCATTAACGAGAGTGTACCTCAACTGGGGCGGGATGGAACACGCTAGGGGAGAGGGCATGTACTGGGTGGCAACTGTACGGGAGAACGGGCGGAGGGGGTGTAGGGTGTAGGGGGGAAAGAGGGAGACCAGGGAGGAGGCGGAGACGGCAGAAGCGTCAACTGGAGGGGGAGGGGAGAAATTCACAGAGAAAGACTTGCAGGCGGGGTGGAGGCTTCCGTACAATCTACGGGAATTCCCTAGCATGGATTCGCAAGGGGTGGGGTCCATCGCGAACAAGGAGAAAGAAATGAGCGCGAAGAGGATTTTGTCGATGGGGTGTGGCTGCCTGTTGATGTTGCTGCTGGCAACGGGCGCCTGGGGGCAGTCTGGCGGAACCGGGTCGGTAGAGGGAACGATCAGCGACCAGAAGGGTGGCGTGATCGCGGGCGCGACGGTGATGCTGAAGAATACGGCCACGGGCGCCAGCTTTACGGCGACGACGGGCGATGACGGACTCTTCCGGTTTCCGGTGCTGCCGGTGGGAACTTACGAATTGACGGCGGAGAAAAGCGGGTTCGCGAAGATCGCGCAGAAAGACCTGAAGGTGTATATCGGTGCGAAGCTGAACCTGCCGCTGGAACTGCCGGTGGCGGGGCAGGCGACGACGGTGGAGGTGACCGCGGAGACGCCGCTGGTGGAGACCACGCGGACCGATCAGGCGACGACCATCGGCGACACTGCCGTGGCCAACCTGCCCGTGCTGGGGCGGAACTTTATTGACTTCGCGCTGCTGACGCCGGGAGTGACGCGCGACCGGCGCGACGGAGACATCAGCTTCGGTGGCATGCGCGGGACGCTGAACTCGCTGGTGGTGGACGGGTCTGACAGCAACAACACATTTTTCGGTCAGACGACCGGGCGAACCGGGTCCGGGCGGGCGCCCTACCAGTTCAGCCAGGACGCGGTGGCAGAGTTCCAGGTGAACACGAGCTCGTACTCGGCTGAGTATGGGAAGGCCGGCGGTGCAGTGATCAACGTGGTGACGAAGTCGGGCTCGAATCAGTACCACGGGACGCTGTTTGAGTTTTACCGGGACACCTCGCTGAACGCGAACGACATCATTAATAAGAGTCGCGGTGCGCGGAAATCGCCGCTGCACTTTCACCAGTTCGGCGGAAACTTCGGCGGGCCGGTGGTGAAGGACAAGTTGTTTTTTTTCTTCGACTACGACGGTCAGAGGAACACGCTGCCGAACTTCGTGTTCCTGAACCTAGCGTCAACTTTTGTGCCTACCACGCCAGCCGAGCTAGCTGCGGTAAATTACCTGACGCCACGAGCCAGCTCGTGGACGCGGAAACAGGACCAAAACGTGTACCTGGGAAAAGTGGACTGGCGGATGTTTCAAAACCACCTGCTGACCGGGCGGATCAACAGCCAGCGATTCACCGGCGCAAACTTCGAGAACGGGGGGAACCAGAACTCGCTGGAGCACACCGGCGCATCGAAGGTGATCACGGACACGGTATCCCTGACGCTCACGTCGAATTTTGGGAGCAGCATTGTAAACGTTGGCCGGTTCACCTACCTGCGAGACAACGAACCGGGCCTGGCCAACAGCCAAAATGCCGAGGCTACCGTGCGCGGGCCGAGCGGAACGGCGCTGGTCGTGGGACGCAACTTCTTCAGCCCGCGGCTTACGAACATCAAGAGGTTCCAGTGGGGCGACACCCTGAGCTACGTGCGCGGCCGACATTCGTGGAAGTTCGGCGCGGATTTCATTCATGATGGCATAACCAATTTCTTCCCGGGGAATTTCTCCGGCAGCTACACGTTTAACACGCTGGAGGCGTTTGGGCGGAACCTGACCGGCGTGGCGCAATTGGTGCCGGCCGACATCAGCTATCTGCAGGCGTTTGCGGGCACGGGAACGTCCGGTCCGAGTACCTTTCCGAACCTCTTTGACCTTGGGTTTTTCGTCCAAGACGAATGGCGAACCTCACCCAATGTCACCATCTCGGCCGGCTTGCGGTACGACGTCCAACAAATCGCCCAACCGTCCGTAACGAATCCGGCGGCTGCCGCGCTCGGAATCAACACGGGCCGGATTAACGAGGACACCAACAACGTTGGCCCACGCATCGGCGTGGCCTGGAATGTGCTGGGGAACAGCAAGCTGGTCGTGCGGGGCGGGTACGGGATCTACTACGGCCGCACGCCCTCGATCATGATCGGCACGGCCCATTCGAACAATGGGATCAACGTTCAGACGCAAAACTTCTCCGGCGCCCTGGTGCCGCAGTACCCAAACAATCTCTGCGGAGCACCTACCCCGCAGCCACAGTGCGCACCGCCGACGGGCGGCTCCGCGGGCGTGCCCATCATTTTCGTGTTTGAGCCGGGTTATGTCCAGCCGTTCATCCAACAGGCGAGCTTGGGAATGGAGTACGAGTTTGCGCGAGACTTCTCCGTGTCGGTGAGCTGGCTCGGGGTGCGGGGAACGCGGGTCTATCGGGCGCGCGACTTGAATTTGAATCCGGCGACCACCACGTCAACAATCAACGTGCAGGGTGGCAGCCCGGTCTCGTTCCAGCGCTACGGAACGCGACCGTTTGCGGCCTTCGGACGAATCCAGCAGTTTGAGAGCACGTCGCGGGCAAACTACAACGGTCTGGCACTCGAAGTAAAGAAGCGCATCAGCCGCAACTTCCAGTTCCTGGCCTCGTACACCTGGAGCCACGCGCTGGACAACAAACCGGATGCGACAGCCGTAGTGCCGCTGGGGTCGGATGATGCGAAGATCGTGCAGTACTCGACCAACCTGGCCAGCGACTATGGCTCCGGCGACAACGATCAGAGGCACCGGTACGTGATGAGCGGGATCTGGCAACTGGACTACGCCAAGGATCTGAACCCCGTGGGCCGGGCCATCTTGGGCGGCTGGGAGCTGAGCGGCATCTTCACCGCGCAGACCGGACAGCCGTACTCCACCGGCGTGAGCTTCGACCTGAACAACGACGGGAACAGCCGGAGCGACCGGTTCCCGGGAGTGGGTCGGAACACGTTTAACCTTCCGGGCTTCGTATCGCTGGACCCGCGGGTGACGAAGAGCATCCCGATCCGTGAAAACATCAAGTTCCAGTTCATTTTTGAAGCGTTCAACATTTTCAACCGGGCAAACGTGATTGCGGTGAATACGACAGCGTTTTCGCGATCCACGGTCGTCCCGCCAGCCACGCCGGTCCTCTGCACGACGACGCCTGCGCCGTGCCTGGTGCCGGTGGCGGCGTTCGGGACACCGGCGTCGTCGGTGTTTTCGCCGCTGACGCCACGGATTATTCAGTTGGCGGCGAAGATCGTGTTCTAAGGAAGTTTTCAGTACTCAGTTTTCAGTAGAATTCTGAGGGACAAGAGGGGCGCACGGAAGTGCGCCCCTTTTGTTTTGGGGCATACGAAGAACGAAGCGGGGCTCTGCCCCGCACCCCGGCCGGCTGGAAGCTGGCGCTACTGGAGACCGGAGGGGGCGGAGACGATGGCGACGCCGGGGGCAGTCTGGAAATGAAAGAGGGCCTCGGCGAGGGGCGGGTTCCACTGCCAGTGGGCGAAGCGGAATTCGATTTCGATGCCGGCGGATTCGCGGACGAGGACGCGAGCCAACTCGCCGGTGGAGGGGACGACTTCGAGGAGGATTTCGTTAACGGTGTCGCCGGAGGCGAGAGGATCGAGGGCCACAGGGGCGGGGTCGGCACCCGAGTTGGCGCGGGGCAGGGCTCTCGGCTGCGCCCGGGGCAAGCAGCGCAGGACGGAATTGCCGGGGGCGGCGGGGACGTCTGAGGCCAGCTCGATGCGGGCGCAGAGGCGGGAGAGTTTGGCCTTGCCGGTGAGAAGGGCGAGGGGCGTGCGCCAGTCGTCGCTTTGTTTGGCGGGGACGCGCGTTACAGTGCGGTCGGCCGGGACGTAAAACCAGACGTTCTTCCCATCGACGAGGAAGAGTTTCTTCTCGGGGGCTTCATACTCCCAGCGCATGCGGCCCGGTCGGCTGAAAAAGACGGTGCCGGACTCGAGACGAATGTGTCCGCGGCTTTCGGAATAGCGCTCGAGGAAAGTGGCCTGCAAGGTGCGCGCAGGAAGGTAGCGGGCTTCGACGGCGCGGACGAGAGCCTGGACGCGACGGGCGGTGCCGGACGGAGGGGCCTGCGCGGTGGCAGCGAGAGCGCCAAAGAGAACGGTGAGGAGGAAGGCTTTTCTCATCGGCAACAGTCTAGCAGGACGGCAGTGTGAGAAAAGAAGAAGAAATGGAAAAAGATTCAACGCAGAGGCGCCCCGACGGGGTCGGGGCAGGCGCCGTACGCAGAGGAACGCAGAAAGGGAAAGAAAGAGAAGACAAGAAGAGAGAAAGAGGAAGAAAAGAAAAGCCTCCCGGCGCGGGGCGTGGGTGGCCAATTGAGAGAAGAGATCGAATTAACCGATGGGGGTGCTGCTGACGTCGGCGGGGCCGGCGATGTTGGCTCGGCGAAGCATCTTCTTTTTTCCACCACCGCGGCTCGGATCCAGAAAAAAAAGGGGGAGAAAGTTTTTGGCTTTCTCCCCCCGAGGAACCGCGAGACTGCTTAGCTGATCGGCGTGCTGCTGACGTCAGCGGCGCCGTTGATGTTGGCGCGGATCACGCCAGACTCATTGGTGAAGAACCGCCGCTGGCCGGTGGTGCCGACGTTGGACGGCGTGGCGGTAATGGTGTAGGTGTCTCCGCGGCCGTCGGCGTCAGTGTCAACACCGGTGGCAACAAAGACGTAGCCGGTCTTGGTGCCCAAAGCGAGAACAGAATCGATCAGGTCAGCCGTGACGCAGCCGCCGCCGGCCGGCGGGCCCAGAAAAGTGAGCATGTTGCCGACCGGGAAGCCGGCGCACTGGGTCGAGAAGGTGACCGCAGCGGTGTTAAGGGTGCGAAGTGACCCAACCGCCGAAGCTTCGTTCGCGGCCATGCGCGACCGGAGCAGGTTGGGAATGGCGATCGCAGCGATAATCAGAATAATCGCGACGACGATCAAAAGCTCGATGAGGGAGAAGCCTTTTTGCTTATTCCGCATTCAAGAATCTCCTTATGAATTTTGTGTCCCGTAACGAGGTACGGCGAGAATAGGTGCAAGCGGGATGCCACTCAGGTGGGGCGGTGCGGTTACCGGCAAGAGTTCGCTAATCTGCGGGGAACACAGGACTTAGGTTGAATAGGGGTTGGTTCATTGCGAGCCAAGGACGCCCCCGCTAAGCCGCACCCTTAAAAGTGAGAGAAACCCCTACTCTGAGCTAGCGGAAACCGCGAATTCGACTGCCAGGATTGAGCGGGAAAACACGGGCGGGAAACTTCAGGGCAGGGGCTGGTTGCGATCTTGACTGCCCAGCGGGGCTGCTCAGTAGAGGAGGGGGCTGTTGGCGTCGGCGCGGCCGACGGGGTTGAACCTGACGGTGCCGCTGGCGTCCGCAAAGAAGCTGCGCTGGCCGGTGGTGCCGCGCTGGGCCGGGTCGCCGTTGATGGTGTAGGCATCCATCTTCCCGTCGCCATCCAGATCCGTAGCGACGTAAGTGAACGTATAGCCGTGCTTGGCGCCAGTGGCCACCGTGGGGTCGAGCAGGTCGGTCGTGGTACAAGCGTTCGAAGGGGGTCCCAAGGCAGCCAGCGAGGGCGGATAGCCTCCGCAAAGGTTGGCGTACATCACCGCCGCCTCGTGGATTTTCTTCAGAGTGTTGATTGCCGAAGTTTCGTTCACCGAGGCCCTGGACTTGAGCAGGTTCGGGGCCGCCATCGCCATGATGATCATGATGATGGCCACCACGATCAGAAGCTCGATCAGCGAAAAGCCCTTTTCCCGACTGGGCATGGGGTCCTCCTTCTGGCCACCTGCGAGGACCAAATCAGGATAGCAGGAAATACCGCGGAGCGTCAACATGAAAAAGGCTCTGGAACGCGGGGGCCGGGCAGGACAGAACTCTCAGTACTGCGGGGATCAGGGGTCAGGGAGCATGGTTGAGAGTTGAGAGGCCCCTGAAGGGATAGTGAAAAGGCGTTGCTTACGGCGGGGCTCCCTCGGCTTTGCTCGGGACAAGTGAAGCCCCACCCTTTCGCAACCCGCCAGTTGTCACGCAGACTCCAGAGGCCGGCGCTACTGGAGGCCATGCTTTTTGGCGTAGTGGCGGAAGGAGTGATAGCTCATCTTGAGCAGCTCGGCGGCGCGACGCTGCACGCCACCCGTGCGTCCCAACGCTGCTTCCAGATACTTTCGTTCGGTGTCCGCGATGAGGCACTTGAAGTCGAGGCCCTCTTCCGGAATGGACACACGGCCGTTGCTGGTCGCTGGTTCGGGACTCACCCCAGGGTGCGGCGACGTAATTTTCTCAGGGAGTGCGGCCAGGGAAATGTGCTGGCGGCGCTCGAGGGCGACACAGCGCTCGATGGTGTTTTCGAGCTCGCGGACGTTGCCGGGCCAGTCGTAGGCTTCGAGCCGACGCATGGCTTCGGGGTCCACGCCCTCCACCGGCTTTCCCATGGACTCGCGGAAGCGTTCGAGGAAGGCGCGAACCAGCAGCGGGATGTCCTCGCGCCGCTCGCGCAGCGGCGGAAGATGAATGGGGATGACGCTGATGCGGTAGTAGAGGTCTTCGCGGAAGCGGCCCTCGGCGATTTCCTTTTCGAGGTCTTTGTTGGTGGCGGAAATGACGCGGACGTCGATGGCGGTTTCCTCAGTGCTGCCAAGGGGACGGATCTTGCCTTCCTGAAGGACGCGGAAGAGCTTGACCTGCATGGAGAGGGTCATGTCCGCAATCTCGTCCATGAAGAGGGTGCCGCCGTGGGCGGCCTGGAAGAGTCCCTGGCGGTTTTCGTTGGCCCCGGTGAAGGCGCCTTTCAGGTAGCCGAATAACTCGGACTCGAGGAGCGTCTCCGGGAATGCGCCGCAATTAATGGTGATGAAGGGAGTCTTGGAGCGCGCGCTGTTTTCGTGGATGGCGCGGGCGACCAGCTCCTTGCCGGTGCCGGACTCGCCGGTGATGAGGACGCGGCTGGTCTGCGGGGCAACGGTCTGGATGAGGTCGAACAGTGCGCGCATCCTGGGGCTGCGGCCGATGATGTTATCCAGGCCGGTGAGGTGGCGAAGCTCGCGGCGGAGGTAGCCGGCCTCGGACTTCCAGCGGAGGCTCTCGGTGACCTGCTCGACGGCGCGGCGAAGCTGGTCAACCAGCTCGTGGTCTTTGATGACGTAGCGGTCGGCGCCGGAGTTGATGGCGGCGATGGCCGTTTCGAGGGTGGGGACGCCCGTGATCAACAGGAAGATGGAGGAGGGAGAGATCTCCTTGGTAAAGCGGAGGAGATCGACGCCGCTGGAATCGGGCATGCGGATATCGGAGATAACGATGTCGAAGATTTGGGATTCGAGGCGGCGGCGGGCGGACTCGGCGTTGAAGGCGACTTCGACGCGATGGCCTTCCTTGCGGAAGGTGATCTCGAGGAGCTCGCAAATGGAGCGTTCGTCGTCAACGACAAGGATGTGCGCCATAGGCTCCTATCAACCTAACAGAGGCAGCGACCCGGGAAACGAAATTCGAAACTCGAAATTCGAAACGGGCAACAAATTGTGAGTCTCAACCACCAATGAGCGTGCGGCCACGGCTTACTTCCCGGCCCTGACAAACTGCACAGAGGACAGACAAGAGTGTCTGTCCCACCCAGGGCTACGCGACGCGGGGCAGTTCGACGGTGAATTCGGCGCCGCGGTCTTTTTCCGAGGCGACGGTGATGCGGCCGCTGTGGGCCTGCACGATCTGATAGACGATGGCCAGGCCCAGGCCGGTGCCCCCGGCAAACGAAGACTGAAGCGGCTCAAAAATCTTGGCGCGCTGGCGAGGGTCGATGCCCATGCCGGTATCACTGAAGCGAATGCGCACCCAGAACGGAAGGAGTTCGATGCCAACGGTGAGGATGCCGCCGGAGGGCATGGCCCGCAGAGCGTTGTCGCAGAGGTTCCAGAAAACCTGCTTCATGCGGTTGGAATCCACGCGGGCGCGGACGGAAGGCGCGGCAAAGGCGCGCTGGATGCTGTATTTGCCGTTCATTTCGGGCTTGCGCTCGATCAGGGTGAGGGTCTCATCGAGCAGGGCGGCGATATCCTGCTCGGAGAATTCGTAGGTCTTCTCGCGGGAGTAGTTCAAATAGTCGCTGATGATGCGGTTGAGACGCTCGGATTCGCGGGCGACGATGTGGACCAGGTGCTGTTGGTCTTCTTCGAGCGGTACGAGGCGGGCCAATTCCTGGACGGCGCCGGCCATGGCGGTCAGGGGCTGGCGGATCTCATGGGCGATGGCGGAGGAGAGGCGACCCAGAGCAGCCATGCGTTCCGCAGTGGCAACCTCCTGCTCGAGGCGATGGAGGTCGGTGAGGTCCTGGAAGTTGAAGACGAAACCGCTGATGCGCTGCGCGCGGGAGCGGAGCGGCGAGACGGAAATGCCGAGGAAGCGTTGCTGGCCGTCGCCGGTGACGAAGTCAATCTCCTTGCGGGGGATCCCCTCACCTGAGCGGCGTGGCTGGCCGGGAAGCCAGAAGTCGGGAAAGATTTCCGGGAGGGCGCGGCCGCGAACGTCGGTGAATTTGTAGCCCAAGATTTCTTCGCCGGTGCGGTTCAGAACCAGGACGCGGCCCTGAAGGTCGGTGGTGATCAGGCCGCCGCGCATGGAATGGATGATGTCCTCGTTAAAGGCCTGGAGGTCCTGCAGCTCTTCGCGCTTTTCTTCGAGTTCGACGCCCTTGCGGCGCAGGGTCTGCGCGAGCAGGCTGGCCAGGTAGCCAACAGCCAGAAAGCCGAACAGATTGCTGAAGACCCAGATCTGCAGGGCGCGGGCGGAAGGCATGGTGGAGGCAGTGCGGGGGATCTTGTCGTAGTAGGTGAGCTCGACGACGGTGGCCAGGAGTGCGAAGCTGAAGCCCGCAACCAAGAAGGCTCCGCGGGGGTTGAAAAGAATGGCGGCGACGATGATGGCCAGCAGGTAGAGAGAGATGAAGTAGCTTTCGTGGCCGCCGGTGACGTAGACGAGTCCGGTGACGAGGAGCAGATCGCAGACCATCTGCAAGGGAGCATGCCAGCGGGCCTGCGGGATCCAGCGCTGCAGGATGGCGTAGAAAATGGCCAGGGTGTACCAGAGGACCACCAGCGGGACGAAGTACCTGGCGGAAACGGCGATCTGGGTGTAGTCGCGGAGAGCCAGAACGATAAGCAGGAGGAAGGTGATGAGGAGAAAGCGGACCCGGTTGAGCCAGGCCAGCCATTCCCGGACGTTTTGAGTGATTTCCATGCGGAACCTAATGCGCGGGAGCCCTTCCGCGGAACGACCCCAGCCCCATCATTCTGCTACCCGGAAAAGAACAGGGTCAAGCGAGGCGGATGTACTGATAAGCGTCCGAGCGCCGCTCCCGCCGGGGCGGGAGCGACACGCGGACAAGACGTTGGTGCAAGCTAGCCGCCACCACCGCTAAGCTTGCCAATGAGCGTAAACAGCGGCAAGTACATGGAAATGACGATGCCACCGACGACGATGCCCAAGAAGACGATCATCGCAGGCTCCATGGCAGAGAGCAGGTCCTTGACGGCAGCGTCCACTTCGTCTTCGTAGAAGTCTGCGATCTTCTGGAGCATAGCGTCCATGGCGCCGGTCTGCTCGCCGACGGCGATCATCTGGGTGACCATGCCGGGGAAGACTTCGGTCTCCTTCAACGGGTCGGAGAGATTGCGGCCGGCTTCGAGAGACTTGCGGACGGAAAACAGCGCCTTTTCGATGACGGCGTTGCCGGCGGTGCGCGCGGTGATGTCCAGACCCTCGAGGATGGGAACGCCGCTGGAGATGAGCGTGCCCAGGGTGCGGGTGAAGCGGGCGACGCCGATCTTGCGGAGCAGGATGCCGATCACGGGGAGCTTGAGGAGAGCGGTGTCAATGGCCATGCGGCCCTTGGGAGTGCCGTACCAGACCTTGAGACCGATAGCCATGCCAACAAAGAAGAGTAGGATCAGGAAGCCAAAGATGCTGCCGATGAAGTTGGAGAGATTGATGACGGTGCGGGTGGCCAGAGGAAGCTCGACGCCCAGGCCGACGAATAGGGTGCCGAAAATGGGGACGACCTGCCAGAGCAAGAGAACGATGACGCCAGCAGCGACCAGCAAGACGGAGACGGGGTAAACGAGGGCGGACTTGACGGCGCGCTTGAGCTTGACGTTTTTCTCGATGTAGGTGGAGAGGCGCTGGAGAATGGTGTCCAGAATACCGCCGGTCTCGCCGGCCTCGATCATGTTGACGTAAAGCTGATCGAAGACCTTTTCAAACTGGCGCATGGAGGCGGAGAGCGTGGAGCCGCCCTCGACGGCCGAGCGCGTGCCCGTCAGAACTTTCTGAAAGGTCTTGTTCTCCTGCTGGCCGGCAAGGATTTCGAGACACTGGACCAGCGGGAGACCGGCATCGATCATCACCGAGAACTGGCGGGTGAAGATAGCCAGCTCCTTGGGGCTGACGCCGCTGCCGAAGCTGGGCAGAGAGAACTCCTTGCCCTTTTCGGAGACCTTAGAGACAGAGATCTGCTGGCGGCGGAGCTGGTTGGTGAGCTCGGTCTTATTGGTGGCCACCTGCTCGCCGGAAACAGCATTGCCGGAGCGATTGGTGCCGCGGTAGGTATAGACGGGCATGGGTGTAACCTCCTCTTTGAAACTCTAGTGCCGGGCCACGGGGACGTTGCCACGCATTGACGGCGAGGTGACGCCCCGGTTGATCAAGTCCTGGAGCTCGTCCGCGTTGGAAGAACGGGAGAGAGCCATCTCGAGAGTAATCAGCTTGCTTTGATAGGCGTTGGCCAGAGACTGGTTGAAGGTCTGCATGCCGGTCTGGCCCGTGCCCGTCTGCATGGCGGAATAGATCTGATGGATCTTGTCCTCGCGGATGAGGTTGCGAATGGCGGCGTTGGGAATCAGAACCTCCATGAGCATGGCGCGGCCGCGGCCATCGGAGCGAGGCAGCAAAGCCTGGCAAAGAATGCCTTCGAGCACCATGGAAAGCTGGGCGCGGATCTGCGGTTGCTGGTGAGCGGGGAAGACGTCCACGATGCGGTTGATGGTGGAGACGGCGGAGTTGGTGTGAAGAGTGGCGAAGGTGAGGTGGCCGGTCTCGGCGATGCGCAGGGCGGACTCGATGGTTTCGAGGTCGCGCATTTCGCCGATGAGAACGACGTCGGGGTCTTCGCGAAGAGCGGCGCGGAGGGAATTGGCAAAGGAGTGGGTATCGGAATGGACTTCGCGCTGATTGACCAGGCACTTTTTGTGATTGTGGAGGAACTCGATGGGGTCTTCGATGGTGATCATGTGCTCTTCGCGTTCGCCATTGATCTTGTCGAGCATGGCGGCGAGCGTGGTGGACTTGCCGGAGCCGGTGGGGCCGGTGACGAGCACGAGGCCGCGGGGCTTATCGCAAAGCGCCTTGACGACCTGCGGAAGGCCGAGAGCCTCGAAGCCCTTGATCTCCCAGGGAATGGTGCGGAAGACGGCACCTACGGCGCCGCGCTGATGGAAGAGATTGCCGCGAAAGCGGGCCAGACTTTTAAGGCCAAAGGAAAAGTCGAGCTCAAGAGTTTCCTCGAAGCGGTGCTTCTGGGCGTCGGTGAGGACGCTGTAGGCGAGGGACTTGGTGTCCGCGGCGTTCAGCGGAGGCAGATCAAGCGGGCGGAGTTTGCCGTGGACGCGGACGCGAGGCGCGCTGTTGGTGGAGAGATGCAGGTCGCTCCCGCCGATCTCGATCATCTTCTTCAGCAGTTCGCTCAATGTGATACCAGCCATGGTGCCACTCTCCTTAAAGAACCGTTTCGCGGAGCACTTCTTCGAGAGTCGTTAGGCCGGCGGCGACTTTGATGAGGCCGCTGCGGCGCAAGGTGATCATGCCCAGTTCGAGAGCTTTCTTTTTGAGCTCCAGCGCGGAAGCGCCGACCAGGATGAGCTCACGGAGCTCGTCATTGATCTCCATGACTTCGTAGAGCCCGACCCGGCCTTTATAGCCGTTCTTGTTGCAGGTGCTACAGCCCTTGCCGTGGTAGATGGTGGTGGATTTGACTTCTTCGGGAGAGTAGCCGGCGTCGAGCAGGGCCTGCTCGGGAATGGCCAGAGGCTCCTTGCAATTGGAGCAAACGCGGCGAACCAGCCGCTGGGCGCAGATGAGATTGACCGAGGTGGCAACGAGGAAGGGTTCGATGCCCATGTTCATCAGCCGGCTGATGGTGGCGGGTGCGTCGTTGGTGTGCAGAGTGGAGAGAACGAGGTGGCCGGTGAGGGCAGCCTTGACGGCGATCTCTGCGGTCTCGAAGTCACGGATCTCGCCGACGAGGATGATGTTGGGGTCCTGGCGCAGAAAGGCGCGGAGGGCGGCGGCGAAGTTGAGCCCGATCTGGTCCTTCATCTGGACCTGATTGATGCCCGGGAGCTGAAACTCGACCGGGTCCTCGGCGGTCATGATGTTGGTCTCGGGCGTATTGAGACGGGCGACGGAGGAATACAGGGTGTTGGTCTTGCCCGAGCCGGTGGGGCCGGTGACGAGGACCATGCCGTAGGGACGAAGGATGGCGCGCTCAAACTTGGTGAGCGACTCCTGCTCGAAGCCCAGCTTGGTCATGTCCAGGCGGAGGTTTTCCTTGTCGAGGAGGCGCATCACGATCTTTTCGCCGAAGAGAGTAGGGACGGTGGAGACGCGGAAGTCGAGCCCCTTGCGTTTGCCGTCCTTGCGGTACTTGATCATGATGCGGCCGTCCTGCGGGAGCCGTTTCTCGGAGATGTCAAGCTTGGACATGATTTTGATGCGACTGATAATGGCGTCTTTCAGCTTGAGCGGAGGAGATATGACGGACTGGAGAGTGCCGTCAATGCGGAAGCGGACTCGAAGCTCTTTTTCGTATGGCTCGATGTGGATGTCGCTGGCGCCGCGCTTGACGGCGTCGGTGAGGAAGAGGTTGACGAGCTTGATGATGGGGGCTTCCTCGGCAGCCTTTTCGAGCGTGGCAAGGTCCATTTCCTGTTCTTCGGCGGCGAGTTCCATTTCAGCGGTGTCCTCGGCCGCGAGGTCCTTCATGACTCTGCTGAGCGCTTCGACGCTTTCGGCTTCGCCGTAGAACTTGTAGATGGCCTCGGTGATGGCAGATTCGGAGGCGACGACCGGCTCAACGTTGAAGCCGGTCATGAACTTGATGTCGTCCATGGCGAAGACGTTGGTGGGATCGGTCATCGCGATGGTGAGCGTGGAGCCGACGCGGGAGAGCGGAACAATCTGATAGCGGATGGCGGTGTCCTGCGGGATCAGCTTGATGACGCTGGCATCCACCTCGTAATACTTGAGGTTGATGGAGGGAACGCCGTACTGGCGGGAGAGCACGGCGGTGATTTCGTCGTCGGAGATGAAACCCATTTTCATCATACAGGTACCCAGGCGGCCACCATGCTGCTTCTGGTAGTCGAGGGCCTGCTTGAGTTGTTCTGGCGTGATGAGGTTCTCTTTGATGAGAATCTCACCGAGACGAACGGACATCTGGTACTCCCGAGGGCGCACCCCTCTCCACGCTAACGCTAACAGATGGGATAGGGCGACCAGCCTGCCAATTGGGACAGCCGTTTTGAATCGGACAATACCTGTACGTGAGGACAGGCGTGTGGCAGTCCTGCAACACGAGTGTGGCGAGAGTGTAGGAGGGAGAGAAGTCGGGCGGATTGAGGGAGATGCACGGTGTGGGCGGCTTGACTTGGGTGCCGGTGGCCGCTATCGTCTGAAAGAATTGGCTGGAGACGAGTGGAGAGCGACTGGTGAAGAAGTAGCGAGCGCGGAGAATGGCTTCCATGGTTGAAGTGAGCGCGGTGGGCGTCGCGGACGTGCCCGAGGCGAAAGCGGAGCGAGGGCAGTTCCCTGCCTCGGTGAAGACGGGGCCAGTCGGGGAGCCGCTGCTGCTGTTTTACGAGGCGATGGCCGAACGGCTGGGGCCGATGCGGTGGTGGCCGGCGCGGACGGCGTTTGAGGTAATTGTCGGAGCGATCCTGACGCAGAACACAGCGTGGGGGAACGTCGAGCGGGCAATCACGAACTTGAGACACGAGCGGTTGCTGACGCCGCGGGCAATCGAGCGAGTACCGCAGGCGAAGCTGGCGCGGCTGGTGCAGCCGTCGGGATACTTCCGGCAGAAGGCGAAAAAACTGAAAGCGTTTGTTCGGTTTCTGAGGCAGGGGTACGGCGGGTCGCTCGCGAGGATGTTCCGAACGCCGACCGAAGAGCTGCGGGAGAAGCTTCTCGGGGTGCACGGGATTGGGCCGGAGACGGCGGACTCGATTTTGCTATACGCGGGCGGGCGGGCGGTGTTTGTGGTGGATGCGTACACGAAGAGGATCCTCGAGCGGCACGGGCTGGCGGATGGGAAGGCGGAGTATGAAGAGGTGAGGGCGCTGTTTGAGAAGAACCTGCCGCGGGAGGTGAGGTTGTGGAATGAGTATCACGCGTTGATTGTGAACGTCGGGAAGAATTGGTGCCGAAAGAGAGCGCCGAAGTGCGGGGAGTGTCCGCTGGGTGAGTTCTTGAGTGACGCGCAGCGGCGGGCGTTGGAGGCGGGGCGATGAGCCCACGGGAAAGAAAAAACCGGGTGTGGTTGGGAGTGGGCGGGCTACTGATTGCGCTGCTGCTGTCGGCGGTGGTGACGCTGGGGTCGCTGAGCCTGCCCTTTGAGCCGCAGCAGTGGACGCAGGTGGTGCTGCTGTATGCGGTGTCCACCTTTATCGTGGCGGCGCTGCTGGTGTTCGGGCTGATCCTCGCGCGGACGGCGCTGCGGTTGTGGCTGGAGCGGCGGGCGGACAAGCTGGGGTCGCGGTTCAAGGTGAAGATGGTGCTGGGGGCGATGGCGATTTCGCTGCTGCCGGTCGTCTTCATGTTCTGGATCAGCTATGGGCTGTTGAACCGGAGCCTGGCGCGATGGTTCCCGAGGCCGCTGGAGGTAGCAACGGAGGAGAGTCAGAAGCTGCTCAACGAACTGGGCAAGGCAGAATTCGGCCGCCTAACGCGAATTGCAAAGCAATCTACGGACTGGGATGTCGACAATCCCCGGCGGGCGCCGGATGACATCCCGCTAATGCGATCCATTCGAGCAGGTGTGGATGCATCCTGGGAAATGATCGATGGAAAACTTGGAGCGCTCTGGCTCCGTCCAGACACACCACAACCCACAGAACAAGGAATTCCTCAGCGTGTCCCACCGGCAAAGATTCCTTGGACCAAGTTGATCCGGACTCTCCCCAGTGGGGCTGAGGTCTGGCAGGCTGAGGACAAGGTCTATTTGGCAGCTCACGCCCGCGTAAAAGTCCGGGGTGCGGAAGGAGAGCATTACGTTGCACGGCGGATGCCGGATGATTTTCTGAAGACGTACGGCGAGATTGAGGCGCAGGTGGCGGCGTATGAGGCGCAGAAGCAGCAGTACCGGGCGTACAAGGCGCAGATGCTGCTGTACCTGATGCTGTTCACGGTGCTGCTGCTGTTTGCGGCGATGTGGTTTGCGCTGTTCCTCTCGAAGCAGGTGACGGTGCCGATTGAGGCGCTTTCGGAGGGGACGAAGCGAGTGAGCGCTGGCGATTTCGGCTACCGCGTGGACGTGCACGCGCAGGACGAGCTGGGAGAGCTGGTGCGGTCGTTCAATCAGATGACCGAACAGCTCGGAGACAGCCGGCGGCAGATTGATGAGTTCACGCGGAACCTACAGCAGGCGGTGCAGGAGCTGGAGCGGCGGCGAAAACTGATGGAGGCGGTGCTGGAAAACATCCCGACGGGCGTGATTTCGCTGGACGAAGAGGGCGGCGTGATCCGGCTGAACCCGGCGGCAATAAAAATCCTGGGCGAGGGAGCGCGGGAGGCCCGGACGCTACCGGACTTGATGGGCGAAGAAGCGGCGCGCGGGGTGCAGCAGTTGATGAGGAAGTCGCTGCGGCTGGGCGCGGCGTCGAAGGAGCTGGAGATTGCGCCGGGCGGGCGGGTGGTGCATGCGGCGGTGACGGTGTCGTCGCTGGGGCCAAGGCGGTCGAACCCGGGATTTGTGGTGGTGGTGGACGACCTGACCGAGCTGCTGCGCGCACAGAAGTCCAGCGCATGGCAGGAAGTGGCGCAGCGAATCGCGCACGAAATCAAAAACCCGCTGACGCCCATCCAGCTTTCGGCGCAGAGACTCATGCGGCACATCGAGAGGGCAAAACCTGAGGGACAGGCAGGAGTGCCTGTGTCACCTGAGCTTTCGACGCTGGTGAGCGAGTGCGCGGTGCTGATCCAGCGCGAAGTGGCGGCGCTGGAGACGCTGGTGGACGAGTTCTCGCAGTTTGCGCGCTTCCCGACGGCGCGGCTGGTGCCGGCGGACGCGAATGCGATTGTAGCGAGCGCGCTCGAGGTGTTTGGCGGGCGGCTGGACGGGATCAACGTGCGGACGGAGCTGGCGGCGATCCCGGCGATCAAGGCGGACCCGGAGCTGCTGCGGCGCGTGGTGGTGAACCTGATTGATAACGCGGCGGAGGCGCTGGAAGGGTCGAAGGCGCGAGAAATACACATCGAGACGCGGGCGAGCGTGGATGGAGAGACGGTCGAGATCAGCGTGGCCGACAGCGGGCATGGGATTTCTCCGGAGGACAAAGACAAACTTTTTCTGCCCCACTTTTCCACCAAGGAGCGAGGGACGGGGCTGGGGCTGGCGATTGCGGCGCGGATTATCGAGGAACATGGAGGAACGATCCACGTGGAGGACGGGATGCCGGTGGGGGCGAGGTTTGTGATTGTGTTGCCGGTGGCGGAAGTGACGGCGTTTTAGTTGGTCATGGAAGAGAGGGATTCAGCACAGAGGTCACGGAGGCTACAAAGAGAGGACACAGAGCAGAGGAAGAGCAGAGTTGAGAGATGAGAGTTAAGAGCGGGGATACGAGGGAATGGCGCAGACGATACTGATTGTGGATGACGAGAGCGGGATACGGCAGTCGCTGGGAGCGATCCTGCGAGAGGAAGGCTATCGAGTGGAGACGGTAGCGACGGGAGAAGAGTGTCTGGAGTCGGTGGGGCGAGCGCCATACGACGTGGTGTTGCTGGACGTATGGCTGCCCGGGATCGACGGCCTCGAGACGCTGGGGCGGTTGCGCGAGGCAGCGCCGGGAACGATGGTGGTGATGATTTCGGGTCACGGGAACATCGAGACGGCAGTGCGCGCAACCAAGCTGGGCGCGTTTGATTTTGTGGAGAAGCCGCTGTCGCTGGAGAAGACGGTCCGCACGGTGAAGAAGGCAATCGAGTACATGCGACTCGAGGAAGAAAACCGGCGGCTGCGGGCGGAGCTGGGACAGAGGTACCAGATTGTCGGGGAGAGCATCCCGATGAAGGCACTGCGACAGCAGATTGCGCTGACGGCTCCGACGAACGGGCGCGTGCTAATCTACGGCGAAAGCGGGACGGGCAAGGAGCTGGCGGCGCGGGCGCTGCACGCGGCGAGCCTGCGGCGGGACCAGCCATTTGTGGAGGTGAACTGCGCGGCGATCCCGGAGGAGCTGATTGAGTCGGAGCTGTTCGGGCACCTGAAGGGGAGCTTCACCGGGGCCAGCGAAGACAAGGTGGGGAAATTTCAGAAGGGCGACGGGGGCACGCTGTTCCTCGATGAAGTGGGAGACATGAGCCTGAAGACGCAGTCGAAGGTGCTGCGCGTGCTGGAGGAGCAGAGGTTCGAGCCGGTAGGGTCGAACCAGGCGGTGACGGTGGACGTGCGCGTGATTGCGGCGACGAACAAGAAGCTCGAGGAAGAGATTGCGCGCGGGGCGTTCCGCGAGGATTTGTTTTACCGGCTGAACGTGATTCCTTTCTACGTGCCGGCGCTAAGGGAGCGGCAGGAGGACATACCGATCCTGGCGCAGCATTTTCTCGGTGAGTTCAGCGCGGCGTACGGTCGGAAGCCGAAAGAGTTGAGCGGCGGGGCGATGGATGTGCTGCTGCGCTACCCGTGGCCGGGGAACGTGCGCGAGCTGAAGAACCTGATCGAGCGGCTGGTGATTGTCTGCCCGCAACAGAAGATCGAGCCGCACCACTTGCCGCCGGAACTGTTTCGCGGGGCGGCGCGCAGTCCGCAGCAGTTCTACAACACACTGCACGATGCGCGGGAGGCCTACGAGCGGGAGTTTATTTTGCGAAAGCTGGAAGAAAACCAGTGGAACATGACGCGGACGGCGGTGGCGCTGGGTCTGGAACGGTCACACTTGTACCGGAAGATGAAGACGCTGGGGATTTCGTCGGCGGAAGCTTGAAGAAAGGGAGTGGGGACCAGGGCGGAAAGGAATTATTCCTTGCTCATGTGTTCGAGCTGGCGGCGCCAGTCGAGCTGGCGGACGAGGGCGGGGCGCTGGCGCCAGTTGCGCTGGACTTTGACGTAAACCTCCAGGAAGACCTTCACGCCAAGCAGTTCTTCCAACTCTTTGCGGGCGGCGGTGCCGATTTTCTTGAGCATTGTGCCGCCGCGGCCGATGACGATGGCTTTCTGGCCGTCGCGCTCGACGTAGACGGTGGCGCGGATGCGGACTAGGCGCGGGCCTTCTTCGAAAGAGTCCACCAGGACGGCGACGGCGTGGGGGACTTCCTGGCGCGTGGCGGCGAGAACTTTTTCGCGGAGGAACTCGGCAGCGAGGAAACGCTCGGGCTGGTCAGTGAAAAGATCGGCGGGAAAATACGGCGGGGCTTCGGGAAGATGGGCGATGAGACGGTCGAGCAGAAGGGCCAGGCCGTTGCCGGTGAGCGCGGAGATGGGGATGATTCCGGCGAAGTCGCACTCGCGGGAGAGAGAGTCGATGAGTGGAAGGAGAGTGGCCTTGGGGATGAGGTCAATCTTGTTGGGAAGCAGGAAGCGCGGGCCGCGGAAACGGCGGGCGTGTTCGAGGGCAGCGCGGTCGTCGGGGCCGAGAGGCACGCTGGAATCGAGCAGGACAGCGAGAACGTCGATGCCGTCCAGCGCCATTTTGACTTCTTCCATCATCTGGCGGCCGAGAGGGGAGTCGGGCTTGTGCAGGCCGGGCGTGTCGATGAGCACGATCTGAGCCTCGGGGCGGTTGACGATGCCCTGGATGCGGTTGCGGGTGGTTTGCGGATGGCGCGAAACAATGGCAACTTTACGGCCGACGAGTTGATTGACGAGCGTGGACTTGCCGCTGTTGGGGCGGCCGAGAAGAGCAACGAAGCCGGACTTGAAGGGCATGTGCGGGGACATGATAACAGGTGGTGGGTGACAGGTGGCAGGTGACAGGTGCCAGTTGAGAGTCGAGAGTCAAGAGTGGAGAGCGGAAAGAGAAAACCGCCGAAACA
>Ga0209108_10000329_pt1 | contig 26043 bp, 26 predicted proteins | sample Rifsed10ft1_FD_184003 | JGI IMG/M metagenome (GOLD analysis project Ga0209108, IMG submission 184003) | Soil microbial communities from Rifle, Colorado, USA - sediment 10ft 1 (version 2) | ecosystem: Environmental > Terrestrial > Deep subsurface > Rock core/Sediment | place: Rifle, Colorado...
GGGCGACCGCCGCCCGCTGAGCGACCACCTGCCCCAACACATCAACCACCGGAGGTCGCTCCAACTCTCTGATCCACCCCGCTGCGGGGGTCCCTTCCATTTCCTCACTCATTCGAGCCTGGTGGTTGGCGAGTGCCCTGGCTCTGGTCCGCGGAGCCCGGTCCCGCCATGCCCTTGAAATAGCCGAACGCCCCCTCGCCCTCGGCCTCCCAGAGCTCGCGCACCCTGCGCAGCATTTCATCGGCGATTTCGTAATTGACTTCCTGGTGGCCGGCTTCCCGCGCCAGGCTGTCGACCATTTCTTTGACCATCTGACGCTCAAACTTGGGAACCCGCGAGAGCCGCTCAAGGGCCGCTTCATTCCAGACGAGCTCGCTCCCCGGCCCGTCGTCACCGGCATAGCCCAACCGGCGCGCCACTTGAATGGTCACGTCGAGGGTCACCTCGGGGAGCTGCTTCTCTCGGGCATAACGTTCCATGGCCAGCATAGCCATCGGCTGGATGAACGGCGGCACCCGACTCTGCACCCGTTGGAGGGCCGCCTCGGTCCAGGGGAATGCCCGCTCGTGGGGCATGTACTCCTCAATCGGCGAGCGAGCCTTCTGGCGGGCTTCGGCGAGCTTGCGGTCTTCGGCTTCGAGGCCCATGAGATGCTTGGCCGACGGCGGCAGGATCCCGCCGAGCGCCCCGTACAGCAGGTCGATCGTCACCCGCTCGTAGCCCTCGTGGCGGGCATACTCCTCGACCGAGGCCTTGGCCATCGCCTGGGCAAAGGGCGGCGCCCGGAGCACCAGCTTGAGGGCATCGTCGTCCCACTCCAACGGCTCTTCTTCGTACTCTTCGAGCATGGGGATATCGAACGGCCGGGCGTCCGCCGCGCCAACGATGAGCAGATTGTTGATGGATAGGCGCAACAGGTTATCGGTATTGGATCCGAGGTCGGCGCCTTCGACGTGATGCGCCCCCCACCTCCCGATCACGACCAGGTCGTAGTCGTCCCGCTCGCATACGTCGACGATTTTGGCGAACGGCTTCCCGACCAGAACTTCGGTGGTGATCGCTACTCCTTCTTCGGCCGCCACTTGCTCCGCCCGGAGCAGGTTGGCCTCGCAGACCTTCTTCAATCCTCGGTCGATGATGTTGTTGTGCAGCTCTTCTTGCTCCTCGAACTTGAAAACCTTGCCCGCCTGGTAGGAGAGCACGTGGCGAATGTTGTCGAAGGCCGCGTAGTGGTAGAAGGGATCGAAGGCGGAGACGCAGTGCACCTTGGTGTTGAACTCCTGCGACAGGCGAAGCGCCTTGCGCAGCGCGACGAAGCAGTACGCCGAGCCATCGATACATACCAGGATCTTTCCGCCGCCGAGTTTTCGCCCGGACTGGCGCATGATCAGCATGTCGGTGGTGATCAAACGAGAGACCCGAGCGGTCACCATCCCGAGCTGGCTGCGCTTGACCTGGCCGATGCCATGGGCGCCCATGATGACCAGGTCGTAGTCGTTGGAGTTGATGTCCTTGGCAAGCTGCTCGAAGTGAATGCCTTCCATCAACTTGCGCTCGATCTGAACATCGTGGTCTTCGCCACGCTTGTCCAGCACGTCTAAGAACGAATCCGAGATCAGGATCAATCCGGTCTCGATCAGCTTGTCGTGAATGTTCCGCTGACGCTCGATTTCCTTGTCGGTCTGAAAGCGGGCCGGCAGGCCAACCTCGAGCTGGCGGAAGCGGTCGTCGTGCAATCGAGCTGCGTAAACGTGATTTCCGACCAGGAGCGTCCCCCACTTCCGGGCAAATTCCACACCCCAGTCAATCCCGGCATGACAGAGTTCCGAATTGTCGGTCGGGATCAGGGCCTTCTTGTACACCGGTCCTGCCTGCCACGGGCGCACGGCTACCGATTTGTTTGTCTCAACGACTGCATCAGGTTCGCTCATTGATCACCCTGGGCCATTTGTCTCTGCTACGGCTGGAAAAGGAGAGCGAGAGATCTGATCTGGCCTCTCTCGCTTCAATTTGCATATTGGCCGGCTATTGGGCCAACGCCAAGTCGAAGACGGGCAGCAGCAATAGCACGATCACCAATAGCAGCGGAAAAGTGGCGATGACTTTCAGCACAGGTCCCTCGGACCGCAGGTGCATGTAATACAAAGCCACCAGGCTCGCCTTAATCAAGGCCAGGGCCACCAGCAGGACGACCTGAGTCGACTTTGCGATTGCAGTGAATGCGACGGCAACCTCGACCACTGTAAACACCGCCAGGACGGCGAAAACGGTCAGGTACTTCGATCTCTTCGCTGCGCTCATAGGTTGGCCACTCCCTGGCTAGACCAGGTACACGATTGTGAACAAGAAGATCCAGACCACATCTACGAAGTGCCAGTACAAGCCCATCAATTCGACTCCGCCGTGTTCTTCCTTTGTGTAGCGACCCTGATAGGCGCGGGCGACCACGTAGAGCATGAACAGCACCCCACCCAAGACGTGCAGCCCGTGAAACCCGGTAAGGGTGAAAAAAGTGGATCCAAAGAGGCTGGTGCTCACCGTCGTCCCCTCGGCCAGCAGTTCCCTCCATTCGACCGCCTGGATGCTCAAGAAGACACTGCCGAGGACGGCCGTCGCTATCAAATACTGGCGCAGGCGGCGCTGGTCCCCGGATTCGATGGATGCGAAGGCGAGCACCATGGTGACGCTGCTCACGATTAGGATAAACGTATTGCCGGCCACCAGCGGGACATTCAGCACGTCGGCAACCACCGGCCACTGGCTGCCGGCCAAGCGTAGAACCAGGTAAGCCGCGATCAACCCGGCGAAGAACATCGCCTCCGAGGCCAGGAAGAGCCACATCGCGAATTTGGTGGTGCTGACTCCGGCCAGCGGACCCGAACGGCGTTCGACGGCATGTTCCACGAGTAGGTTCTCCTTTAATATTGGGCCAACGGAAGCTGCTTGGCTTCTTCCAGCTTGTCGACCCCGATCGCCAGCTCGGTGTAGCCGCCGGCCGTATCCAGCACGTAGATGGTGTCGATGTTGACGTTGGCTTCCCACAGCACTCTGGCGAAATCACCCAAAGCACCCGGGCGATCCGCCATCGTGACCGTCAATATTTCCCGCTGGTCGAAGTCGGCATGGACCTCTTCCAACTTGGCCCGAGTGGCCTCCACGTCGCTGGTGATCAATTTGATCACCCCTTTGCCATTGCAGACCATTCCTGCCAGGGACCGAATATTAACTTCCGCCTCCCCCAGCGCCTTGGATAGAAAGGCCAGCGAGCCAGGGTGATGCTCTAACCGGACCGTGAATTCGGTAGCGATAATTTGCCTCCTTTTCCGAGCTAGTCCGAAGCCGGGCTGGCTGCCGGGTAGGGACTCTCCGGTACGGCCGGAGGCCTTGCCCCGTCGACAAATCGATCCTGCGGCAGCCAATCTTCCGCCACCAGCGGCGAGCTATATTCATAGGGTCCACGATAGACCGTCGGGACTTTATGAAAGTTCTCGTGCGGCGGCGGTGAGCTCACCGTCCACTCCAAAGTGTTCGCTTGCCAGGGGTTGCTCGGGGCGGCCTTGCCCCGCACCAGACTGTAGAACACGTTGACAAAGAAGAAGACCTGGGTAAGGGCGAGCACATAGAGACTGATCGTCATGAACTGGTTCAAACCCTGCAGCGGGGCGAACATGTCGTACTGATAGGGGTCGGCAATCCGGCGCGGCATCCCATAAGCCCCCAGGATGAACATGGGCAGAAACACCAGGTTGAAGCTCACAAAGGTAAGAGCGAAGTGAATCTTGCCCCAGCCGTCGTTCATCATTCGGCCGAACATCTTGGGGAACCAGTACTGGACGGCGGCGAAGACCCCAAACACGCTGCCACCGAACAGCACGTAATGGATGTGGCCGACGATCCAGTAGGTGTCGTGCAGAAAGATATCCACCGGGGTGGCGGCCGTGTAGACCCCGCTGAGTCCGCCGATGACAAAGGTGGACACGAAGGCCAAAGCGTTCAGCATCGGGGCGGTGAGGTGCAGGTCGCCCCGCCACAGGGTCCCCAACCAGTTGAAGGTCTTGATAGCGGAGGGCAAGGCGATCATCATGGTCGAGGTCATGAAGGTCATGCCCAGCAGCGGATTCATCCCGCTAATGAACATGTGGTGGCCCCACACGATGAACCCCAACCCAGCGATCGCCATGATCGCATAAACCATCGGCTTGTAACCGAAGAGCGGCTTGCGGGAGAAGGTCGAGATAACATCCGAGGCGATTCCCATGGCCGGCAGAATCATGATGTACACGGCCGGGTGCGAATAGAACCAGAACAGATGCTGCCACAATATGGCTTGCCCTCCGGCTCCGACCGTGAAGAACAGCGTCCCGATCGAACGCTCGAGCAGCAGCAGGATCAAGGCCGCGGTCAGGACCGGGGTCGCGAAGGTCACTAGAATCGCCGTGACGAACAGGGCCCAGATCGTCATCGGCAAGCGGAACATGTCCATCCCGGGAGCGCGCAGCATGACAATCGTTGTGATGTAGTTGATGGCACCCATCAAGGAAGAGGTGCCAACCAGCATCAAGCTGATCACCCACAAGGTCTGACCGGTTTCGGAGCCGGGGATCATGTCGGGTAGGGCGCTGAGCGGGACATATGAAGTCCAGCCGGCCGCCGCGGTTCCGGTCGCCACGAAGAAGCCGGCCAGCATTACCAGGAACGCAGGGACCATCACCCAGTAGGAGAGCAAATTCAGTCTGGGGAACGCCATATCGCGGGCACCGATCATGAGCGGGATCAGGAAGTTCCCCAGCGCGCCCGACAGGATCGGAATGATGAAGAAGAAGATCATGATCGTGCCGTGCATGGTCACCAGCGCCGGATAAGCTTCAGGCGCTAGGATGTTGCCGGTATTCCCATACAACAGCTTGCCTAAGACCGGAATCTCCTGCCACGGCCAGGCGAGTTGGGTCCGCATCAGCATTGCCAAGGTGCCGCCCAAAGTGAAGAAAGCCAGCGCGGTAAACAGAAATTGCCGGCCTATGACTTTGTGATCGGTAGAGAACACGTAGCGGCGGATGAAGCTCAGTTCCGTGGTGCCACTCATTGGCGCGTCACCCTCCGGCCTGCCGCGCGGCAAGCTCACCCAACCAGGCTTCAAAGGCCGCCGGGTCCTCAAGGGTCACCTGACCCCGCATGCGGTAGTGCCCGAGGCCGCACAACTCGGCGCAGGCCAGCTCGTGCTGCCCGCTCTGGGTAGCTTCAAACCAGACCCGCACCGGGCGCCCTGGGACGGCATCCTGTTTGACCCTCAAGACTGGAATGAAGAAGCTGTGGATCACATCGGTCGACTGCAATTCAATGATCACCGGGACCCCGACCGGGAAATGCAGAAGGTTGATGGGGGCGGCCAAGTCGTCCGGGGTGCCCAACCGGCCGTCGGCACCCGGATAGGTCGCGTTCCATTCGAACTGGTTCGCCGAGACTCCGACCAACTGGGCTCGTGATTCATCAGGGAACGCAATCTTGGCCTCGCGCCAAGTCCCATATTGAAAGATCGCCAGGCCGAACAGCATCAAGCCGGGAACGATCGTCCAAGTGGCCTCGACCGTCCGGTTTCCATGAATGAAGGTCGCCCGACGGTCTTTGCGATGGCGGTACTTCACCAGGAAGGTGATCAGGATCCCTTCGACCAGAACGAATGCCACTCCGGTTACGATCAATACAACCGTAAACAGCCGATCGATTGGAGCAGCGATGGTAGAGATACCTGGGACTAAACCTCCCATTCAGGCCTCCAAACTGGGATCGCTCCCCCGGGCCAGCGATTTGGGTCTTGCTGGCCGCGTGATGAGCTAGCTTCCAGAGTAAGAGAATTCAATCTGCTCCGTCCCGCCCTCGGCCACCGAGACGGAGATGGTCTGGGTACCGTACAGCTCATGCCAGGCCTCAACCACATAGTCGCCGGCCGGCAGACCGCTGATCGAGAAGCTGCCGTCGCTTCCGCTGACCGCAAAGAACGGATGGCTGAGGACCCCAATGTACCCCAGCATCCAGTCGTGCACGTCGCATTCGACCGGGATCATCACCTCTGGCGTGCTGAAGGACTTCTCGGAATCCATCTCTACGGGTTGGCCAAGGTTGAAGGGCCGGTTGTTCACCGGCATAGGATGGATGTTATGCAAAATGCCGTCACTGTTCCGGATGATCAAGGTCTGACCGCTTTGTATCCCCAGCACATGCGGATGATACCGGCAGCCACTTTGATCCAAGAGCACACCCTCGCTGGATACCGGCCACTCCTGATCGGGGAGACCTTGTTTCACATAGACGAAGACGTCCTGCAGCGTCCCATTCGAATTCACTACAACCGTTTCCTGGAAAGCCCCATCCGGATATTGCTCGGCGCAGATCGGCTCGGCATCCATCAAGATCGGTTCGTTCTCCGGCGCGGTCCCGCTGAAATTGATCACCCCGCTGATCGTTCCCCCGCCGGTAATCGCGGTCTGGGGCGCTTCCTGATCCCCATCGCTCGGCGCGGGAGGCTCCCCGCCGCCCCCGCAACCCACGAGCGCCAGCGCGGCCCCTAAAACGACCAGCAATCCAAATTCACGACGCAACATTCAATTCTCCTTTGGCTACCAACTGCCCGATAGGATAGATACCCGAACCGAATTCGTCAAGATCGGACCCGGCGAGATAACCACCACTCCCCGGCGCCCACCAGCAAGACCGCCAAGCCGGCGTACAGGTACGCCGTGATTGGGGTCGGTTCTTCAAGCACCAGATTGTTCCAGGATGAGAGCGAAAGCCGAGTTCCGGCTTCGCCCCTGGACCCGTCCCAAGCTTGGAAGGCAATTGGGATGAATTGTCCCGGCTGTATCGCTATATCTTCGGGATCTCCAGTCGCCAGCGGCCGGGTGACGATCAGCCGATAGCGCCCGTCTGCCCAGTTGGCAGTGGCCGCGATGTTCATGCTCGATTGAGGGGCCGGCTCCGTCCACAGCCCGGTGCCGTTGAACTCCCGGGCCTGATCTCCGGCCCGCCATACCCAGAGGTTTACCGGACTACCCGGCTGCCCCCAGGCAAAGTAAGGCTTACGAACCCCTTCGGCCAGTTCCGCCGGGAATTGGATCGCCAACCCGTCGGCGAAGGGTCCCGCGTCGGAGGGGAAAGTCTCCAGAACAATGTAAGTGGTCGCGTCGGGCTGCAGGTCCGTATCAGCGCTCTCAGCATCTTCTACCGGGTCATTCCATTCAATAAGTAGGGCCAAATCGGAGGAGTTGTACATCGCCCGAGCGGTGACCGCGTCCACCCCAGGCGTCTGCCAGCGCGGGCCAACGATCACCTGCCCGGTCAGGAAGTACGAGGTGGGTTCGGTTTCTTGCCACAACGGGTCGTCGGGACTCGTCGGCAGTGCTCCAGACACAAAGACGGCCTGCAGCACGCTTTCTCCGCTGGGTTCACCGGCCTGCAGTGATCGCACATAGGCCGCCAGCGCCCATCGCCCCTCCTCGCTGGTTACGTCATAGAAAGATGGCATCGGGGTTCCGTCCATCCCGGTCGAGAATCGGGTGTAGATGCTCACCAGATCGCTTCCGCCTTTGTAGCGCCAGGCTTTGGTGAGGTCGGCGGGTCGGATCGGTCGGTCGGTCTCATCCGTCAGGGTGAGAGCCGACGGACCATTCGCGCGTCCCTGGTCGCCGTGGCATTTCCAGCATTGTAAATCTTGAAACTGCTGCGCTCCGGATTCGATCATCGCGGCGGTCACCCGAGGTGGGTCCGGGATCTCAATGACCGGCGGATCGTAGGTCCCCCAGAAAGGGACAAAACTGGTGGTCAGGTAATCCACGACCGCTTCGACCTGTGCCTCGCTGAGCACTCCCTCCCAGCGCGGCATGGCGGTCCCGCGTACGCCGCTCTTTACGATCGCGATCACATCGTCCCGAAGCGGGAGATCTCCCGAGGGCGTCGTCCGAAATCGAAACTGCCCCAGGGTGAAATCCCGCGGCCGGGGACTGAGATAACGGGCGACCGGACCGTTGCCGTCGCCGTTCTCTCCGTGGCAAAACGCACAGCGTTCCAGATAGACCGTTTGCCCATCGATTGGGCCCTGGGCGAAAGCTGGATCCCGATCCACCCGCTCGGCAAGAAATATCAACCCGGCCCCCAGTGCGACCGGGAACAAGAATCGGGCTGTGCGGGACGTGAAGCGCCTACTCACCGGGCGCAGACTCCGGTCGGCGAGGTTCGACTCCCGCGATCTGGTACTCGGCGGCGATGATTTTCCAGATCTGTTCGTCGCTCAGCTCACCGGCCCAGGCCGGCATCGCCGAATCCCATGGACTGCCTTCGTTCGGCAACCCGATCCCACCCTCCCGAACCCGCCAGAATGCGTAAGCCTCGACTACCGTAGCGATCGTGTCTTCCGAGCTGAAGTTCGCCGGCCGCAGCCTGAAACCATAGGCCATCGGCCCGTCGCCGTTGGCCGGAGTGCCATGACAAGGTCGGCAGTTGATCTGAAAGAGCACCCGCCCTTCCTCGATGATCGCCGGATCGACGGTACCGTCCGGGTTGCGGAACGGGTTGGTAAGGCTCTGATACTCAAATGGGATGGTCGGGTGCGCGATGCGCAGGCTGGTCGGGGCGGCCGTCGCCGGCAGGCTGCCGGAATACACAATCCAGCCGGCCAGGAGCGGGAGCCCACCCAACACTGCCCAGCGGCCGGCCGCCATCGCCCGATCGCGCGGTGTTCGCACCTTCTCTGGGCCCCGCATGAACGACCGAATGGGCTGCCAGAAGGCTTGCAACCTGTGTTCGTCGGCCGCCAGATAGACCAGGACGCCGATCAAGGTCAGCGCCTGGTAGATCACCATGAGCGCGCCAGGCACCGGCAATGGCTCGGTACGATTGGTGATCAACATCGAGAGATAAGGGACAACGAGCTGCAGCAGCAGGTTGACCCCGATCACCGTAAGAACGACTAACCAGAACAGGGAGATCTTGCGGGTCACGACCGAGTTTCCCCTTCGATCCGGAACTCTGCGTACCTGCTTGCGACGAGCCGACTACTCAACTGGCAGTACCCCTGCGCTTTCTTGCAAGAAGGAGATCAGGTCGGCGACCTGTTTTACGGTTAGCAGTTCGCCGAAATTGCCCGGCATCAGGCTGGGGATGTCCGGATACCGCCGCTCGCGCTGGATATCTGCTTTCTGCACCGAGGTCTGCGTGCCTTCCTTGTCAACCAGTGCCAGACTGGCATCGTCCTCGGACTTGATCACACCGGAAAGCACAGACCCATCGTTCAATTGGAGCTGGATCGGTTCGTACCCGCCGGCCGCGATCGCGGCGCTTGGGTTCATGATTGACTCGAAGATGTAGGCCAGGGTTTGAGTTCCGGCAACATCGGTCAGCTCCGGACCGACGCTCCCGCCCTGACCGGCGACCGTGTGACACTGAACGCAACCCGCCGGCCCGGCCGGATCGCTGAAGAGCGCCCGCCCGGCGGCCGGGTCGCCTACCAGGACCAATGAGAACGGAGCTTCCGCTCCGGTTTGGGCTGCCGCCGCATTCCGGATCGCGGCGGGGAGCTCGATCGCCGCCGGGTCAGGCGCGCAGCCCTGGGACTGCAGGTACACGATCACCGCGCTCACCTCATCGGCGGTCAGGCTGATCGGAGGCAGGTAGACCTTGGGCATCGCGGCAGAGAAGCCCTCCACGATGTAGGCGTCGGGATCGGCGAGCGACTCCACGAGATAATCGGTGGCGGTCTCAATCTGGGGGGCACCAGCGGCCTGACGTTCGGCCACCCGCAAGTCACGGGCCTTGGCACAGACGTCGGAGTGGTTCGGCCCTCGCACGGCCGAGCCCCTGTCTCCGAGGCTGTGACAGGTACTGCATTTTCCCTTTCCCCAGTAGACGGCCTCTCCGGCCTCGGCGCTGATCCCCTCGGCGGCGGCCACGCTTATCTCGCCGCCCGAAATCCGAGTCACAACCGCACCCATGAAGACAAACAGCCCGAGCATAACCAGCACGAATAGCCCGGTGCGGATGCCGGGCGAGAGGTAGGCCGCGACCCCGGCTGCGGCCAAAAACCAGAGAATCCACGGCAGCCAGACCGGCGGCAGGTCGGCCAGCAGCGCGACGAAACTGGCCAGGCAGGCCAGGCCCGCGGCAGCTCGAAGCAACTTCATCCGGCGGGCTCCCGCTGCGGCTCGGTCTGGGTCAGGCCGAGCTTGAAGGGCTCAGTCGAATTCTCCCAGGCCTCCGGATCGAAGCGGATCAGCCATTCGCCGATCGCGGCTCGCTGGCTCGAGCTGAGGGCAGCAATCGGCTCTTTCCCGAGGAAGCTTTCTTGCGAGGCATAGCTGGCGACCCCGGTCTGGGGGTCAACCAGAATGAGCGAGACCCCGAGGGAGTAGAATCCTCGCAGCTTGCCGTAAAGCGCGTAGCCGGAGACCACTACCGCGGTGTACGGGTCGCCTACCCCGTCGGTCCGCACACCCTCGATCTGGGCAAGCTCGCCGGTTCCCTCGCCCAGGAGCTGATCGCCTCTGAACAGCAGGTGGGCATACCACTGGGCCATTAGTCTTGGCCGGAGGCCGGCGAGAGCTCCGGGCGGACCAGCGACGGCTTTACTTCGTCGTGCTCACCCAATCCCGCCAGCCAGAACACGAATCCGACTAGCGCCACGAACGCGGCAACGATGCCTGCGATGACCCGCGCCATCACAGCCATGCTGGGAGTGAAGGCACCCTCGGAGGTGTCGCGCAGCACACCGAATATGTGCCAGTCCTCGCGCAGGCCTGAGCGAATGAAACCCATCAGACTCATGAGCACGACGACCCCGACCACCAACAAGATCAAGGCATACTGGCTGCGCCCGCTCATCTTGCCCCACTCAATGGCCCCAATCTCCTTAGCACCCCGCAACAGGACGATGTCGATGGCGGTGACAAACAGCAGGCTCGACATGGTGATCAACCATTGGGCAACCGCGATGTTGCGCAAGAATGGGTTGGCCTGGGTCATGACCACGAACCCGTAGGGCCCCAGGATCAACACCGAGTTGACGACGGTTGCCCCGAGGTAGACCAGTTGGCCGACCACGCCTCGGTCTCGCAGGGCAAGGCCGACCGCCACCGCTCCCGCCAGGATCTGTGCCACCAGCAGATAAGCAGGCAATCGGAAGTAAGTGGACTTCTCCGGGCTGAGATCCAGCTCAGACGGCTCGAGCCCGAAGAGGACCGAAGCGTACCAGCCGAGCACCAGGGCGACGATCGCAAATCCGGCGAACAGAATGAGCTTGGACCCGCTGCCCTGCCGGCTGACCGGGACCCGGTCCCCCTTGTTGCCCCTGCGGTAAATAAGGAAACTAAGGAAGGTCGCGACGATGATGAAATTGATCACGGCATTCTTCGCCGCCATCAGACCAAGGAACTTCAAGGTCGGATGAAATTGACCGCCGATGATCGCCTGCTCGCTCGGCGTGAGCGGGAGGTTGTGCGGGGTCATCCAGATCGCGAAGCAGACGATCAAGATGACATCCAGCCACTTGATGTACTTCGAGTAGCGCTCGGAGCCCGGAATCCGGCTCATCCCGCTCCATAAGTAAAAGTTGGCCCCGATGAACAGCGCCCCAATCAGGATCGCCTGCATGATGAAGGTCCAGGAGAAGGTGCCCCCCATCATGTTGTTTCCCATCACGGCGCTGTAGGAGTACACCTCCCTACCGATGTAATAGCCGGCGAAGGGCATCGGGATCAGGGCCGCCACTCCGATGAAGTTCCCCATATACCCCATCCAGTCGTAGTAGGCCCGAGTTTGCTCGTCCTTCGAGTTCAGAAATCGAACTGCGGCGTAGGCCCCGACGATGAAACCGCCAAAGGCGATGTTCCCGATGAATCGGTGGATATTCAACGGGGTCCACAGCGGATTGTTGATCGCCTCCCACAAGGTGCCGGTCCATTCCAGCGTGAGCGGATTCAGGCCGCTCGACAGGACGGCCCCGGTCTCCGCCTCGACCTCCGCCAGGGGCGGGCTCATCATGAACGAGACCCAGGAATTGGCGATCAACATCACCGCCACCCCAAAGAGATTCAACAAGACTCCGGCCAGCAGATGCCATTTCTTGCGCGGTCCTTGCAGCCGCTTCCACGAGTACAAGTAGAAATACATCGTGAACGCTTCGGCAAAGAACAACAGCCCGTACCATGCAAAGCTGGCACTAAATACATCCGAGAGATGCGACATGAAAGTCGGATAGAGGGCGAAGAGGCTGAACGCCAGCAGCCCTCCAAAGGCCGCGGTGGTTGAAAACGCGGCCGCCAGCAGCTTGGTGAAGTCGTGGGCCAGCTTGTCGAAGCGCGGTTGTCCGCTGCGGTGGCCGATGTACTCGGTCACCAGCGCAAAGATCGGCACTCCAAGTACGAAGGCCGCGAAGAGCAGATGGAGCTGCGAGACGATCCAGATGACCAGCCGCGAGTCGATCCCGAAGTAATTCCGGTAATCTGGCGGCTGTCCGCCTTGGGCTCCCGCCGGGCCGACAAGCGCAAAGCTCGCCAGCAAAACCAATCCGATGGCCAGCCCGGCGCGCAGTCGCGGTCTCACTTAGTACTCAGCGTTCTGGGTGGTCGTCCCGCCAGCCTCCACGGTCACCTGAAAGGTCTGGGTCCCAAGTTCGAGATGCCAGACCTCGACTTGATACGTGCCGGCCGGGACATCGGTCAGGGTGAAGCTGCCGTCCGCGGCCGTGACCACGGCATAGGGGTTGTCTACCGCCACGATGGTCGCATGCATCCACTGATGGACGTCGCAATCAACCGGAATGACCTCTGGGAAGGTAAATTCGTCGCTGGTGATCTCCGGCTGAGTCCCCGGTTGGGCGACATTGAGCGGCGGATTGTCGAAAGGAGTGGTGTGCACATTGTGCAGGATTCCGTCGCTATTCAGGACGGTCAGGGCCGAGCCGACCGGTACGATGACGACCGTCGGCGAGTACACGCACCCCTGCTGGTCGAGCACGAAACTACTCCCGAGCTCACTTAAAGGTTTGCCAGAGGAAATCTCGGTGATCCGCACGACCGCGTTGGCCAATCCTCCGGCCGAATCGGTCTGCACCGAGGTTAGAACGATCGTATCGCCGCAGACCGCGTTGTCTTTGTCGACCGTCACCTCTTCCGGCTCGATCGGCGGGCCGCCGTAACTGATCATACCGGTAAGGGTCCCTCCGTCGGTCACCGCGCCCCCCTGATATCCCTCGGGAGCCGGCGGCGCGGTGGCAGCTGGAGGTGGGGCCGGAGCGCTGGTCGGCTCCGGTGCTGCCCCGCCGCAGGCGGCAACCAGTGCCAGGACAAGCAGTATTCCAATACTCAACAACAATCTACGGGTCATTCTGCCTCCATGTGGAGTGTCTGGTCGGTCAACCGGTTGAAACAACCCCCAAAGGATATCTCATCTTTATCCGAGCTTGGGTGCCGAATCGCGAACCCGCCGAGCCGCCCACCATTCCAGGGCGGTCGCGGCGAGGACGGCCGCCGGAACCCAGGCGTAGCTCACCAAGGGAGCCGGCTGCTCGAGGTAGATGACCTGCCAGGATCCAATCGCGCCAGACTCCGCCTGCTCACCCGACCCTCCATCCCAGGCCGCAAACGCGATCGGGACGAATTCGCCTTGCGGGATCTGCAGGTCTGCCACATCGGAGGTGGCCAGCGACCGGGCCACGACCAGCGTGTACTGACCCGCCGCATAGGCGACCCGGCCCGTGAGATCTTGGGTCGGCTGGGCAACCCGACTGCCGGCTCCCTCGCTCGATTGTTCCTCGATGGTGTCGCGGCCTGCGTCCCATACCCAGAGATTGACCGGCTTGCCGGCCTCACCAAATACGAAGTAGGGCCGTTCATCGTTTTCGAAGAGCTCGGCTGGAAATTCGATGGCGAGCGAGTCGAAACTTTGCCCCTGATCCGCAAATCGGTCATTCCACTCCAAGCGGAGCGCCAACTCCGATCCGTTGTGGAGCGCCCGCACCCAGATCGCTTGAATCCTTGAATTGAAATTGCGCGGTTCGCGCATCAGCTGGCCGATCAGCGGGTAATAACTGGCTTCTGCCTGCTGCCAGATCGGGTCCTCTGCGGTCGTGGGAAGCGGACCTTCGATCATGCGAGCCAGGATGAAGGGCTGCAATTGGGGCGCCTGGTCTTCCCCCAACGAATCGACATAGTAAGCAAGGTCCCACAGCTCTTCGTCGGATAGAACGTCGGCATAGGATGGCATCGGGCTGCCGGTCAGGCCGGTTTTGAGCCGTAGGTAGATGTCCTCCGCGCTCGGCCCGCCGCGGAAGTACCACGGCGCGCTGAGGTCGGCCGGGACGATCGGCTGGCCAAAGTCGTCCATCAGCTCGCCCGCGCTCGACCCGTCCCCTCGGCCGGCCAACCCATGACACTTAGCGCATTCTGCCCCCGCCCCGGAGAACAGTTGCGCGCCGCGTCCGATCCGCTCCTCCGAGCTGCCAGGTGCAGGCACCACCGGAGCCGGCTCCGGCGTCTCGCGCTCGAACCGGCGCGAAAAGCCCTTGATGTAGTCGGCGACCGCCTGCAGTTCCTCCGGAGTCAGGATTGCTCCCCAGGCCGGCATCGTGGTGCCCGGCATACCTTCGGCGATGATCTGCACCAGATCCGCGTCGGTCGGGAGCTGCCCGGTCGTCGTGCTGCGAACCTTGTACCAGCCACGGCGGAAATCCCGCGGCCGCGGATCCATGTTTGCGGCGGCCGGCCCGCTGCCGTCCCCCTCTGTGCCGTGGCAGATCTCGCAGCGCTGTTGATAGATCGCCTCGCCGGCCGCCGGCTGCAGTATCAGGGTTGAGCTCGACGCGAGCGGGCTCTGGGCGGCTGCCAGGCCGGCACCGGCAAGGATCAATCCCGCGGTCAATCTCGAGCTAAGCCTCACCGATCACTCGCTCAGCGCACGGGGTTGCTGGCCGGTCGCTTCATACAAATAGAGGATCACCTTCCAAATTTGATCTGCGCGGAGGGTGCCCTCCCAGGCCGGCATGGCTGAATTCCAGCCCTTGCCTTCCGGAGGAAGCCCAGGGCCACCGGTCGCGATCCGCCAGAAGAGGTAAGACTCCTGCAACTGGGCGATGGTCCCCGGATCGGTGAAATCCGCTGGCCGCGGTCGCAGCCGCCCAGCGAACAGCCCATTCCCCGCCAGATTGTCCCCATGGCAGAACACGCAATACTGACCGTAGATTGCCTTGCCCTCGGCCAGAGCGGCCGGGTCAGGGGTCCCGGCCGGGTCGCGGAACGGATTGACTGCCGTGCGCAAATCGATCGACTCTCCATCCAGGGTCAGGCGGGAGGGTGGCGCGGGGTGCACTGAGCGCAGCTCCGGAGGCGCGCTCACTTCGGGCCGCACCTGGAGGTAAGCGAATAGGCCCGCCAACAGCGGAAACCCGAAGCTAATGGCGCGGCGAGTCCAGATCACTGCGGGACGATCCTGTTCCATGATGAGTTCCCGCAGCGGGCGCTGAAACTCCCGCCAGGACTCTTCGCTGGCGGACACGAACAAAAGCATGACCAATAACACGATCGGCATGTAGATCGTCCACAGCAAGTGAGCCGGGACCGGCGCCGATTGACCGGTCAGCAAGCTCGAGAGCCAGGGCACTCCGAGGCGGAAGAACAGATACGCGCCGATCAGGACCAGGCCGAATTGGCCCAACTTGGCTCCAACCACTTTGCGCACCACGCTCATGGCGCCCCTTGTTCGGCGAGAAAAACCACGAGGGTTTCCAATTGGAGTGCCGAGAGAGACTCGCCGAACGCCTTGGGCATCAGGCCCGCCAGGCACGGCCCGGTCGGACAGTTCGCGGCGAGCTGCTCATCGGGGAACAGGATCGAGCGGCGGATCTCATCCGGAGTCAGCCTCGCTCCCACCTCGCTCAGATCTGGGCCCACCTGCCCGGCTGCCCCCACGGTCGGCAGGGTGTGGCAGGCGACGCAGCCGGCGTTGGTGAAAATCTCGGCGGCCGTGACCCCGGCGATCCCAGCGCCTGCCTCATCTGTGCTGGCTTGAGCCGCTTCTGCTGATAACCGGACGGTGACTTCGCCTCCCTGGCCCTGCAGGAAGGCAACCAGCGCGGTCAGCTTGGCGTCGCCAAGCGTCTGCTGCAAGGTTTGCGGCATGATGCAGTCGTAGCCAGAGACCACGAAGCTGCACGGCTCAATCAGCGACTGCCGCAGGTACTGCTCAGCGCTGAGGCTCGCTACTCGATCGCCGGCCGCGGCCCCAATCCCCGCCAGATCAGGGGCTCGCAGCCCAGGCTTACCCAGGCCGTGACAAGCCAGACATCCGGCCCCGGCCGAATTGAATACTTCCTCTCCGAGGGCAGCCAGCTCTGCCCCGGAGAGCTCCCCGGAGATCACCAGCTCCTCGGGAGCCGGTGATTCCAGTTGAGGAATCAAAGAAGCAAATCCAGCGATCAGGACGACGACAAGGACGATGAAGCCGGATACTTTGAGCGAATTGGCCATTCAGTCGGCGGCGGGGAGAGCCTCCGGACGGAGCGCCGCGGGGGCCTTCTTCTCGCTGAGGTTGCCCAGCCAGAAGATGAACCCCATCAGACCGAGGAATACCAGGACGCAGACCGAGATCACCCGGGCGGCGAAGCCCAGGGTTGGCGAGAAAGCATCCGCCGAGGTGTCTTGCAGGACTTCGTAGATATGCCAGTGTTGGCGGATCGCATTCCGGGCGTAGCCCATCAGCCCCATCAGCCAGGTGAACCCGACCGCAAGCAGGATCAACACGTACTGGGCCCGGGCCGGGATCTTTCCCCAGGCGATCGTTCCAAGGCTGGGTGCTCCCTGGAACAAGAACACATCGATCGCGGTCGTGCTGATCAAGGCGCTCAGCACGGCCAAGACCTGGTAAACCGAGAAGCCGATCCGGATTGTGGCTTCGACGAAGTATCCGTAGATGCCAAAAAAGAGCACCACCCCCGCGGCGGACCCAAGGATGATCCACTGTCCCAGTTTGCCTCGGTCCCGGAAGGTCAGGATCACCCCAATGATCAGCAGCAACCCGTGCAGCCCAGACAAGCCCACCCGCAAGAGCCGCGAAGTCTCAGCCAGGCCATCCCGCAAGACATACAAGGCCGGCGCCAGGCTGAGCAAAACCGCGATCACCAACACCACGATCAGCACGATCTTGGCCGTTCGCCCCTGGCTTCCGAACGGAAGCGGCTCGCCCTTCCCGGCGCGGCGATAGAACAGGAAGCTGACGAAAGTGGTCAGGATCATGAGATTGACCGCTGTGTTCTTGGCCGACATCACGCCCAGCACACCGAGCAGCGGGTGAAAGGCCCCCCCGATCAATGCCTGTTCTTCGGCCGTGACGACCGGATTGTGGGGCGTCGCCCAAACCAGGACGCCGAGGGTCAGGATGGCCAGCAGCCATTTGATCCGCCCCCGGTAGCGTTCGCCTCCCTGGATGCGACCCATTCCGATCCAGAGGTAGTAGTTGGCCGAGAGAAAAATCACCGCGATCAGCATGGCCTGCAGAATCCAAAGCCATGACAAGAATCCACCCATCATGGTTACGCCCATCTGCTGGCTGAATCCGTAGACCTCTCGTCCGAGGTAGTAGCCGGCGAACGGCAGCGGAATCAATCCGATCACCGCGATAAAGTTGCCAACGTAACCCATCCAATCGTAATGAGCCCGCTCTTGCTCTGAGCGTGAATTTAGAAAGCGGATCGCGGCGTACAGCCCGACTACCGCGCCGCCAAAGGCGATGTTGGCGATCACCCGATGGATGTTGATCGGCCACCAGGTGGCGTTGTTGATCGCCTGCCAGAGCGTGCCGGTAAACGCGCCGGCCTGGTCGTAGAGCGGCTGGCCTCCCGATTCGGGGCTGATCGAAAACGTAAGCCAGGCGTTGGCCACAAACATCAGGGTCGTGCCGATCAGGTTGAGCACCAAGCCGATCAGCAGGTGCCAGCGCTTTCCACTGCGAGTGTTCAGGCGATCCCAGGAATACCAGTACAGGTAGAGGGCGAAGACCTCCCCAAAGAACAGCAGCGGATACAAGACCATCGTCGGCAGGAAAACATCCGCCAGCCGGCTCATGACCTGGGGATAGAGGGTGAAGAGCAGGAAGGTAAGCAGCGCGCCGAAAACGGCCGTCGTCGAGGCCGCAACCAGGATCAGCTTGGTGAACTCGCGGGCAAGGTCGTCATAGCGCCGTTCCCGGCTACGCACTCCAACATACTCGACGACCAGCGCAAACATGGGCACTCCGAGCATGAAGGCCGCCAACATCAGATGGACCTGGGCCACGATCCAGACGGCCACTCGGCTGCCGATGACCGGGAAGTCTCGATAGCTTGGCGGCGCTTCACCCTGGGCAAAGGCTGGGTGGGCGATCGCTAGGATTAGGAGGAGTGCGAGAGAAGTTCCGACGAGAAACGCCCGGCGACTAGGCCAGAGGCTGGCTTGCAACGCGCCCTCCGCTATCGGATATGGCCAGCTAACGCCTGCAGGTCCCCAGAAAAGCAAGCGGGCGAACGATCTTCAGCAGCAGACGATCGGGTGTTCGCCCACCAAGTGTGAAAGTGTACCGATTTCAAAGGTCGTGTCAAGCCAATGCCCGCGGGCGAGGTCTTCAACTGCCGGCCCCCCAGCCCTCACCGACTGACCCGGACCATCGGGGTGCGATCGATCCACCACCCGAGCAGCAACCCGTACGACACGTTGGCGATCGCAAACGAAATGATCTCCAGATTGGCGGACATGACCGGATTGATCACCGGGAGCGCGGCCACCGAGGCACCGACCCAGAGCAAGGGTCCGATCACCGGCCCCCAGAACAACGGCCTTCCTGGCAGCGCCGGGAGCAAGAATGAAAACATTGCGCCCACTGCGACCGAGACCCCTGCGTGCAGCACCAGTCCGATTCCAAGTGCCAGCCCATCGAAGCGTGCGATTTCTCCGAGCGATTGCTGCTGCAGATGACGCAGGGCGGCGGCGGCCACCAAGTTCACCGGCAACCAGATGCCAACTCCGCTGATCAATCCATAGCCCGCCCCTACCAGGGCAACGCCCATCCCGCCGATCAACCCCCCGACAACTCCGGCCGAGTATGGGTAGACCCACTCAGGCCAGACGGGATCGGCCTCCCGGGACAGGTTCAACTTCGAGCTCCTATTTGAAAGGAAGGCGGGCTAGAACCGAGGTGCATGCGTTTGGTTCGACGCGGAACAAGTCTACACCATCCTGAAGGACGGCCTTCCTTGACACCCCTATGGGTCGCCGTACAATTGATTTGTCCCCTCGTTCACAATGTCAGATTATCTTCCCTCACCCAACCGGATGGTTTCGCCTTCAGCGAGCCCCCCGGACCAGGGCGTGCATCGGGCCGCTGGGCCAGGCGCGGCGATCTTTACTTTGCTGGTGATCTTGAGCGGCTTATTGGTCGGCCGTTATGTGCGCCTGATGCCGCCGATCGGTTCCGAGGAGGCCGTTCTGATCGACGACCTGTTCCGGACGATGCTGGGGATCGCCGCGGCGGTTTTCCTGCTTGTGTTGGGTGCGTTGCTGTACGCGGTGTTTCGCTTTCGCAGGCGGCCCGGCCACCAGGGGGAGGGGATCCCGATTCGCGGCAGCAATCGGCTCGAGCTGGCCTGGACGTTCATGCCCGCCCTGATCGTCTTTTGGTTGGCGGCCTACAGTTCCCAGGTGCTGGTCCGGATTCACGAACAGCGGAACGCGCCGCTGGTGGTCGAGGTAACCGCCAGACAGTTTGTCTGGCAATTCGAGTACCCGGCATCCGGCATCAGCTCACCCGAGCTGCATGTCCCGGCCGGCAGTCCGGTCCAGCTCGAGCTGGTTGCACAGGACGTTATTCACTCCCTCTGGGTGCCGGCTTTCCGACTCAAGCAGGACGCCCTGCCCCATACCTCGACCTTCCTCAGTTTTACGGCTACCACTCCCGGTGAGTTTCCGATCGTGTGCGCAGAGTTGTGCGGTCCTGGGCACGCGGTAATGCGCAGCCGGGTCGTCGTGCATGAGCCGGAGGACTTCGCTCGCTGGCTCGAGGAACAGGACTGATGGGGACCGAGTCTGCCCGCGGCCGCCTCGTCCGCCATGGCGCAAGTTCCTGGCGCGACTACTTCGCCTTCAACACCGACCACAAAGTCATCGGTGTGCAATACCTGGTGACCACCTTTATCTTCTTTCTATTCGGCGGGCTGCTCGCACTGATCATCCGATACGAACTCTTGGATCCTGAAAACACATTGGATCCGGCTGCCTACAACGCGGTCTTCACTCTGCACGGCTCGGCGATGATCTTCTTATGGGTGATCCCGGTGATGGCCGGATTCGCCAACTACCTGATCCCGCTCATGATTGGGGCCGAGGACATGGCTTTCCCCCGCCTGAACGCGTTGAGCTTCTGGCTGCTGCTGTTGGGCGGCCTGACGATCCTTTCCGGGAATTTCCTGGGGCAGGCCGACACCGGCTGGACCGCCTACGCGCCGCTGAGCCTTCAGGCGCCGGTGGGGCAGACGTTCTGGGCCCTCGGCGCGATCCTGGTCGGATCCTCATCGCTGATCGGGGCCATCAATTTCATGGTGACGATCTTCACCCTGCGGACGACGGGCATGTCGCTCGGTCGGATGCCGCTGTTCTGTTGGGCAATCATCGCAACCTCGCTGATCGTGCTGCTCGCTACTCCGGTGCTCACTGCGGCGCTGCTCCTGCTTGTGCTGGAACGGACACTGGGGATCGCCTTTTTCCAAGTCGAGAATCTGGGCGACCCGATCACCTGGCAGAATCTCTTCTGGTTCTACTCCCACCCGGCGGTCTACATCATGATCCTGCCCGCCATGGGAATGGTCTCCGAGATCTTACCGGTTTTCAGCCGCAAGCCGGTCTTCGGGTACCGGGCGATTGCCGGATCCTCCCTGGCGATCTCAGTGCTGGGCTTCCTGGTCTGGGCCCACCACATGTTCACCACCGGCATGACGCCCGGGATGCAGATTACCTTCATGGTTACTTCGATGATCATCGCGGTCCCGACCGGGGTGAAAGTCTTCAACTGGTTAGGTACGCTGTGGGGAGGTGTCTTGGACTTCAAGACCCCTCTGCTTTTCGCGGTGGGGTTCATCGTGATGTTCGTCATCGGCGGGTTGAGTGGGATTTCGCTAGCCTCGGTACCCGTCGATATCCATGTCCAGGACAGCTACTACGTTGTCGCCCACTTGCACTATGTGTTGTTCGGGGGATCGGTGCTCGCCATCTTCGGAGGGATCTATTTCTGGTTTCCAAAGATTACCGGCAGGCTGTACAGCGAGCGACTGGGCCGACTGCATTTCTGGCTGACCTTGATCTCTTTCAACCTGACCTTCCTGCCCCTGCACTGGGCCGGATTGCAGGGAATGCCGCGGCGGGTGGCCGCGTACGCGCCAGAGTTCCAGACCGTCAACCAGGTCGCCAGTCTGGGGGCGTTCCTGATGGGCTTGTCGATTCTTCCCTTCCTTTACAACCTCATCGTGAGCTGGGCGAGAGGACCCCGAGCCGGGTCGAACCCCTGGCGAGCACTGAGCCTTGAATGGCAGGTCGCCTCTCCGCCACCGCCGGGCAACTTTGCCGCCCCGCCGGTCGTCACTCACGGCCCGTACGAGTTCGGTCAGCCCTCTCCGGTCCCGGTCAGCGATGCCGCACCCGGATAGCGGAGCGGGCCGGGCCAGCGCCTACCGGCGCGGGCTGCTCACCATCGCGGCCCTTGGCGGGCTGACCTGGGTCGAGTTTCAGCTGAGCGGCGGCCCCGTCCTGCCGCTGCTCGTTATCGGCCTCGCCAAGGCCGCCCTGATTCTCCAGTTCTTCATGCATATCTCTCGGCTGTGGAAGCAGCAATGACCACGGCCGCGAAGAGCACCACCCGAGCCCGCCTTGGGCTCTGGCTGTTTTTTGCGTCGGAAGTGTTCCTCTTTGGGGCCCTATTGGCAGTCCGGTTTCACCTCTGGGGACCCACCCGCCCCGACCTCGACCAGCGCTTGGGGGTGAGCGTGACATCAATCCTGCTGGCGAGCAGCTTTTTCATGAACCGGGCGGAGGCCGCGATCGCCCGCGGCGATCGGGCTAATTTCCTCGGCAGCCTGCTGCTGACCGGTGCCTTGGGGATCACCTTTCTGGTTGGGGTGATTGGATTCGAGTGGCAGGGCGAACTGAGGCCCGGCGACGGAGTCTTCGGATCGGTCCTATTCACGATGACCGGACTGCACGCCTTTCATGTCCTGACCGGACTCGCCCTCATTGGGCTTGTTCTTGTTCGAGGCGCACGCCAGCGGTACACGCCAGAGAGCCATTGGGGTGTGGAGGCCTGTGCCATCTACTGGCACTTCGTCGACCTGGTCTGGGTGTTCTATTACCCGGCCCTGTACTTGATGGGCTCTCCGGTAGGTCCGTGAAGGTTTCGGTGCTGCTCATCGGGATCGGCCTGCTGTGCGCGGCCGGACTGTATCTCGCCGCCTGGCTGGACCTCTGGCGCCACAACCGGCTGGCAAGCCTTCGGCTGCGCGGCTTGATCCGCGACCGTCACCCAGTGCTGTTCGCGGTCGGGTTAGCCGCGATCGGGATTGCCCTGCTCTCCCCACTGGAACATCTGGCGGGCTTGCGGTTCTCGGCCCACATGGTCCAGCACATGCTGCTGATGATGGTCGCCGCACCCGCCCTGCTGCTTGGGCTGCCCTCCCCATTCGCCCGGGGCGCGCTGGGCAAGCGGTGGATTCGACAAACCCTCGACCGGGTCAGCGATCCGCTGATCGCCTATTTCGTTTTCAATGTAAACCTGCTCATCTGGCATATTCCCCGCCTGTACCAGCTGGCACTGCTCAATCCGTGGATCCACGATCTCCAACACGCTCTGTTCTTCTATAGCGCCCTGCTGGTGTGGTGGCGCGTCATCGATCCGACCCGCGGGTGGTTTCCCTTGTGGCGCTGGCCGCCGGCCCGCTGGGTGTACTTGATGGTGTTTGCTCCTCCGAGTTACGCCCTGGGCGCGGTACTCTGGGGCGGCAGTTGGCTGCTGTATCCCTACTATGCCGCGCTGGGGGCGCTATTCCAGATCACGGCGCTTGCCGACCAAAGGCTCGGAGGCTTGCTGATGTGGATTCAAGGCTGGATGTTCTTGATGCTCAGCATGTTCGTGTTCTTCGTGCGGTATGATCCAGAGCTTGAAGGGGTGTAGAGCCAATCGGCATGCCGTCCAATCGAACCTGGTTTCGAGTGCTGCTCGGGGTCGCGACCGGTTTGGCGGCCGTGGGAGCCGTCTTCACCGCTCGGCTGCTCACCACTCCGACTTCAGCCGAGGAAGTTGCCGAAGCCTTCTTTCGGGCCGGCTACCGTCAGGATTATGGGTCAGCCTGGGAGCTGGTCAGCTCAGCAGACCAGGCGGCTCGCAGCAAGGAGGCCTATCTGGCGGCCAACCCTCCACCTAGCGAACATCAGGAAGACCTGTACGACCAGCTGGAGGCCCTCGGCGAGTTCCAGGTGCTGGCGATCGCCTCGAACCGTCCCGGCCAGGCCATCCTGACTGCCCAGGTCCGGTTCCCGAACACCGGTCAACCTGAGCTCCAGGAGTTGATCGAATTGGCCGGCGACCCGGCCTCAAGTCAATCGGGCCTTCAACGCCAGCTAGATGGCTTAAACGATGGCGAACAGCTGGGCTACTTCGAAGGCGAGGTCAGCTTCAACCTGGTCTTACAAGACAATCGCTGGCGGGTGATTCAGCACTGGGGGACTGCCATCACAATTCAGCTCGAAGCTGCGGTCGACCCGGAACTCCCCTGGGTGTTCTATCCGGTTCGGCCGGAAGTCCTCGCTCAGCCCGGGGAACTGGTCAGCGCCAACTACGTCGCGATCAACACCTCGGGCGAAACGATCACCGCCAAGGCGGTCCATGAGGTCGGACCCGCCGAGGCCGCCCCATATTTTCAGACCATCCAATGTTTCTGCTTTACCGAGCAGACCCTCGAGCCTGGCGAGCAGCGCGAGATGCAGCTGCTCTTCCGGATCGATTTCAGCCTCCCTCCGGGCGTCGAGCTGTTCCGCAATCGGTACACCTTTTTCACGCTTGAGGGTTTTCCCAGCGAAGGTTGACGACCGGTTCGGCGGACGGTCATTCAGCTTGATCGGCCGCTCTGGCCACCGGGCCCGCGCCATGCTGGTCTGGTTGCCCGCAGCGCTGCTGACCACCTGCTCAGGCCGCGCCGGAGTCGGCACGGTCGAGATTCGGTTGTCCGATCATCGGGAGGCGATCGGAGACTTTGGCCGGCTGACGGTCGTGATCGACCGGCTCGAGCTCCACCCCGCCTCCTCACCGTCGGCCACCGGGTGGATAGTCTTAATTCCATCGGTCCCGCAGGCAGATCTCACGCAGCTGGTCGGTGACGCTTCCTTACTAATAGTCCGCCAGGCCGCCGCTGCTCAGACCTACGATGCCGTTCGGCTGGTACTCTCAGACGCGATCGGAATTTTGAACGACGGGGGTGAAATCCAGTTCGACGAATTCTCAGAAGCTGGGCGGGTCGAGTTCGAACTGGTCGACGGCGGAACGTCAACTATTCTGATCGACGTCGTAGTTCAAAGCCGTCAGGACCATCCCGGCGAGGGCTACCTGATGTTGCTGGGGGAAACCCAGCTGGTCGGCGGTGACTGACCGATCGCTACAGATCGACGCTGTAGCACAGGCCCAGGGTACCGGGGCCCACGTGGGCGCCGACCACCGGGCTGACCTCCGAGAACACTGTCTCCATGGGGTTCAGGCGCTTGGCAGCCTCGTCAAGCAGTTGGCGGGCCTCCTGCTCGGCCGCCGCGTGGAGAACTGCCAACCGCAGATTTGGCCGGCCGTTGATCCGCTCCTCCAACAGACTGAGCAGCCGGGCCTGCGCTTTCGAACGAGTGCGGACCCGTTCGACCGCCTCGATCACCCCGTCCTGAAGTTCTAGGATCGGCTTGAGATTGAGGGCGGTTCCCAGCAAGCGAGCGGCTCCCCCGATCCGCCCGCCCCGATGGAGGAATTCCAGGGTGTCCACTACCAACACCACCCCGGTGTGGTTCCTGGCATCTTTGGCCACCGCCAGCACTTCGTCGAAGGACTTGCCTGCCTCTGCCGCCCGGGCCGCGGCCAACACCTGGAATCCCATCGCCATCGCCGTCGATTCGGAATTCACAATCTCGATTCGCGCCCCGGGGAACATGTCCTTGGCCGATTGCGCCGACTGAATAGTGCCCGATAGTTTCTGCGAGACCAGGATGGCAAGCACCGGCCGGCCGGCCCGCACATGGGGCTCGAAGAGATCCTTGAAAGCCCCGATGGGAGCCTGGGAGGTGGTCGGCATCACATCCGCTGTCTTCAACCGTTCGTAGAATGCGGTGGGCATGATGTCGACCCCATCCAACAGAGTCTCGCCGCCCCATACCAGCACCTGAGGTATGACCTGGATCTCATGCCGCCGCCGTAGCTCTTCTGGGAGGTATGAGGTACTGTCGGTCACGAATGCCGGCTTTGCCATTGCGCCCTCTATCTGTCGTCTGCCTCAGTTAAACCCCCAGGGTCGTGCTTGGGTCGCGCCCCGAATTACGGCCCGCGGCTGGCCAACCAGTCGCGCAGGCGCTTCGTCCGCCAACAGTTCACCACCTGTTCGGCCGTCACCCATGCCCGGCGCGCCACCCCTACCCCATAGTTGCGAAACGCGAGGTGATCGGGATGGTGGGCGTCGGTGTTGATCGCCAACGGAATTCCCATCTCAATGGCCCGGCGGGCATGAATGTCATTGAGGTCTAGCCGCTGTGGGTTCGCGTTGATTTCCAGGATCACGCCTGACCTGGCAGCCGCCTCGAGCACTGCGTCCATGTCCAGGTCGGCTCCCTCTCGCTCGCCGATCAACCTGCCGGTGGGGTGTGCGATGAGGTCCACATGCGGGTTGGCGATCGCGGCCAGCAGCCGGGCGGTCACCTTCTCCCGACTCTGGCGCAAAGAAGTATGCAAGGAGGCGATCACCAGATCGAG
>Ga0209108_10000334_pt1 | contig 25665 bp, 16 predicted proteins | sample Rifsed10ft1_FD_184003 | JGI IMG/M metagenome (GOLD analysis project Ga0209108, IMG submission 184003) | Soil microbial communities from Rifle, Colorado, USA - sediment 10ft 1 (version 2) | ecosystem: Environmental > Terrestrial > Deep subsurface > Rock core/Sediment | place: Rifle, Colorado...
CAACTCGCGAAAGACCTTGCGGTAGGGCGTTTCGATGAAACCGAAGCGATTGACCTTGGCGTAGGACGCCAGGCGTCCGATCAGTCCGATGTTCGGGCCTTCCGGCGTCTCGATCGGGCAGATGCGGCCGTAGTGAGAGTGATGGACGTCGCGCACGTCGAAGCCGGCGCGCTCGCGGCGCAGGCCGCCCGGGCCGAGGGCCGAGAGCGTTCGCTTGTGGCGCAGCTCGGCCAGCGGGTTGGTCTGATCCATGAATTGCGAGAGCTGGCTCGATCCAAAGAACTCGCGAATGGCGGCCACCACCGGCCGGATGTTGACCAGCGTGATCGGCGTGAGCTGCTCCTGGTCGCGGATCGACATGCGCTCGACGATGACGCGCTCGGCCCGACGCAGCCCGACGCGCAGCTTGGCCTGAATCAACTCGCCGACCGTCTTCACCCGGCGATTGCCGAGGTGGTCGATGTCGTCCGGCTCTTCCAGGTGGTTGTTGATGCGGATTAGCCGCTCGACCAGGCGCACGATGTCCCAGCCGGTCACCTGGCGGTGCTCCAGCGGGATGTACTCGTGCAGCGAGAGCTTCTGGTTCAGCTTGTAGCGCCCCACCCGTTCCAGGTCGTAGCGGCGCGGGTCGAAGAGCTGGTCGATCAGGTATTCACGGGCGTTATCGAGCGTCGGCGGATCGCCCGGGCGCATGCGCCGATAAAACTCGATCAGCGCTTCCTGCGGCAGCGTGCGCTTGTCCTTGATCTCCCAGGTCGGCTCCTGGCGAATAGTGGTGGCGATGTAGGGGTGATCGGGGTTGGTGTCGGAAGCGGCGAAGAGGGCGAGCAGCTCCTCGTCGGAGCCGGTCTTGATCGGCGACTGCTTGATGCCGTCCGACACCGCCGCCAGGGCCCGCAACAGGATCGTCACCGGGACGGTCCGCTTGCGGTTGAACTTGAGGGTCAGGTAATCGCTCTTGCGGCTTTCGAATTCCATCCAGGCGCCGCGATCGGGGATCAACTTGGCCGCCGCCAGCCGCCGGCCGGTCAGGCGATCTTCGCCGGCTTCGAAGTAGACGCCCGGGCTGCGGATGAGCTGCGACACGACGACGCGCTCCGTCCCGTTGACGATGAAGGTCCCCTTCTCGGTCATCATCGGGAAGTCGCCCAGGAAGATCTCGTTCTTGACCGGATGCGGGACCTCCGGGCCGGCCAGCAGCACCGAGACGTAGAGCGGGCGGGCGAACGTCAGGTCGCGTTCGACGCACTCGTCGATGTCGTGCTTGGGCTCTTCGAACCAGAACTTGAGGCCGAACTCGCGCGACTCGCGGCTCTTGCTCGGGAAATACAGCTTCATCCCGCCGTTGTAGGACTCGATCGGGGAGACTTCGTCGAAGAGCTCCGCCAGGCCCTCGCGCAGCAGCCACTGGAACGAGTCGACCTGGACCTGAATCAAACTAGGGAGCGAATAGATGTCGGGAATGCGAGAATACAGCTTGCGCGCACTCGTTGTCGCCATTCACTGCTCCTGGAAAACGCCCACCGGCCGGGCTCAGCAAGAAGGCGGGGATCTACCCCGCGCTTCTGGCCCGCTCAACAGTCAGTTTCGACTTCTGCGAAAGGGCAGTGTACCACCGAAATGGGCGGCGTCAAGAGCCCCGGTTCTGGCGGCCAAGGGGGCGGGCAGCCGGCCTCTCCCCTTTTCCCCCCTTCCCGGCCGGTAATCGCCGCGTCCGTCGCACCAGGCGGGCAAAGTGGATTGTCCCCCCTCTTGCCCCTCGCCGGCGGGCCGGCGCCGCGTCCAAGTCAACATGCGGGGAGGGGGAGGTTTTCAAGAGAGGAGGCGGGGCAAAGCTCCCCCCTCTCCTAGGATTCTCCCCTCCCCCTGGCCTAAGCACATTGTGCGGAGAATCAGGTCAGGCAGGGGGAGGGGTTAGGGGTGGGGGCCTGACGAAAACCGCATGCATAGAAGGTGATCACTCCCCGACGTAGAGATTCCGGTAGATGTTGAAGACTTCGTAGATCGTCCGCAGGTAGGTGCGCGTCTCCTCGAAGCCGATCACCTCGAAGAACAGATCGGGGTCTCCTCCCGCCCGTTCCAGCCAAATCGCGGCGCTACCCGGGCCGCCGTTGTAGGCAGCCAGGGCCGCCATCAGGTCGCCGTTGAACGCATCCCGCTGCTTGGCCAGGTAGTAGGTCCCGAACGTGACCGACACGATCGGTCGGTGGAGATCCGCCTCCGTGTAGCCAGGAGGCCACCCGAGCTGGGCGGCGATCTCCCCGCCGGTGGATGGGATTACTTGCATCAAGCCTCGGGCGCTGGCACTCGAGGTGGCCGCCCCCTGGAACAGACTCTCCTGGCGGACGACCGACAGCAGGAAGAGTGGATCCAACTCGGCGTCCATCGCCTCCGGCAGGATCAGGTCCCCAAAATACGGGCCGAAACGGACTAAGTTGAAATAGCGCGGGGCCGAAAGAGTCCCGGCATCATCCAGGCCGGCCAGGTCGAGCACCTGGCGGGCGGACCGGATGGCCAGATCGTACAGGCCGAGTTCCAGAAGGCGATGCATCAGGCGGTAGGTGGACTCGGCGTCGCCGGCGTAGTCGAGCCGCATGTCCTCGAACTCGGCCCGCGCCTCGTCGTACAACCCCATGGCGAGCAGCTCCGTTCCGCGCACCAGTCGAGGATCCCCGGCCAGACTCGGCGTGATCTCACTCATATCCCCGGCGGCCGTGATGGGGAAGGTTGCGCGGAGCCAGTCTTCGGCCTGGGCCCGGTCTCCCCTAAGGTCGGTAGGGAAGGAGAAGACTCCCGCGGGTTCGAAGGGGCTTCGGCCGGCGAGGACGTCGGCGGCGCGCTCCGAGTAGAAGCCGGTCGGATCGCTGGCGGCGGCACTGGCCCAGGCCTGTTCACTCTCGGTCGTGAGGCCCTGCGCGGCCAACACCTTGCCGGACCAGTAGGCGGCCGCGGCGCGATCGGCTCCGTTCTGGGCCAATTCGCCGGCGCGCTGGAACGAGGTGGCTGCGCCGGACACATCCTGCAAGCGGAACTGCGTCAGCCCTGATCGCAGGGCGGCCCGGCTGGCGAGGTCGCTCGTCGGGTAGGAGGCGGCGGCGCGGGCGTACAAGTCGACGGCGCCAGGCAGGTCGCCGCTGATCTCGGCGGCGCGGCCGGCGGAGAGCAGCGCCTGTGGCGCGAGGGCGCTGGCCGGGAGCGTCTCGACGAACTGGATGAAGACATTGATCGCCTGGCGAGGATCGCCGAGGTCGAACCAGGCGATGTCCGCCGCCTCCAGCCAGGCCTCTTCCGCCTCCGCCGCCCCGGTGAAGACGGCGTACACCTGGAAGAGATCCTCCATGGCCCCGAGGGGATCGCCGGCCGCGCGCCGGGCGAGCGCCCGCTGGAAGTAGACGGCGCTGCTGGGCTGCGAATCGATCACACGCGTGAACGCGGCAACCGCCGGTTGATAGACCCCGACAAACACGTCGATGCGCCCCCGCAGCAAGTCGTCCACCGGCACATCGGCGTTGACCAGTTCGACCAGGGCCAGGTAGCTTTCGTTCGTCTCGGGGTAGTTCGTGACCGCATCGAGGTAGCGGGCGTAGGCGCCGGAGTCATCGCCGATCGCCTGGAGGGCCTGACCGGTGTACCAATCGGCGGCGGCGCGGACCGCCGGATCGAGGGTGCCCTGGTAGAGGTCGTCGTAGATGGCGATCGCCGCGGCGGCGTCTTCCGCCTCGACGAGGGCCCGCCCCTGCTTGAAGCGGATGCCGATGCCGTCGTCGAGGCGCGCCATCCCGGCGGCGCTGGCGTAGCGATCGGCCGCCGCGCCGGGCTGGCCGGCATTCCACAGCGCGTCTCCGGCCCATTCGTGGGCGTAGCTGTCGATCAGCCCCGGTCGTAGAGCGAGGTAGGCGTCGAAGTCCGCCACCGCACCGGCGGCGTCCCCTTGATCGCGGCGCAGGAGGCCGCGCAAGAGATGCGCCTGCGCCGCGCGATCGCCCTCGGGATGGGAGATGAGGAAGAAATCGAAAGCCGATCGCGCCTCATCGGCCCGACCCGCCTCCAGGACCACGCGCGCTTTGCCGAACTCCGCCCGTTCCTTGGCGGCGGCGTCGCCGGAGGCCGAAGCGGCGTCGAAGGCCGCCTGCGCCGCGGCCCAGTCTCCATTGAAGAGGGCCGCCTCGGCGCGCGCCAGGTGGTCCGCCGGCGAAGGTGTCGGCGTCGCCGTCGGCAGCGGGGTCGCCGTCGGCAGCGGTGTGTCGCTCGGGGTGAGCGTCAGCGGGAGAGTGGCCTTGCTGCACGCCGCCACAACCAGGACCAACAACAGGGCCGCCCCCCGCCAGGGAGTCCGTCCGGGCATCGTTCGCCGATGATAAAGAGGCCCAGTGCATCCGTCAATCTCAAGCACAAATCATTGCCGCACGGCGGTTTTCCCTATCCGCGGACGGCGGTCAGAAGTCGACACCCAGGAAGACGTCATTGCGAGGCGCCCGGGCATGAAGCCGGCGCTCCTGGCAATGATGTGAACATTCGGGCTGCGCTTCGCTTGCCGTCCCCTCCCCTCCATGCTAGACTGGCTTCGATCCGAACGCGCGCTCAATCGAGCGCGCGTTTTGCCGCAGGCAGGGCCCTGGATGAAGATCGTCCTCACCGGTTCGATCGCCTTCGACTACTTGATGTCGTTTCCGGGTCGCTTCCGCGACCACATCCTGGCCGACCGCCTCGATCGACTGAGCCTGTCGTTCCTGGTCGACACCCTGATCCGCCGGCGCGGCGGGATCGCCGCCAACATCGCCTTTACCATGGCGTTGCTCGGGGAGCGCCCGCTGGTGATGGCCACCGCCGGGGAGGACTTCGACGACTATCGCGCGTGGCTCGAGAAGCACGGCGTCGATACCAGCGCCATCCGGGTCATCCCCGGCCTGCTGACCGCCTCCTTCTTCGTCAACACGGACCAGGTGAACGCCCAGATCGCTTCCTTCTATACCGGAGCGATGGCGCGGGCGGCCGAGCTGCGTTTCGAAGACCTCCCCTTCCGGCCGGATCTGGCGGTGATCTCCCCGAACGACCCGGCGGCGATGGAGGCCTACGTGCTTGAATGCGGCCGGTTGGGGATCCCCTACTTCTACGACCCGAGCCAGCAGATCGTGCGCCTCGAAGCGGATGTCCTGCGCCACGGGATGGCCAACGCCCGGGCCCTCTTCTGCAACGACTACGAATTCGGCATGATCTCGGAGAAGACCGGACTGGGGCTGGACGCGATCGTCGAGCGGACCGAGTTCCTGGTGATCACGCGCGGCGAACACGGCGCCGACGTCTATCAGGCCGGCACGACTTACCACATCCCGGCCGTCCTCCCCATCCGCCCGGCCGATCCGACAGGCGTGGGCGATGCCTTCCGCGGAGGTTTCTTGAAGGGCTACGCCCACGGCCTGGGCCTCGATCGCTGCGGCCAGCTGGGGGCCCTGGCGGCGGCCTACTGCCTGGAAGAAGAAGGCACCCAGGGTCATGCTTTCACCCTCGACGAGTTCCTCGAGCGATTCCGCCGGACCTTCGACGGAGGGCCCGAGCTCGAGCAGCTGCGGCGTGGCGGCTGAGCTCCTGCCCGAACCAGAACCGAACCGCGCCCGATCCCTCCTCGAGCAGGACCGTGTATGGTCCGCCTACGCCCTGGCCGACCTCGAGGCGCCGTTCTTCGAGAGGACATCCTGGCGAGTCGGCACCCGCGCCGTCGTGATGGTCTACCGAGGTCTGACTCCGCCCCTGCTCTTCGCTCACGGCGATCCGGAAGAAGTCGAGCGACTGCTTCGTGAAATCCCTGCGGGGACCTATCAGTACGGTCTCCTGGCGACTCACCGGGCCGGCCTGGGGGGCCGGCTTCGTTCGTCGCGCGAGACGCACATGTGGCGCATGGGACTTCGCCCGCAAGCCTTTCCCACCGGGCGATCGTCTGGTGCGGAGGCCTTGGGGGCCGACGACCTCCCTTCCCTGTTGGCGCTTTTCGGCGAGCATGCGGACCGGCCCGACTCGTTCGACGCCGCCCAGCTCGAGAACGGCGTCTTCTTCGGAATTCGTCGGGACGGCCGGCTCGTTTCGGCGGCGGGGACGCACGTCATCGGGCGCCTGGCCGGGGCGGCGGCCGTCGGCAATGTCTTCACCCATCCCGATCATCGTCGGCGCGGATACGGCGCACGCGTCAGCGCCGCCGTCGTCGAAGCCCTGCTGGGCCAGGGCCTTGAAACGATCGTCCTCAACGTGGCGATGGCCAACGATTCGGCCCTCCGGCTATACCGCGATCTGGGATTCTGGCCGTTCTGCGGTTACTATGAGGGGGTCGGGGAGCTGACGGCGGAGTGACCTTTCCCTGATGGGGCAGGTTCCCTCAGCACAAAGAACGCGCAGGCGCGCTAACGCGAAGTCGAAGCGCGCCGACCAGCATCCAGGCATCGCCGGCATCCTTCGACTCCGCTCAGGATGCCTTGTCTCCCTTAGGAGTGCACGAATGTCCGATCGTTACGATGTCCGTGATACGAACCTGGCCGAGCCCGGCCGCCGTCGCATCGATTGGGCCAACCAGGAAATGCCGGTGCTCGAGCACATCCGCAAGCGCTTCGCCAAGGAACGGCCGCTGGCCGGCACGCGCGTGGCCGCCTGCCTTCACGTAACGGCCGAGACGGCCAACCTGATGCACACGCTGCAGCTGGGCGGCGCCGATGTGGTCCTGTCGGCCTCCAACCCGTTGTCCACGCAGGACGACGTGGCCGCCTCGCTCGTGACGCATTTCGAGATCCCGGTCTTCGCCATCAAGGGTGAAGACAGCGCCACCTACTACAAGCACATCCACGCCGCGCTCGACCACAAGCCGCACGTGACGATGGACGACGGCGCCGATCTGGTGAGCACGCTCCACAAGGACCGGCGCGAGCGTCTGCCGGACGTGCGCGGCGGGACGGAGGAGACGACCACCGGCGTCATCCGCCTGCGGGCGATGGCGGCCGACGGCGCCCTGGGCTACCCGGTCATCGCCGTCAACGACGCCATGACCAAGCATTTCTTCGACAACCGCTACGGCACCGGTCAGTCGACGATCGACGGCATCGTCCGCGCCACGAACGTCCTGTTGGCGGGCAAGACCTTCGTCGTCTCGGGTTACGGCTGGTGCGGGCGCGGCCTGGCGTCGCGCGCCCGCGGCCTGGGGGCCAACGTCATCATTACCGAGGTCGATCCGCTGCCGGCGCTGGAAGCGGTGATGGACGGCTATCGGGTGATGCCGATGGCCGAGGCGGCCCCGCTGGGCGACATCTTCTGCACCGTGACCGGCGACGTCAACGTCATCGACCGGCCGCATTTCGAGGCGATGAAGGACGGGGCGATCGTCTCCAATTCCGGCCACTTCAACGTCGAGATCAACATCCCGGCGCTGGAGGCGCTGTCCACCGACAAGCGCAGGGCGCGCGAGTTCGTCGACCAGTACTCGCTCAAGGACGGCCGTCACATCAACCTGCTCGGCGAAGGACGGCTGATCAACCTGGCGGCGGCCGAGGGACATCCGGCCAGCGTCATGGATATGTCGTTCGCCAACCAGGCCTTGTCGCTGGAGTATCTCTTGAAGAACGTCGACCGCCTCGAGAACAAGGTCTATACCATCCCCGAGGAGATCGACCGCGAGATCGCCCGCCTCAAGTTGGAGGCGATGGGCATCCACATCGACCGATTGACGGCGCAGCAGCAGAAGTACCTGTCTTCGTGGGAGGAGGGCACCTAGGACTCTCCCGCACCTAACCGCAACGCCCGCCAGACCCTGCCCGCCCACGCGGGCAGGCGTTCTTCGACCCTGCGCTGGTATTCGGACAGGATCGCACTACAATTTCGCCTCATGAAGAGAGGCGTTCTTCGGCTGATTCCGGCTGTCGCGATCGCGTTGGCCTGTGCCCCGGTCTCCCAAGGCGGGACAGCCATCACGCCGGAGCTGGCGGTCGCTCCGGCGGAGACTCTGCCGCCTGACTTCCCCGCCACTGCCCTGCCACCGGCGTCGATCCCTGCGCAGTGCGAGGGCGTTCCGATCGCGACGCTCTCCGCCGATACGACGAGCGCCGAGACTGCCCCTCCGATCCAGCAAAACCCGTCCCTCACGGCAGAGCAGCAGCAGAGAGTCATCGATGGGCTCGTCAACGCGGTGCTAGAGCACTACGTCTACCCGGAGGCGGCCGGTCCAGATTGGCTTGCGGGGACGGCCGAGACTCGGGCCCGAGTCGGGGCAGGGTTGGAGACGGAGGCCTTCTACGAGGAGATCCAGGGCCTGGTGACCGCGCTCGGTGATGAACATTCCTACTTCCAGACCCCTGTCGAGGTCGCTGAGGACACGGCCTCCATCGCCGGCACCTACAACTTCGTGGGCATCGGCGCGCTCTTTCAGCCGATGGAGGAGACGGACTCGGCCGCCGTCCTGGCGGTCTTCGAGGGCGGTTCGGCCTGGCACGCGGGACTCGAACAGCACGATTCTCTGCTGGCCGTTGACGGCGGGGCGATCCGGGAGACTTGGGGACGAAGCCGGACGCTCGGCCCGGAGTGCTCTGCGGTCGTGGTGACGGTCAGCCGTCCCGGTGGGCCGCCGCGTGATCTGACCCTGATCCGGGCGGCCGTCGCCGGTCAGCTTCCGATCCACCCTCGGCTTGTCCCCACGTCCGACGGGTCGAAGATCGGCTACATCTTCCTTCCAACTCTCCTGGACGAGTCATTGCCGGTGAGGTTTCGGGATGCCCTGGAATCGTTCGGTCCCCTCGATGGCCTGATCCTCGACAATCGCATGAACGGCGGCGGGCTGGGTTCGGTCTCAAAGGCGTTACTCGGTCATTTCATCTCCGGTGACGTGGGGGATTTCGTCAGCCGGGAGGGGGCCGAAGCGCTCGTCGTGGAGGCCGACCCCGTTCACAATTCGCAAGAAGTCCCCCTTGTCGTCCTTGTGTCCGAGAATACTGTCAGCTACGGCGAGGTGCTCGCCGGCATTCTGCAGGATCTCGGGCGGGCCCAGGTCGTCGGCCAGACGACGCTGGGCAACGTGGAACAGCTGCGCGCTTATGACTTCGAGGACGGCTCGAGGGGGTGGCTGGCGACGGCAACGTTCGATCCGGCCAATTCCCAAGCAGACTGGGAAGTCGCGGGGATCGTCCCCGACGGCCAGGTGATCGCGGCCTGGGACGCGTTTACGTTCGAGACCGATCCGGCGATCTCCGCAGCCTTTGCCCTGTGGGGCCGCTAGCCGATCCAGCAGACTATGGGGTCGAAGTGACGGTCGAGGTCGGCGTCGGGTCAGGCTCCGCCACGATGATCAAGATGAACACTTCATCACCGAAGTGCGTGCCGTCCGGAGCGCGGGCCTGCCAGCGACCGAGGTATTCGCCGGGCGTCGCTGGCGCCACCAGCGCGACTTCCCACACGGCCGTCGACCCAGCCCGGGCGGGGTACAGGGCCACTTCCGCCGGCCCGCGGATCTCGCTCGTCCCTACCTGGACGAGCCGGTAGTCCGACCCCCAGTCACATGTCCCGGAATTGCTCACCGACCAACGCTTGTCGAGCGCCTCACCAGGGAGCACCCGGCTTCCATCGGGGATGGTCAAATCCTCGATGAAGGCGGCGTCGTCAACGCATTGCGTTGGACTGGTGGCGCGCGGCGCGGGACTCGTTGTGAGGAGGACAGGCTGGGTCGGCGGGATCTTGGCCGTACCTGTGGCGGCCGGCTGAGGGGCGAAGATCGCCGATGGGGTCAGCGTCGCCGCCGGAGTGGGTGCGGCGCAGGCCGCCGCCAGGAGTACGAGGCTGCAAGGCAGAAAACGTCGGCTGGGCAATCTGGCCACCGCGGGCATTATAGGCCTTGCACCTGATTGCAATCGAAGCGAGGATCCAGTGGCTGCCTGCAGACCTGCCATGGAGACGCACGGCCCTCTCGCCCGAATGGACGAGAGGGCCGGGACTGCTATGTCAGGCCGGTTCGAGTCAGGCGGCGATGTCGGCCACGGAAGCGCTGTCGTCGATTGCGACCGCCATGATCGGAGCCATGCCCGGATCCCGGAGGCGCGCCTCGATCGCCTGCAGCATTTCGGGGTTCTGGCGCAGGGTCTCCTTGGCGTTCTCCCGTCCCTGCCCGATGCGCTCCTCCCGGTAGGTGTAGAACGAGCCGCGCTTCTCGATCAGCCCCAGCTCCACCCCCAGGTCCAGCACGTCCCCCGCCTTCGAGATGCCCTCGTTGTACAGAATGTCGAACTCCGCCACCCGAAACGGCGCCGCCACCTTGTTCTTCACCACCCGCACCCGCGTGCGCGCCCCCGTCACTTCCTGCCCCACCTTGATGCTCTCCACCCGCCGCACGTCCAGCCGCACCGAGGCATAGAACTTCAGCGCCATGCCCCCCGTCGTCGTCTCCGGATTCCCGAACATCACCCCGATCTTCTGCCGCAGCTGGTTGGTGAACACCATCGCCGTATTCGTCTGCTTGATCGCCCCACTCAGTTTCCGCAGCGCCTGGCTCATCAGCCGCGCCTGCATCCCCATCGTGGCGTCTCCCATGTCCCCCTCGATCTCCGCCCGCGGCACCAGCGCCGCCACGCTGTCCACCACCACCACGTCCACCGCCCCGCTCCGCACCAGCGTCTCGGCGATCTCCAGCGCCTGTTCCCCCGTGTCCGGCTGCGAGATGTACAGGTTGTCCACGTCCACCCCGCACCTGGCCGCATACCCCGGGTCCAGCGCATGTTCCATGTCGATGTAGGCGCACGTCCCCCCCAGCTTCTGCGCTTCCGCCACGATGTGCTGGCACAGCGTCGTCTTCCCCGACGACTCCGGCCCGAAGATCTCCGTCACCCGCCCGCGCGGCACGCCCCCCACCCCCAGCGCCAGGTCCAGCGCCAGCGATCCCGTCGAGATCGTCTCCACCGCCAGGTGCGTCGCCTCCCCCAACCGCATCACCGCCCCGTCCCCGTATTGCTTCTTGATCTGGGAGACGGCGGACTCGAGGGCGCGGCTGCGTTCTTCGGGCATTGCGATCCCCTTCCCCGTGTGCGAGAGATTCAAGAGTCTAGCCTTCGCGAATGGGCAGGTCAAGCGGGTAGGAGCGATTTGCCCGTACCCTCTCGGAGAAGAGTCGGATCCGCGCGGGACTTGTCCCGTCGGCCTCACCCCTGCCCCCTCTCCGCCATTGAAGCCGGATTCCGTCCGAGACTTCTGAGGCGGAGGGGGGACCCGTTGTTCGAAGAGGAAGGGGGCGGCTTTGCCGCCCCCTTCCTCTTCGAGCTTCCTCCCTCCCCCGGCCCCCTGCCTTCTCCCGATGAGAGCCCTCATGCCGGGGGACCCCTCCGCTTCGCTTCGGGGGGCTACGGTCGGGTCAGGCAGGGGGTAAATTCGCAACATGCCCGGGGGATCCTCCGCTTCGCTTCGGGGCTACGCACGGTTCAGAGAGGGAGTGGATCCAGAACGCCGGCCGCAGTGGGTGGGGCCGTCGGCCCTCGAGCGACGATCTCGCACAATGAAACCAGCGGCTCATGCCGCTGGTAACAAAGGCCCCACCATGTCGTGTGCAGCCGGTTTTGAACCTGCTGACGCAGGTTGGGAACCGCCAGACGGGTTTCGCCTTGGCCGAAGCCTAACGCGTCGCCCGCCTGAGATAAGTTCCCCTATGGCACGTGTTGGCTCAAAACGGAAGTGCTACATCACGGGCACGGCAGGGCAAGCCTAGATATACCACGGAACCGTTCGGGCTGCCAGCCGAGTCAGGCGCGTCGGGCGATCTGCAGATGCAGCTCGCGCAGCTGCTCCGGCTCCGCCGGCGAAGGCGCGTCGCTCATCACGTCGCGCGCGGCCTGGTTCTTGGGGAAGGCGATCACCTCTCGGATATCGGGCTCGTCGAGCAGGAGCCGGCAAATCCTATCGATCCCGGGGGCGATCCCGCCATGAGGAGGCGTGCCATACTCGAAGGCCTCGAGCATATGCCCGAAACGCTGGCGCGCCACCTCGGGCTGAAGACCGATCAGCTTGAACACCTTCTCCTGCAGCGCACGATCGTGGATCCGGATGCTCCCGCCTCCAGCTTCGATCCCATTGAGCACCAGGTCGTACTGCTGCCCGCGCGCCTTGCCGGGATCGGAGTCGAGGAGCGGAATGTCGTCTGGGATTGGAGAGGTGAACAGATGGTGGCTCGGATCCCACCGCTTCTCGTCCTCGTTCCAGTTGACGAAGGGGAAGTCGATCACCCAGCAGAAGGCCAGAACGCTTGGATCCCGCAGGCCGAGGCGGTCGCCGAGATGGTTGCGGAGCCTGGCGAGTGATTCGAAGACGACCCCGACGCGATCGGCGACGAACAGCAACAGATCGCCCGGCTCGGCTTCAAGCCGCGTTCGAATATCCTGGAGCCTCTCAGCCGAGAGGAAGCGCGAGAAGGAAGAGCGCCCTTCCCCATCGGCCAGGAGCGCATCGTACGCCAGGCCGCGGGCGCCGAACTCGCCGGCCAGGGCCGTGAGGTCTTCGATCTCTTTGCGGCTGAAGCCGGCGCAGCCCTTGGCGTTGATGGCCCTCACCTGTCCGCCTGACGCAACGGCGGATTCAAACACCTTGAACCCCGATCCCGGGGCGAGATCGGTGATGTCTTTGAGCTCCAGGCCGAATCGGATGTCGGGCTTGTCGATCCCGAAGCGATCCATCACCTCGCCGTACGTGAGTCTCGGCCAGGGTTTGGCCAGCAGTCGTCGCCCGGGCACGAGGGTCTCGGCCAAATGGGTGAAAAGATCCTCGGCCAAGGCCATTACGTCCTGGCGCTCGACGAACGACATTTCCAGGTCGAGCTGCGTGAACTCGGGTTGGCGGTCCGCGCGCAGATCTTCATCGCGGAAGCAGCGAGCGATCTGGAAGTATTTTTCGACCCCGGCCACCATCAGGAGCTGTTTGAGCTGCTGGGGCGATTGGGGGAGAGCGTAGAATTGCCCGGGGTGAACGCGGGAGGGCACGAGGTAGTCTCGAGCGCCCTCGGGCGTGGACTTGAAGAGGATCGGGGTCTCGACCTCCCAGAAGCCGCGTTCGTCGAGGTAGTCGCGGATGAACTTGACCATCCGGTGGCGCAGCTCGAGATTGCGATGCAGGCGCGGCCGGCGCAGGTCGAGGTAGCGGTACTTCAGGCGGAGCCCTTCCTCGACCTCCGTCTCCTCGTTGATCGGGAACGGAGGCGTGCGGGCCGCGTTCAGGACTTCGACCTGGGTGGCGCTGACTTCGATGTCGCCGGTGGGCAGCGCCGCGTTCTCCATCCCGGCCGGGCGGCGGCGCACCTCGCCGAACACCTGCAGCACCCACTCCGGGCGCGCTTCGGCCAACGCGCGGTGGGCCTCCGGCGCCGACTCCGGATTGGCCACCACCTGCACCAGGCCGGTCCGGTCCCGCAGGTCGATGAACGTCACTCCGCCGTGGTCTCTCCGGCGATGGAGCCACCCCGCCAGGACGACGCGTCGGCCGGCATCGCCCGCTCGAAGGTCGCCGCAGGAGTCCTCGCGATACATACTTCCTCCCCGAAAACAAGAGCCGCCCCTCCTTGCGGGAGCGGGCGGCACGTTCTCGCGTGCCGTTCCGCAGTTCTCATGCCATGGCCACGGTCATTCGGTAGGGAGGGCCAGGCGTGCAAATGTCGTATCCGGAAATCCGAGAGATGCGGCTCGAGCGAATGAGAAGGCGCGCTGGCCGGGGTCTGAAGAGCGCCTGAGCCGCAAGCCCGCCTGCCTCCGGAACGGGACGCTCTGCCAGTCCGAAGGATCAGCGCCGACGCCGGGCCGCCCGCAAGAGCTGTTGCGGATTGGCGTCCTTCGTCGGCGATCGTCGGTCGGTCATCGGTCCTTCCGCGTCGGCGGATTATAGCACGCCGCCGCGTCCTAACGCCTCCCGTGATAATCCGCCGGCGAATCGATGTCGGCATGAATCCCGGGGTCCGGCACTTCCACCGGCCGCAGCTCGGCGGCATGGAGGCGCAAGTAGCTGCGGAGACTCTCGCCCGAGGCGAGGGCCAGCACTTCCGGCCAGGCGCGGCGCGGCAGCAGCACCGGATGGCCGCGCCGTCCCTCGCAGACGGGGACGCAGATCGCATCACCTGATTCGCCCCAGGCGTCGATCAGCGCGCGCACCGTCGCCGGTCGAATCGCCGGCAGGTCCCCCGGGGTCAACAGCGCCGCCGTCGGATCGTCGCCCATCGCCCTCAGCCCGACCTGGATCGAGCCCAGCATCTCGTCATCGGCGAAGCGCGGGTTCTCGACGAACTCGACGTTCGACCCGGCCAGCGCTTGTTCGACGGCCCGCCGATCGCCGCCGACGACGACCCGGATCCGCCCCACCCCGCCGTCGCGCAAGGCCGCCACGACGGCTTCCACCACCGTCCGGCCATCCCGCCAGGGAAGCGTCAACTTGGCCGAACCCATTCGCCGCGATCGCCCCGCCGCCAACACCAGCCCGGCAACCTCGCCGGCAGAGCCGCTCATCGATCGTGCTCCAGCCTGGCCAGATCTTCCGGCCGATCGACCTCGTCGAACTCGCGGGGATCGGCCTCGATCGGCTGCCACGCCCAGCGCTCGAGCAGAGATCGTCCTCCCTGGTCACCGCTCAGGGCATGCAGATCAGGGAAGACCCGCCGGTCGAAAAGCACAGGATTGCCCCTTCGTCCGCCTCCCACCGGTGCAACGATCGCGGCAAGCGATGTGACATGCGCCTCCACCAGACGGCGGATGGTTGCTCCGTTGACGCGCGGCATATCGGCCAGGAGGAAGACGGCCGCCTCGACCTGATCCTCGACCGCCGACAGTCCGACCCGCACCGATGTGCTCTGGCCGTCGCGCCATTCGGGGTTCTCTGCGAAGACGATCTCCTCGCCGACCGCGGAACGGACGTCGTCGGAGCGGGCACCGAGGACGACCACGATGGGCGATAGGCCGCCCTCCCGCGCCGCCTGGACGGCGTAGTCCAGCAGCGGGCGTCCTTTCCAGTCGGCGAGTTGCTTCGGACCGCCGAAGCGTTCTCCCGAACCACCGGCTAACACGACCGCCGCCACTCGACCGTCCAGGCTGCGAACCGGCTCAGGCGAAGACAATTCCGCGCCCAGCACCGCCCGAATCCGTTTCGTCGCCAGAAGGCGATCTCGCAGGTCTTCGATTTCTTCCCGGGAGACGGTGTCGACGCCGGTGAGCAGGACACGTACTTCCGCCCCCTCGGGGATTCCTTTCAGGCCGCCTTCTTGAGACGAGAGCAGATCGGCCAGGAGCCGGGGAGTCAGGATGTCGCCTTCCTTCATCCCGAGCAGCCGGGCGATCCCCTCGGGACGGTGGGCCGTCTCGCCACCCAGCGGCCGACCGACGGCCGGCAAGCCAGCCACGGAGACGGCGATGTCGACCCAGGATGGGACGGCCGGCTCGTGCTCCGCCGGCGCCTTCACCCATCGCCCGCGCGCCCCGTCGGCCTCGATCGCCAAGAGCGAGCCCTCCGCCGCGCAGCGGCGCGCCACCTCGGCCAGCACGCCCTCCTCCAGCCCCAGCAGCTTGGACTCCGCCTCGTCTTCCGGTCCGCTCACCAGGACCGGCCGGTCGGCCCGGATGGGAAAGCGGTGCGCCTCTTCGACCGATCGGACGACGAGATGCTCGTCGGCCAACGATCGCTGCGCGATCCCCAGCCGTGTCGAAGTCGTCAGGACGATGGGGAGGCGGCCGCGCGACTCGCGCGCCAACGCCGCCAGGGCCGACGACTTACCGCCGGCGCCGGTGAAGGCGACGCTCATCCCCGCTCGAAGCCGAAGCGCATCGGTCAGCCGCACGTCCGTGTCCCGTCTGAGGTTCTCTTTGGGCGGCCTACCCCGCCAGCGCCCGCCGAAGGTCCGGTCGGGAGAGGATCGCTTCCAGCGCCGCGCCTCCGACCGCCAACGCCTTGTCGGAGACCTCGGTGCAGAAACGCGCTTCGCGGCGCGGATCGAGGTCGCCGACCTTCATCCCCCGTTCCACGAGCAGTCCGTCGTGCAGCAGGCCGCGCAAGGCGCCGTCGAAGGGGGCGAACACTTGGCGGCCGTTGATGGCCAACACCGCATCGCCCTGGCGCACCAGCGACCCGATCGGCAGCAGCCCGTGCATGGTGCCGCTGCGCGGCGCGCGCAAGACGCGATCGACGGCATACCCCTCCACCGCCTCGGGGACTTTCGTGTCGGCGCTGGCGGACCCTTGCCACAAGATTCGGCCCAGGTGATGGCCGCGGCGCGTCTCGATCACGGCGTGACAATCGACGCCGGCCTCGAATCCCGGCCCCAGGCCGATGATCAGCCGTGCGGCGTCGAGCGGAAGCTCGGAGGGCGCCTTGCGCATGCGTCCGTCGACGATCGCCGCCGGACGCAGGATCGCGATCGAGGCGGCCTGGGGGTCGACCAGGACCGGCAAGACGCCCGCCTGCAGCAGAGACGGGACAGCGTCCGCCGAGGCGGCCCGCCGGGCTTCGATCCCCTCGACGATGACTTGGCCGGCATAGATGGCCTCGGCCATCGCCACCAGACGTCGGACGGCCAGGGGCTTTTCCATTTCCAGGACGACGACTGGGAAGCCGGCGCGATGAAGGCGCACCGCCACGCCCGTCGCCAGGTCGCCCCCTCCCCGGATGACCACCAACGGAGGAGCCAAGGCCGACCTAGCGAACGCCGGCGGCGCGCAATCCGAAAAGGACGCGCTCCGGAGTCAGGGGGAACTCGTAGAACCACACGCCGGTGGCGTCGTGCACCGCCGCCGCCACGGCCGGGACGAAGGGGAGATACGGCATCTCGCCCATGCCGCGCGCTCCCCACGGGCCGATCGGATCGGGGTATTCCAGAATCAGCGAGCGGACTCGGTCCGGGATATCGAGCACCGTCGGAATGAGGTAGGTCGAAAGATGGGCCGTCCGCACCTTGCCGGCGTCCTGGATGAAGTTCTCCAGGATGGCGTATCCGCCTGCCTGGACGACGGCGCCTTCGATCTGGCCTTCGACCTGCTGCGGATTGATCGCCTTGCCCACGTCGTCGGCGCAGACCACGTCCAGCAGTCGCACCTGGCCGGTCTCGACGTCGACCTCCACCGTCACCGCCTCGGCCACGTACCCGTAGGCGAAGTTCGGATCGGACTTCCCCGTCTGCGGATCGAGAGGGGTCGTCGCCGGCGGACGATACTTGTAGACGCCCACCGCCGGGCGCTCCTCGAGATTCCATTTGGCCAAGGCCTGCTCGGCCGCGCCGCGGATGGCATTGCCGGCCATGAAGGTCATGCGCGAGGCCGAGGCCGAGCCGGAGTTGCCGGTGCGGGCCGTGTCCGACACGACCAGTTCGATTCTCTCCATCGGCACGCCGAGCGCCTCGGCCGCCATCTGAGCCATGACGGTGTGCGCTCCCTGACCGCATTCGGCGCCGGCGTGGTAGACAACGGCTCGCTCGATACGCGCCCCCCCGTGAATCTCGACCGTCGCCCACGAATGCTCGGGGGCTCCGAAGGAAAAGCCGACGTTCTTGAACCCGCAGGCAAACCCCAGGCCGCGCCGCAAGTGCGCCGCCGCCGGCGTTCCCAATCGTGCCCGGTTGGGTCGCACGGCGTCCCTCCCAGGCTCCTTCCACGCGACGGCCTCGGCGCACCAGTCGACGACCTTGTCGATCGTTACCCCCTTGGGCAGCGGCGTGCCGACCGACAACAAGGCGCCCTCGCGCAGCAGGTTGCGCCGCCGGATCTCGACCGGGTCGATCCCCAGGGCCTCGGCCAACAGGTTCATCTGCATTTCGGCCGAGAACGAAGCCTGGGGTCCCCCGAAGCCGCGGAAAGCGCCGCCGGGGAGGTTGTTGGTGTAGACCGAGTACGCGTCGACCGTGACGTTCGGGATTTCGTATGGACCGGTGCACAGCAAGGTCGAATTGCCCAGCACCTTGGTGGACGTGTAGGCGTAGGCTCCGCCGTCCTGCAGAATCTCCACTTCGGCCGCCAGCAGGCGCCCTTCCCGCGTGGCGCCCCATTTCGACCGGATGGTGTAGGCGTGGCGCTTGTGATGGCCGAGGATCGACTCCTCGCGCGACCAGACGGTCCGCACCGGACGGCGAATCCCCCGCTGCGACAGTCGCCAGGCCGCCAGCGCCAGCACGATCTGGACCGACATGTCCTCCCGGCCGCCGAACGCCCCGCCGATGGCCGGGTAGATCACGCGCACCTGCTCCAGGGGCAATCCGAGGGAATGGGCGATCTGCTCCTGGTCTTCATGCGTCCACTGCCCGGCGACTTCGACCGTCACCCGGCCTTCCTCGTCGATATAGGCCACGCCGGCTTCCGGCTGCAGGTAGGCGTGCTCCTGCATCGGAGTGTGATACTCGCGTTGGATGACGACGTCCGACGCGCCGAAGGCGGCCTCGGTATCGCCCTTGCGAATCCGGTAGTGGCAGAAGATGTTGCTGTCGCGATCGGGGAAGAGCAAAGGGGCGCCGGCCGTCATGGCCGCTTCGATGTCGGTCACGACCGGCAGATCTTCGAACTCGACCTCGATCTCTTTCAGCGCGCGGGCCGCCGTCGCCTCATCCTCGGCGACGACCACGGCCAGCTGGTCGCCGACGAAGCGAACGCGGTCGGCATACGGCATGGCGGAACCGGGGCCGCACAGCACCGGCTGATCGGGCAGGATCAGGCCGTACTCATTGACCGGTACGTCGCGCGCCGTGAAGACCGCGATCACGCCCGGCCGTGCCTCGGCCCGCGCCGTGTCCAGGCGGCGGACGATGGCGTGCGGCCGCCCGGCGAACAGGATCTTCACCGCCAGCGTCCCCGGCAGGTAGATGTCACCCGGGTACAACGTCTCCCCGGTGACCTTTCCCAGGGCGTCGATGCGACGGATTGACTGTCCAACCGTCGTCACGCCGTCACCTCATCGATCCGGAATCCGCATTGCGCTCTTGCCCTCACCCCCTCCCCCTGATTAGTCCAGGGAAAGGGATGGCTAGCCGACGCAGGGGGAGGGCCGTCTCGCCCCGGCGGGCTGCCGGCCGTTCGCCCCGCAGGCTGGCGCCCGCACACCTGCCCTGCCGTCTCGCACCCCGTTCGGGCCGAGAGCCCCGGTCCGCCGGGGCGAGACGGCCGGCGTGCCGCCGGTTCTCGCGGCACGAACAGTGGCGGGCGGTGCCAGGGGGGCGCCGGCCCGGACGGGGTTCTCGCGGCCCGAACGGGGGTCAGGGGTTGGAGTTCAATGCCAACGACCATACTCCCTGCCTCCTAGACTCGGCGTGAGTCGACTGCCGGATGCGGGTCGGTCTCGCTCTTGAGCCGGGCAAGCTCCGTCTTGAAAATCCTCCGCAGAATCGCCACCGCCGTGGCGTAGGTCGGGTCCATCCCGAAGTAGGAAAGCGACCCCGAACCGAGGTTGCGCCCTTTGCCGAGCGGTGTGTCGGAGGCATAGTGGAGAATCCCCACCTCGAAGGGCAGGCCGTGCAGGTCGACGATCTCGTTGTCGGGATAGCGCTTCGGCCGCGAGATCTCGTACACGGCCGAGAGAAACGGCCCGGCCTCCATCTCGATGTCGGTGTAGCCCTCGCGATAGAAGACGTCCATGTAGCGCGGGGTCTGCAGGAACGTGCCGCGCACGCTGACGCCCTTCTGATTGTCGAGCACCGTGCCGTAGGTCAGGTCGTCGGCCAGGCCCTCGGCGGTGAAGGCGTTCTCGAAGAGATAGGTCGTCTGGGAATGCTCGTCGTGCACCACGCCGGGGATCATCACGTCCCCGATGACGCCGTTGAGGGTGGCCGCTTTGCCCATGGCATACAGCCCGCGCAGCTCCCCGACGCGCGCCGCCACTTCGGTCAGCAGAAGGTAGGCAGCCAGTCCGAGGGGGTAGTCGATATTGAGCAAGAGGGCCCGGCTTTCGGCCAGCCGCTCGATGCCCGGCAGCTGCAGCCTCGGATCGAGCCAGTCCGGGCGCAGCTTCCCGAGTTCGACGACCTGGGCCTGCAAGTCGAATCCGTGCTGGCTGGGGATGCGGCGGATGCCGGCTTGCTGCTCGGCGGCCGCCCGATCGGCCGCCAGGACCGCTCCACCGGGGGTCGCCAGATACTTCTTGAGGGCGTAGTAGAGGAAGTTCTCGCGGCGGGAGGGGACGCTGCGGGCTTCGATCTCCCGCCACTCGGCCAGCAAGTCGGCATGTTCCGCCTGGCCGACGAAACCCAGGACCGCCTCCTCGTTGCGCAAGGCGAATCCCGTCAGCAGGTTGACCAGGCTGTGGGTATTGCTCGACACGAAATAGACCGGCCGCGAGACCAGCGCCGGACTCACGGCGGCGACATGGTCGAACCACCCGTGGGTCGCGCGTCGGTAGTCGTTCATCGACCCGGCCAGCAGCCGCACCGAAAGCCGCGCCTCTCTTCCGGCGATGTGTCGCAGCGTGTCCCAGAACTCGTCGCGCCAGACGAGGCGCAGACGCTCCAGATCTTCGACGGCGATGCCCATCCCGACAGCCAGCGTCGCCATCCCGTCGGCGTTGTCCACCGGCTCGCGCAGGAAGGCCCGCGTCTGTTCGCCGCGCATCCGGAGGTGCAGCTTGTTCCATTCGATCTGGTAGGCCGTCAGCAGCGGGATGACGTCGTCGATGTCGCTGCCGCTGCCGATGTAGCAGGCCAGCGTCGATCGTCCGTCGAAGAAACTGCGCCGGCGGCGCGCCGGGGCGGCGACCGGCGTCCACGATTCGACTTCGCCCACGCCGTGTTGACGGAATTGCCCGGCGCCCTGGCCCAGCACCACCCGCTCGACCTGGGCGATGCACGACGGTAGCCGCAGCGAGCAATAGATGAACGCCGACATGTCGGGCTCGAGGGCGCGGGCCCTCGGATGCAGCGACGACCCCATGCGGGCGTGGGCTTCCTCCAGGGTGCGGATGCGCACGTCGGTCGAGGCCCGCAGCAGCGAGTAGTAGGTGCGGATGTAGAGTTCGATGTCCTCCGAGCCTGTCCGCGGAACCGTCCTGTCCATCCCGGGCCTCAGCGCTTCCGCCGCCGCTCTCGCTTCAGCGGCGGGACGTCGAATTCACCGCGTTTTTCGGGGAAGACGAACGAATAGGCGATGCTGAGGAAGAGGTAGGCGAAGATCACGAAAATGAAGCCGACCGCCAGGCTGACCAGGGCGCCCGCCGGCAGCCACGGCGCGAACGACGGGAGGAGGACTTGCGGCGGAAGGTAGACCCAGCCGTAGAAGCTGTTGTTGATCAGGAACCAGTTCGAGAACAGGTACCCCCCGATTCCTAGGATCACCAGCAGCAGGCAGCCGACCCCGCGCCAGGCCGGATGGACCCGCCGGCGTTCCTCGCGCTCGAAGTCATGCTGCCGGGCTCGCCACGAATCACGTCCCATGGGGACTCTCCTTCTGTCAACCGGCGGAAGCCTCCGGCCGGTGGTTGAGGCCGGCTACGGACTCCCTGCCCCCACCCCTCTCCGCCACAGACTTCGAAGGAGACGTCCGCCTCCCCGCGGAGAGGCGTCGGGGGCTAAGCGGGATGCAAAGGCTATTCTTGATTCTAGCCTTGATTCCCAATGACAAAGACCGAGCGAGATGCGCGTTACGTGTTCGCGTCCGCCGCCTTCTCGATGGCGGAGACGATCTTATAGTACCCGGTGCAGCGGCAAAGGTTGCCGGTGATCGCCTCCCGGATCTGGGCCCCGTCGGGCCGCGGGGCCTCTTCCAAGAGTTTGGCCCCGGCCATCAGGAACCCGGGGGTGCAGTAGCCGCATTGCACCGCCCCTTCGTCCAGGAAGGCCTGCTGGACCGGGTGCAGGCGGCCGCTGTGCGCCAGGCCCTCGATGGTGACGATGTCCGCGCCGTGGGCGCGCGGGGCCGGCACCATGCAGGCCATCACGGCGGCGCCGTCGAGGAAGACCGTGCAGGCGCCGCACTCGCCCTCGGCGCAGCCTTCCTTGGTCCCGATCAGGTGGCCCTCGTCGCGCAAGAGGCGGAGCAGCGTCAGGTTCTGCCCCGAGGCAAAGCGGTAGGCGCGGCCGTTGACCGTCGTCTCGATCGGGCGCCGGCTATCGTGCTCGAAGCCGCCGGGGGTGGCCGTCAATCCGCCGCCCCACAGCATGATAGGGCGGGCAGGGAATCCGTCGTGCTCGCTCTCTTCGGCGATCGAGCGCAGGGCACGGATGACGGACACCCGCACCATCTCCCGACGGAACCCCGCCGTCCCGCGCAGGTCGTCGATCGGCTTCGCCTCGGACGCCGCCATTTCAGCGGCGCGCTCGATCTCCTCGGGCGACAGCCTGCCCCCGGCCAGGGCCGCCTCGGCCCGCGGCGTCCGGATCACGGTCGGCGCCACCGAGCCCAGGGCGATGGCCGCCCGCCGCACGCGTCCCTCGGACAGCTCGACGACCACCGCCGCGTTCACGACCGAGATCGCCTGGGCCCGCCGCAAGGCGAATTTGACGAAGGTGGTGCGGGTGCCGGCCGGCGGGGCGGGGAACGAGACCTCCGTCAGCATCTCATCCGGTTGAAGAACCGTCTTGCGCACGCCGGTGTAGAACTCGGCCAGCGGCACTTGCCGCTCGCCGCGCAAACTTCGCAACGCCGCCGAAGCCCCGAGCGCCAGGAGCGGCGGGATCGAGTCGTTGGCGGGCGAAGCCGTGATGACGTTGCCGGCGACCGTGGCCCGGTTCCGAATCTGCGGCGCGCCGACTTCCCAGCAGGCGCGCGCCAACGCCAATGCCCGTTGCTGGATCAGCGGCGAACCGGCGACGTGGTTGTGCGTCACCAGCGCGCCAAGGTGGATGCAGCCGTCGTCGCCCAGCTCGATGCGATCGAGCGCCGGCAGACGGGTGACGTCGATCAGCGTCGTTACGCCTGGGCGCTGGCCGCGCTCGAGCTCGAGGATCAGATCCGTGGCTCCCGCCACCAGGCGCGCCCGGCCCGGCGCCTGCGCCAGGGCCTGCAGCGCCTCGTCGATGGTCGCCGGGCTCAGGTAGCGTTCCCACATGGTCAGCTCGGTCGCGATTCCTTCTTGGGACGCGGGGCGTGACGCATCGACTCGCCGGTGCCTCCGCGCCGCACCAGGATGATCTCGGACAGGATACTGACGGCGATCTCCTCCGGGGTCTCGGCATTCAGTTCCAGCCCCATCGGGGAGTGGATCCGCTCGAGGCCGGCGCGCGGCACGCCGCGGCCTTCGAGTTCGGCCGACGCCGTTTCCCACCGACGCCGCGATCCGATGATCCCGATGTAAGCCGCCGGGCTGTCCAACAGCGCCGGCAAGCCTTCGACATCGATGCCCACGCCGCGGGTGGCCAGGACCAGGTACGTCATCGCGTCGATTCGGGTCCGTTGCGCCAGCTCTCCCAGAGGGCAGACGATGTGCTCATCGGCCTCGGGCGCCGACTCACGGGAGGCGTACTCGGCCCGGTCGTCGGCGATGACCGTGCGAAATCCGAGCCAATGCGCCAGGTGAACGACGGCGCGCCCAACGTGCCCGCCGCCGAAGACGACCACCGCCGGTTTGTTCCCGATCGGGTCCACGAACACCTCCACCTCTCCCCCGCAGACGCCGGGATCCCCTTGCGACGGGTCACTCAGGGAGTACGGCGTGATCCGGGCCTGCCCGTCCGCCAGGGCCTGTCGGGCGGCGGCGATGACCCGGCTTTCCATCTCGCCGCCGCCGATGGAGCCTTCGATCGATCCGTCTTCGAAGACCAGCATCTTGCTGCCGGTGTGCCGCGGCACCGAGCCCTGCGCCCGAATGACGGTGCACAAAGCCACGGGCTCGCCCTTGCGTTCGGCCTCGGCCAGGCGGTCGAAGATGCGATCAGCCATACGTTTTCCGGGGCGGTTCGTCGAACCCCCACCCCTGCCCCTCCCCCTGCATGATCCACCCAACGCATTCCAGGGTCTCGGGCAGGGGGAGGGCTGGGTTTTCAAGGAGAGGGGGGAGCAAAGCTCCCCCCCTCTCCTTGATGGTTCTTTCCCCCCTCTCCGCCCCTAGCCCATCACCGTCATGGCTCCACAACGCGGAGAGGCCCACAGGGCTGCTTCGCGAGAGGGCCAGGGGGGTGAGGCCAAGAGCTGCTTGAGGAGCAGGTGCAGTCAATGGAGGGGCCGGAGAGAACTCGCTCATTTCGCGCGCAGCGCCCGCCAAACGCGTTCGGGCGTTACCGGGGCCCGCAGCACATCGGCGCCGCAGGCGTCCAGCACGGCGTTGCCCACCGCCGGGGCCACGCCATCCATCGGGATCTCGGCGACGGCCTTCACCCCGAACGGATGACTCGGCTCGACGGTCTCGACGAAGATCGTCTGCAAGTCGGGCATCTCGTGCGCCTGGAAGATATGGTAGTCGGCGAAGCTGGTCTCGCGGGCGCGACCCTCGGCATCGTAGAGCATCTCCTCGCACACGGCGTAGCCGAGCGCCTGGGTCATCCCGCCCTCGATCTGGCCGGAGGCGGTCAGCGGATTGACGATCACGCCCGAGTCGACCGCCATCACCAGCCGATCGACGCGCACCGCCCCTGTTTCGATGTCGACCGTCACCTCGGCGAACTGGGCGGCGAACGGCGGAGGCGAAACCGGCGAGACATAGGAGCCGACCGCCATGATCTGTTCCTGATCGGTGTGGTGCAAGGCGTCCAGCGCCACCTCGGCCATCGTCACCGAGCTCCCATCCGGCGCCCAGGCCTGTCGTTCGGCCAGGCGCACCGCCGTCGGACGAACCTTCTTTCCGATTTGCGCGCTCAGCATGCGGGCGGCGCGCAGCCGGATCCGTTCGGCGACCTTTTCGGCCGCCTGGACGACCGCCGCTCCGGAAATGTAGGTCGTGCTCGAGGCATATGCGCCCTTGTCGAACGGCGTGAAGTCGGTGTCGGACGAGTAGACGATGATGTCGTCCAGCGGCACGCCCAGCACTTCGGCCGCCATCTGCGCCAGCACCGTGTCCGAACCGGTGCCCAGGTCGGTGGCGCCGACGAGCAAGTTGAACGAGCCGTCGTCGTTGATCTTGATGCTGGCGCCGCCCATGTCGAGGTAAGGAATGGCGGTCCCTTGCATCACCGTCGCCACCCCGATGCCGCGGCGCAGGTACGGCTTGCCGGCGACGCGCCGCCAGCGGGCATTGCCGTACTTGTCATACCAGCCGATGGCGGCGGCCCCCTGCGCCACGCACTCCTCCAGCCCGCACGACTGGATCGTCTCCGGACGCGGCTGGCGCCCTTCCGACCAGGCCATGCTGAACGGGTGCAGCTCGCCGGAGCGCAGCGCGTTCTTCAGCCGGAACTCGAGCGGGTCGATCCCCAGGGCGCGGGCGATGCGTTCCATGTGCCGTTCGACCGGCCAGAATCCCTGCGGCACACCGTAGCCGCGAAAGGCGCCGGCCGGCGGCGTGTTGGTGTAAACGACGTCGGCGTGGAAGCGGATGTTGGGCGACTTGCGGAACTCGCCGTCGCCGACGTACAGCGCCATGGCCTTGTGGCCGGTGTTGCCGGTCACGGTCAGCGCGTGGCAGCCGTAGGCGCCGGTGTCGCTCAGGACGGTCATCTCGTTGGCGGTGACCGTCCCGTCCTTCTTGACGCCGGTGCGCATCCGCACGCGCATCGGATGGCGCGAGCGGGCGAAGAAGAACTCCTCCGCCCGCGTCGTCTCGAAGCGCACCGGCCGGCCGGTGGCAATGGTCAAATGGGCG
>Ga0209108_10000337_pt1 | contig 25602 bp, 31 predicted proteins | sample Rifsed10ft1_FD_184003 | JGI IMG/M metagenome (GOLD analysis project Ga0209108, IMG submission 184003) | Soil microbial communities from Rifle, Colorado, USA - sediment 10ft 1 (version 2) | ecosystem: Environmental > Terrestrial > Deep subsurface > Rock core/Sediment | place: Rifle, Colorado...
GGACAAGTTTGGACTTATCAAGCCCTTCCGGGGGAGGGTCCGTAATTAAATTGTAAATTTTGCCGGTTTCGGGATCCTGTCTTCTGGCCGCAAGACGCCTGATTGTTTCCTCTTCGGAAATTTTTAAGACGATGACAAAGTCAAGCGAGCTCTCTTTATCCTGAAGCCATTTTTTGAAGAAATTATATTGGACTACGGTTCTGGGGAATCCGTCAAAGATAATATTGTCATATACCCCCTTCTCGTCGAAAAAGGACTGGACATATGAGGACATTTCCTCATCGGGGACAAGCTTCCCCTGGGCCAAATGTTTTCTTAAGTCTTCATTTTTCGAGGCAATCTCTCTCAAAAAACTTCCGGACTCAAAGTAATAAAGTCCCAACTTTTCGGACAAAAGGCGAGCCTGCGTTCCTTTGCCCGAGCCCTGTGGACCTAATACCAGAATGTTCATTGTCCCAAAAACCCTTCGTATCTCTTCATGACCAGCTGGCTTTCCAACTCTCTTGTTATCTCAAGAACAACGGAGACGACAATTAAAATTCCCGTTCCGCCGATGGCCAAGTTCGCCACCCCGATCACGTTTTGGAAAAGGGCGGGAAGAACCGCCACGGAACCTAAGAATAGCGCTCCCACCAGGGTAATTCTGTTTAAGACAAAAGACAAATAATTTGCCGTCTGGGTCCCGGGTCTTATTCCCGGCACAAAACCCCCGTTTTTCTGCAGGTTTTCCGAAATCTTCTGGGGGTTAAAAACAACTGCCGTATAAAAGTAGGTAAAGCCCACTACCAGGACAAAATAGAAAATATTATAGACGGCGTTTTGGGGATTAAACACATTTGTCAGAAAGGCAACAAAGCTTTGGACTCTGGGGTCCGAGGCTCCCGAAAGAAACTGGGAAATCATCGAAGGGGCCAAAACCAAAGATACGGCAAAGATGATCGGGATTACTCCGGCTTGGTTAAGCCTTAAGGGCAGATACGAGGAAAATCCCGGAGAGGCCTTTGCCCCGCGCCGGGCATAGCTAATGGGAATTTGCCTGACCGCCTCGTTCATGAATACTATCGCCCCCATAACCAGGGTTGCCAGAGCCAGAAAGACTCCGGTTTTAAGAATATCCTGTGTCTGGATTGTGGCTGCAGACTGGAAAAGGACAACCGGGAGTCTGGCAACTATTCCGGCGAAGATAAGAAGCGAGACTCCGTTTGAAAATCCATACTGGGTGATAAGCTCCCCCAACCAGACTGCAAAAACGGTTCCCGCCGTCATGGTAATAACCAAAGAGATAAGGGCCAGAGGCCCAAAAGCGGGGATTATTCCTTGTGAGTGTAGCAGAGAATACATTCCGAACGCCTGGACGGCCGCCAGGGGCACCGTCAGTAAGCGGGTGTATTGATTGATTTTTTCCTGGCCGTATTCTCCCTCTTTGGATAATTCCTCCAAGGACGGCACGACATATGTCAGAAGCTGGAAGATAATCGAGGCATTGATGTAAGGGTTTAAACCCAGGGCCATAATTGAAAAGTTGGCCAGGGTTCCTCCGGAGAAGACATCCAAAAGGGAAAGAAGCGGGCTGCCCGCAAAAAGCGCCTGAAGGGAAGTTCTGTCGATACCTGCCGCAGGAATGTGGGCAACAAGCCTAAAAACAAGAAGAATAACCCCCGTGATAATGAGTTTCTTCCTGATATCCGGGCTCTTGACGACTTTTGCGAAAAAACGGGCAATTGATGTCAGCATTAGACTATTTTTCCGCCTGCCTTCTCAACCACCTTGGCTGCCGAGCGGGAAATAGGAACCTTAATATTTAAAGCCTTTTTGAGCTCTCCGCCACCTAAAATCTTGACCCCGACCTCTTTGGCGTCCTCCCCATTAACTATACCCTCTTTGACCAAAAGCTCTATGTCTACGGTTGCTTTGGCCGGAAGCAAATTCAAAAGAGCCATCTTAACAATAATCGGCTTGGGGTGGGCTTTGAATTTGTCTTTTCCGCGGACCAAGGGAAGCTTTTTGAGCAGGGATTTTTTAATTTTTAACCCTTCAAACATAATCCCGATGTGCCCTCTTGATTTCTGACCTTTTTGACCCCGACCCGAGGTGTGGCCTCCTTTGCCGCTGCCGTAACCGCGGCCCAGTCTTTTGGCCCTTCTTTGCACAACTTTAGGTAGTACCATTATTTTTCCCTCCTTTTGACCATCTCGGAGATGGACTCCAGCGCCTTAAGGGTTGCATAAACGTTGGAAATTTTATTCTTTGTGCCCAGTATTTTTCCGGATACGTCTCTAACTCCGGCCGCCTCCATAACAACTCTGATGGGGCCCCCCGCAATAATTCCGGACCCCGGAGGGGCGGGCCTGATTAAAATCTTGGCTGCCGAGAATTTTTCCCTGATGGAGTAGGGGACGGTCGTGCCTTTAAGAGGGACAACAATCAGTTTTCTTTTTGCCGCGGCGATTGCCTTTCTTATCGCATTGCGGACATCCCCAGCCTTGGAAAGCCCCACTCCCACCTTTCCCTTTCTGTCGCCGACAACAACCAAGGCCGAAAATCGAATCTGGTTTCCCCCTTTGGTTTTCTTGGAAATTCGGTTAATCTGGACAACCGTTTCTTCAAACTCTTTAATCTCCGGTTGATAATAATTATTCATGATAATTAAGGATGGCCTTTAGAATTCCAATCCTCCCTTTCTGGCTCCCTCCGCCAGGGCTTTAACTCTGCCGTGATATTTATAACCGCCTTTGTCAAAAACCACCTTCGTAATCTTGGCCTTTAAGCCCTTTTGGGCAATCAGCTCCCCGACCATCGTGGCTACCTCAATTTTTCCCTTGCCTTTAATAGTCTTTTCTTTACTCGATGCAGAAACCAGGGTTTTACCGAGACTGTCGTCGACTATTTGGGCATAGATGGCCCTGTTGGACCTAAAAACGCTAAGTCTGGGCCTACCTGAATATTTTATCCTGGCCGCAGTTCTTTTTCTTCTTTGGATATATCTTTCTCTCTTGTTCATGTTATTAAGCAGGTGCCCCTACCGTCTTGGCGGCCTTGCCTGCTTTTCTCCTTATGACCTCGTCAATATATTTAATTCCCTTCCCTTTATAAGGCTCCGGGGGCCTGACCGCCCTGACCCTGGCCGCTGTCTCCCCAACCGTTTCTTTATCTACCCCTTCAATTGTAATTATCGATTTTTCCACCTTAAAGGCAACACCCTCGGGAGCTTCAATCGTAACCGGGTGGGAATAGCCTACGGTCAATACCAGGCTGCTGCCGGCAACTTCCGCGCGGTATCCGGTTCCCACCAGCTCCAGCTCTTTCTTCCACCCCTGGGAAACTCCCAAAACCATGTTTGCCAGGTGGGCTCTCGTTGTGCCGAATGTGGCCGCCCCCTGTTTGGTCTTGCTTTTGGAAGCGACCGTCAGAATATTGTCTTTTATTTCGACCTCGACCCTTACCGGAATTTTTCGGGAAAGAGTCCCCTTGGGTCCGGTGACAACAACCTCTCCCGCTTTAACCTCTGCGGTCACTCCTTCGGGCAAACCAATCGGTAGTCTTCCAATTCTGCTCATATTTTTACCAGACCTCCGCTAGAACCTCCCCGGCTGCTCTTTTGGCAATCACTTCCTTGGTAATTAATACTCCCTTGGGTGTAGAAACCAGATAAATGGACGGGCCTCTTTTCTTTTCGATATCGTCAACGTCCATATAAATTCTTAAGCCCGGTCTTGAAATCAACTTCAGCCCCAGCATTATCGGTTTTTTCCTGCGGTAGGCGATTGTTGCCGTAAGGACCCCTTTGGCACTTTTAACCTCCTCAACATAACCGGACCTCTTTAAAGCCTCGGCAACCGCTTTTACTCCCTTGGTCAAAGGAGCTTCCACATCGTGCTTGCCTGCAAGAGAGATGTTTTTAACCCTTATCAAAAAGTCCCCTACCGGATAATTAGTGGCCATATTACCAGCTCGCCTTTCTAACTCCGGGAATCTCACCTTTTAGAGCGTGTTCCCTAAAACAAAGCCTGCAAAGACCGTATTTTCTCATGTAACCCCTGCTTCTGCCGCAGAGCCTGCAGCGGTTCCTGTAACGGATTTTATACTTTAACTTCTTTGTTTCTCTGACTTCTTTTGCGGTTGTACTCATGTTTTTTTAAATTTTCTCAAAAGGCATGCCCATTAACTCTAAAAGTCTCCTTGATTTGTCTATGCTTTTGGAATTTGTAACTATGGTAAGCTCAAGCCCTCTCGGGGTAACTCCTTTTGACAAATCTATTTCGGGAAAAACCGTATGCTCGGTAATGCCCAAGGTGTAGTTGCCTACTTTATCGAAACTTCTTAAGGGAACTCCCCTAAAATCCCTGAACCTCGGAAGGGTAATTGAGATCAGCCTGTCCAGGAAATCATACATCCGCTCTCCCCTTAAGGTAACCGAGAGTCCCACCGGCATTCCCGCCCTTAAACCGAATGCGGCAATTGATACCTTGGCGGCTCTCACCGAGGGAGTCTGCCCCGTGATTGCGGCCAAATCCTTGGAGGCGGTTTCCTTGAGCTCCTTGGATTTTATCATCTCACCGAGGCCCATATTAAGAACAATCTTCTCAACCCTGGGAATTGCCAATTTGTTTTTGATCTCAAACTCTTTGGCCAAGGCTGGTACTATCTCACTCTCGTATCTTGTCTTTAGTCGGCTCATTTGGTATCTATTTCCTTTCCGCATTTTCTGCAGACTCTGACCTTCTCCTTACCTGCAAATCTTAAGCCCACCCGGGTTATTTTCTTGCACTTGGGACAAATCAGGGCAATTTTAGACAAAGCCAAAGGCCTGGGAAGTTCGTAAATTCCCCCTTTTTGGCCTTTCTGGGTTCCGCCCTTAACGTGCTTTTTGTAAATATTGACTCCCGGGACAACAACCCTGGCCGTTTTTAAATCGATGGATTCGATTTTGCCTTCGCGGCCGCGATCTTTGCCCAAAGTTACCTTGACGTTGTCCCCAATTTTGAATTTAAACATTACACAACCTCCCTGGCTAAAGATGCAATCTTGTTATATCCGGCTTCCTTAACTTCGCGGGCAACGGGTCCTAAGATTCTCGTTCCCCTGGGGAGCCCTTGTTTGTCAATTGCCACCCCGGCATTGTCGTCAAAGCGGACATAACTCCCGTCCTGCCTTTTGACTTCCTTTCGGGTCCTGACAATCAAGATCCTGACCTTCTCGTGGTCGACAACGGTTCCTGCGGGGTCGGCTCCTTTGACAACGCAAAGAACGACATCTCCGATGGTTGCTTTCTTGCCTATCTTTGTTGAAATGCCGATAACCATCAGCCTCTTGGCTCCGGAATTATCGGCGGGTTTTATCATACTTCTTATCTGAATCATTTCGCCTTCTCCTTAGCTTTCGCCTTCTTCTCGCCCAAGACCTCAATAATCTTCCATTTCTTGAGTTTACTGACGGGTCGGGTGGTCACAAAGCTGACTTTATCCCCAATCTTTACCCCCAGCTCGTCGTGAACCTGAAACTTTCTCACCCTTTTGAACCTCTTCTTGTAAATCGGGTGTACCAAAATTCTTTCCACGACAACGGTTGCCGTTTTGGCCATCTTGGTGGAAACCACTTTACCTTTAAATATTTTCACTTTTCTCCTCCTTTTTAAGAATTTCTTTCTCCCTGATAAGAGTTAAAATTTGGGCGACTTCACGTCTTAAGCCTGCAGCCTTTTTCAGGTTTTTCTCCTCGCCCGCACTAACTTTAGGGCCGAGCTTGGCAAGTTCCGTCTTTTTGGTTTTGACCATCTTTAAAAGGTCGGCTGTCTCTTTCCCTTTTAGTTCAATAAAATCTTTCCTCTTCATGCTTCCTCCTTGGTAACCATCCTGGTTTTTATGGGCAACTTGGCCGCGGCTTTGCCGAAAGCGTCGTCAACATATATCCTGGCGGCGCCGGCCACTTCAAAAAGAACCTTCCCTGGCCTGACCACCGCAACATACCTTGAAACGTCTCCCTTGCCCCCGCCCATTCTTTTGCCTGCGGCTCTTGAGCTTATCGGCTTATCCGGAAAAACCCTCATCCAGACTCTTCCCCCTCTTTTAAGATTGTGGGTAATTGCCCGCCTGGCTGCCTCCAGCTGACTTGCGGAAACCCAGGCCGCTTCCAAGGCCTTCAGGCCATACTCTCCAAAGGAAAGCTCGGCTCCGCGGGTAGCGACTCCCCTTCTTCTGCCTCTAAAATCTTTTGCGTATTTTCTTTTCTTTGGTTGCAACATTTTACTCTTTACAGCAAGCTTTGCTTACTCCTCCCTCTTATGTATCCAAACTTTTACTCCGACATAACCTCTTTTTAAGAGTGCGGGTATTTGAGCATAGTCTATCGTTTCCCTCAAGGTCTGGGTGGGAACGGAGCCCATCTGGAACTTTTCCACTCTTGAGATTTCCGCCCCTCCGATTCTTCCTCCCAGAACAATTTTGACTCCCATGGCACCCGAGGCCATGACCCGCTCCATCGCCTTGGTGGCAACTCGTCTGGCCGGGATTCTTCTTTCGAGTTCCGCAGCTATTCTGCCCGCTACCAAATGGGCGGAAGTCTCGGGATTTTTAACCTCATTAACCTTAAGGTCAATTTTTAAATCCTTGATGGTCGTTTTTCTGACATCCGAGATTATATTCAAGATATATTTCTTAACCTCCTCAATCCCCGACCCGCCTCTGCCGATGACCACTCCGGGCCTGGACACCGTAATGCCTATGACCATGCTTTTGGGAAGCCTCTCGATGGCGACCTCGGTTACCCCGGCCAATTTTAATTTCTCCATTAAGGCTTTGCGGATTTTAATATCCTCAATCAGGAAGTTTTTGAAATTGGACTGGTCCGAAAACCATCTCGATTTCCAGGGCAGATAACTGCCGATTCTAAAGCCTATCGGATTTATTTTTTGTCCCATGTTAGCCCTTTACCTCTTTCTTCGGCTCTTCTTCTTTCTTTACTTCTTTCTTAACCTCCACCGCTTTGGTTTCAAGAACTACCCTGATATGGCTCATTCTTTTCTTGATGGGATGCCACTGGCCCCGGGAAACCGGCCTGCCCCGTTTTAGTCTTGGGCCTTCTCCAATCTGAATTTCCTTAAATGTCAGGTCGCTGTCGGACAAACCCTTAACTCTGGCATTGGCAAGAGCTTGCTTTATCACCTTGGCCAAAGGCTCGGATGCTTTTTTGGCAATAAAAGGCAATCTCTCAACCGCCTCAAGAGGCGTCATTTTCTTGATAAGGGCAACAACCGGCCTGATTTTTCGCGGTGAGAGCAACAAATATTTCTGTGATGCAATAATTTCCATTATGTTTTCTCCAAAATTCTCTTGACTATTTCTCCGTGACCTCTAAATGTCCTGGTTGGGGAGAATTCCCCCAGGCGATGGCCCACCATGTCTTCGGAGATAAAGACGTCGATAAAAATCCGGCCGTTATGGACCTGGAAATACTTGCCCACAAACTCCGGAGGAATTTGGGAATCGCGTGACCAGGTTTTAACCGGATTCTCTTTTGTGCCCATGCCGGCCTTCACCTTTTTGACCAGGCGTTCATCGACATACGGACCTTTTTTGGTAGATCGGCTCATATTAAGCTGTGTGACTGCCCTTTCTTCTTCCCGAAACAATCAGATAATTCGAATATTTGTTTTTGATTCTGGTTTTGCCCACCGCCGGCTTCCCGTAAACGGTCTTCGGATATTTAAGTCCCACCGAGCTTCTGCCTTCTCCTCCTCCATGGGGGTGGGCCTTGGGATGCATGGCAACACCGCGGACGGTGGGCCTTATTCCCAGATTTCTTTTTCTGCCAGCTTTGCCGTATCTTTCCTGTTTTGCCTCAACCCTACCCAGCTGCCCGATAGTTGCCCTCGCGGCTGGCAGGAATCTTCTTACCTCTCCCGAGGGTAATTTTATCAGAATCCACTTCTCTTCTTTTCCCTGCAGGGTAGCAACGCTCCCTGCAGACTTGACCATCTGCCCTCCCATGCCCGGCTTAATCTCCAAATTATGAATCTGGGTTCCGATGGGAATATTGGTTAAAGGCAGCGTATTTCCCGGGTTAATGGGCGCTGTGGGGGAGGAAATTATTTTGTCTCCCTCTTTAAGTCCGAAAGGAGCCAGAATGTACCTTCTTTCCCCGTCCTCATAAAGAATTAAGGCTATCTCGGCACTGCGGTTGGGGTCATACTGGACGGACTCGACTTTCCCCCAAACGTCTTCTTTGTTTCTTTTGAAATCAATCTCCCTCAAGAATCTTTTGGCACGGCCCCCCTGGTGGCGAACCGTGAGGCTGCCGTAACTTCTGCCGCTTCTTTTAGGTAGTAAGCTTTTTAGGTTTTTCATATTATTTGGTTTTTTCCTCAAACATGGATATCTTCTCTTTCTCGGCCAAGCTTACCCAGGCTTTCTTGGCAGCCTTTAGGGTTTGCATCTGACCTCGCATGTTTTTTTTGGTTCCTCCTTTGACTGAAGAGGTTCTGACCGAGGTGACATGAACGTCAAAGGCTGCCTCGACAAGTTTTTTTATCTCTTCCTTTCTTGCGTGGGCATCAACCAAAAACGTATAGCTGCCCGATTTGGCATCAGACAAACTTTTTTCGGTTAAGAGAGGTGTCAGTTTCATTTCTTGGCCTCCTTTTTAGCGGTCTTAACAACCTTTTCTTTTTCAAAAACGTCTTTGTCTAAAACCAATACTCCGGCGAAATAGACCTTGAAAGCATTTAGATTCTTGAAGGCAACTGCTTCAGAATTCTTGAGATTCCTCAAAAATCTTTTGGCTCCCAGGTTCTTCTGGGAAAGGGCAAAGACATATCTTTGGTCCTTGCCGATTTTGGCAATCAGTCCATTCATATCTTTGGTTTTCTTAAGTGTCTCAAATCCTTTAAGTCCCAAAACCTTGCCTTCTTTGGCTTTAAGGGTCAAGGCAACCTTAAAAGCCTGTCTGGCCATCTTCTTGGGAAGGGTGAGTTCTCGGCTGACAGGTCTGGGTCCGTGGGCAACTCCTCCGCCAACGAATATTGGGGCGCTTTTGGCGCCGTGCCTGGCTCCTCCGGTTCCTTTCTGACGGTACCACTTTTTCTTGGTCCGCTCGACCTCGGCTCGGGTTTTGGCCTTAGCAAGACCAAAGTGTCCCCGGTCCTCATATACCCTGATCGCCTGGGCCAAAAGAGGCAAATTCTCTTTGGCCTCATACTCTTTGGGGAGAGTGGTAGGGGTCAGTTTTGTTCCTTTAGGTGAATAGGTGTCTATCTTAAGCATTTTTGGTTACCTCCTCGGCTTTCGGAGCCTCTGCGGCGGGAGCGGCCTCTTCTGTCTTGGCTTCTCCCTCTGCTCCTTCTCCTGCCGGAGCTTCACCTTCGATAACTTGTGCTTGGACTTCCTGAATTCCTTCCAGCTTTCCGGCGGAGAGTCTTTTGACAATCAAAAGGCCTTCTTTGATTCCGGGAACCGCTCCCAAAATTTCAATTTCATTTGTTTCTGGGTCAACTGAAACTATCTGGAGATTTTTGACAGTCACGCGCTCTCCACCCATGCGTCCGGCCATTTTCTTACCCTTAAATACTCTTCCGGGGGTTGTGGTTTGGCCGATTGAACCGGGTGCTCTTTCGCGGTCGGACTGTCCGTGGGTTCTGGGTCCCCCTGCAAAACCCCAACGCTTAACCACTCCCGCAAATCCTTTTCCTTTGGAAGTTCCCGAAACAGAGATTACATCCCCTTTATTAAAAATGTCGGAGGCACCAATTATGTCTCCGACTTTATACTCAGGCTCTTTCTCTAATCTGACTTCTCTTAAAAATCTGGGGGCTTTTTTGTCTTTAATGAGGCTTTTGAGGTGACCCTGAAGGGGTTTGGTTATGTTCTTAATCCTTTTCTCTCCGAATCCCAACTGAACCGCCCAATATCCGTCTTTGTCTTCCTTTTTAATCTGGGTGACCACGCAAGGGCCGGCCACAACCTTGGTGACGGGGACTCTGCGCCCCTCGACGAAGGTTTGGCTCATGCTACCCTTACTGGCTAAAATCGTGTCCATATTTTTAACACAAAAAAAGGTGCCGGAGCACCTTATTTTAGGCACATCCTGCAAACTATTGGTGATTAGACCTTACCGATCACCTTCACGATGCGAAAAGTATACCAAATGAAGCTGGACTACGCAAGAGGTTCGGAGTCCTTAGCGATTAAGAAAACTGTTGATTATTTTGGCGCCCTCAGAAATGAGATTGTAGTTTAATAACTCTTCTTTATTTACCCATTTATATTCCGTGTGCTCGTCGTTAAGAATGATGTTTTCTGAGTCGACTTCGAAAAGGTAGGGTTTTATATGTAATTCTGCCAGCTTGCCATCAAATTGATCCTCAAAAACTATTTGTTCTTTAGATTCCAACATCTTTCCCTCTTGCCCCGTTTCAGCTTTTACCTCTTTTTTGGCAAAACTATCAAAGTCCGTGTCTGGCGAAATAGGTCCTGCGGCCACAGTTGCCCACCTCTCGGGATAATATTTTTTATCAGGTGCCCTTTTAAGAAGTAGAATCTTGCCCTCTTTGTTAATTACGACGCATACGAGTCCGTAAAGTTTGGCAAGTTCCATATTTACATCTTAATCTCGATGGAAACCCCTGCGGGGAGATCGAGATTTGAGAGTGAATCGATTGTTCTTTCCGAAGGGTCAATTATATCAATCAGTCTTTTGTGAACCAGAACTTCGAAGTGCTCCTGTGCGTCTTTATCCGTAAAAGGAGACTCTTTAACGGCCATGACAGTTCTTTTGGTGGGGAGAGGGATGGGGCCTACTATCTTGGCTCCTGTTGCCAGAGCCGTATCCAATATCTTGCCAGCCGCCTCGTCGATAACGCGGTGGTCGTAGCTTTTAAGCTTAACTCTAAGTCTTCCTACTGGCATATATGGCCCGTTAAGGTACTAATTAGGCGATAACTTTGGTGATGGCTCCGGCGCCTACCGTTGAGCCACCTTCTCGAATTGCGAATCTAAAGCCTTCCTCCATGGCAACCGGCTGAATGAGTTTAACTTTCATCTTGGCGGAGTCCCCAGGCATAACCATTTCAATGCCTTCCGGAAGAGTTACCTCTCCGGTGACATCTGCCGTCTTTATATAGAACTGGGGCTTATAACCCGTAAAGAACGGTGTGTGGCGTCCGCCTTCCTCTTTGGAAAGGATATAAACCTCTGCTTCATACTCGGTATGAGGCGTGATTGAGCCTGTCTTTGCCAGAAGCTGACCGCGCTCAACATCGTCTTTTTCAATTCCTCTTAAAAGAATTCCGACATTGTCTCCGGCTACGGTCTCGTCGAGTGTCTTTCTGAACATCTCAAGACCAGTGACCACCGTTTTCTTGGTTTCTTTAAGTCCGACAATCTCGATTTCCTCGTTAAGCTTCAGTTTTCCTCTTTCGACCCTACCGGTAACCACCGTTCCGCGTCCTTTGATGGCGAAAACATCCTCGATAGGCATTAAGAAAGGCTTATCTGTGTCTCTTACCGGCTCGGGAATGTATTCATCGACCGCTTTCATAAGTTCCATAATTGACTTTTCGGCTTCGGCATCGCCTTCGAGGGCTTTAAGAGCCGAACCCTTGATTATGGGGACTTCGTCTCCGGGGTATTCGTATTTCTTGAGTAGTTCCCTGACATCGGCCTCAACCAGGTCGATTATTTCTTTGTCGTCTACCTGGTCTACTTTGTTCAGGAAAACCACAATTGCCGGAACGTTGACCTGTCTGGCCAAGATTACGTGCTCTCTTGTCTGAGGCATGGGCCCATCAGCGGCGGAGATAACCAAAATGGCTCCGTCCATCTGGGCTGCACCGGTAATCATGTTCTTGATGTAGTCGGCATGTCCCGGAGCGTCGATGTGGGCGTAGTGCCTTTTTTCAGTTTCGTACTCGATGTGGGAGATATTGATGGTAACGCCTCTTTCTTTCTCTTCGGGGGCGTTGTCTATCTCATCAAATTTATAGGCTTTGGTGTTATTTCCTGCCTGCTTGGAGAGAACGGTTGTGATAGCCGCGGTTAAGGTCGTCTTTCCGTGGTCCACGTGACCAATGGTTCCGACATTTACGTGCGGCTTTGTTCTATCGAATTTGGTTTTTGCTTCTGATGCCATTTTGTAATTATAAATTATTAACCATCTCTTTACAAATAAATAAGGGCATAATAGCCCTTACTGACCGTATTATATGCGAGGCTAATTAAGCCTGTCAAGGGGGAACTTATTGAGCCGGTGCTTTCCCCGATTTGGCGACAATTTGTTCAGCAATGTTTCTGGGTACTTCTTCGTAGTGGGAAGGCTCCATGTAATAGCTGGCCCGGCCTTGGGAAATTGACCTTAACTTGGTGGCATAACCGGATAGCTCCGCCAGAGGTGCAACTCCCAAAATAATAGTCATTGTTCCCTTCTTTTCGGTTCCCTGGATCTGGGCACGCTTTGAAGAAAGGTCCCCGATGACGTCTCCCATGAACTCCTCCGGGGTGGATACCTCAATCTTCATGATAGGCTCAAGAAGAACCATGTCGGCACGCCTGGCCGCATCCTCAACCGCCATGGAGCCGGCAATCTTAAAGGCAATTTCCGAGGAGTCTACTTCGTGGAAGGACCCGTCGTAAACCGCAACCAACATGTCAACCATGGGAAAGCCCGCCAGGATTCCGTTCTCCAACTTTTCCCTGACTCCTTTTTCAATCGGGGGAATAAACTCGGAAGGAATGGCGCCACCTTTAATTTCGCTCTTAAACTCATAGCCTTCTCCTCTTCCTTTGGGCTCAACCCTGACCAGGGCGTGTCCGTACTGACCCCGGCCTCCGGTCTGGCGGATGTATTTACCTTCTCCCTGGGCAATCTTTTTGATTGTCTCTTTATACGCCACCTGTGGGGCTCCGGTCGTGGCCACGACTCCAAATTCCCGCTTCATTCTGTCGACCAACACCTCAAGCTGCAGCTCTCCCATTCCGGAGATAATGGTTTGTCCCGTTTCCTGGTTTGATTTGATTCTGAAGGTCGGGTCTTCATCCGAGAGCTTCCCCAAGGCCAGTCCCATCTTTTCCTGGTCGCTCTTGGTTGCGGGCTCGATTGCCAGGGAAATAACCGGCTCCGGGAAGGAAATAGACTCCAGAATAACGGGACTCCCCGGGTCACAAAGGGTGTCCCCGGTAGTAGTGTCCTTTATTCCGACCGCAGCCACAATTTCTCCGGCAAAGGCATTGTCGATAAGCTCCCTCTGGTCGGCGTGGAGCAGTACCAATTTTCCGATTCTTTCCTGCTTTTGTTCGGTTGAATTATAAACCACCTGACCAGCGGAGAGCTTACCCGAGTAAATTCTTAAATAAACCAATCTGCCCACATGCGGGTCGGTTGTCACCTTAAAAGCCAGAGCCGAAAAAGGAGCCTCGTTCTTTCTTTCCCTGGTTGTCTTTTCCCCGGTTTTGGGATCAATTCCCTCAACCGAAGGCATGTCCAGCGGGGAAGGAAGGTATTCAACAACCCCCGTTAAAAGAAGCTGAACCTCAACCGTTCGGTTGTCTCCGCCGAAAATCGGGAAGAATTTACCGGAAATTACTCCCTTTCTGATTGCCCTTTTAAGCTCAATTTCGGTCGGCTCCTGCCCTTCCAAGTATTTAGCCAAGGCCTCATCGTCATATTCGGAAACTTTCTCGATAAGCTCCTTGCGGTACTTTTTGGCCTCATCGGCTATTTCGGCCGGAATTTCCTCTTCGGTAAGTTTGTTGTCCTCAACCGCCTTATAGGTCAGGGCCTTCATTGTGATTAAATCGACAACTCCCCGGTGGGCGTGTTCAATGCCAATCGGGTAGGTTACCGGGGCGGCATTTGCACCAAGGCGCTCGTGGATGGACTTAATCGAGCCCTCAAAGTCGGCACCTATCAGGTTGAGCTTATTCAGGACACAGATTCGGGGGACATTGTATTTGTCCGCCTGTCTCCAGACTGTTTCGGACTGGCTCTCAACCCCGGTCCTGCCGTCAAAAACCATGACCGCCCCGTCCAAAACCCTCAAGGACCTTTCAACTTCGGCCGTAAAGTCGATATGTCCCGGCGTGTCGATAATGTTTACTCGGTAGTGACCGTTTTCAATGGACGAGGTGGTCTGCAGGTCCCAAAAAGTGGTAATTGCGGCCGACACGATGGTGATTCCCCGTTCCCTTTCCTGGGCCATCCAGTCGGTGACGGTTGTTCCCTCATCAACCGAGCCTTGCTTATAAGTCTTTCCGGTTTCGAAAAGGACTCTTTCGGTGGTTGTGGTTTTGCCGGCGTCGATGTGGGCAATGATCCCGATGTTCCTGATTTTTTCCAATGGAACCTCACGGTCTTTGGTAACCGTCATGACCATCGCGGACTTTTTCTTGGTAACTTCTGCTGGCATATCTCAATTATCGCACAAAAAACCGCTTCCCTTAAGGAAGCAGCCTCAGCATTTTAACAGTCAGAAGGGTTTATATCAATGTTCTACTTTAAATGGTAAAGGAGTTATCCAAAGACTGATTTTCCAACTATTGCTGCCAGAGCTTCATCTGAAAATTTATTGATCGTCTTACCGGAGAACCTGAGTACTTTATAACCCATACTACTCAGCAGTTTTTCCTTTCTTTTATCTCTTTCCTGTATCCTTGGGGGCAGGTGCCAATATTCACCATCACACTCGATTACGGATTTCTTATCTTCTATCAAGAAATCTGCATGAAATCTATTAAATTTAACCTCCCGCCTATATTTAATTCCTGCTAGCTTCAAAGCTCTCTCCATCTTTTCCTCAAGGGTAGAGGGTCCACGATATGTAAAGTAACACTTCCATGAACAAAAGTTGCCCCTGCCTCTATTTAAATCGCCCCTTGGTAAATCAAATTTCTTTTTGCATTTTCGACAAACGCTTGAAACATAATCACGCATTGAATCATCTTGGCATTTTTTGCTACAAAAGGTTCTTTTGGGAGCCCACGCCGGGCAAACATAATATATTCTCCTGCATCGAGGACAAGTCTTTTTTACTTGCTTAGGATAGGTTTTATGTTGACACTCTCTACTGCAGTAAATCCCAAATCCTTTTACAATTAAGGAATTCTGTGCAATAAATTTCTTGTGGCACACTCTACAAAAACGTTCCTTTTTTAATCTTGTACTGTCCCAATAACATTTTCTTGAACAATAATTGGTTTTTCTCTTGAGGTAAGGACGCACTTGAAACTCTTTTCCACATCCAAAGCAAATAAGAGAAATTCTTTTAAGTTGGCTAAGAGATTTACACTCTTTTGAGCAAAATTTATTTCCCCAAGAGCGAGGTTTTCCACACAAAATACATACTTTTTCTTTACCAGGATAACTTAAGGGCATTAATTAAATCTATACCGAAGAAAATACGAAGTCAATGACAAAAAGGGCCTATTCTACCATCTAAAATGACTAAAGGCACGATTTAATTCTGCCAATCTTTCCATATCCAGTCTTTTCTTTACCGCCACCCCTTCGCCTTTTGCCGAATCCATGATTTCCGCCGCCAGCTTTTCGGCATAGGTGTGATATTCGGAATTCGAACGGGAACGTGCGGCCGCAATCAACCACCTAATGCCCAAAGACTCACGCCTGGGGCCTCTAACGCTCATCGGAACCTGATATGCTGCTCCTCCAACTCTCCTGGGTCTTACCTCCATTGTGGGTTTGATATTCTCCAGCGCTTTCTCAAAGACCTTGTCGGGATCTTCTCCGGACTTTTCTTTGATTATCTCGAATGCCCCATAAATTTCTTTCTGGGCAACCGTTTTTTTGCCGGCAAGCATGCTCCTGTTTACAAGTTTGGTAACCATCTTGCTCTTGTAAATAGGGTCCGGCTCAACTGCCCTGATTCTTGTTTGTCCTTTTCTTGACATAGTTATTCTTGGGGAGCCGCCTCAGGAGCCGGCGCCGCTGCTGGCGTCTGCGGCCTGGGAGCTGCCATCCCGCCTTTCTTGCTTCCGTACCTGCTTCTTCCTGTTTGCCTGCCGACCACGCCGGTTGTATCGTATTTACCCCTGACAACATGGTATTTGACTCCGGGAAGGTCTTTAACTCTTCCTCCCCTGACCAAGACAATCGAATGCTCGGCAAGTTCGTGCCCTTCTCCGGGAATGTAGGCAGTGAGTTCCTGCTTGTTGGAAAGCCTTACCCTGGCGACTTTTCTCAAAGCAGAGTTTGGCTTTTTGGGAGTCATTGTGCGCACGGAAAGAACAACGCCCCGCTTAAAAGGAGATGATAATTCGTCAAATTTTCTGTCTTTGGCGTTAAACCACTTCCTCAAAGAGGCCGTTTTGGCCTTCTTGCCTAGCCTTCTTCTGCCGTGTCTTACTAATTGTGATACTGTTGGCATAATTTCCTAAGAGGTATTTTACCCCACGGGTTGCTCTTGAGGCAAGATTGCCCTCTCGGGAGTAACCGGGATAAGCCGTCCAATGATGACGTTTTCCTTAAGCCCCACCAACCTGTCTTCCTTGGCGAAAAGTGCGGCGTCTGTCAGGACATCCGTAGTTTGTTCGAATGAAGCGGCAGACAACCAGGACTCCGTATAGAGTGCCCTTCGGGTGATGCCCAGTATAACCTGCTGGGCGCTGGCAGGCTCTCCTCCGGCTGCCAAAATTTTCTCGTTTTCGACCTCAAAACCTGCCTTGTCGATTAAATCTCCGGGGAGGAATTTTGTATCCCCCGGCGTCATAATTCTTACCTCGTCGCTCATCTTTCTGGCAATTACTTCAAAATGCTTGTCGTTGATGGGAATTCCCTGGCTCTCATACACTTTTTGAATCTCGAACACCAAATATTCCTGGGCACTGCGGAGCCCTTTAATTGTGAGTATTTCTTTCATATCCAAAGACCCCGCAGCCAGCTGGGCCCCGGCCTCAATGAGTTGCTTGTCCTCGATTGCCAGCTTAATGGTCTTGGGAATAAGATAGTCTCTTTCCTCTTTGGGTTTTGTCTCTACGCTGGTAACGGTAACTCTCCAGCCTTCATCGGTTTCGACTATTCTTGCTTTTCCTCCGATTTCCGAAAGAGGAGACAGGGCCTTGGGAGTCCTGGCTTCAAAAAGCTCCTCAACCCGGGGAAGACCTTGGGTAACGTCGAGTCCGACAATTCCTCCGGAGTGCTTGGTCTTAAGGGTCAGCTGGGTTCCCGGCTCCCCGATGGATTGGGCGGCAACGACCCCGACCGGAGTTCCTATTCCCACCATTTGTTTATTGGAAAGGTCGAGTCCGTAGCAATTCCTACACATCCCGTAGCGGGCCTGGCAGGTCAAAGGAGAGCGGATAACAACTTCGGCGACTTCCTGGGAGTCTATCTCCGCGGCTTTTTCCTCCGTAACTATTTCTCCCTTTTTAACTATGACCTTCTTGCCTTTACCGGAAACCATGTCTGCCGCGGCAATTCTCCCGATTATTCTTCCCAGGAAAGCTGTCGGCCTAACTGCTTTTTTGATAATAATTCCCTCCTTGGTTCCACAATCTTCCATCCTGATTATCAAATCGTGGGCAACGTCAACCAGTCTTCGGGTCAAATATCCGGCATCTGCGGTTTTAATGGCTGTGTCGGTAAGTCCCTTCCTGGAACCACGGGAAGAGGTCACATACTCAAACACGGAAAGGCCTTCCCTGAAGTTTGACTTAATGGGTAGCTCGACGATTTTTCCCAGAGGGTCAACGACGAGTCCCCTGACGGCAGCCAGCTGCTTAACCTGATCGCGTGAGGCACGACCCACCTTGGCATCGATGACTATCCTGATCGGGTTAGATTCATCCAACTCCTCCCAGGTTCTGTCCGCCAACTCTTCCGTTACCTCAATCCAGACTTCCTGGCTAAGGCGCCTTCTTTCCTCTTTGGTGATAAGACCCTGGGTGAAGTTAGCCTCGATTTCGGAAATCCTTTCTTCGGCCTCTGCAAGCATCTTAGCCTTTCCGGGGTGTATTTTGGCATCCGCAATTCCGAAGGAAAGGCCGGAAAGCGTCCCGCCATAAAATCCGAGGGTTTTGATAGCATCAACCATCTCAACGACCCTGTCTTTCTCCATGGTGGAATAGGCTTTGTTAAAAAGCTTTTTGATAACACCGGATGTGGCAGCCTCGTTGACATACTCAAACTCCGGCGGCAGGACCTCGTTAAAAAGAATCCTTCCCACGGTTGTTTCGATTATTTTCCCCGAAAGCCTCACCGAGATACCTCTTCTTAAAGGAATTTTCCCTGCCTGATATGCAAAGATTGCTTCTTCGTTGTCTGCAAATACTGTTTCCAATGGGGTAATTCTCGGGTCTAAACTTGTAAGATAGTAGACACCCAAGGCCATTTCCTTGCTTGCCGGGGTGGAGACCGGAGTTCCGTCTGCGGGCCGCAGTAAGTTGTGGGTAGGAAGCATTAAATCCCTGGCCTCGTCTATTGCTTTTTGAGACAGAGGAACATGAACCGCCATCTGGTCTCCGTCGAAGTCGGCGTTAAATCCTGCACAAATTGCCGGGTGAATTCTTATCGCCGAGCCCTCGATAAGCACCGGGTAGAAAGCCTGGATTGAAAGCTTGTGCAGGGTAGGTGCTCGATTAAGAAGCACGGGGTGATTTTTGGTAATTTCTTCCAAGATGTCGAATATTTCAGGTGGTCTTCTATCAAGCATGTTTTTGGCACTTTTGACGTTGGGCGCAATACCCCGGGTTATCATTTCCCTCAATACAAAAGGCTTGAACATTTCGAGAGCCATTTCTTTGGGAAGTCCGCACTGGGTAAGCTTAAGTTCGGGTCCGACTATAATAACGGAACGGCCCGAATAGTCGACACGCTTACCCAAAAGGTTCTGTCTGAATCTGCCCTGCTTTCCCTTAAGCATGTCTGAAAGGGACCGCAGTGCCTGCTTGCCTCTTCCGCGCCTGACAGCTTTTCTTTGGGAGGCATCGATTAGGGAATCCACCGCCTCCTGGAGCATTCTTTTTTCGTTTCTCAAAATTATTTCCGGGGCACCGAGGGAAATAAGGTGCTTCAGGCGGTTGTTTCTGTTGATGACTCTTCGGTATAAATCGTTTAAGTCGCTGGTTGCAAAACGGCCACCCGAAAGCTGAACCATTGGCCTTAAGTCCGGAGGAAGGACGGGCAAAACCTTAAGGACCATCCAAACGGGATTTACTTTGGCCCTGCGCATTCCGTCAACAAGCTTGAGGCGCTTGGCAAGTTTTACATATTTGGAACTTGCTCCTTTTGCCTCGGAGATATCAACTCTTAAAGATGCGGAGAGCTCCTCGAGATTAACTTTTTCCAGCGCCAGGGTAATTGCATCTGCTCCCATCTTGGCGGTGATAAACTCCACCGCATCGTGTGCGGCCAACTCGTCGTACTCCTCCTCCGTGAGGACCGAAAGAGGCTTGACGTTTCTGGTTAAGGAAAGAAGATTCTCGAAAAGCTGGCTTGTTTTGGCCAAGGTGGATGCCTCCTCTTCTCCTATTGCCGCTTCTTTCTTTCGCATATCAAGGTCAATCTCGGAAGTGGCCAGGGCCGCCTGCTCTTTGTCTTTAATCTTCTCAAGAGTTTTTTCCTTAGCCAGCCGGGCTTCCTCTTTAAGAGATTTTTGCCTTTCCACAAATCCTTCCGAGATCTCTTTAAGCCTGTCGCTTTCTATCTTGGAAAGAACCTTTACGGCCTCTTTTCTGCCTTTCTCGTCGACGTCAATTACCAGATATCTGGCAAAATAAATAACCTGCTCGATAGCCCGTGGGGCAACCCCCAAAAGAAGCGATGTCTTGGATGGGGCCCCTTTGAAAAACCAGACGTGGACAACGGGTGTGGCGAGAGTAATGTGTCCCATCCTCTCACGCCTGACTCGGGACTGGGTAACCTCGACTCCACACTTGTCACAAACGACGCCTTTATACCTGATTCTTTTGTACTTTCCGCAGTAGCACTCCCAGTCCTTGGTAGGACCGAAGATCCTCTCGTCGAAAAGTCCGTCCTTTTCTGGCTTTAGGGTTCGGTAGTTAATGGTTTCGGGCTTGGTAACCTCTCCTCTTGACCAAACCCGGATCTCCTCGGGAGAGGCAAGTTTCAAGACCAAGCTCTTAAAGTCAGCCAGTGTTCTTAGTTCTGCTAAAGGTTCCATATTATGCTTTTGCCTCCTCAATCTCCATCGGTCCTGCCGGGCTTATCAGTTCTGCGGTTGCCACAATTTCCGCTCCGGCTACTTTTGCCAGCTCCTGGGCCTTCTCGGTTTCTTCTCCCTCGGTCACCTTGGCAACTATGGCCCCTTTTGTTTCCACCCCAAGACCCAGGGAATTAAGCTCCCTGACCAAAACCTTGAAAGATTCGGGAACCGTGGACTCGGGAATGTCCGTTCCTTTGACAATTGCCTCAAAAGCCCGGGCACGGCCCACCACATCGTCCGATTTGATTGTCAGCATCTCCTGCAAAGTGTGGGCCGCCCTGTGGGCTTCAAGTCCCCAAACTTCCATTTCTCCCAAACGCTGGCCTCCCATCTGGGCCTTGCCTCCGAGAGGCTGCTGGGTAACCAAAGAGTAGGGGCCGGTCGAGCGGGCATGGGTTTTGTCCTCAACCATGTGGATAAGTTTCATAATGTAGGCAATACCTACCACAGTATCCTCTTTAAAAGAATCGCCCGTTCTGCCGTCATGAAGCCTGGCTTTCCCGGTAATCGGGAGTCCGGCTTCTTTAAGTTCCCTCTCAATAATATCCTCGCCAATTTTCTCGAAAACAGGAAGGTAGGCCTTCTCGCCTTTTTTCGACAATGCCCAGCCCAGGTGGCACTCCAAAAGCTGCCCCAGGTTCATTCTCGCCAGAACCGAAAGCGGGGAAATAATAATATCGACAGGGGTCCCGTCCTCAAGGTAGGGCATGTCGGCAACAGGCAACATCTTGGAAATTACCCCTTTGTTTCCGTGCCTGCCTGCGACTTTATCTCCAACCATAATCTTTCTCATCTGGGCCACCTTAACCATCACTTTTTTGATGACTCCCGGGCCCAACTCGTCTCCCTTGTCTTTATCGAGAATGGAAACGTCGACCACAATTCCGCGCTCCCCGTGGGGAACTCTGAGGGAAGTGTCCCTGACCTCTCTTGCCTTCTCTCCAAATATTGCTCTAAGTAGTCTCTCCTCGCTGGTCAGCTCGGTCTCGCCTTTGGGGGCAATTTTGCCTACCAGAATATCATTGGGTCCGACTTCGGCCCCGATGACGACTATCCCGTCCTCGGCGAGATTTGCAAGCTCCGTCTCGGCAACGTTGGGAATATCCCGGGTAAGCTCTTCCGGCCCCAGCTTGGTGTCAACTACATCAACTTCATATTCCTCAATGTGAATTGAGGTTAGAGAATCGTCTTTGACCAGCCTGTCCGAGATTAGGATTGCGTCTTCGAATCCATAACCTCCGAAGTTCGAATAGGCAATGACCAAGTTTCTGCCCAGGGCCAGCTCCCCGTTTTGGGCTGCCGGTCCGTCCGCCAAGAGCTCTCCGGCCTTTACTTTTTGTCCGGACATTACCCTGACGGTCTGGTTGTAACAGGTTGAGTGGGCAGTTCTTTTAAATTTGGAGAGAAGATAAATCTCTCTCTTGCCCCCGTCGGCCAGCTCGATATCCTCACTCGCGTTTCCGTTTTCTGCCTTTTTATCAAGTTTGACCTCAATCCGCTCCCCGTCGGCATAATCAACAACCCCGGCGTGCCTGGCGAGTATTACCCTGCCCATTGCCTGGGCAATCTCATCTTCAATGCCGGTTCCCACCACCGGAGAGTCCGGAGCAACCAGGGGAACTGCCTGACACTGCATGTTGGAGCCCATCAAAGCTCGGTTACCTTCGTCGTGAGCCAAAAAAGGAATGAGTGCCGCGGAGGCGCCAACAACCTGTCGGGGGGTAACGTCGATAAGGTCGGCAAGCTCGGCCGGCCCCTCGGTAAACGACCCTCTATACCTGAAGGCAACACGGGGGTCGGTGATAAAGCCTCGGGTGTCGATATTCACTCCGGAGTGGGTGATATGGAACTCCTCTTCGTCATCCGCCGTGATATAAATTATCTCGTCGGTTACTTTGACCAAGACCTTTTTGCCTCTTTTTATTTTTTCCAGCTTTCTATAAGGGGCTTCGATAAATCCGTATTCGTTGACCTTGGCATATAAAGCCAGGTAGGTAACAAGACCAATGTTCGGCCCTTCGGGAGAACGCACCGGGTCAATCTTGGAATACTGCGAAGAGTTGACGTCACGGATGGAGAAGCTGGCTCTCTCCCGGTTTATTCCTCCCGGCCCCAAAACAGAGACCCGCCTGAGGTTATCTATCTCCGAAAGAGGATTCGTATCATCGAGAATGGTTGAAAGCTGGTTACTCCTGAAAAATTCATTAAGTGAGGCGATAAGGGGCCTGGCATTAATCAAAGTTGCGGGAAGGGGTCTATCATCGGGGGAAATAAGGCTCATTTTCTCCTTTACGGAGCGCTCCATCCTTAAAAGTCCGACCCTGAAGGCATTAACTGCCACAAGTTCTCCAACCCTTCTGAGGCGTCTGTTTGAGAGATGGTCAATATCGTCAACCCTGACCCCGTCCTCGGCATTCTGGAGACGAATAAGATATTTAAGGGCCCCGACAACATCCTGGCGGGTGAGAATCCAGGTTGATTTTTCGTTGGGAAGGGTTATGCCCAGTCTTTTGTTTATTTTAAATCTGCCGACTTTGCCCAAATCGTAGCGCCTGGGCTCCAGGAACAAGGACGAAAAAAGAGTTTCCGCGTTTTCCAATATTGCGGGCTCTCCGGGCCTCATCTTTCGGTATATTTCCAGAAGTGCCTCTTGCCTGCTTTTGGTGGGGTCTTTGGCAAGAGTAGCCTCAATATAGTGGTGCAGGGGATCTTTGTCCACATCCTTGAAAAGCTCCAAAATCTCCGCGTCGGACTCAACGCCCAAGGCTCTCAGAAAAACCGTTGCCAGAACTTTTCTGCGTCTGTCAATTCGCGCCGCCATGACGTCGTTTCTGGCCACTTCGAATTCCAGCCAAGACCCATGCAGGGGTCTAATCTCGGCCTTGTGCAGCATTCTTCCCGAAGAAGGGTCGAGCTCTCCCGAAAAATAACCACCGGGGGAGCGGACGATCTGATTGATGACGGCTCTTTCAATACCGTTGACGATGAATGTCCCCCTCAATGTCATCTGAGGAAGGTCTCCCAAGAAAACTTCCTGGGTAACTTCTTTCCCGGTTTTCTTGTTTATGAGAGTTGCATTGATTTTAAGAGGTGAAGAGAACGTCAGGCCCTTTTGCTGGGCAACGCGGGGGGCAATTGTCGGTTCGCCCAAGGCGTGTGTTCCCAAAACAAGCTGCCAGTTTTTACCGGTGAAGTCGTCAATCGGGGAAATTTCGACAAGTTCTTGGGCAATTCCCTCTCCCAAGAACCATCCCCAGCTCTCCCTTTGCACCAAAGAAAGGTCGAGCTTGGGCAAATTCTTTTCTTCCTTACCAAAATAGCGGTGTTTAGTCTGGGTGGCGGCCATCAGCATGCTTTCGGATATCTCAAACTTACCCTGGCGCTGCACGGTTCCGGCCTGCCGGATGGTTCCTACGGCGGTAACCCCTGTGGGCTGCTGATCACGACGGTGAGCGGCGAGAAGCTTTACCTGGCGGGCGACACCGGCCTGTTCGGCGACATGCGACTGATCGGGGAGGAAGGGTTGGACCTGGCGGTCGTGCCGATCGGCGACAACTACACCATGGGTCCTGACGACGCGCTGCGGGCAGTGAAGCTGTTGCAGCCAAAGCACGTCATCCCCATTCACTACGACACCTGGGACGTGATCGCCCAGGACCCGGAGGCCTGGGCCAAGCGGGTGAAGGCTGAGTCGCCGGCCGAACCCCACGTCCTCAAACCAGGCCAGACCTTCAGCCTGTAGCCACCCTGAGCGAACTCGCGACTGCTGCTGATCGCCCCGCCGACGCGGGCTGGCTCCGCATGGCCGGCCTGACGCTGCTTGCGCTCGGCTTCGGCATGGCGACCAACACTCTGGATCCGGTGTTGCTCAGCTACAAGGCGGCGCTGCTTGCACCGGATCATCGCAACACTGCCCTCGGCCTAACCACCGCCGCCGGGCTCCTGGTGGCCACTTTCACCCAGCCGGTGGTTGGAGCCCTCTCCGATCGGACCCGCTCGCGCTGGGGAAGGCGGATTCCTTACTTCATTGTGGGAACCCTGCTGACCATCGCAAGTCTGTTCGCGGTTGCACTGGCGCCCTCGCTGGCGCTGCTGGCGCTCGCCTTCATGGCCTACGAGTTCGCCTCCAACACGGCTCTCGCGCCCTGGCAGGCACTGCTTCCAGACCAGGTTGCCCCCTCCCGGCGAGGTGCAGCTTCCGGTCTGAAAACGATGTTCGAGATCCTGGCGTTCGTCGCGGGTCGGCGAACCGCGGGTTACCTGATCGCCGATGAGCAGATCCTCGCCTCCGTGGCAATTGCTGCGCTCGTGTTCGGGTTGTCTATGCTCTTCACCACCCTCGCGGCCCGCGAGAGTCGTCCCTCTGATCCCGTCGGGCAGGCCACGAGCAAACCGTCGTCTTCGCCGGGGGCCAATACCGCGTGGCCGCCCGGATTTGGGTGGTGGTTTCTAAATCGCGGATTGTTCTGGGGCGGGTTGATCGCGCTCAGCAGCTTCGTGCTCTTTTACCTGGAAGACGTGGTTGGAATGAGCTTCGCTGAGGCGTCCCGGTTCTTTGGTGACCTCTCATTGGTGCTGGGTCTCTCGCTGCTGGCAATCGCCCTACCGGCTGGCCGGCTGTCCGATCGGATCGGCCGCCGACCCCTGATCATTGCCGCCTGCCTGGTGGCCATTCTGGGCAACGCCGTGCTGCTGACTGCGCGCACCCGACCCACATTGATTCTGGGTGGAGCCTTCCTGGGACTGGCCGCCGGGACCTACCTGGCCTCCAATTGGGCGCTGGCCACCGACCTGGTGCCGCGCTCCCAGGCAGCTCGCTACCTGGGGATTGCCAACATAGCCACCGCCGGGGGGAGTTTTCTCGCCCGCTTCGCGGGAGGAGCGCTGATCGACCCGATCAATCGATACTTCGAGAGCTCCTCGGCCGGCTACTTCACCCTGTATGGCCTCACCCTGATCGGCTTTCTGCTCGCAACGCTGGCCGTGCTGCGGCTACCTAAGGGCGCCTTCTTCACCGCGGGCCCGTCCGGGCGTCGCTAGGGGGTGTAGAATCGAATTAGGCCACAGGAGTGGAACTTGGCTCAGGAGGGAGGCCACATGGCCGACGAACAGCGCATCGGGAAGGTCGTCCACTTCTTCGACAAGATCAGCGTGGCGGTGGTCGCGTTGGAGTCCGACTTAAAGGTAGGCGACAAGGTTCACGTGCTTGGGACTCAAACCGACTTTGTTCAGGAGATCGGCTCGATGCACATCGAGAACCTGCCGGTCGCCGCAGCGAAGTCCGGGCAGGAGGTCGCGGTCAAGGTTGACCAAAGGGCCCGGAAGGGCGACGCATTGCTCCAGCCGGCGGCGGAGGGCTGAAAGCTTACTTCTCTCCGCGCATCGTCCTCGCCGATGGCCCATATATCGGCGCGCGGGCTTGAGCGAAAATCTCGGCGCTG
>Ga0209108_10000338_pt1 | contig 25556 bp, 24 predicted proteins | sample Rifsed10ft1_FD_184003 | JGI IMG/M metagenome (GOLD analysis project Ga0209108, IMG submission 184003) | Soil microbial communities from Rifle, Colorado, USA - sediment 10ft 1 (version 2) | ecosystem: Environmental > Terrestrial > Deep subsurface > Rock core/Sediment | place: Rifle, Colorado...
GGCGCCGCCGCCGGCCGCTGTATCGCTCCGAATGCCTCCGCCCATCGCCTCGAGGAGCCGGCGAACGAGGTGCAGCCCGAGCCCGTGCCCGTAGACTTCCCGGGCATCGCTCGAGTCGAGCCGATGAAACATGTCGAAGACCCTCTCCCGGTCCGCCTCCGGGATTCCCGGTCCCCGGTCTCGGATCCAGGCCACGAGCCGGTCGGGCTCGGCCTCCGCCCCCAGGTCGATCGGGCCTTCCGGCGCATACTTCAACGCGTTGTCCAGCAGATGGTACAGGACGCTGGCCAAGGCGCGCTCGTCGGCCTGCACGGGCGGCAGGCCGTCGTCGAGCTGCACCCGGATGCGTTCGTGTCCCTGCATCGAGCGAAACCGATCGACGGCCCCACGAGCCTGCGCGGCGAAATCCAGCGGCGCCACGCGCAACGGAAACCGGCCTGCATCCAGGGCCGAGAGGTCGAGGATCGCCTCGACGAAACTGCCCAGTCGCGCCGTCTCCTCCTGGATCAGGCGCAGCGAGGTGCGGGCCGGCTCAGGCACTCCCGACTCCGCCGGCAACAGCAGCTCGACGCCGGCCTGGATGTTGGTCAGCGGCGCCCGCAGCTCGTGCGAGACCAGGGTCACGAACTCGGATTTCATCCGATCGAGCGCGCGCAGCTCCTGGTTGAGGCGGTCGAGGTCTTCGACGGTCCGCTGCAGCTCGAGCGTGCGTTCGCCGACCTTGGCTTCCAGATCGCGGTTGAGGGCCATCAGCTCCGTGCGGGCCGCGGCGACGTCGTCGAGTGCGGATCGAAGCAGGGCCTCGCGCTCCTTGATCACGCCCAGATCGACGGCGGTGGCCGCCAACACGGGACGTCGCTGTCGCTCGAGCACGACCGGCTGCAGGCTCAGCCGGGCGGGGAAGCGCGACCCATCCAGGCGGTGAAAGAGGACCTCCCCACTCCACCCCTCAGCCGAAGCGCGCTCGAGCACCGGGGCGAGCTCGAACCCCGGAGCGAGGACTTCCCTCAGGTGAAGACTCCCCGAATGCGCCGGGCCTCGCCCGAGGGCGGCATCGAAGGAGCGGTTGCTGAACGCGACCGTTCCATCTGCCTGGCAGATGAAGGCGATGTCGGCGGCCCCTTCGACCAGAGCCGTATACTGGCGCATTTCGGACTGGCCGGCGACGACGCCCTGCCGGGCGAAGAGCAGCAGGCTGAGCGCGATGGCGATCCCCAGCCCGAAGGGATCGACGCTGCCCTGAATCCAGGCGTCGACCCCGACGTAGCCGACGGCGGCGTAGGTGAACGCGATCGGCAGCAAGGCCTCCGCCTGCGAGGCTCGGCCGCGGCGCACCCCCGCCCCGGGACTCGGTCGTATCGGGGCACGGCCTCCCTCGAAGGCAGCCAGCGCCGCCAGCAGAGCGGCCATCATCCACAGCACTTCCACGCGCCACGCCGGCTGGGCATCCCCGGTGATCGCCGCCAGGCCGGCCGCCAGATTGCCGGCCAGCGCCACGACGCCGGCGAGCCCGAGCAAGCCAAGCGACCACCGCTCGTGGCCGCGCTCGGCCAAGAGCAGGAGGCGAAGCACCAAAGCCAGGAAGATGAGATCCAGGGCCGGCCACAGCAGGCCCCAGAAGGCTTTCACCGGCGAGGCGATCCCGACCTCGAGGACCGGCTGCAGCAGCGTCAGCCAGGACAGCCCGCCGACCGACAGCAAGACGATGGCGATATCGAGCCAGTTGCGAAGCCGGCCGAAGCGCTCCTTGGGCCCGGCGCCGTAGCTGGCGACCGCCCACAAGGCACAGGAGACCCCGGCCAGAAGCAGCAGGTCAGCCACGGACGGGACCTGCAGGATCTCGCCGCGCAGGGCCCACCCACCCCAAAGGAAGGCCGCGCTGAGCGCAGCCAGGATCCAGGCCGTCGCCAGAAAGCGCCATGCCCGTCTCGTGGCATCGCCAACGAGGCGGTTGGCGGTGGCGAGTGACTGCAGGCCGGCTCCGGTTCGCAGGAGGACCAGCGCCAGGATGCCCAGTCCCGCCATTCCGCCCGTAGGGGACGGCTGAGCCGCGGCCAACAACGCCGCCAGGGCCAGGAGGCCTGCCCCCACGAGGGTCGCCGCTCTCTTTGGGTCGGCCGGGAGGCGGGGGCGGATCATGCCGCGCATTGTACGCAGGCGCGGGGCGCGGGGCAAACGCTCGAGGGGAATCGACTATCGTCCGGGAATCGAGCGGGCGGCCCTTCGCTTGCGCTCAGGGCCGCCCGCAGGGTGGCGTGCGGATCAGCAGTCGAAGCAGGGGAGCGTCGCTGTCTTCGAAGGAGTCGGCGTCGCCGAGGCCGTCGGCGGGATGGTGGTCTTGGTCGGCGTCCTGGTCGGCGTCCGTGTATTGGTCGCCGTCGCCGGGGCCGGCGTGAAGGTCTTGGTCGGCGTCAGGGTTTTGGTCGGCGTGTTGCTGGGCGGCGACGTGTTGGTGCGCGTCGGAGTGCGCGAGGCGGTCGGTGTGCGCGAGGCCGTCGGGGTGCGCGAGGCCGTCGGCGTGATCGACGGCGTGAAGGTGCGAGTCGGCGTGCGCGTGATCGTCGGCGTGTTCGACGGCGTCGGCGTGCGAGTGGCCGTGGCGGTGGCCACGCTCAGCGAGTCGCTCACCGAGCAGCCGTTGGAGAAATTCAACGAGACACTGAACGAGCCGCGCAGTCCGCCGGCCGGGACGTTGTTGAAGTCTGTGGCCCAGGTCCGGGTCGAGGTTCCCGGATGGTTCGTGCTGGCCGAGCCGCTCGTCGGGGAGGTGTAGTCGGTACCGTTCCAGTATGTCGATCCGCCGTATTGGGAAAGGTTGGCATACATGCTCGACTGAAGCGAAGTCCACGAGACCGAGCCGCCGAGGAAGGTGAAGTCCATCGGGTTGTCGTTACGCACGTCCATGCGAATGTCGTCGCCGAAGATGTAGATGCGCGTCGAGTAGATCAGGCTGCAGTCCGGCGTCGCCGTTTGCGTCGGCGTGAGGGTCGTTGTCGGCGTGGCGGTCGTGGTCGGCGTGTCGGACGGCGTCAGGGTCTGGGTCGGCGTTTCGGTATCGGTCGGCGTGGGCGTGTCCGACGGCGTCGGCGTGTTCGACGGAGTGAAGGACGCCGTCGGCGTGAACGTCGGGGCGCCGATGGTGGGCGGCAGGCCGACGACGCGCGCCGTGCGGAACTGCTCGATGATCCCTTCGCGTTTGGCCACCAGGTGCAGCTGCGGCCAGACCGAGCTGATGATCGGCACGATCAGCGGGTGTTCGAAATCGATCGTCACCGAAACCCGGTCGCCCGGGCCGCCGGTGTCCTCGGCCGGATCGCATTCGGCCGGGATGAAGCTGGCCTGGTCCGACGGCCACAGGATGAAGTCGGGAAGGGTGTCGCCGGTGACGTCACGGCTGGAGCAAACGGTGATGACAAAGTAGCCCGGATCCCCGGGGGTCAGGGTCTCGTCGCGCATGATCGAGGACGATCCGGCGCGGGCCGTGTCTTCGATCGACGGCAGGCGGGCGAAATCTTGCTCCGGGCGGGTATCGCAGACGCCGCCGGCGAAGCCCGCGCAGTAGACCGGGTTGTACTCGCCGGTGACGGCGTAGCGCACGCCGTAGCGGGCGCCGTTCTCGATGGCCAGGTAGGCGTGCAGCACCCGCGCCAGCTCGATGATCATGAAAATCACCAGGAGCATCACCGGCAAGATCAGGGCGAATTCGACGACGCCCTGGCCGCGGAAGCGCCGGCGGGTCCGGGTTGGAGGAGACGAGCGTGTGGCGTCCATAGGCGGGATCCTTCTCATTGGGTCAGCCTGGTGAAGATGCGCGAAGCGATCGCTTCGAACACGCGGATCAGGCCGGAGCCGGTCGGGGCGAAGTAATAGTTGCCGCAGTCGGTCCCGCTGGCGGCCCCGTTGCACGGGTCTCCGGGAGAGGCCGGGTTGCCGTCGTCGCCCACGCCGGCGGCGTAGCGCAGCAGGCGCTCGCCGAGGTCGGGATCGCATGAGCCGCCGTATCCCGGCCAGCACGGGTTGTCGATCACCAGGTCGCCCAGACCGATGGAGAAGATGACGGCCCCCTGGCCGGGCGCCGGACAGCCGGCCGGCTGCGGCGAGAAGGCGTCCGGGCAGCCGACGAAGTCAGCGGCATCGCGCGCAGCGTCGTCGGCGTCGTACTCCGCATTACCGAAGGAGTGCCGGGTGGAGGCCAGCGGATCGCGGCAGAACGGCTGGACCCAGGTCGGCTGGTCGGGGCCGAGGCTGTTCGGGCAGATCCAGCCCTGGCGGTCGGCCACCGGATACACCGGGTCGCGCAGCGCGTTGGCGCCGCCGTCGCCCAGGACGATCAGAATCCAGACCGCCTCTTCCCGAATCTCGCCCGGCACCGCGGTGCCGTCGGCGTTCGGATCGCCGAAGTAGTTGCCGCCGATCAAGAGACCTTCGGAGGTGTTGGTGTTGGTGCAGCCGCGCGGGTCGCCGCCGCTGAAATCACACGGCGGGTTGCCCGGGTCGGGACTGACCTCCAGCGCCTCCAACGTGTTGAAGACGTCGAGGACGTTGTCGCCGTCCGCCAGGTGGAGCTGGCGCGATCCCACGTTGGCGAAGGTCACCACCGCCATGCGGTCGTAGGGGAAGTACATGCGCGAGAGCAGCGCTTCCGTGGCGTCGCGCACTTCCTCGAAGGGATGGCAGTCGTCCTCCCGGTCGCCGTCGGGCGGCAGGCCGGGATCATCGCCTACGACGTCGTCGGCCAGGAAGCGGTTCAGGTTGCACGTCGCCGGATCGCTGTCGGGCACCGGTCCGTTCTGCGGCTGGGGGAACCCGTTGCAGTCGTCGATGACGCCGTCCTCGTCGTTGTCGATCCCGTCCCGGCACAGGTCGAAGGACATCGACGACGAGGTGTCGACCACCAGCACGACGTCGATCGAGGCCGCCTCGGAGACGGCGCTGGCCTGGATCGGAAACGAGTAGATGCCGATGATCGGCAGGAAGGCGAAGTTGACGAGCACTTCGGCTTCGACCCGGACGAACTTGCGGTACGGATCGCCCGAACCGAGGGCCGGGCACAAGGTGGGATCGTGCGCCGGAGAGTAGGGCCCCGGGCCGAAGGGTTCTTCGCAGATGAAGACCTCCGCCGTCCCAGTGTTGACGCCGTTGAGGTTGATGAACTGGGTGGCGGCGGACGTCAGCTCGCCGACGGTGCGGCCTTCGCGAAACTGATTGGCGGCGGCCAGCGCGGCCGAGTCGACCGCCCGTCGCAAGTGGCCGATCTGCGTGAAGAGGATGCCCGAGTCGACCGCCAGGCCGATGAACGACGCCAGGCCAACGAAGGCCAGGGCGATCAGGACCAGCGCCTGGCCGCGCTGAGTGGCGCTGCGTCGCGTCTTCGCCGCGCCTCGCACGCCGGAGGGGGCACCCTGGAAGGGCACCCCGGAGCAGGCCCCCGGTAGAGGGCCGCGCTCGCGGCGGCTGGGGGCGCGCCGGACGTCAGGGTGTGGCCGTGGGTTCGACATTGGCATTCGGCATCATGCTGTAGGCATACAGGGTGACCGGATTGGGGACAAAGGCCGTGATCCACGGCAACCCGAGGATCATGTTGTAGTCGTACCACATCTCCACCATCACCACGCCGGTGTTGGGAGCCGCTGGGTTGAGCAGCGCCTGGACCTCGGCGGAGGTGAATTGGGAAGCGTGGTTGCCGAAGCCGCCCGGGTTCATGCAGGAGTATCCGCTTTCGCCCAGGGCGGGCGGGAATCGGGCCGAGACCGTGCCGCCCGAGACGGAGAAGGCCGAAATCACGATGTCGTCCGCCGTCGAATCGAGGCTGATCTGGGCGCCCGACCCGACGTCGATCGAACTCACCGCCACGGCGCAGACGCGATCGTAGAACTTGCTGTTGTAGCTCGTCCACGGATCGGGCGGAGCGGCCGGCGTACATGGGGCGGGACTGGTGACGTCGCAGCGCACCGGGTCGTCGAGCGCCGCCCAGCGGGTCGCCTCGCGGGCGGCGTCGATCACGTCCAGGTAGAAGTTCAGCATGAAGCCGAACTCGATCAACCCGGAGATCATGATTAGCAGCACCGGCAGCAGAAGAGTGAATTCGACCAGGCTCTGCCCGCGAGCAGAGCGAATCGAACGGATCAAGGGAAGACGCCGCAATAAGGTTGGCCGCTTCATGCGCAATCCTGAGCCTGACTGCCTACATTATAGGAGGCCGGCCGGGGCGCCGGGTAGTACCCAAGGGGTGGACGGAGCCAGCTGTCTTTCGGCTTAGATACGCCTGTAACGCAATCCGAACGCATCAGGGACTTGGTCCTCCAGATCACCGCCGCGCCTGCTGGACCGCGGCCTGACAAAGGGCATTCCCCGGCTTCAGCCGGGGCTTCCCGACGGTCCCCGGACGGGGCCGAGGGTTCCTGGACCCAGGTTCGCCTCGAGCGCCGCCCGAGGCTTCGGCCGCGGTGACAAGGCGCCCGGACCCGGCCTGATCGCCGGGCCCACCTGGAGCATCCTGGCCATACGGCAACGTATTGAGATCATCCGATGAGCGTTTCCAGCGCCGTCCGGCCGCCGTAATAGACCAGGCACGCGCCCGCCAGAAGAAAGGGACCATACGGGATCGGCGTGAAGCTCGAGTACTTGCGCCGCAGGACCATGAAGGCGATGTAACCCAGGCTGAAGACGCCCGCCAGGAGAACTCCGGTCATGACGGCGATGATCACCCCCGGCCATCCCACCACCAGGCCGATCAGCCCTCCCAGCATGACGTCCCCGAACCCGAAGGCGATTTCCTCCAGCGGCGCGCCTCGGCGGCGGGCGATCCAGCGCGAGAAGGCCAGGCCGAGCAGGTACATCACCCACAGGATCAGAAAGCCGGCCGCCCCGCCGAGCAGGACTTTCACCGAACCGCGGGTCGGCTGCAGGGCGCCGATGACCCCCAGCAGGACGGCGGCAGGGACGGCAACGATGCGCAGGATCAGCCGGTGCTCGATGTCGATGACGGCGATCAAGAGGAAGACCAGGCCGACGAACAGGCCGGGCAGGAAGACGGCCAGGCCGGGATCGCGGCCGTAGAGCCAGACGGCGAAGGCGGCGCAAGCCAGCTCGACGATCCATGGACGCGGGCCGCGCCGCGCGTCGCAGTAACGGCAGGGAGAACCGGAGGCCGCCTCGATCAGGCCGAGCCATGCCGCCACCCGGCGGGGGCCGCCGCAGTGGGGGCAGCGCGGCCGGACCGGGCGCCGGTAGATCGGCAAGGCGTCGGCCAACCAGTTGACGACTCCCCCTCCCAGCCAGCCCAGCACGAAGACACCAAGGCCATCCATGGAGCCTGATTATATGCAGCCGCCATCAAGGCGCATGCTAGAATGCGCGGCGTGAGTGAACTACCTCGACCCGATCGCGAACGATTGAGCGCCCTGGGCGCGCTGGTGCTGCTGGCCATCGCCCTGGTGAGGGTGGTGGACCTGCCGAGGCTGCCCTTCGAGTTCGCCGTGGCCGGACTGTTGATTCGCGTCGAGGTCAACCGCGCCGTCGTCCTGGTCGGGCTGGCGGCGGCCGTCACGGTGGCCGGCGCCGATTGGTTGGCGCGGAGTCACCCACGCGGACCGACGGGGTGGTCGCGGCTCGAGCACGTCATCATTCCCGGGTTGGCGACGTTGGCGACGGGGGCGATCCTGACCCGCATCGAGCCCGGGCCGTCGCTGTGGGTCGGTCTGGCGCTGGCGGCGGGCTTGCTGCTGGCCGTCCTGGTGGCCGAGTTCGTCGTCATCGACCCGCAGGACCCGCGGCGAATGACGGCCCTGATCGGCCTGACGGCGCTGGCGCAGGTTCTTCTAACCGGGGTGTACTTCGCTCTGTTCAGCCTGGGCGTGCGGGCCTTCTTCAGCATTCCGCTGTCGTTCGTAGCGACGGCGGCCGTGGCCTGGCGACTGCTCCGGCTGCGGAACCCCGAGTCGCGCCCGGCTTTGTACGCCGTGGCGATCGGCGTAGGAGTCGCACAGCTGATGTGGGGCTTGTACTATCTCCCCCTGGCGGCGTTTCAGCCGGCCCTGATCCTGGGCCTGATCGCCTACCTGGCGATCCAGACCACGGTGTCGCTGCTGCGCCGGCGACTCACCCGGGCGCGGGCGTTGGAGTACGCGGCGGTGGCCGGCCTGGGTATGGTCGGTGTGTTCTTGCTGACGTGAGCCTTCGAACGATCCGAGGATGCGCTCGGTTACCCTGAGCGCGGCACTTTCTTCCCCGGCCGCGAAGACGACGTCGACGGGGTTCGCTCGCGGGCGGCCCGCGCCCGAATCCCCACCAGGCGCTCCTCCCCACGGCGCAGCCGCTCCAGGTTCGGACGCAGCGCCAGGAGCATCAGAATCTCCGCTCCAACCCCAAACCCGACGTAGACCCAGGGCACGTGGCCGGCGTTGGCCTGGGCGGCCAGCGTGAGCGTCATCAAGGCGCCGACGCAGAGGGTCGTCAGCGACGCGTAGCCGATGCCGAAGAGAAGAACAGGAACGACCAGGATGACCCACGCCAGAGTCGGAGAAAGGGCGATCCCGCAGCCGACCGCCGTCGCACCGCCGGCGCCTCCACGGAATCGCAGGCGCCCCTGGCCGCGCTCGATCAAGAACACGGAATGATTGTGGCCGAGCACCGCCAGGATCCCGGCCCCGGCCTGGACCCACGGAGCCCCTGGCGCCAGCGCCTGGGCCAGCAGGACGGCCCCGGCGCCTTTGAGAACATCTCCAGTGGCGGTCACCAGACCGGCCCAAAAGCCGGCCGTGCGCATGACGTTCGTGCCGCCGGTGCGGCCGCTGTGCTCGTTGAGGATGTTCTTCCCGGTGGAGAGCCGGACGACCAGCAGCCCGATCGGGACCGATCCGACCACGTAGGCCGCGGTCAGCGGCACGATCACAGAGATGATGGCGCTGGGCAGAATCCAGTCCGTCACTGCGGCACCCTATGGCCGTCCGGCATGCGCCGCCGGGTCAGGCTCGTTCGACGTCCAGCGGCACCTCGGTCACTCGGCCCCCATCGACGATGAAGGCCCTTGCCGCCCACGCCTCCTCCCGCGGGGCACAAACAACCAGGGCCGCCTCGGGATACTGCCACTCGCGTACATCGCTTTCAGAAACACCGAACGGACCATGCGGGTGCGAATGGAATGCCCCCAGCAACTCCAGGCCCAGGGCCTCCAGCCGGCCGAGGGCGGCCACCAGCGCCCGGGGCTCCATAGCGTAGTGGACCGGGCTGTGTTCGGCGTTCTCGATCGGGACCACCGTTTCCACTCGGTCGGAGCGGCCCGCCAACAGGCCACAGCCCTCTTCCGGCAGGCAGGCCACCAGGTGGCCGACGATGTCGGCCCACTGGGCTGCGGTCAATCGAATCCGCTGGAGGGCCATCTCCGAAGGATTGTATCCCGCCACGGCCGGCTGCCGTCCGTCCCGGCGCCGAACCGGCCTGCCCCGCGGTCCATACGAGCTGTGGTAGATTGCATCTGCCGGAGGCGCACCCCGGCCGGACGACATCCCGAACAGCATCCTCCATCGCCATCCACCGAGGACCGAGACATGCTGTCCCTCGATCGCCCTGACGCCGCCACCCCCGATCGGCCGCGATGAACACCCCCGCCGTCGGCAGCGACGATCGACAGTCCTCGCGGCATCGAGAGATGCATCCGGCGCCGGCGCCGCACGAACTGGAATTCCACGAACATCACGACCCCCACCACCAGGCCTCGGCCATCTCCGACGTGATCCTGGGTGGGCAGGACGGCCTGGTCAACGTCCTCGGCATCGCCCTGGGCGTGGCGGCGGCCACGCAAGATCCGCGCATCATCCTGGCGGCCGGCATGGCGGCCACTTTCGCCGAGTCGGTTTCGATGGCGGCGGTGGCCTTCACCTCGCGCCGGGCGGACCAGGATTACTACGAGAGCGAGCGCGCCCGCGAATTCCGCCACCTGCGCCTCGTCCCCGCCGTCGAACAGGAGGAAGTGCGCGCGATCTATGCCGCCAAGGGATTCCAGGGTGAGACCCTCGACCGCATCGTCCGAACGATCACCGCCGACGAGGACGTATGGGTGGGTGTGATGATGGCCGAGGAGCTGCGCCTGTCGCCGGTCGGTCACCGGGCGGCCGTCAAGTCGGCGCTCGTTGTCGGAATCGCCGCCGTCATCGGGTCGCTGATTCCCCTGACCCCGTTCATCCTGTTGCCGGTCGCGCCGGCCATGCTGACCTCGCTGGTGGTAGCCGCCGGCGCCCTTTTCGCCGTCGGCGCCTACAAGGCCCGCCTGACCGTCGGACGCCCGGGGCGGAGCGGCCTGGAGATGGCTCTGATCGGCACGGCCAGCGCGTTGGTGGGATACCTGGTCGGGTTGATCTTCAAAGTGCCGACCACGGGGTAGTCCCCGGCTTCAGCCGGGGTGTACGGACATCGGCCGAGGGGCGACGGACTCGGCCCAAACGCCGGGACTGCTGCTCATTCAGTCACCCCCCGCCGACACCGTGGATGCCGCCTTCGGTGAGCGCCCGCAGGTCGCCCAAAGCCTGCCCAACGTCCTTTGCCGTCACCTTTCGCCCCGAACGCTCGATGGACGTCAGGCGGCCGGCGGCGGCCTGCTCCTCTGCCAGTTCGCGAATGGACCGGTTCTGCGCCGTCGCCTGCTTGACCAGGTCGGCGGCGGCCGCATAACCGATCAGCGGGGTGAGCGCGGTGGCGACGATAGCGTTGCGTTCGAGCCATTCGGTGGCCCGCGCGGCGTTGGCCTGCAAACCCAGCACGGCGCGCTGGGTAAACGAGCGCACCGCCCCGATCGTCACATGCATCATCTCGAACAGGTTGTGGGCGATCACCGGCATCATCACGTTGAGCTCGAGCTGGCCGGCTTGCGCCCCCAGCGCCACCGTCGTGTCACAACCGATGACATGGAACATGGCCATGTTGAGCATCTCGGCCTGTACCGGGTTGACCTTCCCCGGCATGATGCTGGAGCCCGGCTGCACGGCCGGCAGGCGCAGCTCATCCAGGCCTGTCGCCGGACCGGAGGCCAGCAAGCGAAAGTCGTTGGCGATGCGCGTCAGCGTGATGGCCAGCGTCCGCAGCGAGGCCGAGAAGTCGGCCATATCGGCCATCGACTGCATCGCCTCGAAGAGGTTGTCACAGGTCTGCAGCTCCCGGCCGGCCAGCTCGCTCAGGCGACGGACCATACGGGCGTGATATTCGGGATGCGCGTTGAGGCCCGTGCCCACGGCCGTTCCGCCGATGCCCAGGCGACGCAGGCCCTCCGCCGACCGGCGAATCCGGTCGCCGTCGCGCGCCACGGCCGTGGCATAGCCCCCGAATTCCTGGCCCAGCCGGATCGGCACGGCGTCCTGCAGATGGGTTCGGCCCGACTTGACGATCGGGTCGAACGCCTCGGCTTTGCGTTGGAGCCCCAGGGCCAGATCCCCCACGGCCTCGAGCAGCTCGTCCAGGCGCCACAGGCAGCCCAGGCGGATGGCGGTCGGGATAGTGTCGTTCGTCGATTGGGCCATGTTGACGTGATCGTTGGGATGCACGCGGTACTCGCCCAGCCGCCCGCCCAGCAGCTGGGTGGCGCGATTGGCGACGACCTCATTGGCGTTCATGTTGTGGCTTGTGCCGGCCCCGGCCTGGAACGGATCCACGACGAACTGGTCGTCCCACTGCCCCGCCCGCACCTCTTCGGCAGCGCGGGCGATGGCCTCGGCCGCCGTCGGGTCGAGCAGCCCCAGGGCGGCGTTGACCTCGGCCGCGGCGCGCTTGACCGTCGCCATCGACCAGATGAACGCCCGATAGGGTCTCAGGCCGCTGATCTGGAAGTTCTCGACCGCCCTGGCGGTCTGCGCCCCGTACAGCGCATTCTGAGGAACGCGAACCTCACCCAGAGAATCACTCTCGAGGCGAAAACCTTCCGCGCCGCTCATGTCCTTCCTCCTGCCCGGCGGCGGCAGACGCCGCCCACAGGGCTACAGGACGTGAAGAGAGGGAGCCGAACGGCTCCCTCTCCGATGCTTGGCCGAGCCCCGGCGGGCTACTTCTCCAGCGCCTTGTAGCCCGGGCCGCCCTTGAAGTAGTCGTAGTTTGGCTTGATGTCCGGCTTCAAATCGACGACCTCCCCGGCGGCCAGGGCCTTGGTGTGATCCAGGTGGACGGGTTGGCCATGATGGTCCTTGCCGTCGAAGACCTGGTTGAAGCCCGGGGTTCCGGCGGGCATGCTCAAGCGATCCGTGGCCTTGGCCGAATGGGCGGAAGGAACCTCGTCTTCGGTGAAGATGGCCTCGAAGGGGCACTCGGGGATGCAGGCCCCGCAGTCGATGCAGGTGTCGGGATCGATGTAGAACCACGGCCATTGATCGACCGGCTTCCCCGGCACAATGCACTCCACCGGGCAAACGTCGACGCAGCCGGCGTCGCGCAGGCAGAGGCTGGTGATGATGTGTGTCATACGGCGATCCTCCCGGAGGATGAAGTCTCGATCGGTGGCGCCTCAGCTGCGCGCCGCCTGGTAGCGGCGATCGGCTTCGGCCCAGTTGACGAGGTTCCACCAGGCCGTCACGTAGTCGGCCCGGCGGTTCTGATACTTGAGGTAGTAGGCGTGCTCCCAGACGTCGAGCCCGAGCACAGGAGTCTGCCCGTCGCTGAGCGGCGAATCCTGGTTGGCGGTCGAGACAACTTTGAGCTCGCCCTTGTCCACGACCAGCCAGGCCCACCCGCTGCCGAACCGCCCCATGGCGGCCTTGGCCAGGACCTCCTTGAACGCGTCGAAGGCGTTAAAGGTCTTGTCGATCGCCTTGGCCAGATCGCCCTTGGGCGAACCTCCCTGCCCCGGCCCCATCAACGTCCAGAACAGCGTATGGTTGGCGTGGCCCCCGCCGTTGTTGCGAACGGCCGTGCGGACCGCCTCGGGGACGGACGCCAGGTCGCGCACGATCTCTTCGACCGGCTTGCCCAGCCACGCGGGATGGGCCTCGAGGGCATTGTTCAGGTTGGTGACATAGGCGGCGTGATGCTTCCCATGGTGAATCTCCATGGTCCGGGCATCGATATGCGGCTCCAAGGCATCGTGAGGGTACGGCAGAGGCGGAAGTTCGAAGGGCATGGAAGGCTACCTCCCAAGGGGTCGACGATCTCAGGTGACCGCGGCGTGGCGGCAACGGACGAGCCGAAGATGAAGAACCGCCGATAAGAGCATTCTAGTCCGCCGGGCGGGAAATTGTCAAGGAAGCTCTTGGAAATCCGGTGCGACGAGCCTCACGATCCGGCGCAGGCGAGGGATGCCCACCCGGGTACAATGGAGCCGTGGTGCGCGCCCACTCGTAGAGGGACGTCGACATGCAGCTTCGCTGTTATCGCTGTGGCTGGAGCTTCTCCCTGAGCCGGGAACAGGTCGAGTTTGCCCTGGAAGCGGCGCGGGCCAGAGGCGGTCAACACTACGACGTCCACTGTACGCGTTGCCGGACGGTCAACAAGGTCCCTCTGAAGCAGCTCGAGAAGGGGGCGCCGCGTCCGGCCGCCCCAGGCGAAGGCTAAGCGCCGCCACCCTGGCGGTAGAGTCGCTCCTGCTCGATCAGTTCCCGCACCGGCTCCGGCACAAGATAGCGGATCGATAAGCCCAGGGACGCCCGGCGGCGGATGTCCCGCGCCGAAATCTCGACTCGAGGGACGGGGAAGGGCCGCACCTTGGCGACCAGGCCGGGGATCTCCCGCTCGAGCCGGGCGGCATCGCCCGCGTGTCCGGGGCGATCCATGACACCGATGGCGGCACACAGCTCCAACAGGCGGGCAGGCTCGTGCCACCGGGGCAGCTCCTCAAGCGTATCGGACCCAATAAGGTAGACCAGGCCCGCCCCCGGTTCGGCACGTTGCAGCCGCTCCAGGGTCTCCACCGTGAAATAGGGCGGCTGGCGGTCGATATCGACGGTCGAGAACCGAAAGCGCGGATTCGATTCGATGGCGGCCCGAACCAGGCGGGCTCGGATTTCGGTCGGCGCCGGATCGACATCCGGTTTGAGCGGCGAGCGCGGCGTGAGCACCCACAGCACGACTTCAAGATCGAGCTCACGCAGAGCGTGCTCGGCCAGGATCAGATGTCCGAGATGGGGCGGGTCGAAGGTGCCCCCGAAGACGCCGATCATTCTGCCCATTCGAGTTCGTACTCTCCGATGCGCACGTTGTCCCCCGGGCGTACGCCGGCCTGACGCAAGGCGTCGTCGACTCCCATGCGCGTCAGCGAGCGCTGGAATCGTCGAACGCCTTCGTCGTGTTCCCAGTAGGTCATGGCCGCCGCCCGTTCAACCCCACGCCCGGAGACCCTCCAGGCCCCATCCGGATCACGCCCGACGGCGAACCCACTCGCCTCGCTTGGACGATGGATCGGTATGACTTCTTCGGCCGCCTCGGGTTCGGCCGCCTCAGAGATCTTGGCGGCTGCTCGCAGCAGGCTCTCGACATTCGTGCGGTGCAGCGCCGAGATGGCCTGGGCCGCCTGGCCGCGCCCCTCGAGCTCGTCCTTCCACGCCGGCCAGCGCTGCAAGACGTCCGGTTCGTCGATCTTGTTGATCGCCACGATACGCGGTTTGCGGGCCAGCGCAGGATCATAGGCGGCCAACTCGATGTTGGTGGCTTCCATGTCCCGCAGGGGATCTGGAGCGCTTCCATCGAGAAGGTGGATCAAGACGCCGGTACGCCGGATGTGACGCAGAAACCGGTCGCCCAGCCCGGCCCCGGCGTGGGCCCCTTCGATCAGGCCAGGGATATCGGCCAGAATGAAACGGCGGCCGTCGACCTCCGCCACGCCCAAGTTCGGCTGCAGCGTCGTAAACGGATAGGCGGCCGTTTTCGGACGGGCTTCGGTGAGGGCCGCCAGCAGAGTCGACTTGCCGGCGTTCGGGGCGCCGACGATCCCGATGTCGGCCAGCAAGCGCAGCTCCAGGTGGAGGCTTCGCTGTTCCCCGGGCTCGCCCCGCTCGGCGACGCGCGGCGTCTGCTGGCGAGAAGTCGCAAAGCGGGCGTTTCCCCGGCCGCCCCTCCCGCCATGGGCCACCAGCAGCTCGTCGCCATCCTGCGTCAGATCGGCCAGGACATCTCCCTGGTCGCTGCGCACTACCGTTCCGGGCGGCACCGAAAGCACCAGGTCCTTCCCCCGGCGGCCGCTCTTGTTGGAGGAGGCCCCATTCCGCCCCGGCTCGGCCTGGAAGCGCTGCCGGTCGCGATACCAGCTGAGTCCGTTCATCGTCGGCCGGACGCGCAGGACGACGTGTCCGCCGCGGCCGCCGTCGCCTCCGTCCGGTCCGCCGCGCGGCACGTATTTCTCCCGCCGGAAGTGGACGACGCCGTCGCCCCCCTTGCCGGCGCTCACTTCGATCTTGACCTCATCCAGGAACATAGGACTTCCGGCGGATTATAGCGCCCGACCGACGACTCGATCCCGCGCCGCCCGCCTGTTTGCACCTGCCCCTCACTTGTGATAAAGTTCCCGCTCGATTCTCGGGGCGGAGGGATTGATGCCCGCATCCAGCGTGCCGGACATCGTGGTGGGTCGCCTGCCGCTCTATCTGCGGGCCCTCACCCAGATGACGGCCAGCGGCAAAGAGATTACCTCATCCCAGGAACTCGGGGAGCGCCTGGGCATTTCCTCGGCCCAGATCCGCAAGGACCTCTCGCAGTTCGGCGAATTCGGCAAACAGGGCACCGGTTACAACATCGCCTACCTCTCCGACCAGCTGCGCCGCATCCTCAAGGTCGACCGCATCTGGGACGTGGCGTTGGTGGGCATCGGAGACCTGGGGCGAGCCATCGCCCACTATGCCGGTTTTGTCGACCGCGGCTACCGGGTGGTGGCGGCCTTCGACAATGATGCGGCAAAAGTCGGAACCCAGATCGGCCCGCTGACGGTCGAAGATACGGGGCGCATCGTCGAAGTCGTCCGCGCCCGGCGCATCACCGTCGCCATGCTGGCCGTCCCCCGCGACGCCGCCCAGGAGGTCACCGACCGACTGGTCGAGGCGGGGGTCCACGCCATCCTGTGCTACGCGCCGACCTCGGTACATGTGCCGAAGGGCGTCCACGTGCAGTACATCGACCCCGTGCTGCACATGCAGCGGATGACGTACTACCTGCCGTAGACTCGCTCCTTCAACAGAGGAAGTGGTCAGTGGTCTGTGGCCAGTGTTCAGTGATTACGCCACTGTCCACTGTCCACTGTTCTAGACTTGCGGTAGGTGGCGCCGAAGGCGTTCGAGCATCGTCAGGCCGCGGGCGGCGCCCTTGGCGATGCAGGCCACCGGCTCCTCGGCCAGGTAGGCCGGGACGCCGGTTTCGCGCGTCAGCCATTTGTCGATCCCGCGCAGCAGCGAGCCGCCGCCGGCGACGACCATCCCCCGGTCGATGATGTCGGAGGCCAGCTCCGGCGGCGTTCGCTCCAGCACCGAGCGGGCGGCGGCGATCTGGAGCTGAAGCGTCTCCTGGATCGCCTCGACGACTTCCTCGGTGGTCAGCGTAATCGGACGCGGCAGACCGGTGACCTGGTCCTGACCCTGGATTTCCATCGTCCGGTTGTCGTCCTGGGCCGTGGCGGCGCCGATACGGATCTTGGCCTCCTCGGCGGTGCGCCCGCCGATGACCAGCCCGTACTTCTTGCGAACGTAGGTGGCGATGGCCTCGTCCAAGCGGGTCCCGCCGCTGCGCACGGTGTTGGCGGTCACGAGACCGCTCATCGCCAGCACCGCCGCCTGAGTGGACCCTCCGCCCAATCCGACGACCATATTGCCGGACGGCGTGGCGATGGGTAATCCGATTCCGATGGCGGCCGCCAGCGGTTCCTGGATCAGGAAAACCTGGCGGCTGCCGGCCTGCAGGGCCGCCTCGTGAACCGCCCGCCGCTCGACGCTGGTGGCGCCTTCGGGGACGGTGATCATCACCCGCGGCTTGAACAGCCGCGCCGGACCGCAGACCTTCTCGATGAAGTAGCCCAGCATGCGCTGGGTCACTTCGAAGTCGGCGATGACGCCTTCGTGCAGCGGGCGCATGACCTCGATGATGTCCGGGGTGCGCCCGTCCATCTCACGCGCCGCCACGCCCACCTCGACGATCTTCAGTTCTTCGCTGTCGATGGCGACGACGGTCGGCTCGTACAGCAGGACTTCATCGCCCTCACAGATGACGGTGTTGACCGTTCCCAGGTGAATGCCCAGGTCTTTGCCAAAGAGGGCCATGGGCTAGCTTTCGCCGCTCCCCATCGGCGGACGGTGCGATCCGCGCCGGTAACGGCGGACGGCCTCCAGGCGCAGCGTCGAGCGGCGCAAAGCGGCCTCGATCGCCAGGTACTCGTCCGTCTCCGGCAGCGGGCCCTTCTGCAGCAGCGCCTCCGCTCGGGCGCGGGCCGCCTCGGCCCGCGCCGCATCGATTTCGTCGACGCTTTCCCCGACGTCGGCCAGCACGGTGACCACCGTCGGCCGCACCTCCATCACCCCGCCCGAGATGACGAAGACCTCCTCCCGTCCGGAGTGACGCACGCGCAGGAAGCCGTTGCCCAGGCTGGTCAGCAGCGGGGCATGGTTGGGCAGAATCCCCATCTCGCCCTCGCTGCCCGGGGCGATGATCATGTCGGCCGGGCCGCTGAACAGCGCCCGATCCTGACTGACGACGTCGCACTGGATCGGCATCCCCGTCCTAGCGTCCCGTTCCAGAGGTCCGGATTGAATCCACGGCGACTTCTCCGCGCGATTCAGGGACAAAGTGCAATCGGCTCAAAGGCATCCGAAGCCGAAGGGCTCCCCAAAGGGGGCTCCGATCGATCCCCGCCAGCCTGAACGAAGGTAGGTGCGCCACGACGATCAATCTCCGGAACGGGACGCTAGGCGGCCGCCAGCCGCTGGGCCTGCTCGACGGCCTCGTCGATCGCCCCGACCATATAGAAGGCCTGCTCGGGGAGATCGTCATGCTTGCCGTCGAGGATCTCGCGGAAGCCGCGCACCGTCTCTCGCAGCGGGACGTAACGGCCTTCGCGGCCGGTGAACTGCGCCGCCACGTGCATCGGCTGAGAGAAGTAGCGTTCGATCTTGCGCGCCCGGGCGACGAGCAGCTTGTCGTCTTCGCTCAACTCGTCGATGCCCAGGATGGCGATGATGTCCTGCAAGTCCTTGTAGCGCTGCAGCACCTTCTGCACGTCGCGGGCGGCGGTGTAGTGCTCCTCCCCGACGATCTGCGGGTCGAGAATGCGCGAGGTCGAGGCCAACGGGTCGACGGCCGGGTAGATGCCCTTCTCGACGATCGACCGCTCCAGGGCGATGGTGGCGTCCAGGTGGGTGAAGGTCGCCACCGGCGCCGGGTCGGAGTAGTCGTCGGCCGGGACGTAGACCGCCTGCATCGAAGTGATCGAGCCGGTGCGGGTGGACGTGATGCGTTCTTGCAGGGCGCCCATCTCGGTCGCCAACGTCGGTTGGTAGCCCACCGCCGACGGCATGCGCCCGAGCAGGGCCGAGACTTCCGAGCCCGACATGCTGAAGCGGAAGATGTTGTCGATGAAGAGCAGAACGTCGCGCCCCTGGTCGCGGAAATACTCGGCCATCGTCAGCGCCGTCAGGCCGACGCGCAGGCGCACACCCGGCGGCTCGTTCATCTGGCCGTAGACCAGCACCGTGTCCTTGAGCACGCCGGCCTCGATCATCTCGCGGTACATCTGCGTCCCCTCGCGCGTGCGTTCGCCGATGCCGGCGAAGACCGAGTTGCCCTTGTGCACGGTGGCGATCGATCGAATCAGCTCTTGGATCAGGATCGTCTTGCCGACGCCGGCGCCGCCGAAGATGCCGGTCTTGCCGCCCTTGGTGAACGGCGCCACCAGGTCGATGACTTTCAGGCCGGTCTCGAAAACTTCCACCCGGCGCGACTGTTCTTCGAAGGACGGCGCCGCCCGGTGGATCGGGTAGCGCATCGAGGCCGTCACCTCGCCGCGACCGTCGATCGGGACGCCCAGGACGTTGAAGACCCGCCCGAGCGAGGCCTCCCCCACCGGGACGGTGATCGGCCCACCGACGGTGCGCGCCGGCATGCCGCGCTGCAGCCCGTCGGTGGTATCCATCGCCACCGTGCGGACCTGGCGGTGGCCGAGATGGCGCTGCACTTCCAGGATCAGGGGCGCCTGCCCCGGCCGATCGAGTTCGATGGCGTCATAAACCTGCGGCAGCTCGCCCGCCGGGAATTCGCAGTCGACCACCCCGCCCAGGATCTGCACCACCTTTCCCGTCACTTCCGCCATGCGTCAAACCTCCGAAGGGAGTCGTGGATGAATCTCACCGAGTGTACCGTCCGCCTCTCCCCCAACCCCCTCTCCGCCCCGAAAGCTCCTCACCAAGGGGGCGCGTGGCGGAGAGGGGTGGAAGTTTGGGGGATGGGGGAGTGGAACTCCCCCATCCCCCAAAGAGACCCTCCCCTCCCCCTGCCTCGTGCCAGTGCCGGAAGAAAGCAGGCTTCTGCAGGGGGAGAGGAAAGGGGTGGGGGTTCGACGCGCCAATGCCATGGTCGTGTCTTACGCCCGCTGCGCCTCGACACCACCGACGATATCGAGCATGTCGCTGGTGATGGCCTGCTGGCGGGCCTTGTTGTAATCGAGCCGCAGGGCCGAGCCCAGCTCGACGGCGTTCTGCGTCGCGTTCTGCATCGCCACCATGCGGGCGGCGTGCTCGCTGGCCCGCGACTCCATCACGGCATGGAACACCTGCAGCGCCGTGAAGCGCGGGACGATGTGACTGATCAATTCCTCTTCGCCCGGCTCGTAGATGTACGCCGGCGCCGGACCGGAGGCGGGCTGGAACGCCGTCACGCGCGTGTCCGGCTGGTCGAGTTCCAGGGGGAGCAGGAGCTTGGTCGTCGGGATCTGGCGCAGCAGGTTGACGAACCGCGTGTAGACCAGGAAGACCTGATCGGTGCCGCCGCCCAGATAGTCCTCGACCACCAGCCGGCCGATGGCCGAGACGTCGGCGAACGACGGCTCCGCCGGAAGCCCGCTGAAATCGGCCCGCACCGCGATGCGCCGCCGGGCCATCATGTCGCGGCCTTTGCGGCCGACGAAGACATACGTCACCGGCGCCGCCGCGCCGCGGAAGGATTCGAGACAGTACCGAATCAGGTTGGCATTGTAGGCGCCCGCCAGGCCGCGGTCGCTGGTGATGACGACGACGGTGATTCGCTTGACCTCGGTGCGCTGCGTCAGGAGCGGATGGGCGACGTCGCGGGCCGGCTGCGACGCCAGGTGCAACAGCACCTCCCAGGCCTTGGTGGCGTAGGGGCGCGTCGCCTGGACGGCCTGCTGCGCCCGTCGCACGCGGCTGGCGCTGACCGCCTGCAGGGCGCGTGTGACCTGGGCGATGTTGCCGACACTTCGGATTCGCAGCCGCATCTCGCGGGCGGAGGTCATCTCGGTCTTTTCCCGTGGCCCCGGATCAGCCCTGCCAGCCCTGGTTGAAAGCCTCGATCGCTTGCCGCAGGGCCTGTTCGGTCTCCGGTGTGATCAGCTTGCGGGCGGCGATGTCTTTGGGGATCTCGGGATGACTGGCGTCGATGCTGCGCAGCAGCGCCGCTTCCCAGCTTCGCACGCGGTCGACCGCCACCTGGTCGGCGTAACCGTTGGTGGCGCCGAAGAGGGCGATCACCTGCTGTTCGAGCTCGGCCGGGGCGTATTGCGGCTGCTTGAGGACTTCCTGAAGCCGCTGGCCGCGCGCCAGCTGGGCCTGCGTCGCCTTGTCCAGGTCGGACCCGAACTGCGCGAACGCGGCCACTTCTCGGAAGGCGGCCATATCCAGGCGCAGCCGGCCGGCGACCTGCTTCATCGCCTTCGTCTGGGCGTCGCCCCCGACGCGCGACACCGACAGCCCGACGTTGATCGCCGGGCGGATGCCGGCGTAGAACAGGTCGTTCTCGAGGTAGATCTGACCGTCGGTGATCGAAATCACGTTGGTCGGGATGTAGGCCGAAACGTCGCCCAGCAGCGTCTCGATGATCGGCAGCGCCGTCAGCGATCCGCCGGAGCCGGCCACCCGGGCGACGCGCACGCCGGCCGCGTCGCTCCGCTGCTTGAGGGCGGCCTCGGCTTCACTCCGCGCCAACGGACCGTCGAACACCTTGCCGTCGATCGAAGCTTCCGCCTCGACCTCCCCTTCCCCGGCCGGAGCCAGCACGTAGCGGTCGGCCAGGCGCACGGCGCGCTCGAGCAAGCGGCTGTGCAGATAGAAGACGTCTCCGGGATAGGCCTCGCGGCCCGGGGGACGGCGCAGCAAGAGCGAGACCTGGCGGTAGGCCCAGGCGTGTTTCGACAAATCATCGTAGATGACGAGGGCGTCGCGGCCTTGCTCGGCGAACTCCTCCCCGATGGCGCAGCCGGCGTAGGGGGCGACATATTGCAGCGCCGCCGGTTCGTCGGCGGCGGAAACGACGACGACGGTGTGCTCCATCGCCCCGAACTGCTCGAGCGTCGCCACGGTGCGGGCGATGGCCGCCCGCTTCTGCCCGATGGCCACGTAGATGCACAGCAGGTCCTTGCCCTTCTGCTGGATGATGGTGTCGATGGCCAGCGCCGTCTTGCCGGTCTGGCGGTCGCCGATGATGAGCTCGCGCTGGCCTCGACCGATCGGGATCATGGCGTCGATGGCCTTGATGCCGGTCTGGACGGGGGTATCGACGTCGCGGCGCTTGACCACGCCGGGAGCGATGCGCTCGATCGGGCGGAAAGAGGTGGTGGCGATCGGTCCGCGGCCGTCGATGGGTTCCCCGAGCGCATTGACCACCCGCCCGATCATCGCCTCCCCCACCGGGACCGAGGCGATGCGGCCGGTACCGTAGACCTCCATGCCTTCCTCGATGCCGGAGAACTCGCCCATGATGATCAGCCCGGTCGACTTCTCCTCGAGGTTGAAGGCGATCCCCATCACGCCGTTGTCGAACTGGACCAGTTCCTGGGAACGGACGCCGGTCAGGCCGGAGGCGCGGGCGATCCCATCGCCGGCCTCGAGCACCTTACCGACTTCGCGCAGGCCCACTTCCGGCCGATAATCCTTGATTTGTCGCTCGAGGTCGGATGCAAGGTCCCTGACGAGGTCCGACATGACGCCTCCCGGGCGAGGTTTACAGGTAGGAGCCCGGCGGCCGTGGGACCGGTCTGCGGGTCTTGGCCGCCGCTGCAGCGACGAGCAGGGCCATTGCGCGCCCTTCCACCGCTAACCGACGAATGGTAACCGAACCAGTCCTTTTTGTCCAGCCGTTCACAATCGCGACGGCATCGATCATCCGCCTTCGTCGATCGAACCCCGCTTGCGGCCCTGCCCCAATTGGATCGACCGCTCGTAGGCAGCCCAGATCGCGCGCGAGAGGGCCGTGCGGAACCCGGCTTTCTCCAGGTAGTAGAGCGCCGCGGCCGACGTCCCGCCGGGCGAAGTCACCTGATTGCGCAGTCGGGCCAGGTGCATGGGCGAGCTCTCGTAAAAAGCCACCGAGCCGCGCACGGTCTGCACGACCAGCGCCTCCGCGATTCGGCGAGGGAACCCCAGATGCACACCGGCGTCGACCATGGCTTCCATGAAAAGGAAGACGTACGCCGGACCGGTCCCGGACAGAGCCGTGGCCATATCCAGGTAGTCCTCGTTCTCGACGAAGAGCTCCTGGCCGCACGAAGCCAGGATCGCCTGGGCCTCCTGGCGCTGGCCGGGCGTGGTTTCGGGCGTCGCCGTCCAGACGGTGATCCCCTCGCCCACCTGAGCCGGCGTGTTCGGCATCGACCGAACGACGGCGGCGTGAGACAGGCCGCGCGTCAGATCGAGCAGGCGGGCGCCGGCGACGATCGACAGCACGACCGCCTGCGGCGGGACGGCGCCGCGCAGGTGGCGCATGACGTCGTCGAGCGTCTGCGGTTTGACCGCCAGGACGACGGTCGAGGCCCCGGCGACGGCCGACCGCGAGTCGGGATCGACTCGCACCCCGTGGCGGTCCTTGAACTCCTGCAGGCGCTCGGGCCGAGGGCCGGAAACCCCGATGTCCGAAGCCGGGACTCCGGCGCGCTGGATCAGGCCTCCCACGATGGCCTCGGCCATCACGCCCGGACCTACGAAGACGATGTTTCGCTGTTCGGCCATGTCGGCTCCCGCGGTCAAGGTCTGGATGCCCGGCGTCCTTCAACTGCACTCAGGACGCCTGTCGACTTACGAAGGCTGGATGCCCGGCGCCCTTCGACAGAGCCGGTCCCGGGCAATCGTATGGGGCTCAGGAGGCCTCAACCTCCAAGGAAGCGCGCTGAGCGAAAGCCGAAGCGCGCCCGTCTCCGCGCTTTGCCGAACAGCATCCTTCGACGGAGCCTGTCCCCTCTCCGGGCCGGCGCCTTGCGGGCGCCAGCCCGCGGGGGCGAACAGCCGAGCAAAGGCGAGGGGCTCAGGATGCTGGAACGACCCACCGCGCTGCGCGGTGTCCCCGGTTGATCCTCACGGCCGCGCGAAATAGCGCAGCGCCAGGCGGACGCGCCCTTCGACCTGCTCCGGCGCGTCCGGAGGCAGGGACTGAACCGCCGCCTGAGCCTCGACCAGGCTGTAGCCGAGCGACGTCAACGCCGCCAGGACATCGGTATCCGCCGGAAGGAGGGCCGGTCCGCCCATCGATGGAACGGCGAACTTGTCCTTCAAGTGGAAGACGATCCGCTCGGCGGTCTTCTTCCCGACTCCGGGGACGCGGTCCAAGGCCTCGGGCCGCCCGTTGGCCACGGCCGCCCGGAGGGTATCCGGGCTCACATTGGAAAGGACGGCCAGCGCCAGCTTCGGGCCGATCCCGCTGACCTGCAGCAGCAGCTCGAAGAGCTCGCGCTGCTCGGGGCTGGCAAAGCCATAGAGAGTCAGCGCGTCCTCCCGCACCACCAAATGCGTGTGCAGGAAAACGGCCAGCCCGGCCGAAGCCACCGACTCGACCACCGACCTCGGCACGAGCACCCGCAGGCCTACGCCGCCGACCTCGACCACCAGTTCGCCGGCCAAGACCTGCTGGACGATCCCGCGCACGGTCGAGATCATATCCCGGCCTCCATCCGTTGGCGGATCCGGCTCATGTGGGCGTGGCAGATCGCCACGGCCAGAGCATCGGCGGCGTCGTCCGGGCGCGGCAGATCGTCCATCCGCAACAAGGTCTGGACCATCGTCTGCATCTGAAGCTTGTCGGCGGCGCCGTAACCGGCCACCGCCTGCTTGATCTCGACCGGGGAGTACTCGGTGACGGCAAGGAGATGGCGCGCCAGAGTCAGCAGAACGACGCCGCGCGCCTGGCCCACGGACATCGCGGTGGAGACGTTGCGTTCAAAAAAGAGACGTTCGACGGCGGACGACTCGGGCCGATGTGACTGCAGCACCCGTTCGATACCCGCTTCCAGCGCCAGCAGTCGCTCACTCGCCTCCTGACCGGACTGGGTCTCGATCACGCCGAAGTCCACCAGTTCCAGGTCCCCGCCGCGGAGCTGGCGGACCAGGCCGTAGCCGGTGCGAGCCATGCCGGGGTCGATGCCCAGCACGAGACGTCCACTCTGCGCCGGGAGTGAGGCGGGACCAGGGGTCGTCGAAGGATGGGACAAGCGGGCGCCGGAGCCCCCCACCGTGCGGGTCAGGCGGTTTCCAGAAGCGAGACCGCTTCATCCGAGACGTGCAGGGTGGAGAAGACCTGCTGCATGTCGTCGAGGTCTTCCAGCGACTCGACGACGCGCATGACCTGCACCGTCTGATCGCTGGGCAGCTCGACGGTGTTGTTCGGCAGCATGCGCACACCGGCTTCTTCCGCCTTCAGGCCGGCGGCGTGCAGGACGTCGTTGATGGCCTTGAAGGCCTCGACCGGGGCGAAGATCTCGATCGAATCGTCGCCGAAGATGACGTCGTCGGCGCCGGCCTCCACCGCCATCTCGAACATCTTCTCGCGGTCGGCGCCGCGCGCCGGGATCGAGAAGTAGGCGGCCCGGCGGAACTGCCAGGCCACGGCGCCGGCCTCGGCCATCGTGCCGCCGGCTTTGGACAGGGTATGGCGCAGCTCGGCTACCGTCCGGTTGCGGTTGTCGGTGACGACTTCCATCATCACCGCCACGCCGTGCGGCGCGTAGCCTTCGTAGAGAACACGCTCGAACGCCGCCGCGTCCTTGTCTTCCCCGGTGCCGCGCTTGACGGCTCGCTCGATATTGTCCTTCGGCATGTTGGCGGCGCGGGCGCGCTCGACCGCCAGGCGCAGGCCGAAGTTCGCTTCCGGGTCCCCCCCGCCCTCACGCGCCGCCAGGGCGATCTCGCGCGCCAGGCGGGTGAACGTGCTGCCGCGCTTGGCGTCATTGGCGGCTTTCTTGCGCTTGATCGTTGACCACTTGGAATGTCCGGACATGTAACTCGCTGCCCCACCGGCTGATCCCGGTGAAGAGATGGGGATGACGATCGTTGGATTATACCATTGGCCTAGCTCATGGAGCGCGCTTCGAATTCGGGCTGACGCCGAACAGTCCGTCGTTGGACCTCCCCTCCGCTCAGCGCGGATGTAGTTTCCATGGAGAGTGACGCACCCTCCCT
>Ga0209108_10000343_pt1 | contig 25394 bp, 29 predicted proteins | sample Rifsed10ft1_FD_184003 | JGI IMG/M metagenome (GOLD analysis project Ga0209108, IMG submission 184003) | Soil microbial communities from Rifle, Colorado, USA - sediment 10ft 1 (version 2) | ecosystem: Environmental > Terrestrial > Deep subsurface > Rock core/Sediment | place: Rifle, Colorado...
CGCGCCCCGCCCTCCCCTTTTGATCGAGCGAGACGCATCGAGCGTGCCCACGACACGATTAAGTATCGTCCCCCGCTACGCACGCCCGCCATGCCCCTCAACATGGTCGTGTGCCTCAAGCAGATCCCGAATCCGGACCTGCAGTTCCAGATCGGCCCGGACGGGAAGGACATCCGCCGGGACACGCTGAATTACAAGGTGAACGGCGCGGACGAATATGCGCTCGAAGAGGCCGTGCGGCTCAAGGAGAAGCACGGAGGCCGCGTCGTCGCGCTCACCCTGGGCCCAAAGCGCACGGAACAGATGCTTCGGGAGGCCCTCGCGAAGGGCGCGGACGAAGCGGTCCGGATCGCATACGAGGACGTCGCCACGTACGACGTCGGCAAGATCGCGCGTCTCCTCGCCGCCGCGATTCGCGCGATGCCCCACGACCTCGTTCTCACGGGCGTTCAGTCGGACGACCACTTCAACTCCGCCACGGGTGGACTCATCGCCGGGATCCTGGGCCTCGCCCACGCGAGCGTCGTGACGCGTGTCGAGGTGAAGGACGGCCGCCTCGAGGTCGCGAGCGAGCTTGAGGGAGGCCTTCAGCGTGTCTCCGCCCTGCCGCTGCCCGCGTTGCTGACGATCCAGTTCGGCGCGAACACGCCGAGGTACGCGCCGCTCCCCGCGATCATGAAGGCCGCGCGACAGCCGATCAAGGAACTCGGTCCGCAGGCTCTCGGCCTCTCGGGCTGGGATGGCGTCGTCCTGCCGTACTCCTTCGGGGTCCGTGGCCTGTCGCGTCCGGCAGCGAAACGTGGCGCGGAGATGATCAGCGGGTCCGTCGAGGAACAGGCGAAGCGGCTCGCGCAGCTCCTGCGAGAAAAGGGCTTCGTGCGGAGGTGATTCGGATCGGCGCGGACGTTCTCGTGGTTGCGGAGCATCTCGAGGGACGTCTAGCGCCATCCACTGCGGAACTCGTGGCGGTGGGCCGCGAACTCGCGGGCCCCTCGGCGGGGATCGTGAAGGCCGCGCTCCTTGGGCACAACGTCGGCGGGCTTGCGGATATCCTCGTAGGCCTCGGAGTCGAGGTGCTCCATGTTGACGATGTCGCGCTGGCGGAGTACACGGGCGACGGCTACCACCTGGGAGTCCGCGCCCTGGTGGAGCAAACGGACCCGCGCGTCGTCCTCGTGGCGCACACGTCGCAGGGCTACGACCTGGCGCCCGCCCTCGCGGGAGCCATGGGGCTCGCGCTTGTCACGAACTGCGTCGGACTGCGCGCGGAAGGGGACCGTCTCGTCGCGACGAGACGCTTGCTCAATGAGAAGGTGCAGGCGGAGGTCGAACTCTCCTCGGAGCGTCCGATCGTCGCGACCCTGCGGCCGGGGTCTGTCGCGCCCGCCGGCGCGGCACCGGGAGGCAAAGTGACTCCGACCCAGCTCTCGATCGAGACCGGCACAATCCGAACGAAGTTCCTTGCGCTCGAGCGGCCCGAAGTGGCCGACATCGACCTGTCGAGTTCCGACGTGATCGTCTCTGCGGGGCGTGGCATCCAGAAGAAGGAGAACCTCGCGATTGTCGAGCAGTTCGCGAAGGCCGTCGGCGGCGTGGTCGGCGCGTCGCGTCCGCTCACGGACATGGAATGGCTCCCGAAGACGCGTCAGGTCGGGCAGAGCGGCAAGACGGTCCGGCCGAAGCTGTACGTGGCCTGCGGAATCAGCGGCGCGATGCAGCACGTGGCCGGCATGAAGGACGCCGGACTCATCATCGCGATCAACACGGATCCGAGCGCGCCGATCTTCGAGGTCGCCCACGTGGGGTTCGTGGCGGACGTCCTGAAACTCCTCCCCGCAACCTTGAAGGAGCTCAAGGGGTGACGGGCTCCCCGTAGCCTTCATCTGCCTCGACGGCCCATCCCGCCCCGTGGCGCAACCGCCCCCGCCGATGGACCCGCGCTTGTTCCGACCGTCCCAGGTCCGCCCGGTTAACCCGCTGCTCCCGGTCCTTCTGATCCTCGTGGTCATCGTCCTCTTCGCCATCGTCTTCGTGGGCATGTTCGTGGGGCCGATCGGCCTCTTCTCGGTGTTCCCGGCGGTCTTCTGCGGGCTATTCATCGTCGTCATCGTCCTCATCGTCGTGGGGGCCCTCAGCCAGATGGGCGGCCGCCGGATCCCGCCGCCCCCGCCGATCCAGCAGCCGCTCGTGCCCGCGGGGCAGCAGGGGCCCGTGGAGCTCGCCTGCCCGAACTGCGGCGGCCCGCCCCAGTTCGTCGACCGCTTCGGGATCGCGACGTGCGCGTACTGCGGGACCCGGTTCCTCGTGCGGTGACCTCCATGCGGATGTGAGGTGGGTCCTCATGCCTCGTTCAATCGGCGTCGAGCTGCCTCGGATGTCGTACTACACGGGCGAGGTGACCGAGGGGGCCGTGGTGATCGACACGACGCGTGAAGTCCCGAGCCGCGGACTCTACGTAGACTTCGAAGGAGTCGAGGAGACAGTCATCACGCGAGGCTCGGGGAAGCAGTCCCACACGTACCGCTCGTCCGCCCAGCTCGTCCGCTGGCGCCTCCCGCTGCGTGGCGAGGGCCCCGTCCCCGCAGGGGTACAGCGCTTCCCCTTCAAGTTCCAGGTCCCGATTTACGCCTTGCCATCGTACGAGGGTCGCCACGCGAAGGTGAAGTACACGCTCTCCGCGCGGCTCGACGTCCCCTTGTGGCTCGACACGGTCTGGAGCGGCGAGATCTTCGTCTTCTACGACCGACGGAGCGTGCGGACATATGCGCAGCCACTGCGCTTCCGCTCTACGGGCCAGGGCCCCGAGGTCTACGTCGAGCTGGACGGGGACCGCTTCTTCGCGCGCGAGCTGATCGGATGCCGGATCACCCTGAACCGGACCGGCAACGCGAGGATCCGCCGCGTGTACGTGCGGCTGATCGGCGGGGAATGGGCGAAGGCGGATGGCCAACAGGAATCGACGCAGTCGTACCAGCACGAGGTCTCCGTGCCCATGGAGGTCATCCGCGTCGGCGTGCCGTTTACCTTTGAGATCCCGATCCCGTCGGAGGTCCACTCGAGCTACCGCGGAACCTATTCGTATTACGGATACCTGTTGCAGGTCGGCCTGGACATCGCGTGGGGATTCGACATCGTCGCGCAGACGCCGATCGTGATTGTCCGATGAGGCCATGACGGGGCTTCCGATGAGGCGGCCGCGTTAACCTTGTTTAAGGTTAACGGAAGGCGGCGCCAACCTTTTCCCGCATGGCGTCTTCAGCGGCACTCGAGATGGCGCGCCGAACGCTATTACCGGAAGAGGAGATTCGGAAGAGACTCGCGGAGGTACGCGGCTGGTCCCGCGACGGGAACGCAATCACGCGGACGTGGAAATTCAAGGATTTCCCGGAAGCCCTTGCGTTCATCAACAGAGTGGGGGAGCTGGCCGAGTCGATGGACCATCACCCGGACATCCACAATTCGTGGGCAACCGTGCGGCTGTCCTTGACCACGCACGACCGTGGTGGCCTCACGAACCTCGACTTCGACCTCGCGAAGAAGATTGACGGGCTCTAGGCGAGCGAGAGCTACTCAAGCGGCAGGGCGGCCGCGGACGTTACAGCGATCGCTCGACAATCTCCGCGATGTCGTACCGCGCGAGGTCCTCGCGGTTCTTCGTCTTCGCGGCGTCGTCCAGCATGATTAGGCAATACGGGCACGCGGTCGCGACCGCCCTCGCCCCCGTCTCCTCGACGTGGCTCAGCCGCCGATGGTTCATCTTCTCCCCCGTCCGCTCCTCCATCCACATCCGAGCGCCACCGGCCCCGCAGCAGAAGCCTTTGTCGCGGCACTGCGTCATCTCGACCGTTCGGACCCCCGGGATGCGCATGAGCACGTCTCTCGGCTCCTCGTAGACCTTGTTGTACCGCCCCAGGTAACACGGGTCGTGGTACGTGATGAGTTCCCGCACCTCATGCGAGGGCCGGAGCCGGCCCGCCTCCAGGAGTTCCTCGAGGTACACGGAGTGGTGGACGATCTCGTACGTCCCGCCGAAATCCGGATACTCGTTCTTGATCGCGTTGAGGCAGTGCGGACATGTCGCGACGATCCGCTTGACCGCGTACCGGTTCAGCGTTTCCACGTTCGCTTTGATCATCGTCTGCGCGAGGTACTCGTTCCCGAGGCGCCTCGCGGGGTCACCCGTGCACTTCTCCTCGGGACCGAGGATCGCGAACCGCACGCCCGCCCGCTGCAACAGACGAGCGAAGGATTGCGCGACCTTGCGATTCCGATCGTCGAAGGAGGCCGCGCAACCGACCCAGTACAGCACGTCGACAGTCCCTCCCTCCGCGGCCACCTCGGACATCGTCTTCACGCCGAGGCCTTCCGCCCACCGCGCCCGCTGGTCCCATCCGATTCCCCACGGATTGTAGTTCGTTTCGACGTTTCGAAGCATCCCCTGGGATTCCTCGGGGATCCTGCCGAGTTCCATCGCGAGGTTCCGTCGCAGATCGACGATGAAGGGCACATGGCGGATCGAGACGGGGCACTCCTGCATGCACGCCATGCACGTCGTGCAGTCCCACAGCTCCTCGTACCCGACGTAGTCCGCCAACGTCTCGCCGAGGCTCTCGCCGCGCGCCTCCTTGACCATCGCCTCCCGCAGATCGAGGATCACGCGCATCGGGTCCAGCGGCTTCCCGGTCGTCCATGCCGGGCAGACGGACGTGCAACGGCCGCAGATCGTGCATGCGTCGAGCTGAAGGCGGTCAAGCCAGACGAAGTCCTTCGTGCTCGTCGCGCCAAACTTCGGCTGCGGCGCCTCGGGCTGCGCGAGCGTGTCGATGTCAAAGGGCTTCGGGAGGCGGCCATAGGGCATCGAGCGCTCGTAGAACGTGTTCGCGGGGCTGAACAGGAAATGGCTCGCCTTCGTCCACGGAAGGACTGCGAGCATGTACGACCACGTGGCCGCGTGGAACCACCACAGGAATCCGTAGCTCCACGCCAATGCGGGCGCCGGCATCACGGTGACTATCGCGCCGCTCACGCTGACCGCAACGAGGCGCTCGTCGATCCCCACGGTCCGGAGGCCCAAGGACATCGCATACCCGACAAAGGACCATTCCTGCCACTGCGGCTGCGTCACCGCGAGCCGCACGGCCTCGAGCAGGAAGCCCTGGACCATCAGGAGGAGAAGCAGACCCGGGAGGACGAGGTCCGGCCGCTCCGTGTGGAGGAACTTTGGCCGCTGGACGAGGCGGCGGTAGAAGACCATCCCCAGGCCGATCGTGAACGCAAGGCCCATGAAGTCCAAGGCGAACTCGAAGATAAGGTACGGCTGCTCGCGCAGGATGTCGATGTCGAAGTACGCGAGGATGTCCACGTTCAAGAAGACGAGGGTGGTCCCGATCGCGAGGGCGATGAACCCCGTGTACATGAGCGCGTGCATCAGCCCGGAGTATCGGCGCCGCACGACCTTTCTCTGGAACACGCCTACCAGAATCAGCATCTTGAGATGGTGCGTGAACGATGCGTCGAGCTCACCGGACGCGCCCTGTTTCCACATCCGCCAGCGAGACAGGAGGCCGTACGCCAACACGGACAAGGCGACGGCGGTCATCGCCCAGATCGCGAGCTGCGTCCAGCTCGGCAGGAATGCGAGATTGAGGCGACACGGGACGTCCCCCGTCGGGTCGCACGCGGGGAGCGGCACCTCAGGCCACCTCCCATCGCGCGGCTCCGGGGACGCGCATCAGAGGCCTCGAAGGTCACATCGCTATTTAATCCCGCGCGGGGTGCGCGACGAGGACGATCTTCCGGCGACCCTCGGTGACCGGCGCGCGGTCCCAGCCGCCATAGAATGCGGACACGCGCCACCCGGCACGCTCGAGCATCCACGCGACCACGTGGGGCGGGACCAGCCGCAGATCCACGCTCGAATTCGTGCGGAACGTCAGGTCGTCCCCGGTCCGCTCGTAGAAGTTCCACTCGAGATGCAGGATTCCGCTCACCGGATCGAACCGACGGAACTCGTGCCGCTCGATGTTGCCGATCACGTGGAAGGCAAAGGGTCGCGGCCGCGATGCGATGTAGTCCCGGCTCAGGAAATCGAGGACGAGCCGACCCGCGTCGGTCGCATGTGCCGTGAGCCGTGTCAGGAATCCGACGTCGTCTTCTTCGCCGCCCCGGCCTATCGAATGGTCCAGGCTGAGGATTACATCGAACGTTTCCCCCGGAGCGAGATTGGGGAGTCCCATTCGGGGTGCGGCCGCGTAGGTCAGGCGCGGCCGGAGGTCCTCCGGGACTCGCCTCCGCGCCGCGTCGATTCCAATCTCGTTCGGGTCGACCGCGACGACCGGATGACCCGCCTTTGCAAGCCGTAGGGCTCGGCGCCCGATACCGCAAGGCACGTCGAGGATGCTCGCTCCGGAAGGAATCCCTTCCGCGCGCAGGAAGGCGACGATCGCTTCGGAGTCGTCCACAGGATGCGGTTCCGCGCCCATTCATCGCCTCGCGACGATCATCAGGGCGCGGCTGTCGACTGACGGCGGGTCCATCTTCATCCCGCCGAACGTCCCTTCGACCCGCCATCCGGCCCGCTCGAGCAGGCGGATGAGTTCGTGGAGACTGTACACGCGATGCGTGATCGGCACGGTCACGACGTGCTCGAGGTCGTCTCCGCGCCGGCGGAAGAACCGCCACTCGTTGCGCATCCACGAGCCTGCGATGTCGAACCGCTCCTGCGAGATGACCACGAAATCGCCATACACCTCGTAGCTCTGCGGTTCGTGATGGCGCACGATGTGGTCCCGGTTCACGATGAAGAGGACGAGGATTCCGCCCGGCCGGACGAGCGTCGCGTACTCCTCGAGGACGAGGACATCCGCCTCCTCGCTGTAATATCCGAGGGACGTCCAAAGGTTCAGGGCCGCATCGAACGGCGCCTCCTCTTTCGGGACCGTTTCCGACAGCCGCCGGAGATCCCCCACGATGTACATCGCCCGGTCGCCCATGCCCGACTCCGTCGCGAGCTGCTTCGCCCGCGCGATGTATGCAGGCGACAGGTCGACGCCCACGACGCGGAATCCCATCGATGCCAGGCGCGTTGCGTGGCGACCGATCCCGCACGGCGCATCGAGGATTCGCCCGGAAGGCGGGACTCCGAACCGAGCGAAGAGGGCTCTCAGATCCCTCGTCTCTTCCTCGCCGCGCGCCCACGCCGTCTCGTGGATCGGAAGGAACGCCTCCGAATGGCGGAGGAACAGCTCCTCCGTCCAGTGGCCTGACGCCATCGTCTCGCGATGTCCGCGACGCGTATATGGCCCTGCCGTCCGCTCGCGTTCAGCGGGGACCCGGCTTGTCGAAGGGCCTCACGATCCCGTCCGGATTTTGCTCGACGATCCGCCGCGTGAGTCCGGCGAGGTTCGAGGCCGTGTAGATCTCGTCGTATGCCGCCGCCGGAATCTCACCCAGGAGACTGTCCTCTGTGACCACGATGAACACGATCTCCGGGGAATGCTGTTCGAGAAACCGCGCAAACCGGTCGAACGCCCCCTCATCCGGGGTGGGCACAGGCTCGACGAGGTAGAGGATGGGGCCCCGGCGCACGTCAATCGCCGGGGCGAAGGGCGCGTCACGGTCCTCCGCATCGCGGATCCGGAAGCGGAGGGACCGGTGCTGATGGGCGACGCCGCCTCGCGCGAACTCCGCACAGACCTGGGCCTCGAGGGCCGTCGAGGAGGCATGGGCGGTCACGGGAGCGCCTTGTCGACCGCGTCCACAATCGCCTGCGCGAATCCCGACGTGCCGACTTCCTTGGCGTCCGGCATCTGTCGCGCGAGGTCGTAGGTGACGACCTTCGATCCGATGACCATCTTCACCGCGTTCCGCAGACGGGTGGCCGCATCCCGCCATCCGAGGTACTCGAGCATCATGACCCCGGCGAGGATCTCCGCCGTCGGGTTCACCTTGTCCATGCCCGCGTACTTCGGCGCGCTGCCGTGGACGGGCTCGAACAGAGCATGGGCGTCCCCGATGTTCGCCCCGGGCGCGACGCCGAGGCCTCCGATCTGCGCGGCCGCGGCATCACTCAGGTAGTCGCCGTTCAGGTTCGTCGTCGCGAGGACGTCGTACTCCTCCGGACGCAGGAGGAGCTGCTGGAACATGTTGTCCGCGATCACGTCCTTGATCACGATCTTCCCGACTGGGGCGTTGCCGCCGTGCGACGACGCGACCTCCTCCCACGGGATCGTTGCCTCGCCGAACTCCCGCTTCGCGACCTCGTAGCCCCAGGTCCGGAACGCGCCCTCCGTGAACTTCATGATGTTCCCCTTGTGCACCAAAGTCACGGACTTGCGGCCGTTCTGAATCGCGTATCGGATCGCCTTCCGGATCAGACGTTTCGAGCCGCTCTCGCTGACCGGCTTCAGCCCGATCCCGCTGTCCGGGCGGACGTGCGCGCGGAACTCCTTCTCGAGGATCTCGATCATGCGCGTCGCCTCTGGTGACCCCATCTCCCATTCGATCCCCGTGTACACGTCCTCCGTGCCCTCTCGGAAGATCACGATGTTTAGGCGCTCCGGATGCGTGACCGGGCTCGGGACGCCGGGGATCCAGTAGATCGGCCTCACGTTGGCGTAGAGGTCGAGGGCCTTGCGCAGCGTGACGTTTAGGGAACGGAAGCCGCCGCCGACGGGGGTCGTGAGCGGCCCCTTCAAGGCGACGACGTACTCCCGGATGGCCGCGAGGGTCACGTCCGGCAGCATCTCGCCATACTGGAACATCGCCTTTTCGCCCGCGGGGACGGGATACCAGGCAATCCGGCGGCGTCCGTCGGACGTGGCCGTGACGGCCGCATCGACTGCGCGCTGAGCCGCCCGCACGACGTCGGGCCCGATGCCGTCGCCCCCGATGATCGGGATGATCGGATCGTCGGGGACGCGGATCCCCGCGTCCGTGATCAGGATCTTATGGCCCTCCTCGGGAGGTCGGAGCGCGGGACGTTCGGAGGGCATAGGGTCTCCTCACGAGCGCTCGTCGAGAGGCATGTAGACGAGGTCCGTCGGCCCGACGTAATGGTCCAGAGGCCGCAGGAGACGGTTGTCTTCCCAGTACTCGATCACGTGGGCCGTCCAGCCGGCGATACGGGCGACGGCGAAGAGGGGCGTGAAAAGGTCCGTCGGAATGCCGAGTTCATGGAAGACGAGGCCGGAGTAGAAGTCGACGTTCGGGTAGATCCGCTTCGACTCGAGCTCGCGCACGACCGTGTCCTCGACCTTCGCCGCGATCCGGAACAACGTGTCATCGCCGCGCATCTCCGCAAGCTTCCGGGCGTGTTCCTTCAGGAGGAGGGCGCGGGGGTCCCACGTCTTGTATACCCGGTGCCCGAAGCCGAAGATCTTCCCCTTGTTCCGCAACGTCGTGAGGACGTAGTCCTCCGCGGTCTCGGGCCGGCCGATCGTCTGGATCGTGTTGAAGGACGCCTCGATGGCCCCACCGTGGAGCGGGCCCTTGAGCGTGGAGATCGCCGCGACGACCGCGCTGTAGAGGTCCGACAGGGTCGAGGCGGCCACCGTCGCCGCGAACGTGGATGCGTTCATGCTGTGGTCCGCGTAGAGGATGAACGCGACGTCCATCATCCGTGCTTGGAGCTTGTTCGGTTTCTTCCCGGTGACCATCCGGAGGAAGTCCGCCGCGTGGCCCAGCTCGGGATTCGGCTTCAGGATTCGCTGCCCCTCTCGGATCCGCTCGTACGCGGCGACCACGGTAGCGAACTGGGCGATGAGCCGCTGCGCTTTTCGCATGTTCGCGGGCCGCGTCGGGTCGTCCCGCTCTGGGTCGAAGTCGCTCAGGAACGAGACCGCGGTGCGCAGGACGTCCATCGGCGTCGCGTGCGCCGGAATCGACCGCAGGATCTTCACGAGCTGCGGCGGGATTGGCCGGGCTGCGGCGAGATCCGCGGTCGCCTTCGCGAGCTCCTCGCGGTTCGGCAGGCGGCCATGGATGAGCAGGAAGACGGTCTCCTCGAACGTTGAATGCGCGGCGAGGTCGCGGATGTCGTATCCGCGATATAGAAGACGTCCGCGCTCCCCGTCGACGAAACAGATCGATGTCTCCTTCACATAGATTTCGTCGAGGCCCTTGTCGATCCGGGGCCCAGCGAGGGTGGCCTTCGCGGGGACGGCCATCAGAGATCCTCCGGGCGCGATGACATCGGGTCTCCCTAGCTGGACGCGATCACCAGATCGCCGTGGTTCTTGATGTAGTCCACGAGGCCGCCCTCCTCGAGGATACGCGCCATGACGGCGGGGAGCGGAGGGAACGTGCGCTCAATGCCCTTCGTGAGGTCCCGGACGATGCCCTTCTCCAGGTCGATCTCGACGTTGTCGCCCTCGTCGATTCCCTCCGTGTCGACGACGATCGCGGGCAGCCCGATGTTGATGCAATTCCGATAGAAGATGCGCGCGAAGGACTTCGCGAGGACCGCGCGCGTCCCGGCGAGCTTGATGATCACGGGCGCGTGTTCCCGCGAGGAGCCCTTGCCGAAGTTGCGACCTCCGACGACGAAGTCCCCCGCCTTCACGTTCGAAGCGAAGTCGGCCCGGGCGTCCTCGAGGACGTGCTTCGCGAGCTCGGGCAGATTGGACCGCAGGTGAAAGTACCGGCCGGGCGCGATCAGGTCCGTCGAGATGTTGTCCCCGAACTTCCAAGCGCGGCCCATTCAGCGCACCTCCCGCGGGTCCGTGATCACGCCGTAGATTGCGGTCGCCGCGGCCGTGGCCGGGGACGCGAGGTACGTAAAGGCCATGGGGTTCCCCATCCGGCCGACGTAGTTGCGGTTCGTCGTCGACAGGACGTTCTCCCCGTCGCCCGGGATGCCGAGATGCACGCCCGGACACGCGCCGCAGCCAGGCGTGTTGATCACCGCGCCCGCGTCGAGGAGGATGTCGAAGAGGCCCCCCTTCATCGCGCGCGAATACGACTCCTTCGACGCCGGGGTGACGATGAGCCGCGTTCCGGGCGCGACCCGTTCCCCTTTCATGTAGTCGCAGAAGATCTTCATGTCCTCGAAGCGCGCGTTCGTGCAGGAGCCGAGGTAGACTTGGTGGATCTTGAGTCCCTTGACGCTCGGGTCCGTCACGGGCACGACGTTGTCCTCCTGCGGCGGCCGGGCGATCATCGGTTCGAGGCCCGAGGCGTCGTGATGGTACACGCGCTCGTACCGCGCGTCCGAATCCGCGGATATTGGCTGCCACTCCTGTTCCCGTCCATGGTCTCGCAGGTACCGCTTGGTCTCCCCGTCGGAGGGCTGCGGCCCGCACTTCCCGCCCGCCTCGATCGCCATGTTCGACAGGACCATGCGCTCCGTCATCGGCATCGCGGCGATCGTCGTTCCGCCCCACTCCATCGCCATGTACGTGGCCCCGTCTGTCTTGATGTCCCCGATCACCTTGAGGATCAGATCCTTCGCGTATACGCCGCGCGCGAACGTCCCAGTGACCTCGAACTTTAGGGATTCCGGCACCCGCAGCCACGTCTTCCCGAGGGCTAGGGCGACGGCGACGTCCGTGGACCCCATACCCGTCGCGAAGGCGCCCATCGCGCCCCCCATCACGCTGTGGCTGTCCGCGCCGATGACGACGTCCCAGGGTCGGACAAACTTCTCGAACGCGACTTGGTGGCACACGCCGTTCCCGACGTCGGACAGGACCATGCCCGTCCTCTCCGCGAACTCCCGCAGGTACATGTGGTCCGTCGCGAGCTCCTTGCGCGGCGGTGGACTTGAGTGATCGATGAACACGACGGACCGGGACGGGTTCGCCGCCTTCACGAGGTCCATCTTCTCCATCTGCCGGAACGTGAGGGGTCCCGTGCCGTCCTGCACGTATGCCAAGTCGACCTTCGCAATCGTGATGTCGCCCGCGCGGACCGGATGGCCGGATGCTCGCGAAAGAACCTTCTCTACGATTGTTTGCCCCGGCATGCCTTCCACCGTCTCGTGGACCAGGGATACTAAGCTGGGGGTATTATTAAAGGTGAAGGTTGTAACTCGCGCGGACCAACGCGCGCGTCACACGTGGGCTCGGAGAATTGCGTCCGCCATCATCCCGACCAGGATCAACGTGAGGTAGACGCCGGAGAACTTGTAGCCCCTCCACGCCGTCTCCGGCGTCGGATGCGCCATGAACTTCGCCGCGAGGCCCAAGAGGATCGTGCTCGCCGCGAGGGCGACGATGAGGTACACGACGTCGAACGCCGACGTGAAAAAGAACGCGACGCTCGCGACCGCGACGATGACCGTCGAGGCCGTGATCGCGAGGACCGTCGCGCGCTCGTCGAGCACGGCGGGGAGCATCGGGACGCCCGCACGCCGGTAGTCGTCGCGGTTCCGGTACGCGAGGGCCCAGAAGTGGCCCGGCGTCCACAGGAACACTAGCAGGGCGATCAGGATCGCCGGCAGGCTGATTGCGCCCACAGCGGCCGCGGATCCCGCGAGGGCGGGGCACGAACCCGCGAAGCCACCGATCACGATGTTGCTCGTATGTGCGCGCTTGAGCCCGAGCGTGTAGACGCCGATGTATATGGCGAATCCCAGGCCGATCATCGCCGCCGTGAGCGGGTTGATCCCGAACCAGGCGATTGCGAACGCCGTCGCGAAAAGCGCCAGCCCGAACTCGAGCGCGTGCGCGGGCGGATCGATCCGATGTTGCGGCAGCGGCCGGAGACGCGTCCGCCGCATGAGCGAGTCGAGGTCGCGGTCAAGGTAGTGGTTCGTTGCGCTCGCCCCGGAAGCCGCGAGAAGTCCCGCGACCATGAGGAGGCCGAACCTTGTCGCGTCGATGTGCGATCCGCTCGTGGCCACGTACCCCGCTGCCGCGACGAGCAGGAGGAGCGCGTCGATGCGGAGCTTCATCAGCTGGACATAATCGGCGAGGGACACGAGCTACCGGCCGAGCGCGTCCTAACCTTTCACACTTCTTAACCTTTTGTCGCGCGTGCGCGTTCCCCCTTCCGATTCCGTCGATACCAATCGCAATCCGGGCGGACGGGGCACATCTCGCACCGCGGATCGCGGGCCTTGCACAGGACACGTCCGTGGGCGATGATCGCGAGGTGCCAGGCCTTCCTCTTGGCGGGCGGCGTCCATCGCTCCAGAGCCTTGCGGATTGTTTCGTACTCGGCGCGAGGCGCGAGGCCCCATCGCCGCGCGATTCGGGCGATGTGCGTGTCCACGGGAAACGTCGGGTGGTCGGCCGCCATTGCGAGCACGACGTCTGCCGTCTTCGGGCCAACGCCCGGGAGGGACAGAAGGTCCATGCGTGCACGATCCGTCGGGTGAGAGAGGACGTCTTCGAGCCGTCCGCCCCAGCGATCCAAGACGATCTGTGCCACCGCGCGGATCCGCGGCGCCTTCTGGTGCGCGAGTCCCGCGTGCCAGATCGCCCGCGCAATCATCGCGTCGGACGCGGCCGTGAGGCGGTCCGGTGTAATCCGGCCGACCGCCATCCGCAGGTCATCGAGGCCTCGCCGTTCGTTCGCCACCGTCGTGCTCTGCGACAGGATTGTCGAGACAAGGATCTCGAAAGGCGTCATGTCCCGGGCCCAGTCCTCCGTCGGGTAACGGGCCTCCAGCCGGCGCATCGTGCGCAGGAACGCCCGGCGGTCCACAGCCGTCCAAGGCCCTGCGCGGGAAAAAGGTTCTCAGCCGCTCACGAAGGACCGGGCCATCGTGATCACGTTCCGCGGCCGTTCCCGCAACCGGCGCGTGAAGTAGGGCAGCCAGTTCGGCCCGTATGGGATGTAATCCGCCACGCGATGGCCCGATCCGACGAGCGCATCCTTCAGCGGGTCCCGGACGCCCTGTAGCATCTGGAATTCGAAGGGCACCGGATGGTCCCGTGCGAGTTCAAGCGCGCGGTCGATGATGCGGCCGTCGTGGCTTGCGACCGCGAACTCCCTCCCCCGGACGAACAGGATCTCCATCATCTCGAGATACCGGCGGTCGATGTCCGGCCGTCTCGTGAACGCGACCTCGGGCGTTTCCCGGTACGCTCCCTTCACGAGCCGGATCCGGGCCCCTCGGTCGATGAGTTGCGAGAGGTCCCTGTCCGTCCGGATCAGATTCGCCTGTAGACAGATGCCGACTTTCTCGTACCGCTCCAGGAGCCTCTCGCAAATCCAGACCGTGTTGTCCGTTGTCGCCGCGGACTCCATGTCGATCCACAGCACGCGACCCTCCGCTTTCGCCGCATCGATGACCGGGATCATCTGGGACCGCGCGTAGTCCCGGTCGATCAGGATGCCGAACTGCGTCGGCTTGAGGCTCACGTCCCCCCGGACTCCCTCGGTCCGCATCGCGGCGAGGAGCCGCAGGTATTCCCGGGTTGTCGCCTCGACCGGCGCCTTCTCGCGATAGTGCTCTCCGAGGTGGTTCACGAGGGCGTGGATCCCTCGAGCGTTCGCGGCCTTCGCGACCCGGATGGCATCAGCCAGCGTCTCCCCGGCGACCCACTGGCGCGCGAACCGGGTGAGGAGCCCCATCGGGCCGCGGATTCCGCGCGTCCGCTCAAATAGGTTCCGACATGTTGGGACGAGACGGCATTCAGACGGGCTGGCTGCAACCCACGCATCGAGGCGCGCCCTCGTAGTTGAGGGCGGCGCAGTTGCGGCACCGGACCATGACCAGCTGCCCGCCCTGTCGTCCAGCGGCCGTGTTCGCTGCGGCCCCGCCGGACGCGATGTCCACGAGCAGGAAGACCCACCAGAAGCGGACGAGCCAGCCACCGACGGACGTCAGGGCAACCCCGATGGCGCCTACGAGGACGACGCCGAGCAGGGAGTCAAGAATCCCCCGCAGGGGGGATGCGCTCAGACCGGCGTTGATGACGCCGACCATGAACGAGATGAACGCGACAATGATGAGCACGATCCCGATTGCCAGCAACGCTGCGCCGACGAGAAGGACAATCGGGCCGCTCCATCCGAAGGGTGCGGAACGTCGAGGAGCCGGCGTGTACGTTGGTCCGTATCCGGGAGGGTTGGCCATGGAAACACGCGATTCCGGCGAGTCCTGGATGTCGCATCGGTTCCGACGATGTGCCTTTGGATAAAGCTTTCAGACCTATTTCCACGCGTGGTACTGAGCGGCTCCCGACCCGTCGTGGGCCCCCCGTGACCGTCAGCGGAGGTCTGCCGCGGCGACAACCGTGTCGGCGAACAAAACCCCTTTCGTCGTCTTCAGGCGGTTCGCGAGTTCGTCCACACGCTCCGCATTTCCCTCGACAATCAGGACCTCGAGACACGTCTCCTCGTCCAGGTGAATGTGGGCCGTGGCCCGGATCGACCCAAGGAAGTCGTGCTGCTTGTGCAGGATCCGGTGGGTGACCATGCCGACGTCGTGGCGGTACACGAACGTAATCGTGCCGACGACCTTGCCGCCTACCGTGCGTCTCTGGCGGACAAGGGCGCGGCGGATGAGCTCGCGCAACGCCTCCGATCGGCTCGCGAATCCCTCCAAGCGGACGAGATGATCGAAGTCGTCGAGGAGCCGGCCCTCCAGGGAAACGCCGATGCGAGCGACGGTCACGTGCTACCCTCCGGGACCGCAGGTGCTACCGGGGTGATGAAGACCACGGGGAACCTTTAAGCCGTGTTACGTTTTCTAGAGACGTGTTACGCCGGATCCTGACAATCCGGAGTGCCGGTCGGTTTCTGTGTCCCTCGATCCGCTCTTCTTCATCGCCCTCGCCCTTGCGCTCGGTTTCAAGCACAGCTACGACGCGGACCACCTCGTCGCCGTTTCGAACCTCCTGACGCGGAGCCGCAGCCTGCGCCGGACGATGTGGATGAGCATCAGCTGGGCCGCCGGCCACATGATCACCGCCACGGTCGTGACGATCGTCCTGTACGCCTTCAAGGAGACCTTGCTCCGCGAGTTCCTCGCACACCTCGAACTCGCAGTGGCCATCATGCTTGTCATCATCGGAGTGCTCGGCCTCCTAGTCGAGTTCGGCCTGCTCCATCGGCATCTGCACCGACACGACTCGGAGGAGCATGTCCACACGCACATCCACCTGACGGATTCGCAGGAGCACCGGGCGATGTTTGGGATCGGCGTGGTCCACGGCCTCGCGAGCAACGACGAGCTCCTCATCCTCTTCGTTGCATCCCTAAGCGTCACCTCTCTCGCAGGCCTCCTGGGCGGCGTCGGCGTGTTCAGCGCCGGGGTCGTGCTCGGGATGATCGTCTTCGGAATCGGGATCTCCTACCCGCTCAGCCGCTGGGGCGACGCCCGTGTGCGACGCGTCGTCAACGTGGCCGCGGCCCTCCTGAGCATCTCCTACGCCGCGTTCCTCTTCCTCGGGTTCGAGGGCGTGAACCTTCTCCCGTTATGATTCGCTGTGCCGCAGGGCAATCCCTTAAGAGCGACGGAGGTCGTCCGTTCGGCGATGGATCTGCCGCAGAAGCTGGAGAAGGCGCGGACCCTCGCGGACATGTTCGAGCTCGTCAAGAGCGCGGTCCAGTCGGTCCTCGGACGGAGCCGCGCGGGGCTCATGCTCGCCCTCGCCGACCTGGGGAACCATCCGCAGGGATTCCTCGGCGCCTTCTATCCCGTTGCGAGCAACGTGATTGTGATGAACAAGGTCCCCTTGCTCCGCATCCAGGAGACGAACCCGGATCTGTACCGCCCGTACGCGTTCTACGTGCTGCTCCACGAGTACCTCCACTCAATCGGATTCGTCGACGAGCGCGTGTGCCGCACCCAGTCTCACCGGATCCTCGAGACGCTCTTCGGCTCGGAGCACCTCGTCACCCAGATCTCCGCGGACCCCGCGCGGTTCTTCCCGAACCTCGTCTTCCCGGACGCGGCCTGGCAGCCGGCGGAGCTGGCCCTCGAATTCGTTCCCGGCTTCGACCGAGGGTCCGCCTCCTATATCGCGTGAACGCGCGGGGCGTTCGGCACAGACGAAAAGCTAGAAATATCGAGCCACGCTACGCGCGGTGGGGAGACGGGGAGGTTGGCCGTCGCGACGTGGCGCAAGGCGGTGGCAGAGTTCATCGGGGCGTACACGCTCATCTTCGTCGGCGCGGGGGCAATCCTCACCGCCGGCTCAACGAGCAGCGCGGACCTGCTGCTCATCGCGCTCGCCCACGGCCTTGCAATCGGCATCATGGTGTCCGCCTTGGCCCACGTTTCCGGCGGGCACTTCAACCCCGCTGTGACGCTCGGAGCACTGGTGGGCGGCCAGATCCCCGTCCGCCTTGCAGTCGTCTACTGGGTCTCTCAACTCCTTGGCGGCCTAGGCGGCGCTCTCACCCTCCTGGGCGTGTTCCCTCCCGATATCTGGCAGCCGTACCATCTCGGCACTCCCGCCCTGGGGACCGCCGCATCGCTCGGCTGGGACGTCGGGATCGGGACCGCGATCCTCGTCGAGGCGGTCCTCACGTTCTTCCTCGCGTTCGTCGTGTACGGAACGGGCATCGATCCGAAGGGCGCGTTCAAGGCGGTGGGCGGATTCGCAATCGGCCTGACGATTTCCATTGGCATCATGGTCGGCGGGCCGATCACAGGAGCGGCGATGAACCCAGCGCGCTGGTTCGGCCCCGCGGTCGTGTCGGGGTTCTTCGACAGTTGGTACGTCTACTGGATCGGTCCTCTCATCGGCGGGACGGTCGCGGGTCTGCTGTACAGTCAAGTCTTCCTCGACAAGAGGTGACCCGCGCGGACGTTCGATTGTGTCTAGTGCGTGTTCACGGAATGTTGAGGAAACGTTTAAATCGGGCCGGGAGGTGCCGGGGTCGCCATGATGCGGGAGGCCGTTCCGCCGAAGGCCGCGATCGCCCAGAAGACCCGCATGCCAGAGCCTCCCGTGAAGTTCCGGTCTGGGAAGCACACCGCGATCGTGAAGGAAGTCTTTGACATCGCGCCAACCTATCCGGAGACGTATCTGATCCGCTTTACGTTCGAGAACGAGCCCCTCATCGACTTCGAGCCGGGCCAGTTCATCTCGATCTTCGCGGAGAAGGACGGGAAGCGCATCTCCCGCCCGTATTCCGTCGCCTCGTGGCCGGAGAACAAGGAGTATCTGGAGCTCTGCATCAAGGTTGTCGAAGGGGGGTTCATGTCGAACTACCTCCACCACGTCGCCCCGGCCACGAAGCTCCAATCGATTGGCCCCCTCGGGCGCTTCGTGATTCCGGAGCCGATCCAGTACGACACGGTCTTCGTGGCCACGGGGACCGGCGTCGCGCCGTTCATCTCGATGCTCGGCCACATCTGGTCCCAAGGCCTCGATGACGGCCACGAGTTCTACGTCGTCTTCGGCGTGCGCTACGTCCACGACCTCATCTACCGGGACCTCGTGGAGAAATGGGAGCGGGAGCATCCGAACTTCCACTTCTATCCGACCGTCTCGCGACCCGAGACCTCCGACTGGAAGGGCCGCGTCGGGTACGTGCAGAAGGTCCTGCAGAACGACATCACGGATTACCGGGACAAGCAGGTCTTCATCTGCGGCCTGCACAACATGGTCGGGGACGTCAAGACCCTGTGCGAGCAGCTCGGCTTCGCGTACATCCGCTTCGAGAAGTGGGACTGAGGTCTCACGGCCGCAGCCGGAGCCACACCTTCCCGACGACCGCTTCCTTGCCTACAGGACCGAATGCCCGGCTGTCGCGGCTCCGCGCCGTGTTGTCACCCTGCAGACCGACGAGGCCTTCGGGCGAGATCTGGAAAATTCGCTTCACGAGGAACCGGCCAGGCACCTCGGGGTCCCGCACGACGACGACGTCTCCCGTCAACGGTGGACGGAATCGGTAGGCCCATCGATTCACGACGACGAAGTCGCCCGGCTCGAGGTGGGGACTCATGCTGTCATCCTCGACGCGGAAGCGGGCGAGAGGCAACATACCCGCGACACGCCAGGGCTCAATGGAACTTCGGATAGACAGTCTCTCGTTCCGTCGGGTAGGGAGCCTTCGCACGGACCGTCTCGAGCCCTTTCGTCTTCCAGTAGACGACGGCAATCTCGTTGGTCGCCTTGAGCAATTCCTCCGCGGCCTGGAGGTTGACTTCCTGCCTCGCCTTGGATCCCGCCTTCAACGCCATCCAAACAAGATCGTGAAGTTCCGGGAACGTTTTGAGGTGATCCGGTTTGAAGTAGTCGCCCCACAGGACGCGGACCTCGTGCTTCGCGATCTCCGCGTGCTGCTCCTTCACGAGGACGTAGCGGGAGAGCTTCGCCATGTACTCCTGCCTTTGTTCCGGCGTCGCGCCCGGGCCCGGCTTCTCGAGCTGGTTGATGAGGTCGATCATCCGCACGACCGTATGGGCCGCCATCTGCGCGTGATGCGGGTCGTAAATTCCGCACGGGATATCGCAGTGCGCGTACGCGGCGGGGGCCGGGGCAATCCGGTCGAAGAACCGAGCGATTGAGTGCAGCAGTGACATGTTGGCGTCGATGCGGTCGGCGCTATTTAAACGTGGTGCGGCGCGGCGAATGTGACGTCATTTCGCGCCGCCATCCACGGCGAAATCGACGCTCGATCGCCCCGCGGCCTCCGGGAATTTCGAGCGCGCGCGGAGCGCGACGTTCACGAGGGACATGAGGATCGGGACCTCGACGAGAGGCCCGATCACCGCTGCGAACGCCTGGCCCGACGTGATGCCGAAGACGCCAATCGTCGTGGCGATCGCAAGCTCGAAGTTGTTGCTTGCCGCGGTAAACGCGAGGGCCGTCGTCTCCTCGTATCCGAAGCCGAGGCGTCTCGACAGAGTGAAGGAGACCGTGAACATGATCAGGAAGTACAGGACGAGGGGGATCGCGATGCGGAGGACGTCCAAGGGGAGCCTCAGGATGTCGCCTCCCCGCAGGGAGAACATGACGACGACCGTGAACAGGAGCCCGATGATCGCGGTCGGCGCGAGGCGGGAGATGAAGACCTGTTCGTACCATGCCTTCCCCCTGCGACGGACGAGGACGGCACGGGTCGCGAACCCCAGAGCCACCGGAATCCCCAGGTACACAAGTACTGTCTGTGCGACATCCAAGATCGAAATCGGCACAACCTCGGAGGCCGTCAGCCCGCCGATCCAGCCGGACAGGAGGGTCACGAAGAACCACGCGAGGATGGAGTACAGGAACATCTGGAAGATGCTGTTCAGCCCGACGAGAAGGGCCGCGTACTCCGTGTGGCCGCGGGCCATCGAGTTCCAGACGAGGACCATCGCGATGCATCTCGCGAGACCCACGATGATGATGCCCACGCGGTACTCGGGCAGATCCGGCAGGAAAATCCACGCAAGGGCGAACATCAGGAAGGGCCCGAGAATCCAATTCTGGACGAGGGACACGCCCATGATCCGGTGATTTCCCGCGAGGCGCGGCAGATCCTGGTACCGGACGCGCGCCAACGGCGGGTACATCATCCAGATCAAACCAACGGCGATTGGGAGTGACACGCCGTTCCAGGAGAGCGCGTCAAGGGCTCCACTCAGGCCCGGGAGTGCAGTGCCCAGGGCCACGCCGACCCCCATGGCAAGGAAGATCCAGAGGGTCGTCAGGCGGTCGAATAAGGAGAGGCCGTCGTCCTTGGCCAGGATCATCGCCTCGGGAGGGGTTGGCGGTCCAGAGGCAAGGGATGCCGCGGTTAAAGGTCTTGTGCGTCGCACGGACCTGACATGTATTTTCGATTGCGGGGACACCATGGGTGAAGCTTATCCGGCCTGTTTGTTTGTCAGACCCGTTCGGAGGTCGCAGCGGTGAAGATCACAGTCGAAGTCGGCGACATCGCGCGGTGGGAGGACGAGGTCGTCGTGGTCAACCTATTCGAGGGCGTCGACCACCCGGGAGGGGCCACGGGCGCAGTTGACGCGGCGCTCGGGCATCAGATTACGGCGATGATTGCGACCGGGGACATCTCGGGGGCCTTCAAGGAGGTTACCGTCTTTCCGACGTTCGACAAGATCAACGCGAACCGCGTGATGGTCGTCGGGCTAGGCAAGCGGCAGGACTTCACGCTCGACCGAGTGCGCCAGGTGTCCGCGTGTGCGGCCACGAAGGCGCGGGACATGGGCCTGCGCACGTTCTCGACGATTGTCCATGGTGCCGGCGTGGGGGACTTGGATCTCGGCGACGCGGCGGAAGCCGTGGTCGAGGGGGCCCTCCTCGGTCTTTACCGTTATACGGAACACAAGACGGACGCGGACAAGAAGAAGATCGAAGCGATGACGATTGTCACTCTCGAGAAGGCCCGCGCGGATGCGATCCGCGATGTGGTTCATCGGGCGTCTGTCGTCTCGACGATGACGAACTTCGCCCGCGACTTGGTCAATGCGCCGAGCAACATGAAAACGCCGCGGCAGTTCGCGGAGCGGATCCAGCAGGCCTCGAAGGAGGCCGGCGCGAAGCTCACGATCTATGACGAGAAGCAGCTCGACAAGATGGGGTTCGGTGCCTTGCTCGGGGTCGCGAAGGGGAGCGTAGAGCCGCCTCGTCTGGTCACGCTGGAGTACAGCGGCGGCGGGAAGGAAAAGCCAGTCGTGTTCGTCGGCAAGGGCATCACGTTCGATTCCGGCGGGATCGCGCTGAAGCCTCTCGAGGCTCTGGGCACGGATCCGATGTGGGTCATGCGCTACGACATGGCCGGCGCGGCGGTCGCGTTGAGCGCGGTCCTCGCCGCGGCCCGGCTCAAGCTTCCCGTGAACGTCGTCGGGATCGCACCCCTCTCAGAGAACATGCCGAGCGGGAGCGCGCAGAAGCCCGGGGACATCGTCCGCGCGTATGGAGGCAAGACAATCGAGGTCCTCAACCCCGATGCCGAAGGCCGCCTGGTGCTGGCGGACGCCTTGGGCTACGCGAAGACCCTCAAACCCAAGGCCGTCATCGATATCGCCACGCTCACGGGCGCGGTGAAAGTCGCTTTGGGCACGCACGCGGCCGGGATGTTCGTGAATGACGCCGACCTGCGGTCCCGCCTGGAACGCGCGGCGGAGGCCACCGCAGAACGCGTCTGGGCCTTGCCTCTCTGGGATGAATACGACGAGCAGATCAAGAGCGACTTCGCGGACATCAAGAACACGGGGGGCCGCAGCGCTGGCGCCATCACGGCGGCGAAGTTCCTCGAGAAGTTCGCGTCGGGCCTGCGGTGGGCCCATCTCGACATCGCGGGCACGTCGTGGGTCGAAGCCGCGCCGGACTCCCCGAAGAAGGAGTACCTCCCGAGAGGCGCGTCCGGGTTCGGCGTCCGCCTCCTCGTACGTCTCCTGCGGGAGTGGGATCGCGCGGCGTAGTCCCCACAGACTTATCATGCCGGCCTCCGTTGCGCGGCTCCCTTGTCCGATCGCTACCGCCATCTGGAGGAGCTGCGTGCAGAGTACGCCGCGAAACGCACGGCGATCGAGGCGCGCCTCGCGGACTTTCGGCAGATTGGGCGTCTCGGTGACGAGCGGCTGTTCGAGGAACTCTGCTTCTGCCTGCTCGCGGTCCAGTCGAAGGCGCACTCCGCGGATGCGGCGCTCCGGGACCTCGTGCACGACGGACTCCTGTGGACCGGCCGGGAGCGACAGATTGCGACGTACCTGCGGCACCGCACGCGGTTTCACAATCACAAAGCGGCGTACATCGTTCGCGCGCGGGAACGGTTCTTCTCCGTTGACGGCGCACCCCTGAACCGCTCGCTCGGTTCTACGCCTTCGCCGCAAGAGGCGCGCGCATGGCTCGTGCGCGAAGTGGACGGCCTCGGGTGGAAGGAGGCGAGCCACTTCCTCCGAAACATCGGCCGCGGGGAGGACCTCGCGATCCTGGATCGGCATATCCTGCGGAACCTTGCGTGGCACGGGGTCCTCGGCCGACCGCCGCAATCCATCACGCCGCGCCGCTACCTTGCAATCGAGGGGCGCATGCTCCGATTTTCGGACGACGTTGGCATCTCGATGGCATCCCTCGATCTCGTATTCTGGAGCCGCGAGACGGGCGAGATTTTCAAGTGACGCGACCTCGTCGCCGTTGGAGATCCGCGAGGATTGGGCGAGAGCCGAGGACGATCGGCCAGCGGCCGAGGTCTCTCACGGCGGCCCATGTACGATTCGCGGTCTCCCGCACGCGGTCCCGGCGGATTGGACAGTGATATGCCACGAGGACGTAATGGACCCGCTGGCCCGGCAAGTCGTACACGTGGGAGTAAATCCCGAAGAGCGCACCTCGTGCGACACGCAACGCGAGCTCCTCCCGCAACTCCCGCCGAAGCGCGTCCCACGGATGTTCCCCGAACTCTACCTTGCCTCCGGGGAATTCCCATTGTCCGGGAAGAGGTCCGTCGTCGGGCCGACGGAGAAGGAGGATTCGGTCCCCCGAGGCCAGAAGGGCCACCGCGACGAGACGCGGGACGTCCACGGGAGGCGGGAGGCCATCTGCGACCCTTAAGGGCTGCGAGCCGGTTAACCTTAAACAAGGTTAACTTGACGGCCAGGCCGTACACGCCACGACGGCCTCGGTCCCCTGAAATTAAGTATTCCGCCGGACATCGAGCGGCCGTGAAGGATCTGTCCGTTCCGGACGTCCGCAGCCGACTTCTCCAGTGGTTCGACGATCATCGCCGCGATCTCCCTTGGCGGCGGACGCGCGATCCGTATCGAATCCTCGTCGCGGAAGTCCTCCTGCAGCGAACCCGCGTGGCGTCCGGCACGCCGTACTACGAGCGATTCCTCGAGCGGTTCCCGACCGTGCGCGATCTTGCGGCGGCGTCCCTGGAGTCGGTCCTCGGTGCGTGGGAGGGCCTCGGGTTCTATGGCCGTGCGCGGAATCTCCACGCGGCCGCGAAGGCGATCGTCGAGCGACACGGTGGCGACGTCCCGAGGGATCTCGAGGCCCTCGAGGCCCTGCCCGGGGTCGGACCGTACACGGCCGGAGCCGTGGGGAGCATCGCGTTCGGAATTCCCGCCGCCGCGGTCGACGGAAACGTGACGCGCGTCCTGTCCCGTCTGTTCCGGATCTCGGATGTCGCATCAACTCGCGGGAAACGACAACTCGTCGAGCTCGCGACGGAGCTCGTCCCGTCGGACCGCCCCGGGGAGTTCAATCAGGCGCTCATGGAACTCGGGGCCACGATTTGCACGCCGAGGTCCCCGGATTGTCCCGTGTGTCCCCTCGAAAAGACATGCGTCGCACGCGCGGAGGGGATCCAGGAGCAATTGCCTCCGCGGCAGAGAACCCGTCGATCGCCGCTCGTCCCCGTCGTCTTCGGGCTCGTCGAGGGCGACGGTCGGCTCCTCCTTGTGCGCCGCCCCGAGCGCGGTCTCCTCGGGGGGCTCTGGGCTCTCCCGGGGGGCGAACGACCGCGCGGGACTGATGACCGCAGCGCATTGCGGCGCGCGATCCGGTCGCAGGCCGGGGTCGAGGTGCGCGTCGGGGCGCCCGTGGACCGCGTCGAGCACACGTTCTCCCACCGTAGGTGGTCCGGCGCGATCTACCGCTGCGTTGTCGACCGGCCGCCCGAGACCTCGGAGGCGGTCCGCTGGGTATCCCGCCACGAGGCCCTCCGCCTCCCGCTTGTGCCGTTCCACCGGCACACGATTGAACGCGCCTCGCGGAGTATCGAGTCCTTTGAGGCCTGACATTCATCTATCATACATGATATATATCGGCGCGGCGGCTCCGAACCCTTAAGCGGCGCCGGATATTCGGGCCGACGTGCGGCGCTTCCTCATCGTGGGTCATCGGGCCACGACGGATTCCGCGTTCCCGTTGGACGACCTTGCGGGCGGGGCGGGCCGGCTTGACATCCTGCTGAACGCGGCGAACGCGGCTCTCCTGGTCGCTCACGACATCCGCCGCGATGTCGAGACGGGGCTCCTCCTCCTCGGACCTCCAGACCCGCCGCGACTCGTACGACTCCAGGGCTTCCGCCTCCGGTCCTACCAGCCGGACATCCGCAGTAATGCGGCGCTCGTCCGCGCCGCCCTTGCGCACACGTCGCGCGTGGAACGCGAGGTCTCGCCCGGCGTCTTCGCATCGAAGGCGACGTTCGAGGAAGCGTTGGACCGGCTCGGTCCCGCGTTCGTGTACGTCCGCGAGGGCGGCAAGGATATCCGGGGCGCCGGCCTTCCGGCGGACGCGACCTTCGTCCTCTCGGACAACCAGGACCTGTCGCCCGAGGAGGAGCATGCGCTCTTGGAGCGGGGGGCGATCGTCGTCGGTCTGGGGCCCACGCCATTGCACACGGATCACGCGATTGCGATTGTGCATAACGAGCTCGACCGGAGGCACATGTCAACTACCTCCCGCTAAAGCGAGAAGGCTTGTAACTACGCTCAACCAAGTTCTGAGGCTTGATTTCATGGCGCGCTACGATTGGCCGGTTGACGCCGGGGCTGCCAGCCCTCAGTCGCTCTTGCGGCGACGGCGGCCTGGCTCGGA